>Ga0207935_1000363_pt1 | contig 11145 bp, 10 predicted proteins | sample LakMenEpi30Aug10_FD_150746 | JGI IMG/M metagenome (GOLD analysis project Ga0207935, IMG submission 150746) | Freshwater microbial communities from Lake Mendota, WI - 30AUG2010 deep hole epilimnion (SPAdes) | ecosystem: Environmental > Aquatic > Freshwater > Lake > Epilimnion/Euphotic zone ...
AACCTCGCCGGACAGGGAGGCAGCATCACGGTCGACGTTGCGGGCGGCTCTCAGACGCAGGATACCGCGGGCCGCTCCCTGATCTCGGGCACGGCGCCCTTCGAAAAGACCGGGGCCGGGCAGTTGGTGCTCGATCAGGCCAACCCGCTTACAGGGCCGACGACAGTCTCGCAGGGCACGCTGCTCCTTGGCACATCCGACGCCCTCTCGTCGAGCGCCGTGTCGCTGGCTGCCGGGGCGACGCTTGCAGTGGGGCCGCAGGTGGCCGCGACTGTCGCGGCCCTCACGAACAACGGGAGCGTGGATGTCGGCCTCGGAAGATTGACGGTGGCGGCGGGCCTCACGGCCGCGGCGGTGCGCAGCGAGATCATCGCCGGCCGCGACGACGGCACGTGGGGCGGTCTCTCCGGCATCACGTCGGCCGGGGCCGCGGCCGAACCCGGCACCCGGGCGGTCGGCTGGATCGACAACGGTGATGGTTCCTTCACGATCGGATTCGCGGCCGCGGGCGACCTCGACATGAACGGCCTCGTGGACTTGGACGACGTGATCGCCTTTGTGAACAATGGGCTCTACGACACGGGACTTGCCTCCGCGTGGGCCCAGGGCGACTACGACTACAACGGCATCGTGGACTTGGACGACGTGATCGCGTTCGTGAACGGCGGGCTGTATGACCAGGGACCGTACAATAGTCCGCCTTCCGTGATGCAGTTGGCCCGCGGCGGCGGAGCAATTGGGATCAATAGCCTGGCCGACCAAGATCTCGCCGTCCATGGCTTCGCGGCCGTGCCCGAGCCCTCGACTTGCATACTTTTGATGTGCGGTGCCGCACTGGCTCTCGCACGGCGGCGATCCCGATGCGAGCAACGAAAGACGATGCTCGGCTTCGACATGATCCAGAAGTTCTGAGCGACAGCCGGCAGCCGGCGTTCCGACGCGGCCTCAGGGCTTCCACCGCGTGAAGGCGATCGGCTTGGCGTCGGGCGGGGCGCCGGCGAGCGTGAAGTCGAACGCGTCGGCCCCCTTTGAGGCCACGGCGCCCGTCATCGTGCCTGCCGATGCGCTCGTCAGCGCGATCGCGTCGCGGGCCGTCTCGATCGTGCCCTTGATCTCGATGGGCGGTTTGCCGGCCGGAGTCGCCTTCCAGGTGAACTGCGAGTCTTCCGTGATCACGAGATCGACGGAGTCCTTGCCGCTCGTCGCCCTCCACGCGCCCACGAGATCGGTCTCCGGGCCGGCCGCGGCGCCCGCGGCAGGCTTCTCGGTGGGCTGCGGCGCGGCCGGCTGCTCGGGCTGCGCCTCGCGCTCGATCGCCTCGAGCAGCCGCTTGGCGACGACGTCGCCCGGCTGCTTCGCGACCACGACCTTCAGGGCTTCGGCCGCCATCTCGGCATACCCGCCCACGAGGTAGTGGTAGGCGAGCACGAAGGAACTCGCCGCGTTGTCGGGGTTGGCCCGGCAGAAGTCTTCGAGCTTCCTCAGTTGATCCGTGTAGGCATCCACCGAGCCGTAGAGGCCGCTGAGCGTCGTCCAGTCCATGCCGGGGGCGACGGCCAGCACCGCATTGAGCGTCGCAGCCGCCTCCGGATACCGGCCCAGGGCGAAGAGCGTGAGCGCCCGCACTTCGTGGATCACCGAATCGTTGGGAGCCAGCTTGATGGCCTTGTCACAGCCCGTCAGAGCGGCGGCGTAGTTGCCCTTCTTGAAGGCGGAGAGCGCCGCATCGAAGGCGGCGTCGGATGGCGCCGCCGCCGGAGCCGACTCGGCCGTCGCGGTCGCGCCTGCCACGGTGCTCGCGTCGGTGAGGTCGCCATCGTTGGTCACATAGTTGTTCACGACCACCGGCTGGGAGTAGTCATAGGGCGATGCCGCCACGACGGCCGCGGGCACCGCCGAGTAATAGGGATTCACGTAGCCACCGGTGCCGTAGCCCCAGCCCCACGAACCGAGTGTGGAGGCGAGCCCCCATGTCGCGGCACCGACGGCGAATGGCGCCCACCAGCCGCCGTTGGAGCCCCAGTTGCCGCCCCAGCAGCCGTTGTACCAGCCGCCGTAATGCGGGTTTACATAGCCGCTGTTCCAGTGGTTCGCCCAGCCGCCGTAGGCGTTGCCGACGCCATACCCGGGCAGGCCCCAGCCGCCGCCCACGTTGATGTTGTTGAAGTTGTTGTTATTGCCCCAGTTGCCGCTGCCGATGTTGCCGTTGTTCCAAAAGTTGTTGCCGTTCCCGATGCCGGGGCGATTGCCACCGATGCCCGGACGGTTTCCGCCGATGCCGGGCCTGTCGCCACCAATATTTGGCCTGTCGCCGCCGACGCCGGGCCGCTCGCCGATTCCCGGCCGCTCCCCAAGACCGGGCCGATTGCCGGTGATCCCGCCCGGCAACTTCCCTGGCAAAGTTGTGGGGCGTTGAACGTTTCCGAGCCCAGGCCGATCACCGCCGCTGCCTGGCCGGCTGGGGAGGCCAGGCGTCGGAAACGAGGGCCTCGTCGTCGGCCGCCCGGCGAGGCTGCCGCCGGGTCTGCCGCCGATCTGGCCAGGAAGCGTCGTCGGGCGCGAAGGCGACTGCGGCCGCATCGATCCGAGCCCCGGTCGCGCGGTCACTCCGCCGGGCCGCAGGCCTGGTGAGGGGGCTGGCCTCGTCATGCCGCCCGAAGGAAGCGACGGCCGATTGATCCCGCCCAGGCTGGGCCGCGATATACCGCTCGGTCGCGAGATGCCGCTGGGCCGTTGCATGCCGGGGCGTGCGATGCCTCCGGGCATCGACGGCCTGGCCTGCGGCATCTGTGGTCGCGCCATCGGCATCTGCGGCCTGGCCTGAGGCATCGACGGCCTCGCCTGCGGCATCTGCGGCCGCGCCATGCCGCCGGACGGCCGTGCCATGCCACCTGCGGGCCGTGCCATGCCACCTGCCGGCCGCGCCATGCCACCTGCCGGCCGCGCCATGCCACCCGACGGCCGCGCCATGGCGGGCCGTCCACCTCCGCCACCCGGCCGAGCGTCGGCCCGCGTTGCGCAGAGGCACTGCGCCAAAAGTGCGATCGACAACGCCGAGAGCAGAGAGAGTCGCATCACATTCCTCGCGAAAGGGCGGGGCCGAGCATGGTGTGCCGATATCACTTCGCGGCTCCCGGCTGGGGCGGCCTGCGGGTGATCCTCAATTCGAAATCGGGCTCCGCAACTCCGCCCACGATCCGATCGCTGCCGCGCACGACGAAGTGATCCGCGTCTTCCACGGTGATCACGAGTGTGGCCGAGCCGGTGGTGCCGTCGGGCATCGTGGCCTCCGATTTCACCACCCAGCCCTCGTCGGTGGCGTCCCAACGCCCCTCCGTAAACCCGCCGTCGTCGTCGAACGTCCAGGATCGCAGTTGGCCGGTCACGGAATCCCACCCGATCCGCTGCGTGCTCTTCGATTCGCCGGCCCCCGCCGCCGACATCGTGTAGTCGCCGATCAGATAATTGCCGTCGTCGCTCCAGCGGAAGGAGATCGCCGTCCGCCCTTGGGGGCCCTCGTCGATCCAGTCGCCGACGATCCAGCTCGCCGCCTGGAGCGCCTCCTGCGGCGTCAGCAGCGGCTCGTCGGTGAATTCCCGATACGACGCGATCGGCCATCGGTCGCCCTGCTTCGACCGCACGGCGACATACCGCACCTGCGCGGCCTCGCCGGCGGCGGTCGTGATCCGCCGCTGCCCCTCCTCGACGGCGAGCGTGTCGCCCACGGGCCGCACCGAGGCCACCTGCATCTCGAGCACTGCCTTGGGAAACTTCGCAAAAAATCGCTTGAAGAGCTCGGCGATCGCCGCCTTGCCCACGTGCACCGTGCCGGCCTCGTCGACCAGCTCACCCGTCTCGAGAAACATCCCCCCGAGCGCAGCCGCGTCGGCGTCATTGAATGCCTTGACGGTGGCTTCCGACTCGCGCGTCATCGCCGCCTCGACCGCCGACGGAGCGGCCGTCCCTTGGGCTCCCACGTCGCGATCGCCGCAGACCGTACAGACCAGAAACAGTGCCGAAAAAACTTTCAACATCACGGTGCGTGCCAGCTTCATGTGCCACTTTCGCTTGATGGACAACGCGGCGGGCGGATCACCTCCGGCCGCCACAACAGAACTACCAACGGTTCTACGGCATGCCGCCGCGCTGTCTATGCAGTTTTGGCCAAATCGGTTCGCCCGCGAAACCGCAAGTTCGTATTCCCTCGTCGGCCCTGCGGGTGATATCACGCTGCATCGGATACCTGAGTTCACCGAGGAGACAAGACGATGAATGAGATCTTCAAGCGCACCACGCGCGTCATGCAGTCTCTGGCCGTAGCCATCTCGCTGGCCACCGCCGCGCATGCCGGCCCCCCTTCCCTGAGCACAAACCCTGGCAATCTGGCGATCTTCCCCGCGAAGGGCCAAAGCCCGGAGCAGCAGCGGGCCGACGAATCCGCCGCCTACGACTGGGCCACGAAGCAGACGGGCTGGGATCCCTACCAGGCCAAGACGCTCCTCGATCAGCAGACGCAGGCTTCGGCCACGGCGGCGGGCGCGGCGCGCGGCGGCGCCGTCAAGGGTGCGGCGGGCGGTGCCCTCGCGGGGGTCGCGATCGGGGCCATCGCCGGCGACGCCGGCAAGGGCGCAGCCATCGGCGCGACGTCGCTCGGCCTGACCGGGGGCGTGCGTTCGAGGCGCGCCGTGAAGGCGGCCGGCGGTTCGTCTGATACGGCCGTGGCGGCCTACCAGCAACAGTTCGCCCTCTGGACCCGAAACTTCATGGCGGCCATGGAGGCCAAGGGCTACACGGTGCGGTGAGTGCGGCACGCAGTCGGCTTCCGCCCGAGGCCGACGTCGTCCACCTGGTAACAAATCACTTTCATTCACTTACACGGAGACTCCTTCATGATCCTGAAAACGATCGCATTTTTCGTGGCGGCGGTGACTCTCACCTTGGCGGCCTGCGACACGGCACGGGCGTGCCCGGCATGGCTGTGCTCGGTCGCGTCGGCCGTGGCCGTGGATGAGGACGGCACCACGGGCGCTCCCGATCTCGGCGAACGGGAACGCCCCACCTTCTTCCGCATCGATGCCGGCAAGAAGGAACTGACGCTGCTCGGGCCGGACTCGCGGCGCGGCGAAGTCACGAAACTCGACTCTGTTCTGGAGACGGAGGGTGCGCACGTGTTCTCCGGAGTAGAGAATGGCCGCGTCATCAGCGTGATCATCACCGAGTCTGGCCGCATGACCCTGTCGATCATCAACGACGGCGTCGTGTGGTCCGTCTTCGGACATGCCCTTCCGGAAGGGCGACTGAAGGATCATCCCGCCGAGAAGCGTGTGGCAGCCGACGGGGAGTAAACCCCTCGGGGCATCTCCGCCAAGCAGCTCGGGCGGTTGCGCGCCAAGACTTGCACCGCAGGAGCGCGGGAAATAACGCGCAGATTTTGGCATGGCGCGGGCATCGGGTACCCTCGTCGATTGGGGAGCGACGGGCCGGCCGCCGACGGGCAGGTGCGCTTCCCAGCGAGTGCCTGCATGCAGCCCCCTTCCTCATCGTTGATGCGCTACCTGGTCGCGCTGGCGATCACCCTCGCGACGCTGCTACTGCGGGCTCTGGTCGACCCGGTGCTCAAGAACACCCAGCCGGGGCTGTTCTTCTTCCCTGTCATCTACCCGGTTGGCCGCTGGCTCGGTATCGGGCCCGCTGTGCTCACGCTGGCAGTCGGCCTGACCGCATGCCGGTATCTCTTTTACACCCCTCGCGGCCAGTTCTTCGCGCCGGAACTGCGGCAACAGATCAGCATCCTGTATTACTGGCTGTTCGGGATGTTGATGATCTTGGCGGTCCACCTTCGCAAGAAGCAGGTGGACAGCCTCGAGCGCGAAATCGCCAACCGCAAGCGGGCGGAGTCGGACCTGCGACTGGGGCGGGAGGAGTTCCGGGCGCTTGCCGAAAAATGTCCCACCGGCATCTTCCGCACCGATTCAAAAGGCGCCTGCACGTATGTGAACGAATACTGGTGCCGCTTGAGCGGCCGGACGGCCGCCGAAGCGATGGGGAGCGGCTGGGGGAAGGCGATCCATCCCGACGATCTGCCGCACGTGGTGGAAACGTGGCACGCCGCCTTCGCGGCCCGCCGTCCATACAGGGCCGAATACCGGATCGCCATGCCGGACGGCACGATCCGGCACGCGATCACGATCAGCCAACCGGTCACCGATGAACACGGCGTTTTCACCCACTACATCGGCACGGTGCTCGACATCACCGACCTCAAACAGGCCAACGTCGCTCTCGCACAGAAGGAGCAGGTGCTCCGAAACCTGATCGAGGCCCAGGAACACGAAAAGCAGACGATCGGCCACGACATCCACGATGGGCTGCTGCAATACACAATCGGGGCACGGATGCTGCTTGAAAGCCTGATGCGTGACCACCCGGAGACGCCCGGGGCCGATGTGATCGGTGCCGTGCAGAGCTACCTCGCCAAGGGGATCGAGGAGGGGCGGCAGGTCGTCCGTGGCGTGCGGCCCACCGTGCTCGACGACCTGGGCCTCGAAGCGGCGCTCGAGGATCTCGCCACCCAGTTCGAGTGCCTCGGCGTCGGCGTCGAATGCCGGATCAGGGCGGACCTTGTCGCGATCCCGCCATCCCTGCAGACCACCATCTATCGCGTCGTACAGGAATCCCTGAACAACGTGCGGAAGCACAGCGGCAGCGACCGGGCGGTGGTTTCACTGCGGCAGGTCGATGAGGGCCTGCGGCTCGAGATCGAGGACCGCGGCCGCGGATTCGATGTCGAGTCTGCCCGTCAGCGGGGCTTCGGGCTCATCGGCATGATCGAGCGGGTGCGGCTCGCCGGGGGCACGGTGCGGATCGACAGCAGCCCGGGCGGTGGCACGCGTGTCAGCGCCGAGTTGCCGCTGGCACCGACGCAGGATTACAAACCTGCCGTCGAACAACCCGTTCTCACCTGATCGAGTTCTCGCATGAAAATCCTCGTCACCGGCGGCGCCGGCTTCATCGGCAGCCACATCGTCGACGGCCTCCTGGCCGCCGGCCACCAGGTCGCCGTGATCGACGACCTGTCGAGCGGGGCCCGGGAGAACCTGCCGCCTGGCGTGCCGCTGCACGTCGTCGACATCGTCGACACCGCCGCCGTCCGCGGCGTGTTCGAGCGGGAGCGGCCCGAGGCCGTGTGCCACCAGGCCGCGCAGATGTCGGTGAGCCGGTCGGTCCGCGAGCCGCTCTTCGACGCCCAGGTCAACTGCATCGGGCTCGTCAATGTGCTCGACGCCGCCGTGGCCACCCGCTGCGGGCGGTTTGTGTTCGCGTCGAGCGGCGGCGTGCTCTACGGCGATGTCACCACGCCGGCCCCCGAGACCACGCCCGCGAATCCGGTGAGCCCCTATGGCATCACGAAGTGGGTGGGCGAGCGGTATCTGTCGTTCTACGCCCAGGAGCACGGCCTCGCCGCCGTCGCCCTGCGCTACTCCAACGTCTACGGCCCACGGCAGAATCCGCACGGCGAAGCGGGCGTGGTGGCGATCTTCTGCAAGAAGCTGCTCGCAGGCGAGGCCGCCACGATCAACGGCGACGGCTGCTACGTGCGCGACTACGTGTTCGGCCCGGACGTGGCGGCGGCGAACGTGACGGCCCTCACCCGCGATCTCCCGGGCGTCGCCCCGCGCACGCTCACGAGCCTCAACATCGGCACCGGCGTGGGCACCGACGTCAACCAACTCGAGGAGGTGGTGCGGGCCGAGGTGCAGCGGGTGCTCGCCGGCCGCGGCCGCTCGGGCCGGCTTCCCGATCCCGCGCATGGCCCCGCCCGTCCCGGCGACCTGCGGTCAAACCTCGTCTCTGCGGCCCGGGCGGCCGACGTGCTCGGCTGGCGGCCGCAGGTCGCATTTCCGGAAGGCGTGGCCCGCACCGTCGCGTGGTTTGCCGAACGCGCGTAGCCGTCAGTCGGCCGGGGTCTCGAGGCCCGTGGTCGCGCCCGTGCAGATTTGCCGCATGAGCGACGGCGATGCGAGATACTGCGGAAAGCCGTGCGTGCGCCCGACGATGCCGGCCGCATCGAGGCTCGAAAACTGCACGGCTGCCGGAATCCACCGCCACGGCATGCCCACGAAGCCGAGAGCCTCGGCCCGCTGGCTGCAGTCGAGAAATCGAAAGAACCTCAGCGCGTCGTCGTCGGAGTTCACGAGCAGCGTGAGCCGATCGATGTGATTGAGAGCCTCGCGATAGGGGCCGCGCGGGGCGAGCGCGTCGGAGCGGACGGCCGCGGCGATGAACACCACGTTCACCGGGCCGCTGCGGCCGGACAGCGGCCGCACCGTGGTGCTGCCCGCCCGCTCTGCCATGACGAGGTCTTCGATCGCCTCGAGCGTGATGATCGCGCCGAAGCTGTAGCCGACGATCGCGACAGGCCGTTCCGGCTCGAGCTGGCCGAGCAGCCAGGCGAGATAGCGCCCCTCGGAGAACGCCCGTTCGTACTTCGCCCGGCCATCCTTGAGAAGGATGCCCTGCTGCTCGCTCGGCCAGGAAAAAATCACCGTGCGGAGGCCGGCTGGCCCGCAAGGCGCCGTACGCCTGGCCAGTTCGAGCCCCTGCTGCCGCGCCTCGGCGTGCGTGTAGCGGTTGCCGTGGATGAACACCATCACGGGCCGGTGCGGCTCGTCGAGCAAGGCTGCGACGTCGGATCGATCCCAGGCGGTCCCATCGGGCCGCAGCCGCTGGACGCGAAAGTTCACCGACTCCGGCAGGCGGCACACGTCGGGCAGGCCCCGCGTGCTCACCACCCACACATCCGGCACAGCCGGCAGGCTGGGAACTTCGGCCCCGTGGAGCCGGCGCGGGCTCACGACTGCGACGCCCACCGCGCCAAGCGCGAGGGCGGCGGTCAGGAGACGGAGCATGTGGCGGATTGTGGCGGCGTCCATGGCCTGGGCGAACAACGGTGCAACGCCCCCGACCGCGCCAGTCCGTGGCGGAAGAGACGTCGCTCAACCCTAGCACGAAAATTTCGCCCTGGTCGGCGGCGCACGGCGCAAAATCGTGGGCTAGGTTTGCATGGCGTCGCCGCGGGCGACGCCACCCGTCCTCGTGGTCGCCCGCCGACCGCCCTCGCGGTGGAGATTCCCATCATGTCGCGTTCCTTGTGCCTGGCTCTCGTCCTCGGCAGCCTCGCTGCCGCTCCCGGCTGCAGCAGTTGCTTCGGTGGGTTCAATTCCTGCCGCCGCCCGTCGTTCATGGAGTTTCGCTCGCCCTGTTCGTCGCGGGCCCCGATGGCCGCGCCGATGGCGCCGATGATGGCTCCGCCCTGCGGTGCCCCGGCCTGTGCCCCGGCCTGCGATCCGTGCCAGTCGGCTGCACCGTGCTGCGAAGAGGGGGGCGTGATCTCGACCCCCGCCTCGGCGCCGGTGGTGCACGAGCAGGGCACGTTCAGCTGATTCCCCGTCCGCCCCTCCGGTGACGCGCCGTTCACGCCGGCCACGCGTCGGGCAAGCGGCACGCTGTGTGCCTGCTCCCGATTCGAGCGGCTCGTCACCGGGAGGGCGGACCATATAATCGGCGGCTTTGCCCCTCGGGGGCCCCCTCGGAGCCGCCATGTTCGAATCGCTGTCCGCCTCGCTCTCCTCCGCCCTTTCCGCCTTCCGCGGGCGCGGCCGCCTCACTGAGGCGAACATGCGCGAGGGGCTCGGGGGCGTGCGCACCGCGCTCCTCGAAGCCGACGTCGCCTACGACGTGGCCGACCGGTTTCTCGAGCGCGTCTCGGCCGATGCGGTCGGCGCGCAGGTGCTCGAATCACTCGATCCGGCCCAGCAGCTCGTGGGCATCGTGCACCGCGAGCTCGTGAACCTGATGGGCCCGGTGGACCACTCGCTCCACCTCGAGTCGGGCAAGACCACGATCCTCATGCTCTGCGGCCTGCAGGGCTCCGGCAAGACGACCTCCTGCGCGAAACTCGCCAAGAAGATCCTCGGCCAGGGCCGCGGCGTGATGCTCGTGGCCGCCGACCTCCAGCGGCCCGCCGCCATCGAGCAGCTCGCCGTGCTCGGCGGGCAGCTGAACGTGCCTGTGCACGTGCCCGAGGGCGTCACCGACCCAGTCGCCGTCTGCCAGGCCGGCGTGGCCCGGGCGAAGAAGGAGGGGATCTCGACGGTGATCCTCGACACGGCCGGCCGCCTGTCGATCGACGAAGCCCTGATGAAGGAGCTCGCCCGCATCGATCGCACCGTCGGGCCCGACCAGGTGTATCTCGTGGTCGACGCGATGACGGGCCAGGACGCCGTGCGGAGTGCGAAGGCCTTCAACGACGCCCTCGAGCTCGACGGCGTGATCATGACGAAGCTCGACGGCGACGCCCGCGGCGGCGCGGCCTTGTCGGTGAAGGACGTGACGGGCGTCCCGATCAAGTTCATCGGCACGGGCGAGCAGATCGAGGCCCTCGAAGACTTCCATCCCGACCGCATGGCCGGCCGGATCCTCGGCATGGGCGACGTCGTCTCGCTCGTCGAGGAGGCGCAGCGGAAGTTCGACCAAGACGAGATGCGGCAGCAGGAAGAGCGGCTGAAGGCGGGCGAGTTCACGCTCGACGACTTCAAGAAGATGCTCGCCCAGACCCGCCGCCTCGGCCCCCTCGGCAAGGTGCTCGGCATGATCCCGGGCATGGGGGGCATGCAGGACATGCTCGGCGGCGCCGACCTCGACAAGGACATGAACCGCCTCTTTGGCATCATCGACTCGATGACGCCCGACGAGCGGCGCAATCCCTCACGCGTGATCGATCAATCGCGGCGGCGGCGGATCGCCGTGGGCGCGGGTGTGCCGCCGGCGGAGGTGAGCGATCTCGTGAAGCAGTTCGACGGCATGGCGGCGATGATGAAGGGCATGGCGGGCCTCGGGATGCGCGACCGCATGCGCGAGGTGCAGAAGCTCCAGGCCGGCCTCACGAACCCCGGCGCCCGCCTGGCCCGCCCCAAGGGCGACACCGGCAAACGTCTCACAGCAGACGAGCGCCGCAAGCTCAAGAAGCAGCGCGAAAAAGACGCCCGCCGCAAGAAACGCGGCGTGTAGGACAGGCTTCAGCCTGTCTCGGCTGTCTTCACGGCAAGTCTCGACATCCTGTCGAACTTGCCTTGGCCGACCTCC
>Ga0207935_1000376_pt1 | contig 10994 bp, 8 predicted proteins | sample LakMenEpi30Aug10_FD_150746 | JGI IMG/M metagenome (GOLD analysis project Ga0207935, IMG submission 150746) | Freshwater microbial communities from Lake Mendota, WI - 30AUG2010 deep hole epilimnion (SPAdes) | ecosystem: Environmental > Aquatic > Freshwater > Lake > Epilimnion/Euphotic zone ...
ACGGGCAAATTTGCCGTTGCCAATAGCCACATATCGACTTCCACGACGTAAAGCGGAGAGTAGATCGAGCAAGGAGATGCGAACTCCATTGATTTCAAGATAGCCATTGAGACCAAACCAATCATGTTGCTTTTCTAGTTTGACCTTGAATATCTCTGGAGTGATTTCCCCAACGGTGTCCCACTGCTCACCTTTCGGCCATAGGACAACAGGCGCACGATCTCCCATCATTTTCAAGCGTTCGATTAGAACGAGTGTTTCTTCGAGGGATGTGATTTGCCAATGGTAGAAGCCAATATATTCAAAACGCTCAAGTTCAAGTTCATTAGCGCACCAATCTGCAGCTTGGATTTCGGCCTCGATATCACGAATTAAATTGACTCGGCCAACCGGAGTTTTTACGGTGATGCGATTGTCACCTACACCAGGTTTGAGAAGATGCTCTGTTATATGACAAGCTAGATAGAGATGGATATGAATGTTATTTGCGTCGATAACGTCAAAGTGTAGTTCCAGATCCGGAGAGAGCTCCTGATCGGTTCCACTGAAAGTTTCATGCATATCCAGTCGATAATTTGTTTTATCCTGAACAGCTTCGAAACGCTCCATGAACTGGACGGCCATGTCCGGGGCTAACAGCAATTCTTCATACTGTGTCTGTAATAGCTCAAACAGGATGATGGTATCTCTCGTTGTCATCATCGCGAAGAGTAGATCGTCTGTCGCTGGATCTTGGCAATAGACGAGTCCTTCGTTGCCACAAAAGTAAATATCACCCAAAACAGAGGGCGTGAGAGACAGGTCACCCAAGCGGACGACGGGGCGATAGAATCCATTCTGTTCTTCTAGGCCGATGTGAAGTTCTTCTTCGCGAACGCGAATCAATTTATCGAACTCATCTTTCCAGGCGACGCAATCATGCTGAGCAAGTAGTGGTAGGGCCTGAAGAACCCAATTCTCCGAGTTCTGGGCGAAGGAAGAGTAGCGGTGTTTCTCCACAGCTAGTAACAGACGATCTTGGGGTGGTACGAGAATTCGGGTGTCGTTATAGCTGTTGAATGGACGAGGTTTTAGCCAGCGTCCGAGCTTACCCTTGCTCTGCAAATGCAGATCGATCGCAATGTCTCTCCCATGGAGTCGGTAATGGGGCGCCAGATTCGAATCGGTACGTTTGCGGTAACTGTCCTTGAGACGCTTTCTCGGCGTTAGAGTGATCGGATAGGGTGGACGAGAAACGGTCCAAAGAAAACGATACTCAGGTGTGTAGCTTCTGATTTGCTTTTCTGGACAAACCATTTCGGGGTTCCATCTTTCGATAAACCTTCGCCCGAGTTCTTGTGGATCTGGAAAGAGCGATTCAACCCAGCTGGTTCCTTCCGAAAGTGTTAGGGACTCCAGTGATCGCAGAACAGAAAGATAAGCTGCTTGTCTGAATCGGCAGTTGCGGTCGTAGCAGAGGCAGTCGACTTCGATGTGAAAGTTGTTAAGGAAGTGGTCGTATAAAATTTTCCCATTAAGATCTTGGTGCAAGAGGTCGCGAGGCATTTCGCATCGGAGTTGACCATGGAATCGACGACCGAAAGAGGTTTCCTGCGCAAAACTGAAACTCCATAGAAAATGGTGATTCAGCAACTCACTTTCTAACTTTTCGATAACCGGTAAGGATTTGGAATTACAAAAGGATTTCGTGTAGTCTTCGAGATAAGACTTTAAGATTTTGAAGACCAGTGTAGCCGGGGTCTGTGGCAAGCTCAGCGTGTTCATGGAACAGAAATCTCCCTACGGGGTCCACCAAAACACTACAAAGCGATGTCGCTCTGCAGAATTGCGTAGGGGGCCCACAAACATCCTTGTTCTAAAAATGAGTGTAGTAATTGGGTGATGAGTTCGACGGTGGACGGATTGCGAGAAATAAAATCCGACGCACGATCGTCCTATGAAACCTAATTTCGACGAACGTGAACATGAGTCGGATCGCTTGTTTCGGTTGTCAATCAAGTGTACGGCATTGATCAACCATTATTGGGTCACAAGTGGTTGCGGAGAAGTCGCATATTTCGTGGAGCTTCTCTCTCAAGTTTGGCTCTTGGCAGATGAAAAGGTCGATCAGGTGGATCGCATCATGTGAGCAGCTAATAAAGTTTCTAAATGTCTTTGAGGGCGAATGCTTATTGAGTGATCCTTGGAAATGGGGGTTGTTGGTAAAAGGTTGTGAGACTGGGCAAGGTTGGCGAGTGCGAAAAAAAGCTTGCTGCGGGTCGCGAGCAAGCTTTTCGCATTTGGGACTATCTAACGAGCCAGCGATTTATCGGATTGGGTTCGTATTCGGATCATTTTCTGGAGGTGGTGGTAGAACCAGTGAATTACTCGATTGGCTTTCTAAAGCCACATAATGTTTGAGAAGTTGATAGACAGTTTGGAATTCTTGTCTTGCCGCGAGGTTGGAGTATTGCGGACTGTTGGCAATCGTCTCGTATCGCTGCAAGACTTTTTGGAGTTCTTCTATGTTGTGGGAGTTCTCTTGCAAAAAGAGTTCGTTGGGTAGGGCTAAGTACTGTTGCCATTGAGGATCTAGCAATTCGAACAATTGAGGTGCCATGGTGGTGATTTGCTGCCGTAGTGTTTGCGCTTCGTCGGCGGAGTGGAGTTCGGGCGCCGTGATTTTTGGGTTGAGATTATTGGTAAGGTTGGGTGTATTGGGATTGCTTGGCGTGTCGGAGGTGGCTGCCGTCAGTAGTCGAACCAATTCAACAGCGGAAGGGGGAACGTTCATGGTGGCATTGTTCACGCTTGGTTGTGTCGTATTCTGCGAGGGTTTGTAGTATTCCGCATTGGCGAGAGGATCGATTTGTAATTTGGAGCCATCGAACGAGACTCCTGCAAAGAGACCTCGACTGCGCGAGTAGGAGTAGATTTCAGCTTGCAGTTTTGAATCGGTTCCAGCGGCTGCTTGTCGTCCGACCGGACCTGCGGCTGCGGCGGCATCGACACCAATTGTAAATTTGCCCGAGTAGATTCCCTCGATACTGCGGCGTGATTTGAAGACGAGGATGACATCGGTCGACTGTACGCCGACTTGCCAGCCGATATTGCCTCCGGTGAGTGTGGTGAACAGTGGTGCTCCCCAGGCACCTTGATCATCGCGCGTGATGAGGACACCATTTCCGCGTCGAGCGCCGATGATAAAGCTTCCCTTGATCACGTTTGGGATAATGGCGACCCCTTGGGCATCGCGCAGAAGTTCTCTTGGTATACCTTGAAGGGTGAGTGTATCTACAGCTTTGAAGACTTCGATCGCAGAAGTCATCGTCGCTTCTTCACGCGATTGAGCATGGAGGGCTGGGGAGCCGTAGAGGAGGATCGTTGTGAGCAGGGCGATACACTTAAGGGCGTTGGTGGAAGAGAAAGGATTCATTGAAGACCACTCCGTTGCTAGTTGAGGACATCCATGATGCGACTGCAAAATGTAATCGCTATTTTAAATAATCCTGGGTTTATGTCGACTTCAAAATAGGCTCTGACCAAGGGTCGAGAAACCCCCTTGCGGTCCCCTGCTCTGCCCGGTGCTTTGAGTATCTGGAGGTTTTGGCCTAGTGGGCTGGGAACGAGGGAAACCGTGGAACCCTGGAAAAGCTTCAGTTGAATTGAAAAAGCCAATGAATTTTAATTTCCTTTGGCTCAATAGAGCTATGTAAGCCCCTGTTGTTGGATAGGACAGTACCCAGCCGAGTTGGTCAGGTTATACTCCAAGTTATCGGTTCAAATTTCCAGTGCGATTTTTCAGTGTGATTTATCAGCGCGATTTATCAGCTCGGTTTATCAGCTCAGTTTTATCAGTGGTTGGGGGTAAGGGATGGAGAGTCAAGCGACTTTGCGGCGATGGATGATCGTCTGCCTAGTTGTCTGGCTTTTGGTCTGCGGACTGGCGCTCATCTGGTATCTTGTGTTGGCCGGGGCCATTGATCGGGCGAATCAGGAAAGTAGCTTTCGACAAACGGCTCGCAATTTGGCTTGGATCGTATCAAGATCATCGGCCGAGCAAATCGACGGAGGATTGCTGGAGGAACTGCAAAAGGATTTTGGGGTCGAAGCCTCCTTGAAGAGGAATGTTTCAGCGGACCTATTGCGTAATCTTGACAGTTCGATCTCTGAGGGAAGGGATTTTCTTTTGGAGCAAGGGCCGGTGGTTTGGCAAGCGCAGTCCGGCGGTCCCTATCGAGTTTCGGTTGATGTCATCTTTGGAAGTTCCAAGAGCGAGTTGAATTCTCTTCGTCTTTCTAAAGACGTGAATCAGAGAACTTTTTCTACCTGGGGATTAGTCGTTCCGTGGTTGTTGCTGACGGCAACCGGAGTTGGTTTATTGTTCTATACGCTCGGTGTTCCAAATCGGCGTACGATTGAGTTGTGCGACCAGCTTTCAGAATGGGGCGAGTCGAATGTACAGCAACTTGCCAAGGGGCCGCGCGAATTGAACGCGCCGATTTCACTGAAGCTGCCTGATTCATTTTTGGATCTTCAAGATTTGATGTTGCGGTACTCGGATGCATCGCGAGAAAAAATATTGCATCTGTATCAGGAGGTCTTCCGTACAACGCGAGTGCTTAACAGCATGGTAGAGGGTGTGGTTGCGGTAGATCGTCAGATGCGTATTCTGGCAGCTAATCCTGCGGCTCGAGAACTTTTGTCGATGTCAGCCGAACCGACCCCGGGGCGATCTTTAGTTGAGTTGGTACGTTTTCCTCGTTTGAGTTCGATGCTCGAACAAGCATTGACGAGTCAGAAGACGATGGAAGGAGACGTTGAGGTTGGGTCAGCCAATCGTCGGTATCTGAGAATTCGACTACTTCCATTACCTGGTGAGAAAGAGCCAGTAGGAGTATTGATTACGCTGAGCGATGAAACAAGGTTGAAGCGGCTGGAGAATCTGCGGCGCGAGTTTATTGCGAACGTTTCGCATGAATTAAAGACTCCATTAGCTGCGATCAAAGCTTATGCAGAGACGCTCTTGTTGGGAGCTTTGGAGGATGAAAAGAAGAATGTTCAATTTGTCGAGCGAATCAGTCAGCAGGCGGATCGATTGGATCATCTGATACGCGATATGTTGCAATTAGCGAGAGTGCAGTCTGGCAATTTGCAGATGAGCAGGGTGGAGTTTGCGGTAGGTAAAGTGTTGGCTTCGACGGTTGAGTCGCATCGGGTAATTGGCGAGTCCAAAGGTGTTATGGTTCGGTTGGACGAGGTAGCTCCGGAATTGATGGTCGTTGGAGATTACGAAGCCTTTCAAACGATTGCCAATAATTTGATCGGCAATGCGGTTCGATATACCGAAGCTGGTGGCGAGGTTGTTGTTAGCGCTGTTGAGGAAGATGGTTTTGTCTGTGTTGCAGTGCGTGATACGGGGATTGGGATACCAGAGGAAGATCAGGAGCGGGTGTTTGAACGGTTTTATCGAGTGGAGAAGGCGCGTAGTGCCGAGCGCGGTGGGACTGGGTTAGGGTTGGCAATTGTCAAACACTTGGTGGGGGCGATGAGGGGAACGGTAAAGCTGAAAAGCAAGTTGGGTGAAGGTAGCTTATTTGAGGTCCGCTTGCCCAGTGCGGCCAAGAAATTCGAGGGGCAGTAGCAAGGCATTAAAAAAATTTCTGGAAGTTGCTTTGAAAGTGAGGCTGGGGTTATTCCATTTTGGGGGCGAATTCCAGCAATGCGATCAAAGAGTTTTCTGGTCCAGGATTTGATCCGGGCCAAAATGTTTCCCACCTTTTTCTACTCTTCGTAAAAAGCGTAGAATTAAGAGCAAAAGCGAAGTTCTTCATGTTACCTTAACAAGATCTTCATGGCGTTGTATTAGCTTCTTTGGCGTTGGGCTGAGGGTGGTTTTGGCTCGAGCAATTGGGTCGCGACCGGCAGTTTGGCGTCCGAGAGTTGGACCGGATTTATTAGGTTTCTCGGTGTCTTCCTGTTGGAAAGGAAATTCCTGGATGTCGCGACATTTGCAGCACGATTTGGACGAGGCGTATCACAACTTGCTTTTCCTTTCGGGGATGGTTGAGGAGATGATCGACCAAGCCGTGGTGGCGCTGTGTGAACGTCGGCGCGATCTGGCCGACGAGGTGATTGCCAAAGATGCCGAGATTGACCGCAAAGAAGTGCGTATCGAAGAAGAGTGTTTGAAGATGTTGGCTCTGCATCAGCCGGTTGCCGCCGATTTGCGGAAGGTGACTACGATGATGAAGGTCAATAATGATTTGGAACGTATGGCGGATTTGGCCTGCAATATTGCCGAGCGAGCCCACAGCTTAAGCCCAACACCCGAGTTTCCCATCCCGCAGAAGATCAACCAGATGGTTCAGTTGACCACAGGTATGGTTCGGCAGGGTTTGGATGCGTTCGTCAATCTGGATTTGGATCTCGCTTATCGCGTGATCAGCCAGGATGACATGGTGGACAACTTGAACGTGCAGGTGATTGACGAGATAACCGATCTGATGAGTGGGCGGCCGGACTGGGTAACTCCAGGACTCCATTGTTTTTCAGCCGCTCGTCATCTGGAGCGAATTGCCGATCATGCGACTAACATCGCTGAAGATGTGGTTTACATGGTCAACGGGGTAATTGTCCGGCACCGAAGAGATTGGCCGAGACCGACGTCCAAGCCTGCGGGCAATAATGAGATTGCTTAATCGGAGTGAATTGGCTTATGCCCAAGCCGAAGGTTTTGATCGTTGAAGACGACCGGTCGCTCGCTGAAGTCCTAGAGTACAATCTAGAAAAAGCTGGCTATGAAGTATTTAAAGCTCATGATGGAAGAGATGGTCTTAATCAGGCACAATTGAGACTTCCCGACATCATTGTCTTGGATGTTATGTTACCTGTAGTCGATGGCCTGGAAGTTTGTCGACAACTGCGAGCTTCTCAAGAGAATCGTAGTGCACAGATCATTATGTTGACTGCGAAGGCTGAAGAGACCGACCAATTGGTAGGTTTTTCCGTCGGAGCGGATGACTATGTGGTCAAGCCGTTTAGTGTTCGGGTGCTGCTGGAACGTATCAAGGCATTACGACGACGTCGCACAGATGTTGCCGAGCAAGATATTGATTCGATCGTTTGTCAGGGCGTCACTTTGGATCGTAAGCGTCACCGCGCAGTGGTCGGTAATCGCAATTTGGATTTAACGCGTAGCGAGTTTAAGTTGCTTGAAACATTGATTCGCCAGCCAGGAAGAGCATTTGATCGATCTGAATTGATCGATGCGGCATTAGGCGAAGATACTTTAGTCTTAGAGCGAACGATTGACGTTCATATTCGAGCGCTGCGTAAAAAACTCGATGAACAAGCCGATTTGATCGAAACGGTTCGAGGTGTAGGTTACCGATTCAAAGAACCAGATCAGGTGACTTAGGTTATTTGGCTTTGATCTGAATTACAGTTTTACATTGGTATCAAAAAGCGAACGCTCCGAAAAAAGGCTCGCTTAAGCAACCTTCTTTCGAAGCGTTCTGCGTTGTTGTTAAGAGTGATTTCTCAACCACACTCAGCTTGCTTACGCAAATGCTGGCTCGTGGGATCGAGAGCCTTCCAGGATTCTTTCGATTAATTCTTGCTTGCCCGATTCCGAGCAATCATTGCTCAATTGGCAAGTACCAGCGGCTTCGTGACCACCTCCGCCGTACTGCAACATGAGGTCACCCACATTCAGTTCGCAGGAGCGATTGATGATCGAACGACCTACGGTGTAGACCGTATTGCGCTTCTCGACACCCCACAAGACATGCATCGAAACGTTGCACTGTGGATACAACGCATAAATCATGAATCTGTTTCCGGGGTAAATGGTTTCTTCGTTGCGAAGATCAAGCACGACAAGGTTGTTGTAAACCTTTGCGACTCGCAACAACTGTTGGCGGAATTGGTCTTGATGTGAGAAGTACAAATCGACGCGCTCCTTGACGTCTGGCAATTCGAGAATCTGCTCGATCGAGAGATCTCGGCAGCAATCAATCAACATCATCATCAACTGATAATTCGAAACGCGGAAGGTACGGAAACGGCCCAGTCCGGTTCTTGCATCCATCAAGAAAGAGAGCAGTTCCCAACCGGTTGGATTAAGAATGTCATTGATCGAAAAACCAGCGGAGTCCGCTTTATCAACGGCTTCCATCATGTCATCACGAACCTTCGGGAAGGTCGACTTACCACCGAAATAGTTGTAAACAACTCGAGCTGCCGACTTAGCGCCAGCCTCGAGGACGTAACCGGGCGTTTCATCAAGTCCCGAGTTACGGGTCTCTTCGCTCGTATGATGATCGAAGCAAAGGGCGGCACCTTTCACATAGGGAAGGTTGGTCAGAATATCGCGATTTGTTACCTCGATCTTGCCATCCTGTACATCCTTAGGATGGACGAATTTGATTTCGCCGAGGATATCCAGTTCCTTCAAAAGAACTGCACAAATCAAACCATCCATATCGCTTCTTGTCAGCAGACGATATTTGCCACTTAAACCGTTCATGAATCGCTCCCTAAGCATTTGTGTTTTGTTAATGGCAACCCAATACGCTGCCCACTCTTCACAAAAACCGTAGCTTGTACGGAGGGGCCAATTGCCAGAAGTGAATACAAACCGCCTGAGAAAATGCAGTCGGCAGATGGAATGGATCGCCTATTTGTTACAATCGATACCACTAAATCTGTTCCTGACGTTGTTACACGGAAGAAATGTGTATGGAAACACAAGTCACTACCGTAAACCCCCCGGAATTGCAGCGGTTGCGTCTTGCGGGGCAGTTTGGCTGCTTATTTCGCGTGATTCTGGTATTGTTCGTCGTGATAGGAAGCATCTTGTTCGTCACCCAGGGGATTTGGCCTATCATCCAGTGGTGGCAATCACAAAGTTGGGGTCCCGCTTACTGCAAGATACAGTCCGTTGCCATTGAGAGAAAAAACAATGGAAATGATGTCTCTTTCCAGCCAAAGATGAGATACATCTATCGTTGGCAGGAACGCGACTATGAGGGGAATCAGCTCGACTATGATTCCAGATCCTACAGCAAGAAATCATGGCTCGATGAAAAGTTAACGCCCTACGTTCCTGGCGCTGAGGCTCAATGTTTCGTCAATCCCGCGCGACCAGAAGAGGCGAGTTTGACCAGAGACTTTCCTACAGCATCTCTTGTATCATCCGCTGTAGGTTTATTATTTGTCTCGATTGGTCTAGCCGCTCTCCGATTTAGTTTCCTGTCGCCGGAAACAATAGCAGGAAAATCTATTAACGCAGTATCGCCGGATCGATCGATGAATGCGACCTCGAGTTTTGCCGCGGCGGAAAAAGCGAGTGTGGATTTTAAGGATTCGATCTCTGACTCTCAGCAAGATCAAGTCACTGTCTCGGCCGCTGTGCCAATGGAGTCACAAGGGGAGAATCAGCCACAGGTTATCAATCCTGAGTTTAGTCGCTTGGGGGTAGTTTTGGGTCTTGCATTCTTCGGACTTGTATGGAATGGAATTATCGGATTTGTGATCTACTTCATGTCGCAGGAACGAGGTGGTATCTCGATCTTCACGTCGCTGTTTCTGATTCCTTTTGTTCTCGTCGGAGTCGGAATTCTCTTGCTGCTGATTCGCCAAATTTTGGTTTTGGCAAATCCTCAGCCAATCGTTGTTTACAGCGATAACTGGATTTATCCCGGCAGTGAGTTTGAAGTGAGTTGGATGATGAAAGGAAAAGTGACCAGGGTGAAATCGTTGAGGGTCTTTGTGGAAGGGATGGAGGTGGTCACCTATCGTCAGGGAACTTCAACGCGAAAGGAATCCAATATTTTCTACCGAGACAAGATTGTTGATATCGACCAGCAAGATCGGATCGCTCAGGGATTTGAGGTCGCTCGTATCCCCAATGACACCATGCATACCTTCAATGCACCCAACAATAAAATTCAGTGGCAGGTTCGATTTGAAGGCGAAATACCATGGTGGCCTGATTTGAGCGAAAACTTTCCTCTAGTCATTCTTCCACCGCGATCTCCACAGGAGCTACTGTAATGGCTGACGTTGATCCAGAGAATGAAAAGCTGGAACGTGAAACAGGTGTCGAGGTTTGCTTGTTCCATGCGGATGGGCGAGAGAACATTGAGGGTGTGTTTCTACCTGGAGAGGAAGTTGTGGTCGAGGTCACCTGGGTTCCTCAGCCTTCCCTGCGTGGTTTTGATTTGCGATTGGTTTGGGAGACCGATGGAAAAGGAACCGATGATCGCGAGACCGTGCTGCGTGAGACCTGGGAGAGTGAGCTTCGAGGCGAAATGAAAAAAAGTGTTCGTTGGATTTTGCCAAGAGGTCCTTTGAGTTGCGATGGTAGCTTGCTGCGAATCCGCTGGTTCGTCGATTGCTATATCAATCCAGCAGGAATTCGAGCGAGGCGAGATGTGGTACTCAGTTCTACTGGAGCACCTGTCGTGTTACCCAAGGGGAAGGACGATGGGGAGATAGAAAAGCTGCTTAATAAATTTATTGGTTCTCGGAAAGCTCCTTAAGCAGTTGCAGCCATTTCGGCCCAATTCTATTCCAAGAGTATTCCTCCGAGATCTCGCGAGAACGAATTCCATAAGAGTGAAGTGTTTCGATATTCTGACAAGCGAATGAAATCGCCCTGCTCAACTGTTGTGTGTCCTCGAGAGATACGACCCAGCCATTTTGATTCTCACGAATTAAATTAGGTATCGCATCACTTGCTCTGGTAGCCACGACGGGTAGTCGATGCGACATCGCTTCTAGTAGGCTTCGAGGCAACGCTTCGTAGTGCGATGACAAGATAAACAGATTGGATTTATTTAGCTCGTCGGCTACGTGATGACTCCAGCCTGGCAGTGAGATGGTATCGTTTAGTCCATATTTATAGAGCAACTTTTCAAGAATTTGTCGTTGTTCCCCTTCGCCAATAATATCAAGCTTCCATTCGGTGAGCTCATTACGAGAAAGCTGCCAAGCCTCGATGAGTTTGT
>Ga0207935_1000386_pt1 | contig 10902 bp, 10 predicted proteins | sample LakMenEpi30Aug10_FD_150746 | JGI IMG/M metagenome (GOLD analysis project Ga0207935, IMG submission 150746) | Freshwater microbial communities from Lake Mendota, WI - 30AUG2010 deep hole epilimnion (SPAdes) | ecosystem: Environmental > Aquatic > Freshwater > Lake > Epilimnion/Euphotic zone ...
GACCTATCTCTGCCTCGGCGAGCGATATGCCACCTCGGCCACCACCGTGAGCCGTGATTTCCTTGCCGCCCTCGTGAGTGAGCTTTTTCCCGCGCCCCTGGTGGAAGTGCAGGGATCGCACCATGTCGACGTGACGGCTGCGCGACTGGGCGATCGGCTGCTCGTCAATCTCGTGAACACCGCCGGCCCCCATGCGAATGCCAAGGTGAACGTGCACGACGACATTCCATCCGTCGGGCCGCTGACGCTGTCGATCCGGTGCCCACCGCCGGCGTCCGTGCTGCTCCAGCCGGATGGCCGCAGCGTCGCATACGAGTTCCGCGACGATCGGCTGCACGTCACCGTGCCGCGTGTGGAGATTCACGATATCATCGAGATCGTGCCCCGCGTTGAATCCCCGTGATCCCAGTAAAGGACCACGCATGATGCGTTTCTTCGCCACATTCGCGCCGAATCTGCTCCTGATCGGCTGGCTTACGCTGGGCTGGCTCCTCCCGGGCTTGGCCTCGGCCGCCGCCGAGCCGCGGCGGCCGAATATTCTCTACATCATCGTCGATGACCAGTCGCCGTTTGATTTCAGGTTTTACAACCCGGCGTCCACGCTCCACGCGCCGGCGATCGAGCGGCTCGCAGCCGAGGGGATGGTGCTCGACGCCGCGTACCACATGGGCTCGTTTTCTGGCGCCGTCTGCACGCCGAGCCGCCACATGGTGATGTGCGGTCGGTCGGTCTGGCACCTGCCGATCGGGCCGGGAAAGAAACGCTGCCCAGGCGGCATCGAGCAGTTCACGCTCGCGCCGGTGTTCCAGGCCGCCGGGTACGACACGATGCGCACCTGCAAGATCGGCAACGCCTACGAGGCGGCCGACGCGCTCTTCACCGTCCGCCGCGACGCCACCAAGCGCGGCGGCACGGCCGAGAGCGGGAGCGCCTGGCATGGTGAGCAGGTGCTGGCCTATCTCGACGAGCGCGAGCGCACGAAGGACGCTGATCCCTTTCTGATCTATTTTGGATTCTCACACCCGCACGACACCCGCGACGGCACGCCGGAACTGCTCGCGAAGTATGGCGCCAGAAACCACACCGACGAGGCCGCTCCGCCACCGCCCGACCCCCGGCAGCCGCCGTTGCCGCCCAACTGGCTGCCGAAGCATCCCTTCGACGACACACACGCCGCGGTTCGCGACGAGGTCGAGGTGAGCGGTGTGTGGGGCCGGCGTGATCCGGCCACGATCCGCAACGAGCTCGGCCGCGAATATGCCTGCAGCGAAAACATCGACCGCCAGATCGGCCGCGTGCTCGACAAGCTTGCGGCCATGGGCGAGCTCGACAACACGTGGATCTTCTACACCGCCGACCACGGGATCGCGATCGGCCGCCACGGCCTGCAGGGCAAGCAGAATCTCTACGAGCACACCTGGCGGGTGCCGTTCGTCGTGAAGGGGCCGGGGGTGAAGCCGGGCTCACGCGCCCCCGGCAACATCTACCTCGGCGACACGCTCGCCACGCTCTGCGACATCTGCGGCATTCCTGCTCCCGAGACCGACGAAGGGGAAAGTTTTCGGCCGGTGCTCGAGGGCAAGCTGCCCGCGATCCGCGACGTGCTCTACGGCGTCTACTGCGGCGGGGCGAAGCCGGGCGTGCGCTGCGTGCGGCGGGGAGACTGGAAGCTTGTCAAATACGAATCGCTGCAGGGCGGCCTGCACACGCAACTCTTCAATCTTGCCGAGAATCCGCACGAGATCCTCGCAGAGCATCACGATCCGTCCGTGGCGGCGCTCCTGTCTCAGGCTCCGCAGCCGACACAAAAAAACCTCGCCGACGATCCGGTGCACGCCGCGAAGCGGGCCGAGCTGGAGGCGCTCCTCGTGGCCGAGATGCGGCGGCACGACGATCCGTTCCGATTCTCCGACCAGCCGCAGGAGACGAAAGCCCCATGAAGACCGCCCGTTTCGTGTTCATCGCACTCCTGGGCTGCCTCGTGGCCCCCGCGGCGGTGGCAGCCGATGCCCGGCCCAACATCGTGTTGTTCCTCGCCGATGATCTCGGCTACGGCGAACTCGGCTGCTACGGCAACAAGGCCGCGATCACGCCAAACCTCGACCGCTTCGCAGCCGAAGGCCTGAAGCTCACCGACTGCCACTCCGCCTGCCCCGTCTGCTCGCCGTCGCGGGCGGCGCTGCTCACGGGCCGGCATCCCTACCGGACCGGCGTGTTCACCTGGATTCCCGAGGACAGCCCGATCCACCTCCGCACGAGCGAGGTCACGCTGCCAAAACTCCTGCGCGAGGCCGGCTACGACACCTGCCACGTGGGCAAGTGGCACTTGAACGGCAAGTTCAACGACCCCGAGCAGCCGCAGCCCGACGCCCACGGCTACACGTGGTGGCTCGCCACGCAGAACAACGCTGCTCCCAGCCATGCCTTCCCGGGGAATTTCGTCCGCAACGGCGCCGCCATCGGCAAGGCCGACGACTACTCGGCTCCGTTCATCGCCAAAGAGGCGGTGACGTGGCTCAAGGAGAAGCGCGATGCGAGCAAGCCTTTTTTCCTCGCGGTCTGGGCGCATGAGCCGCACTATCCGATCGCCTCGGCCGAACGCTACGAAAAACTCCACGCGGCCATCGCCGACGAAGTGGAGCGCACCTACCGGGCGAACGTCACGCAGCTCGACGACGCCTTCGGCACGGTGATGAAGGCCCTCGACGAGATCGGCGCGGCCGACTCGACCTTTGTGTTTTTCACGAGCGACAACGGGCCGGAGGGGGACGGTGTGAAGGGACCGGGCCGCGGCCTCACCGGCGGACTCAGGGCCCGCAAGCGCTCGACCTACGAGGGCGGCCACCGCGTGCCGGGGCTCGTCCGCTGGCCCGGCCGGATCGAGGCTGGCACCGAGAGCGACCTCCCCGTGGTAGGCAGCGATTTCTTTCCCACGGCCCTCGCAGCCGCCGGCCTCGAGCCCCCGGCCGGCGTCAACCTCGACGGCCTGAACCTCGTGCCGGCCATGGTTGGCGAGAAGGTGAAGCGGACCGTGCCGATGTATTGGCGCTGGGGCGGGTTCGTCGCCTATCGCGAGGGGAACTGGAAGATCGTGGCCGACGAGGCGCTTCAAGCGCCGGAACTCTACAATCTCGCGGCCGACAGGGCCGAGACCAAGGACTGCGCGGCCGAGGAGGCGGACCGGCTCGCCGGCATGCTCGCACGGCTGCGGGCGCACACCGCCGAGATCGAGGCTGAAGGCCCCGACTGGTGGCGTTCGGAAGGGTGGAACAGACGCAAAAAATGACCCCCTCGACCGATTCACAGGGACGACGGTTGGGGCTCGCGCTCTTTTGGGTGTACGTCGCGCTCTATGGCGGATTCATTGCGCTCGTGCTCGTGCGGCCCGATCTCCTTTCGCTGCGGCCCTTCGGCGGCGTGAACCTCGCGATCGCCTGCGGCATGGGGCTGATCGCGGCGGCGTTCGGCCTCGCGCTCTTCTCGCTCGTCCTCCGCGGCCGGGAATCCTGAGGCCGGCTGCATGCTCCACGAAACCTCGCCGCTGGCCCTCGCCATCTTCGCCGCCTTCGTCGGAGGCGTGATCGGGCTCTCGTTCTGGCTCGGCCGCAAGGGGCAGTCGGCCCAGGCCTACTACGCGGCCCACGGTGAGGTGCACTGGTTCGTCAACGGCATCGCCTTCGCCGGCGACTATCTGTCCGCGGCCTCGTTTCTGGGCATCTGCGGGATGATCGCGTTCCACGGCTATGACGGCTTTCTGTATTCGATCGGGTTTCTGGCCGGCTGGATCGTGGCCCTGTTCGTGATCGCCGAGCCGATCAAGGCCCTCGGCCGATTCACGTTTGCCGACGCGCTCGACGCCCGGTTCCAGAGCCGGGGCATCAAGCTCGCCGTGGCGATCTCGACGCTCGTGGTGAGCGTCTTCTACCTGATCCCGCAGATGGTGGGCGCCGGCGACCTGATCGTCCCGCTCCTCGGCTTGCCCCACTGGGCGGGCGTGGTGCTCGTGGGCGTGGCGGTGACACTGATCGTCGTCACGGCGGGCATGGTCTCGACCACCTGGGTGCAGTTCATCAAGGGATCGCTGCTCGTGTTTTTCTGCGCGATCCTGGCTGCGCAGATCCTCGACCGCGGCCTTTCCATCAACGCCGGCCGGCCCGGTGCCGAAAACCTCGCACCGCAGGTGCGGACGGTACGGCCCGACGGCACCGTGCTCGTGGACGGCGTACCCCAGTCGCGCGACCACGACCTGCGGCCTGTGGGCACGATCGTCGCGCTTCCCGAGCGGTATGCGGGCAGGACCTCGACCGGACCCTTGAGGCCGCTTGAATACCTCGCCGTGCTCGAGGACTCGACCGTGGTCACGTGGTCGGCGAAGAAGCACGTCGACGGGGAGGGAACGCACGTCACCTACACGCCCCTCGAGCGGAAGGGGGCCGACCTGCTCAAGCCGGGGGGCTACTTCAAGGGGCTCACCACCGGGAAGCTCGCCGACCGGTTCGATTTCGCGAGCCTGATGCTCGCGCTCTTCTGTGGCACGGCGTCGCTGCCCCACATCCTGATCCGGTATTACACCGTGAAGGACGCCGCCGCGGCGCGGAAGAGCACGGTGGTGGGAATCGCAGCGATCGGCGCGTTCTACGTGCTCACGCTCTACCTGGGCCTCGGTGCGATGACCAGCGGCGCCCTCGATCCTACCAGCACGAACATGGCGGCGCCGCTCCTGGCGAGATCGTTCAGCACGGGCCTGTTCGCCGTGATTTCGGCGATCGCCTTCACGACCGTGCTCGGCACCGTGAGCGGCCTGGTGATGGCCGGCAGCGGGGCGGTGGCCCACGACCTCGTGGAGAATGTCTGCGGCGTGCGGATGACAGACCACGAGAAGGTGCGCTGCGGCAAGCTCGCGGCGGTGGGGCTCGGCGTGGTGGCGATGGCCCTGGGCATTCTGTTCCGGAACTTCAACGTGAGCTTTCTCGTGGGCTGGGCGTTCAACATCGCCGCGAGTGCCAACCTGCCGGCGCTCGTGATGCTGCTGTTTTGGCCGCGGACGACGAAGCAGGGCATCATCGCGGCCGTGACGGTCGGGATGCTGGCGTCGCTGGGATGGATCCTGCTCTCGGCCGACACCTACGAAAAGGTCTACGGCTGGAGCCGCGAGGCGTCGGTCGTGCCCTTCAGTCAGCCGGGGCTCGTGACGATCCCGCTCGGGTTCCTCGTGCTCGTGGCCGTGTCGCTGGCATCGCCCCGTCCGGATGAGGCGTCGGCGTCGAGACCTGTTCGTGCGTCACGCTGAGCACCTTGACCGTCGTACCCCGCGTCATCGGCTGGAGCGTGTGGGGGATCGCGGCGTGCAGGTAGACGCTGTCTCCCTCGGCGAGAGCCAAGAGTTCGTCGCCGTATTCGAGCCTGAGCTTGCCCTCGAGGACGAGCAGGAACCTCTCCCCCTGATGGCTGTCGGGGGCGCTCTTCGTGCCGTCTCCCGCAATGTGTAGGATCACCGGATGCATCGATCGGTCGCGCCACTGATCGGCCCGGTGCTCGATCGTGGAGCCATTTCGTCGATCCTTGCCGAGCGGCTCGACGCGACCATCCCCCTGTTTCACCGCGACGAACCGCGGCGGCGTCGTCAGCCCCGCCACGAGCGCGTCGATGCCGCACTCGAGCGCTTGCGCAAGTTTCACGAGCCCCTCGAGTGACGGCGTGAGCTGGCCGTTTTCGAGCTTTGAAAGCCAACTCACGGTGAAGTCGGCCCGTGACACGACCTCTTCGAGCGTCATCCTGCGGGCGATGCGGGCGGCGCGGATGCGCTGGCCGAGGTCGATGAGATTGACGGGGGATGACATGGGTGACGAAGCCGCAGGTGCAGAAACACTATGCGGCCCGCCAGCCCACCTCGCAAGAGGGGAGTTTTTCCCCAGCGAGGAAAACAGGGACGGGAGCGATTTTCGCGGCGCGGACACGTGGGCGACGGGGACGGGAGCGATTTTCGCCGCGAAAATCGCTCCCGTCCCTGTCAGGCGCCGGGGCGGCGGAAGTGCCGGTAGGCCTGGAGCACGTCGTGGAGGTCGGAGGAGATCGTCACCTCATCGGCCTCGAAGTCTGTCAGCCAGGTGCGGTTGCTGGCCACGGCGTCGGCGAGCAACGGCAGGATCTCGCCAAGCGTGACCCGCACCGAGTTGGGCTGCGGGGCAGCCTGGAAGGCCGTCGCCGCATCAGCGTCGGGACCGGTGTACACGCGGAGTTTTCGCAGCGCCATGGCATCTTCTCCCTGGCCATTGTGGCCTTCGACCCGCGGGGCGTGCCGGCCATCCATGACCGGCGGACAGGCGATCGGTGCGACCGCTCGGACGCCCTGCTCAAAAACTTCATCGGCCACAGCCGCCGGCAAAGTTTGGCCGAATTCCCGGGTCGTGCCGAAAATTCATGCCGTGCCGGCAAAATGGGCCGACTGGGCGGCGCGTCTCAGGCAGAAGGGCGGCCGTTGCCGGCGCTGCCGGTCGTCATGCGGCCGGCGCGAAAGGCCTCTCCCATCGCCTTGGGGACGAGCGCCTCCGCCTGGAGCACGCGGGTGCGGTTTTCGGCGGTGGCGGCCTTCATCTCCTGCTCCCGGGCGATCGCGAACGCCCGTCGCTCCTCGGCCTTGGCCCGGGCAACGCGGGTGTCGGCCTCGGCCTGGTCGGCCTGGAGCCTGGCCCCGATGTTTTCCCCCACCTCGATGTCGGCGATGTCGATCGACACGATCTGGAACGCCGTCTGGGCGTCGAGGCCGCGCTGGAGCACCGCCTTCGAGATCGTATCGGGATGCTCCATCACCTCGAAGTGGCTGCTCGCCGAGCCGATCGACGTGATGATCCCCTCGCCGACCCGCGCGATGATCGTCTCCTCGGTGGCCCCGCCGATGAGCTGCTGGAGATTGGTGCGCACGGTCACCCGGGCCCGGATCTTGAGCTCGACACCGTTCTTGGCCACGGCCGAGAGCGTCGACTTACCGCTGGCACTGTCGGGGCAGTCGATCACCTTCGGGTTCACGCTCGTCTGCACGGCGTCGAGTACGTCGCGGCCGGCGAGATCGATCGCACAGGCCCGGTCGAAATCAAGGTCGAGGTCGGCCCGGTGCGCCGCGATCAGGGCGCGGATCACGCGGGGCACGTCGCCGCCGGCGAGGTAGTGGGCCTCGAGCCGGCTCACGGAGGCGTCGCGGCCGACGCCGGCCTGCGTGGCCATGATCTTGGCCTGCACGATCGTGCGGGCGTTCACCTTCCTCAGGCTCATGCCCAAAAGTTCGAGGAACGTGACGGGCGCCTTCGACCAGAACGCCTGGAACCACAGTTGGCCGTAGTTGAAGACGAGCAGGAGAAGCGTGAGGGCGAAGAGCCCAAGCACGATCCCGCCGCCGATGAGCACCGGCGGCGGCAACTGGAAGGGAAGGGGATTCACGGGTTACCTCGCGGGAAAGAACTCACCGCAAGAGTAGTTCAGGGTCGTCGCCGAGGGAAATCGCCTCGAATCCTCAGTACTTGAGGACGGTTTCCACCCGGTGGGGGGCGAGGCGTTCGCGGCCGCCGAGGGCTTCGAGCTCGAGCAGGAATGCCGCGCCGGCCACGGTCGCCCCGCCCGCCTCGATGAGCCGCATGCAGGCTGCTGCGGTGCCTCCGGTGGCGAGCACGTCGTCGATGACGAGCACCCGGGACCCCGCGGGGAGGACGTCGCGGTGCATCTCGAGCCGGTCGCGGCCGTACTCGAGTTCGTATTCAAAATGGATCGTCGCTGCCGGGAGCTTGCCGGGCTTCCGCACCGGGATCACACCCACGCCGAGCGCGAGTGCGAGGGGGCCGGCGAACAGGAAGCCGCGGGCCTCCACCGCGGCGATCGCGTCGAGCTTCTCGCCGCGCCACGGCGCCGCCATCCGGTCGATCGCGGCGGCGAACACGCGGGGCTCCGCGAGTGCCGGCGTGATGTCGCGAAACAGGATGCCCGGCTTGGGAAAGTCGGGGATCGGGCGGATGAAGGCGGCGATATCGACGTCGGGGCCGGGCAGCATGGCTAGGCACCCCGTCGCAGGCGGAACGTCGCCTCCGGCGCGCCTTCGAGCTCGAGGGCGAGCGTGGCGAGCGTTTCCGCCTCGATCTGCCGCACCCGCTCGCGGGTCAGGCCGAGCACGGCGCCGATCTCCTTGAGCGTCATCGGCTCGCCCCCGCCCAAGCCGAAGCGGAGCTTGAGGATCTTCGAGGCCCGCTCGTCGAGCGTCTCGATCCGGGCGAGCACGTGCCGCAACGTGTCGTCATCGAGGAGCACCTCGGCCGGACACTTCATGTTGTCGTCGCGCACGATCTCGCCGAGCGACCAGCCGCCGTCGGCCTGCTCCGTCTGCGGGGCCGCCTGGTGCACGTGGATCGCCTTCTTGATGATCGGCAGCTTCTTGCGGGCCAACCCCAACATCCGCGCCACCTCCTCCTGCGTGGGCGTGCGGCCGAGCACGTCGAGAAGCCGGGCGGTGGCCCGCCGCCACTTCGAGAGCAGTTCCACCATGTAGGCCGGGATTCGGATCGTCTTGCCAGAGTTGATCAGTGCCCGCTTGATCGACTGCTTGATCCAGTAGCTGGCGTAGGTGCTGAACCGGGTGCCCATCTCGGGGTCGAAGCCCTCGACGGCCCTGAGCAACCCGAGGTTGCCCTCCTCGATGAGATCCGGCAGCGGCAGGCCGCGGTTGGCGTAGCCGCGGGCGATGTTCACCACGAGCCGGAGATTGGCCCGCACCATGTGGTCGCGGGCGGCGGCATCCCCCTTGGCGATCAAGTGCGCGAGCCGTTTCTCGTCGGCGGCCGACAACAGCGACGTGTCGTTGATCTCCCGCAGGTAGGTCTCGAGCGGGTTCTGGACGGCGGACGAGGGCTTGCGGCGCTTGTCTGGCATGAGGGGCGGCAACCTTGTGGCAACTGGTGAGGGACGACGAAGATGACCAGCCGCGGATCGGCAGGTATGAAACCCGGCGACACACCCGCGGCACCACGAGATATCGGCGGCAGTGCCGGCCAACTGCACCGGCGAGGGAAGACGGGCGGCGCGTACGGTCTGGCGCGGTCGTGCGGTCGAAAGCGGCCGCAGCCGACCACCGCGGGTTTTTTCAAGCGAGCGCCCAGTCGATCCGGACAAGTTCGGGCGGCGTGCCCAGCCGCACCGGGAGGAGCGAGGTGCCGATGCCACGCGAGACGTACATCGGCGGACCATCGTCGCGATACCAGCCGGCCACGTAGCGGCCGCTCCCCGGAGGAAGCACGAGCGCATGGCCGAGCACGGCGACCTGGCCGCCATGCGTGTGGCCGGAGAGCATGAGGTCGGCCGGATGGTCCGCCGGCAGCGGAACGGCGTCGCGGGAGAGCGGACAATGAGCGAGGACGAGATGATTCGGCGCCGGCGCACCCGCCCCGAGCGCGGCCGAGGCATCGGGACGGCCGCCGCGCAGGTCGTCGAGCCCGGTGATCCGCACCCTCGTGCCGGCCATGGCGACGTCGACGGAACGGTTTACGAGCAGTTCCACGCCATGGCGGTCGTAGAGCCGTTCGAGTGCTTCCGTCGGCACCCCGGACCAGTATTCCCAGTTGCCCAGGATCGCGAATCGTCGCGGGCCCGTGGGACACTCGCGGAGAAACGTCTCCAGCCGCCACAGGTCGAGCCGCCTGTCGATCATGTCGCCGGTGAACAGGATCAGGTCGGCACGGGAATCGTGCAGGGCCGTGAGCAGGTGCGTCTCCAGGCGGCCCATCGACCGCAGGTGCAGGTCGCTCACCTGCGCCAGGCGAACTTTGGGGCGTGTGCCGGGGATGCCGAGCGAATGGGCGGTCGTCTGGAGGCGGCCCGGCGTGACGAGAAAGCCATCCACTGCGGCGGCCGTCGCGAGTCCTCCGCCGACGAGCCCCGCCCCCACGAGCAGCTGACGGCGGGTCGGGGATCGGGGTGGGGTCTTCATGGCGCTGCGGCGGAAGCCCGGACGCCCGGGCCGAGCGTCCGGTCGAGGAACTCGAGCAGGGCCCGGCCGGCCGGCGACGCGCGGCCGAGGTCTGGGCGATGCCCCGCGCCTTCGAGCACGACGAGCGTGCTGTCGACGCCCGCAGCCCGCAGGGCCGCGTCGAATTTCACACTCTGGGCCGCAGGGATCGAGTCGTCGCGGTCGCCGTGGATCACGAGGCAGGGCGGATCGTCGGCCGAGACGTACGACAGCGGGCTCGCCCGTTGGGCCGCCTCGCGAAACTCCCCGAGCGGCCCGCCCACGAGAAGGCTCGCCGGCGACGTCGGCCGATCGTGCTCGGGGCCGAGCGAGGTGAGATGGGTGGGGGCCGCGACGGTGCACACGGCGGCCACCCGCGGCTCGGCCTCGGCCGCGAGGCCGACGAGCGCGGCCAGATGGCCGCCGGCGCCGCTCCCCACGACCGCGATCCGGTCCCGGTCGAAGCCCCACACCTCCGCCGCGCGCCGCAGCTCATCGACGCCCGCCCGACAGTCGTTGAGTTGGGCCGGGAACGGCGCCGTGTCAGTGAGCCGGTAGCCGACGCTGGCGACCACATAGCCCTCGTCGGCAAGCCAGGCGACGGGGCAGTCGGCCCGTGAGCCGTCGCGCCAGGCGTCGCCGTGGATCCAGACCACCAGCGGCATCCCTCCCGCGGAGCAGCCGGCAGGGAGGTAGATGTCGAACCGCTGACGGGCGTCGGCCGTCGGCAGCGAAGGCTGTCCGCGATGGATCGTGACCGCGCCGGCCGCCACGCTCGGCTGGGATGGAAACGGCGAATCGAGCGTCGCCTCGACCCGCAGGGACGGGGCCGGCGTTTCGGTGACGAAGACATTCGACACATCGAGCGCCCTCTCTGGCACCACGCCCGGCGAACGCACCTCGACGGGAACCGTGTCGAG
>Ga0207935_1000388_pt1 | contig 10855 bp, 13 predicted proteins | sample LakMenEpi30Aug10_FD_150746 | JGI IMG/M metagenome (GOLD analysis project Ga0207935, IMG submission 150746) | Freshwater microbial communities from Lake Mendota, WI - 30AUG2010 deep hole epilimnion (SPAdes) | ecosystem: Environmental > Aquatic > Freshwater > Lake > Epilimnion/Euphotic zone ...
CCAAACAACACCGTCTACAAGATGTATCAGGCCGCAACTGTAGAAAACCCGAAGGCTCACTATCCGGTTTCTTGGGATGTGAGAGTACTGAAATTTGTTTTCTATGCAGTGCCAAGAAGATGGCTTGACGGATTTGTGCTGTGGCTGGCGAAAAGATAAAGCGCTCAGTTGGTAGCTGGGTTGTAATAACTGCATTCTTACTCTCTGGAACTCTGCACCTAGTAAACCCATCGGGCTTCATTTTCCTAATGCCGCCATGGCTGCCAGAGCCAATCCTGCTGATTTATCTTTCGGGCATAGCCGAACTCCTTGCAGCAATTGGACTACTTCTTCGCATGAAGTGGGCACCTGTCTTCACAGTGCTAGTGCTACTTGCCGTCTGGCCAGCCAACTGGTGGTTTGCCATCGATGCTCTGACCAATAACCCGGATATCGCACTTATTGCCTGGCTCCGCCTACCCCTTCAACTTCCGCTGATTTGGTGGGCAATCCGCTCCCCTATAAAGACTGGGGAATGAATAGAGGGCCAGGGGGTTGAATAAGCCCAGGAGGCCAAAATGAACTCATGGGGTATCGCAGTCCTAATCGGACTAATGCCAGCAATGATCATTATTGGCGCGCTTTTCATGGCGCCACTACTGAGCTACTACGGCGGCTAACTAAATTTCTTGCTTCGGCCCAATGCTCGCCGAATGGATCTCGCTAACTTACTGAGCTTGGTTGAAGTTCCCATTGGCTCAAGGGATGTAAAGCCCTCGCGTGATTTGACGCTAACCACCACCAGCAGCACCCAGCTAATTTCAATCAGCAGTCTTGATTCGGTTAGTGACTGAGCTGCAATCACCAAAAAGATAAATAGCGGATACAAATACAGCGGACTTGTGTGACGGACTGCGATGTGCCAAAGCCTGACAAAGCTCTGCAGCAAAAGCCAAATCATTGCTACCAGCCCAACAACACCAAGCTGCACCCATATATCTAGAAGTGCATTGTGTGCCTGATACATCGGAACAGAATTGATTTCAATCAGACCTTCCCATGGCTCAACACCTGGAATCCAATAACCAATCCACCCCCAGCCCTCAATTGGCTTCTCCAAAACGAGTGAGAAGACTTTCTGCCAGATTTCAAACCTTCCAGAGGCATCGGGGCTTCTACCAAGAAGTTCAAAAAGCTCTCTTTGGAAAATTGCTCCGACGATACCAAGACCGATCAGAATCACTATCGCTCTGGCATAAATCCTTCTTCTAATTGATGACTCTTTACCCTCTGCAATGATTGCGATTGCTGCTGCAAAGCTCACTAGCAAGGTTGCGACAATCATTCCCGCACTCTGCGCCAGAAGCGCCATGCTGAGTGCTAGTCCAAATGACAAAGCGGGAATGATCTTCGAGTGAGCCGTCACGATGAACTCGATGACAAATAGGAGCATTCCTAGAACGGCTATAAATGCAATGAGGTTGGCATTTCCTACAATTCCTTGAATCCTCTCTCCTTCAAAGAGGTTTCCCTGTGACCATAGATATGCAGAGGCTGGTGGCTCACCCTCGTAGTTTGGGAAGATGGGCTCGACTGGACCGGTGAAAGCGGCATAGAGCTCAAACAGAAGCGAAGCAAAAAGAATGAAGCGGATTGTATTTCCCAAGATGTTCAGAAGCTGTCGCCAACCGAATTGATTCACAAGGAAATATCCAAAAAGCGTCGCACCAATCTGAACTGTAAAACTGAGAAGAGTTTGCGGCCTGTACTGCGACCAGATCAGGCTTAGGCCCATCACCAAAAGCAGCAGAGCCAATGGCTCAGGTGTTCTGCGCAGTGCAGAGCGTGCATCAAATGCAACTAGGAAAACCACTGTGGCAAAAATCCCAAGAGCAATCGCAATTCCCCAGCCAAGCCAGCCAATCGAATACCTAACAGCATCCCCGGCCATGAGCAGAAAGAGCCCTGGGTAGGCGAGCAGGATGCCCTTTCGATAGCGCTCCGATCTGGCATCAAATGGGATGCGGATTGGTTGCGTGAGGGAAATTGTGTTTGTCATGAGTGTTTATGCGCCTAGGCCCCTGCGGGACAGATAAAGGATACCTGCCTAGACTCAAGCCATGCACATCCCAGACCCGGAGATAATCGACCCCCAATCCGTTCCCAGCTTGAGATGGGGGGTTATTGGGCCAGGAAGAATCGCGGACTCCTTTGTTCAAAGCTGCATAAAGCACACGGGACAAAAGTTTGTCGCTGTTGCATCGCGAACAGCGGAGAAAGCGGATCAGTTCGCAAACAAGTTCAACATAAGCAGAGTTCACAAGTCCTATGAGGAGCTTGTGTCATCTGATGAGCTAGATGCCGTCTATATCTCATCCTGGCAAAAAGATCACTTTGAGCACGCGATGCTTGCGCTAAATGCCGGCAAGCACGTTCTGGTTGAAAAACCAATCACCTACCTTCCAGATGAAGCAGAGCAAATCTTTAGTCTTGCTCAGCAGAAGAATTTGCTTGCAATGGAGGCAATGTGGACTAGGTATCTTCCGCAGTCAACAATCATCAGGAAACTGATCAACGAAGGAGAGCTTGGGAAGCCTGAGCTCTTCACAGCCAGCTTCTGCGTAGATAACCGTCACATCCCAAGGCTTTGGCAAAAAGGTGGCGGAGGAATTATCTATGACATGGGTATTTACACAATTGCCATGGCTCAACAATTCATGGGAAACCCTGTCAACATAATTGCAACCGGCAAAGTGAATCACGACGAACTAGATGAAGAGACCCACTCTGTTTTCCAATACGAAAATGGAGCAAGAGCACAAATCTCTTCCTCCGGTATTGCGACACTTCCAACAACGGCCAGCTGCTCATTTGAAAAAGGTGTCGTTGTTATCGATGAACCCTTCTTTGTTCCATCTGGAATAAGAGTTAGAGACAAGAGTCTTTACTTCAAGCAGCAGTCTTGGAGAGATCAATCAGATATTCAAGGTCACGAAGGTTTGTGTTATCAAGCAGTCTGGTTTGCAAAGTTTGTTCAAGAGGGACGAGTTGAATCTGAAGTTCACACAGCCAGCGACACCATTGCAAACATCGAGACAGCACTGGAAATTAGTAATCAAGTTGGAGCAAAGGCTTTTTAGTAAATCGATGTACTAACAAGTTGAATTAGAGACTTTCAGTCAGCTGAGCTACTCGCTGAGGAGAAATACGAAGCAGCACTCCGATGTCTCGCATGCTGAGCCCCTCACCGCGAAGTCTTGCAACAACATCCCTGACTTCTTTTGATGCCTCTTCCTGAAGCTTGAGTGACTGTCTCATTTTTTCCTGAGCTGCCTCTAAATCAGACATGATGCCGGGGATGGTGGTCTCGACCTTCAAAATGACGTCGCATCTTTCAACGCCTTCTCTTTCCGAGATAAGGTCCTTGATTTGCTCTGCCGCAAGATCGAGCCTTCGACTCGAGATCATCAGGTCATCTAGGGCTGGAACCTTGACCCACCACTGGCCAGATTTTCTTTCGCACTCAGCCTTAACTTCCATGCAGCAACCCTAACAAGGGCTATTCAGCCATGATAGACAGAGTTTGTCTAGGGTCACTGGACTTAGTAAAACTAGCCATAAATCGGCATAAATTCAGGGTTTTTGGCCCAGGAGAAACGCGATGCAGGTTACTTGCGAATCCCATAAACTAGAAATAAAATACTAGTATTTTATTTCTACTAAAGGAGTGCCTTGAACGTCCCACTTTGGCTTTGGCTTGCTGTCCTTGGCCTGATTCTGCTCATGCTTGCTATCGATCTTTTTGCTCACCGTCAGGCAAAAGTTATCGCTGTCAAAGAAGCTGCGATCTGGTCAGCAATTTGGGTATCACTTGGTGTCGCCTTTGGTTTTGTTGTCTGGTGGATGTTTGGAGCTGAAAGAGCTCAGGAGTATTTCTCTGGATTTGTGATTGAGAAATCATTGGCCGTTGACAATGTCTTTGTTTGGGCAATGATTTTTGCTGCGTTTTCCATTCCACGCGAATACCAGCACAGAGTTCTCTTCCTTGGTGTAGTTGGAGCTCTGGTCTTCCGAGGAATCTTCATTGCACTTGGTGCAGCTCTGATTTATCAGTTCAGCTGGATTTTGTATGTGTTTGCGGCTTTCCTTCTCTACACAGGTTTCAAGATGCTTCAAACCAGAAATGAACACTACGACCCAACTAAGTCAAAGTTCTATAACTGGTTTAGTGGAAAAGTAAGAACAACAGACAAGCTCTACGGACAAAAGATGTTCGTGAGGATTGGTGGAATTGTTTTTGCAACTCCGCTTCTGATTGTTTTAGTGCTGGTTGAGTTCACAGACATTATTTTTGCGGTTGATTCGATTCCTGCAATCTTTGCTGTTACCGATGAGCCATTCCTGGTTTTCACAGCAAATGCTTTTGCGGTGTTGGGTCTTAGAGCAATGTACTTCCTGCTATCTGATCTAATCCACAGATTTGTCTACCTCAAGGTTGGTTTGGCAGTAATTCTGATTTGGGTTGGTGTGAAGATGATGCTTCACGACATCTACAAAGTTCCAACCACTCTTTCACTTGCAGTAATCATCCTCGTAATAGCTGTTGCAGTAATCGCTTCTCTAATCAAAAGTCGTGGTGAAGCAAGGCACGAGGTTGAGGTCGAAAACAAGAGATTCTTTGAGAGCGCGAGCGCCGAAGATTGGGCCAAGGTTGAACCGCTAGTAAAAAGGAAAAAGAATGAGTAAGCACTGGACATTTTTATCCCATCACGCTCACGTACTTCTGGCGCTGAGTGAAAATCCGAATCTAACCATTGAGGAACTGGCAAAGATCGCCGGCCTAACAAGCAGATCAATCGTCAACGTCCTGAAGGATCTAGAAGATGGTGGTTATCTGCTAAAGAGCCGCGAGGGTAGGAACAATCGCTACGAAATCAACCTCAAGGCTCAACTTAGGCACTCCACTTCTCGCGAACACACGGTAGGTGAGCTTATATCCGCCCTTGGCCAGATTGGTCGGTAGGTAAGTGGACGGACTGCAGTTAGCACTAACAAACCTGACATCACCTCCAGTTTTGGCATTTGCGCTGGGTCTGTTAGCAACCGCTCTAAGGTCCGACCTCAGGCTTCCCGATGCCATCTACCAGGCTCTTTCCATCTACCTGCTGCTTGGTATTGGTATCAAAGGTGGCGTAGCACTGGGCCAATCAAGCTTTGAAGAGTTGGCTGCACCGCTGGTTGGAACTCTGATTCTCGGGGCTGTGGTCCCCGTAGCAGCGTTCTATCTGCTGTCATTCTTTACTCGACTAGATGCTGTCAACCGAGGAGCGCTGGCTGCCCACTACGGATCCACCTCCCTTGTCACCTTCACCGCGGGAATTGTTTTCCTAGAAGCTCTTCAGATGCAAGTTGAGGGATACGTAAACACACTGCTGGCAGTTTTGGAAATCCCTGGAATCATCATCGGTCTTGCTCTGGCCTCAAGGGGAATTAACCGTCAAATGAGCTGGGGAGAATCTCTAAGAGAAATTCTGACTGGCAAGTCAATATTTCTTCTTGCCGGTGGTGTTCTGCTTGGTTTCCTAACAGGAACTGCTGGCTACGCCCGCATAGAGATTTTCTTTGGTGGTCTATTCACCGGCGTGCTAACCCTTTTCCTACTCGAGCTTGGAATGGTTGCGGGAAGAAGGATTAAGGATCTGAAAGAAGCAGGAATTGGGCTGTTTCTCTTTGGAACAACATTTCCGCTGATGGCAGGAGCCCTTGGGGTTTTGGTCGGACAGATAACTGGCATGAGTGTTGGTGGAAGTGCGGCGCTTGGAATCCTCTCAGCCTCCGCCTCCTACATTGCAGCTCCTGCCGCGGTTAGATTGGCGCTTCCCGAGGCATCCCCGGGAATCTATCTATCTGCCTCGCTTGGCATAACATTTCCCTTTAACCTCGTAATTGGAATTCCCACAATGCTGGCAATTAGTCAGCTACTAGAAGGGTTCGGTCTGTGATGCTGAAGAAAAGAAAGCTAGTGACGATTGTCATCGAGACATCCATCGCACATCGACTCGAGGATGACCTGCTGGAATGTGGTGCGAAGGGCTTCACCTCTAGCCTTGCTCACGGAGCCGGTCCTAGAAACTCAAGAAGCTCAGACATTGAAGGCGGAAACGTCAGGATTGAAACTGTTGTCAGTGAAGAGGTTCTAGAAGCAATTCTTGAAAAACTAAAAACCAATTACTTCCCGCACTACGCAATCAGCTGCTGGGTAAGTGACGTTGAAGTTGTTAGGGACGAACGCTACTGACGCCTCTTCGGCAGAGTCAGAACAATTGATCCAATAATCACTGAAAGCATTGGTCCTATTCCTAGTGCCCAGGCAGCGCTTATTCCCCAAATAGCAACCAGACCCGTGATGGTGTTTGAAACTATTCCAATCCAGAGCTTGATCTTGCCCCTTCTTGCCAGAACAACCAGCAGCAGATTCACAAGCGAGAGGGCAATGAACCCAACAAACATTGCTGCAACTAAAGCCGCCAGAGATTCCATGGATTCAGCCTAACTAGAGAAAAGTGCAGCGAAATTGACCCAGAGTTAAGTCGCTAAACTGACACGGTGAATAGAGAAGGTGCTCTCAGGGCCTTCAATCACCGTAACTATCGAATTCTTTTCCCAGCAAGCGTTTTATCTAACATTGGCACCTGGGCCCAGCGAATTGCTCAGGACTGGCTGGTTCTGGAGCTAACTGGAAGTGCTCAGCTACTGGGACTGGTAACGGCCCTGCAGTTTCTTCCCTCTCTTCTTCTAAGTCTCTACGGCGGAGTGCTGGCCGATCGCTTCGATAAGCGAACGCTCTTGATGCTCACCAACATTGGCGCAGGCATTGGCTCTTTAGTCATGGGTCTACTGGTTGTGACACGCGTAGTTGAGTTCTGGCATGTGGCACTGCTCGCGTTTGTGGTTGGGGTTTTCAGCGCTCTGGATGCGCCTGTTAGGACAAGCTTCAATTCCGAGCTTGTGGGGAAGAGTGACATCCCCAGTGCTATCAGCCTCAACTCTGCCAACTTTAACGCCGGAAGATTGATTGGTCCTGCGGCGTCAGGGCTTCTGATTGTCCTGTTCGGCACCGGAGTCTCCTTCATCATCAACTCTTTGACTTATGTTGCCGTGGTGATTGCTCTTTCCATGATGCAGAAAGAGAAACTCTTTATTGAGGCCAAGCCTGATACTTCGGCAAAACTCAAGCAGGCGGTTCAGTATGTTCTTGGCCAGCGAGAGTTGAAGCTGGTGATGATTGCAGTTTTCTTTGCAACTACGTTTGGCCTGAACTTCCAAATATTCATGGCCGTGATGGCGACCAAGGAATTTGGACTTGGCCCTGCAGAGTTTGGACTTTTGGGCAGCATTTTGGCTGTTGGCTCTTTTACTGGCGTATTGGTCTCAGCAAGGCTCGAACACCTTCGTGTTCCCAAGTTTGTAATGGCCGGTGGCATCATGTTTGGCCTTCTTCTCACCATTGCAGCGTGGATGCCTAACTATGGAAGCTTTGCTGCCATTTTGCCAATCGTTGGAGGCATTGCTCTTCTCACTTTGATATCTGCTAACTCCTATGTTCAAACCAACTCGGATCCCAAGCTCAGGGGAAGAGTCATGGGGATTTATCTTTTGATCTTCATGGGCGGAACACCCATTGGGTCTCCGCTGATTGGTTTGTTTGCCGAAGCAGTTGGCATTCGCTGGGCGATTTTTGCCTGTGGTGTAATCGTGCTTATCGCCTCTGCCATCATCTACTTATTGCTAGTGAGAAATCCGGGTAAAGAACCAATCACTGAGAGCATGCCGGTAATCCCTGAGCCAAATAGCTAAGTTCTTAGGTTCGTCAGCGCATACAATGCAGAGATGAAGATTGAAGTTTCGGTGCTAGTTTCTGCGCCAATAGAAAAAGTATGGTCGGCCTACATAACCCCGGAAGACATTGTTCAATGGAACGCTGCGTCTGAGGATTGGCACACCACATCATCCAAGGTTGATCTCAGACCGGGCGGCAGCTTCTCATCCCGGATGGAGGCAAAGGATGGCAGCTTTGGTTTCGATTTTGAAGGAACCTACACACGGGTAATTGAATTTGAATTAATTGAATATGCATTTGGTGGCAGGGATGCGAGTGTGAAATTTCACCAGGAGCCTCAGGGCGTAAGAGTTACAGTCGGTTTCGATGCGGAAGAAGAGAACTCGCCCGAAGACCAAAAACAGGGGTGGCAGGCCATTTTGAATAATTTTGCTAACCACGTTCTGAGCAAGTAGGGAAAAAGAAAACCCTCCCCGAAGGGAGGGTTTTGTGGAGACTAGGGGGATCGAACCCCTGACCCCCTGCTTGCAAAGCAGGTGCTCTACCAGCTGAGCTAAGTCCCCGTAGGTGTGCTCCCGTTTAGTGGAAGAGCTCACCGTGGGCCTAGGAGGACTTGAACCTCCGACCTCTTCATTATCAGTGAAGCGCTCTAACCACCTGAGCTATAGGCCCGTAGAGCAAACAAAACCTTACTAGAGATTGCCCTGACGAACAAACCCCCGCCTAATTGTTGGTGAAGGTCAGCGAAATACCGCCAACCAGCTTGGCAATTAGGTTGAAGATTGCGGCGTAGACCGCAGCCAATGTGGTGGTTAGAACTAAGTTCAGAAGCGAGAGGGTGAGGGCGGTTCCCATCACATTTCCGAATGAAAATTCGCTCTCCAGGTTGAATCCGCTGCCATCGCCCAGGACACTGCTTAGTAGTCCCCCGAGGGATGAAAGCGCTCCGGAGGCAGAGAGTACTGCCCAGAGTAGTAAGGCGGAGACAATAATTCCGATTGCAGCTGCTAGCGCGACAAAGAAACCAACTTTGGTCGCTGACCAAATATCGATTGTCCTCAGCTTTAGCTTGATTTGCTTGCGAGGCTCAGTCGGCTTACTGCCACGTTCAAAAAGCTTGGCCACTTCTAACCCTCTTCGCTTTCTAAGTTTCGCTCTTTGTTCTTAGCAAGCGATAGAACTGCATCGCCTTCTTCGAACCTAGCAAACACTACACCCATGGTGTCGCGGCCCTTGGCCGGTACCTCACTGGCTGGTGTTCGCATAACTTTTCCTGATGCCAATACAACTAGTACCTCATCGGTTTCGTCAACAATTTGTGATCCGACCAGATCGCCACGCTTTTCATCCAGCTTGGCCACCTTGATTCCAAGGCCTCCACGGTTCTGGACTCGGTACTGATCAACGCTGGTGCGCTTGGCATATCCGCCCTCGGTGACAACAAAGACAAAGCCCGCGCTTCCGATTACGGAAGCTGAGAGCAGCTCGTCGCCCTTGCGGAATTTCATTCCGGTTACACCGGATGTGTCTCTACCCATCGGACGAAGAGATTCGTTATCAGCTGAGAAACAAATCGACATTCCCTTCTTGCTAACTAGGAGCAGATGATTGTCGTCTTCGACCAGCATGGCGTTAACAACCTCATCGTCCTTACGTAGTTTGATGGCAATAATTCCACCGCTTCTGGCAGTGTCATAAAGCTCAAGCTCGGTTTTCTTGACCAGTCCACTCTTGGTTGCAATCACCAAATACGGCGCCTGGGTGTAGTCCTTGAGATCCAGTACTTCCACCACTCGCTCATCCGGCTGCAGGGCTAGAAGGTTTGCAACGTGCTGTCCCTTGGCTTCGCGGGATGCCTCTTGCACCTCGTGAACCTTGGCGCGATAAACCCGTCCCTTGTTGGTAAAGAACATCAGCCAGTGGTGGGTGGTTGAGACTATGAAGTTTTGAACAACATCGTCTGCTCTCAGGCTTGCGCCTTTCACTCCTCTGCCACCGCGGTGCTGAACCCTGTAGCTCGAGCTCTTGGTGCGCTTGATGTAGCCACCGGCAGTGAGTGTGACAACCATCTCTTCTTCTTTGATTAGGTCCTCAACACCAACATCACCGTCAGAGCCCATGGCAATGGTTGTTTTGCGGTCATCGCCAAATTTCTCAGTGATCTCATCGAGCTCTTCGATGACGATTTTTCTCTGCAGGGCTTCGTCCTTGATGATCTTTTTGTAGCCCTTGATCTCAGCCTCAAGCTCGGCTGCTTCGTCAATAATCTTCTGTCTCTCAAGCGCTGCCAGCTGTCTGAGCTGCATGTTCAGGATTGCTCTTGCCTGCAGATCGTCAATCTTCAGAAGCTTCATCAGCCCGTCTCTAGCATCGTCAACAGTCTGGCTCTTGCGAATCAGCTTGATAACTGCATCGAGTGCATCCAGGGCCTTCAGATAGCCGCGGAGGATGTGAGCTCGCTCTTCTGCCTTCTTGAGTCTGAACTTGGTTCGACGAAGAATGATTTCAATCTGGTGATCAATCCAGGCCGTGATGAATCCGTCTAGCGAGAGTGTTCTTGGAACACCATCGACAAGAGCCAGCATGTTGGCACCAAAGTTTTCTTGGAGCTGGGTGTATTTGAAGAGGTTGTTTAGAACGACCCTCGCAACAGCATCCTTCTTCAGAACTATCACTAGGCGCTGTCCGGTGCGGCCAGAGGTCTCGTCTCTGATGTCTGCAATACCAGTTAGCTTTCCTTCTTTGACCAGCTCGGCTATCCGAAGAGCTAGGTTGTCTGGGTTTACCTGATATGGAAGCTCTGTAACAACTAGGCAGACGCGATTATGGATTTCTTCTACTGTCACCACAGCGCGCATCGTGATTGAACCACGGCCTGTGCGGTAGGCCTCTTCGATTCCGCTGCGACCAAGAATTTGTGCACCGGTTGGGAAGTCTGGGCCCTTAACGATCTTGATTAGCTCGTTGAGAAGCTTGGCGCCCTTCTTCTCTGGATTTAGAAGCGCGTACTTGGCAGCCTCGGCAATCTCTCTTAGG
>Ga0207935_1000395_pt1 | contig 10697 bp, 25 predicted proteins | sample LakMenEpi30Aug10_FD_150746 | JGI IMG/M metagenome (GOLD analysis project Ga0207935, IMG submission 150746) | Freshwater microbial communities from Lake Mendota, WI - 30AUG2010 deep hole epilimnion (SPAdes) | ecosystem: Environmental > Aquatic > Freshwater > Lake > Epilimnion/Euphotic zone ...
CCCTAAATAATGTATGCATTGTCCTATTTTTGGTAGTGAAATTTGCACCTATTAAAATTGATGCTCGTATATTTGAATTATAAATGAAAAAACTAAAAATATGTATAAAAGAATTTCAATAATATCTAAACAAAATTTAGGTAAGCAAATTATTAAACATTCCTTAACCTCTACCGAGAAAAAAATATTGTTGTTCATGCTCAATGGCGGTATGAACGCTGGGACTGTTAAAAATAAACATTTTTCTATTGATAAATTAAATAAAGATACTGCAAACATTGTTATAAGAACTACTACTAAAAGTATTATTTTAGGTAAGAACGAAACGACTAGATATTCGTTGCAAATTAAATTTAACTAACTAAAAACCATGATAAAACCCATTTTCATTCCCTACAATAAAAAATACTTTTTCAACAAAAATTCATGTTCATTACATATGCAAAAATTTGTTTTCCCTATTTCTAATAAATACGGGCATAAATTTAACTTTATCATTCCTAACTAACATGAGATATTATATATATAAGCGAAGCGAATTAAACAATACATGGAAACCAATAACTTTTTTAGATTGGTACTTAAACATAAAAAAAATCACCCCTTTAGAGTGTTTTTTTTCGGTTATTGAACAAATAGAAAAAACAATAATCGATTCACACAGTATTCATTTATTTAAGGTATGGCTTTACAAAGATTTTGAACTAAGTGAGATTGAAGTGGACAATTTTTTCAATTTGCCTGATGTTTACGACCATTTAGAATTCGGTGATTATTTACTAACAAACTATGATTTATATGAATAACAGAAAAATAATTTTGCATCGACCTATCATTAATATAGGAAAGCCAATTAAAATAAACCCTAAAAAACCCCCTTATTTATTAGATTGGGTTCCGAATGAATATAATTTTCGCAATGTTTATTTAATATTGCCGAGTGGAGTTTATGAAAAAGTTTTAGAATATGGATTTAAGGAAATTTTTTGTAAATGTTTAATTAAAAATAATAGTAAACAATATAAACTGCCCAACAGTTACCGAGTTGTTGTTAATAGGAAATCAATAGAGTTTTTCCAATTAATTACAAATTTAGATGCTCACAAAATTAAATACAAAATTCAATTTTTAAACCATATTTACGAACTAGGACTATGAGAAAATTAACAAGCAATGCTTCATTAAAAGGACAAAGAAAAAACATAAATATTATTATCTTCTACCTTGATGAAAAAATAAAAATGCAAAGAATAAAGCGAAAAAATATTTTTTATTTCTTACAATGGAAAAAACTAGAAAAGGAAATCAGTATAAATGCAGCTATCATTGCAAACCTTAAAAACTATTCGGAGTTAGTAAGCAATAAACTAAAAAAGTAAACAATTAAAAACAAATAAAAATGGCAACAAAGAAAGGCGGAAACGCAACGCAACAAAGTGAAACAGTTTATATTAACAATGTTTCATTAAAACAAAAAGAAATTGGTGATTTTAGTATTCTTCAATTCTCTGGAAATGCAAACGAAGTTATAAAACAAATTTTGCAGCATACCAACGAAAAAGGGTATTTTAATTTTGATATCTGTGAACGCAAAGAGGTGGGTACTTATGGTGACACTCATTACATGAAAGTAAACAATTTCACCCCTAAAAAATAGTAAAAAATGGCGGCAAAAAAAACAATTAAGAAAAAAACCCCTCCTAATAAAAATGGAGGGGTTAAACCGCCAATAAAGACGAAGACAAAGCAAACCAAAGTTAAGAAAAAAAGCGCAGCGGAAAAGAAAGCAAATGAAAAAATAAGAATTGCAAAGATTACCGCGACATGGGCAAAAAAGAATTACAAAAAAAGTTTAGAAATTAAAAACCCCACTAAGGAACAAAGGTTAAAAAGACGACAGGAGTACGAACGGCTCTTAAAACTAAATTCAAAGGTTATCGATTTAATCAAGAAAAAACCAAGTTTTAAAAAACTAACTAAAAAAAGGGGCTGGGAAACGCAGAATTTCGGATTGCCACAACGGTTTGAAATTAATTTTCTAGAGTGGTTCAAACGCAATGGAAATGCGTTTAGCAAAATAAATGATTTTAATTTGCCGAAAGATAGTGGTTTATTGTTAATTTATGTTAGTGATTTATCACTAAATTCAACACCCTACATGGAGTTGGAATTAAAATATCAATACGATACTGAATTAAAAAAGAATTTTGGAATTTTATATACAATAGATACAGATGAGGATTGAAATAAAAAATATTGAAGCGCAATATAATCTAATTCTACAACAGAATAAAACAGCTGATTTTGATTTAGTTATTTCGGGTTCAACGCGTAAAATATTGCATGAGGGGGATATTTATACCAACATGGTAAGCAATTTCAGTTTAAAAGAACTTATTTTTATTAAAAAGGTTCGTAATGATATTATTAAAAATTGTACCGAATACGAAGCCAAAAACGGGGCTATTCCTAACCACCAATGTAATTACGTCGATTGGGATAATAAACTACCTTTTCATTGTTCTAATGTATGCGAAATTGACCTAAATGCAGCTTATTGGGAAATGGCTTTTCAATGCGGCTATATTTCACCTGAAATTTACAATGAGGGGTTTAATTTTAGAAAAAAAATTAGGCTCGTATCTTTGGGTTCTATTGCCAAAAACGAAAAAACAGTAAGTTATAGAAATGGTGAATTTTACTCAATTACTGAATTTAGGCATAAATACGCAAAAGTTTTTTTCAATATTTCCCGCTATATTTACGATATAATGAATATCTGTAAGGGAATTTTGGGTAAAAATTATTTGTTTTTTTGGGTTGATGCAATATTTTTTAAAAACGAAGCGGGGGCAAAAGAACAAATTTTCGAAATTTTGAAAGATGCTGAAATGAAATATAAAACATATTTAATAAACGATTTCAATTTTGACGCAAAAAAGCAAATTGTAACCATTACCAGCGCAGAACATAAAAACCAATTAAGGCAATTTAATCTAAAAAAGGAAATGAAATTTTAACGTTTTGCAGCTTGGCGTTCGGTTTTTGGCTTACCGAAATTTTCAAGTTACCAATAAACTAAATAGCCAAAAACTGACGCTAAGGTGCTGTTATAGCCAGTAGCGGATTATTAACGAGAAACTCAATTAAAAATGAATACAAAAGAAAAAGCACAGGAACTTGTAGAAAAGTTCAAAGATTACGTTCACGGATATATTGGCAGCTCAATGCTTACAAACCATGAATACCCTGAACAGATTTTAGCACAGGCAAAGAAAGTTGCCATAATTACGGTGGATGAAATATTGAAACAATTTGATGGTTTGCATAAGCCCGAATACTGTGCTTTTGATGCCATTGGAGAACGAAAATTCACATTTGAAAGCGAATATCCTGAACACATGACAGGTTATGATATGGTTGCTTATTGGGAAGATGTGAAAGTTAAAATCGAAGCACTATCGTAGCTATTGGCTATAACGAATTTATTTGCGAATGTTTTTAAATTTCGCAAATATCACGTTAAATTCAATTTAATTTCACTAAATTCGCATAAAATTTACAATATGTCAATAGCCGAAAACATGCTGCGACCACTTTTTAAAAAAATGGCAGTTCCCGTTTCTGAAAATTTTAAGGTTAAAAATTGTGATTTTGCGCAAATTTTAATTAAAGAGAAATTAATTCACTACGGAATTAAGGAAACGGGGGAAATAATTGAAACTATAAAAACGGGTGATTTTGCCGAAGCCAACGCAAAAATCGCAAATTTAGTAGAAAATTCCCCCGACATTTCAAAATTCGTTTCACGTATTTTAATATTTATGGAGGGTGAAACTGATATTTGCGCAATGGTTGAAAGTAAAATTTTAGGTAATTTAAAATTTAAATTTAATATTGAGAACAATGGATGATAACAGAAATGAATTATTAAGTAATGATTTCGAGGTAAAAAACGAAATTCATGTTAAACCTAAAAAAGTCAGAGGACCTTATAAAACTAAGAAAAAACTAGCTGCAATGGGATTGGTTACTAATAGCGGTGAAAACAATGACATTCCCGTTCTTAGCCATAAACCACAAAAAATAGGAGTAATAGATTTTGATGAATTAAAAAATTCTTTTGAAAATAATTTAGACAACCCCGAAAATACAGGAAACGAGGAAAGAGAAGTAATTGAAACGGGAAATAACCCTAATAACCCAGCCGTAAATATTACCGGGGATATGCTGTTGGCGGTTGTAGATACGATTGCACCAATAATAGCAGTAATTGGTTTGAAGGTAGTAACCAAAGGAAAGAAAAAAGTAAAAATAAATGTCTTTAGATTAACGGAAGATGAGCGCAAAATTTTAGAACCGAGCGCGGATGCGGCTGCGGCTGAAATTTTAGGGAATTTAACTCCTACTCAATTATTTGTTTTTACATTGCTTTCAATTTATGCGGGTAAGGTAATAGGACAAATGGGTGAATAAATGAGTATCTGTATTGTTAATATAGGACAGACGCATAGCGGAAAAACTACCCGAACAATAGAAATAGCAAAAGCAATTCCCAATAAACGTATTTTAGTCAATGACATTCAACACGAAAAAAAGTACAGGGAAAATTCTTTTATTACTAAATTTTACGGGAGTGAAAAAGATTATTCATTCCTAATTAAAAAGCTACATAGAACAACTGTAATTTTAGAGGATGCTGCTGGTTATTTACCGCATGGCGGAAGCGCAGTAACTTATAAAAATTCACAAGGTGAGGAAACAAACATTGTGAGATCATTGGCTCGTAAAAGGTTTAGCGGAAATGCTTTCATATTGAATTTTCATGCCTTGCGTCAAGTACCTGAATATATAATGGATTACGTTGATTATTTCTACATTGGTAAAAGTAGGGGAGTGGTAAAAAATATAGTAAAAAAATACGAAAATTACCCCGAAATAATTGATGCGTGGTTAAACGTACAAGAACAGGAAAGCCCATATTCATTTATTTGTGTAAAATTGTAAAATCTACAAAAATACAATTTTTATCAATTCAAAATATAAATTCTTTAAATTAACAAATTTTAACGGTTTTTATAGGACATTGCATAATATTTTTACTTTGCTTTGTATTTCATATAAATATAAATAAAAAAAAAGTTATGAAATTAAATTGGAGTACAGTTTTAAGCGCAGCGGTGGGAGCCGTTATTGCTTACCTATTAATTGAAATCGCTATCCGACCTCTAATGGCAAAAGTAATGCCCGAAAATTTCGAAGCATAAAAATTAACCCTTAAATTTTAAAGAAAATGTACGGCAAAAGAAAAAATTTAGCTAAAAATAGCCATGTTTCAAGAAATGTAGTAAACGAAGCTGAAATGGGCATGAACGAGATTAGTAATTTCGTAGAACATTATTCGCCACAAATGACAGAACTCGCAGAACGTAGATTGACAGCGGTTCAAAATAATTTGCGAGATAACATGGTAAATTCAAACATGGTTCCTGATTTAGGTCGTGATGTAATTCAATCTAATATTGTTGACCAAATCATTCCTGTAATAGTTACCCGTAACAGTTACAACATTGTTGGTACAAAATTGCCTTTTGTAATTTTCTCTCCTGTGAATTTCCCTGAAGAATACAAGAGTGTTTTAGGACAGTTGCAAAATACTCCAGCAAATATTGTGGATATCAGCGTTGCTATTTTCCAAAAGAACACTGTTAGATTTACTTATACTGATAACTCAACAGTTCCTCTTGTAGATACTATTGATATCACAACCGACTTTGCAGTAAATTACCCTACCATTTTAAAAATGTTAGAAACCGACTACTTTATTGCAAAAGGGGTTAAATATACCGCAGAGAGTGGAAATTATGATGCTCAATTTAACGCATTTAGTTTACAGGCAGGTCGTTCAACAATGTTTGGTTTAACCTCTCTAAAAGGTTACCCCGTTTCCTCATTTAAAAGGGCAGACCAACAACAGAATAACATTGTGAACTTAGATGCTACCTTAAAAATGAACGGCAGAAGGTTTTTATCTTTAGGTATGGCGGGCGCACCACCGACAGGGGCAACCACCTCTACAATTAAATTAGACGTTTTTGTGACCGAGTTTGGAAGTTCAGTAGATAAGGAACCGATTACTTGTTAATTAAATTATAAACTTATAAAAAGCCCCTCCCGAAATTGGGGGGGTTTTTTTTTAAAACTAAAAAAATATGGCTTTAGATTACAGCTGGATGTGTGACGAAACAGGAACGTTAAAGTGTTACAATACGCATGGAAGTGTAAATACTAATGAATGGACTGTTGTACATAATACAAATAATTGTATTGGAACAGTAATGCCGAACTGCAAAGATATTGTGGTTGCACCAACGTCAAACCGAAAAACACGCGCAACCACTTTAGCGAATGGGAAAATTTACGGACTAGCAACCCCAACGATAGAAAAATATAAAAAGCTAGAACGCTATAAAAATAGAATGTTAGCTGATTTAGATTTTTATAAAATACCCGTTGAAGACCGAAATAATATTTACTTAATTTCCGTTTTATGGGCAGCAACTAACCCTTATATGGGTTCTTATGTTTCCGATAAGGACTTAGAAAGTTTATTTGCTACGATGCGAATGACAGGAAAAAAGGAAAGTTTCGACTTTGGTGCTTTGTTTGGTGCCATTGCCGATACCGTTGGGCAACTTGTTAACGGTATTAATCAAGGTAATAATGCCACAGCCCTAAAAAATTGGACAACACAGTTCGGCAGATATATGACAACCGATTTTGGTGATATTAATAGGGAATTGCAAAGCAAAGGCGCACCACAGGCATTGTCTTGGTTATTACAACTAAAAGGTACTTCATGGAAAGATTTAAACAACTATATTAATAATTGGTTAACCGAATATCAAGGTTTTACAATGCCGTCTGAAGTTGAACAATTACGACAACAACAGGCAACATTGGAACAACAATTAAGAGTTCAATCAGGTTCAGCCCCATTACCATTTCCGGCAAATGTAACAGAGGGGGGGATAACTGTTGTTCCCGTAGGTCAACCCGCTAATAGCGGAATGACAACAACACAGCCCGTTATTGTACCACCAACGGGAACAAGTCCAACTGTAAATAATGGCAATAATGCGAATGGCAATTTTTTGGATGACATTCAAAAATACTTGCCTTATATTTTAGTTGCAGTAGTCGTTTTAGTGGTTTTAATGCGTAGAAAATAAATTGTTAAATTATAAAACTTATATAGGAGTGGGGAGTGTGCAAGTATTTGATAAATTCGGGCAGCTCTTTTACTCCTATTACCCCAAAACGGATAAACCTTTTTACTTTAACTTAAACTTAGATAAATTTTCTTACACAGGCATTTTAAAACAATCTAAAAAAAAATTGATATATTTAACAGGGTTCGATAAAAAAATGGCTAAAATGCCCTCTAAAATACTTATACAGTTTACTAACAATGGTGATAAAGCAAGTATAAATAAAAAAACTGGGGTTTTATCTATTGACGCTGTTTATAAAACTCAACCCTTTTTTATATTATGTTTTTTATACGGACATGAAATGGCGCATTTTATCTATCAAAATAACGGGTTTAGGTCTCCAATGGTAGAAAGTGATTGTGATATTTTTGCGGCTAAATTAATGCTAAAAAGAGGTTACAACCCTAGTCAAGTTTTAGGTGCCTTAAAATTCGGATTGGGAAACGGAACAGAACAGGATTATAGGTGGCAAAAAATGATTGAATTTTTAAACAGTATAAAAACAAAGTTAATATAATGAACACAAAAAAGTTATTAATTTACGGAAGTGTTTCTATTGCTGTTTTTTTTATTCTTAAACAGTTTTTAAAATCTAATAAGTTAGCATCCGTAAAAAATAATCTTAGAAGTAATTTAGTAAACATTAAAGAAATAAAAAATTCAAACAATAATTAAAACAAAAATCTAATAACATGGAAAAATTTATTTTAATCTCATCCTTATCTAATGTAGTTTTATTAATTATTTTTATTGTAATTTTACTTGAAATAAAAAAACAGTTAAATAAAGGAAGTAATTTTATAAACAATATATTCGGGAATTAATGAACACTAAAAACTTAGTTACTTACGGGCTTATTGCAGTTATTGCTTTTTTTATTATTAAAGAGGTTTTAAAATCTATTAAAGGTTCAGTAAAAGATACTATTGGCGGTTCAACTTTTGGTGATATGCTGGGAATTAATACGGAAGCAAGTGGAACGGCAGCAGCTAATTTATTAGCTTTAAAATATTTAACAGAGGGTTATTTTCAAGCGGCTTCTAATAAATATAATAATTTAAACTATCAACTTATTGCCGTTAATTACGAAGAAGCGGCTCAAATTGCAGATAACTTGATAGATGCTGATAGCTGGATGCCTTTTGGAATAAATGACAAAAATACAAGGGCTTTAACCGAAATACGCAAAATTCAAAATATGGTTCAAGCCTTACAAGTGGCTCATATTTACTATGTTAGAACAGGCAAAGATTTAAACATTGGGCTGCAATTTTTAAATAATCAAACCATAGTATTGGCAAATGATTGGTTAGCTAAATTACCTACGGGAGTAATTGATAAAACCACAGGCAAAGAATTAAAATTTTCACAAATATCTATCTAATATGTTTAACTCAATAAAAAAAAGGAAAAAATGTAATTGCGGCTGCAATAAATGTAACGAAGTTAAACCGTTTACAACTGAATACAACCCTATTTTGTTAGAGGTTCAAGAAAAAAACAGATTGGATTTCGGCATTACAGGACTAGAACGCCCAGCACCTAAAAAAAACCCGTCACCTATTGACAGCGGTTCGGATATTGATAAACAATTTTCAAGACTGTAATTTATGGGAATGTTTAGTAGGGTTCGCAATAGCGCAAAAAAAGCCAATAAAAAAGCTAAAAAAATAGGGGACAAGATTGCCTATGTTTTTATCCCTCAACTTGGCATGGTGGAAGCGGAATTAGCAAAAAAAATTAAGAAAACAAAATCAAAAGCAAAAAAGAAAAAATGAACAACAAGTTGTTAGCAATTATTGCTATTTCTATTTTTTTATATTTTGCTTTCATAAAAAATAAAGCAATGGCAGCTAATATAAGTGATGAACAGTTTATTAATTTATTAACTAATTGGGTGAAATCAAAAGAGGGAAATTTAAGCAATGACCCGAATGATAGCGCCGCGCAAAATCCCTCACCAACACCCGAAAAATGGCATACTAAATGGGGGGTAACATGGACTACATACACAAATTTAGCCGAACAATTAGGCTATCAGCCAACAGTTAACGGGTTTATAAATATGAACCCCGATACATGGTGGTTAATATACTCTCAATATTATAAAAGGGCTGCTGATTTAACGGATAATATTATTTTGAATACTTATATATCTTTGTGGTATTGGGGGGGCTGGAACCAAGGTTTAGTAAGTATGAGTGACGTTAAAAGAATTTTAGTTTTACCCATTTCGGCAAAGGAAAAATTAAGAAAATTGGTAAATTTGCGGAAACTATATTTTGAACGTCTAGTGGCACAAAAACCTAATTACAATAGATATTTAACAGGCTGGAAAAATAGGGCTGAAAGTTTTTATTCAACATTTAATAAATACGCATAATGGCAACCAAAAAAACAACAACAACAACAAAAAAGAGAAAGGTAATAACCCCTAAAAAATTACAAGCTTCGTTAAGGGCTAAAGGTTTAAAATTACCTCATGGTTATTCAATAAAAAAACGAAAAACAAAATAAATGAAAAACTTGAAGTTAATATGTTTGGTATTATTATGCTGTTATACATTGCAAAGTTGCAATGTTCTGAATTTCTTGAAAAAAAATTGCTCAATAGAAACGCAGATAAGTGGTAAAAGTTTTTTTTGCATTACTTGCAATTTTGACAATGCAAGTGAACAGTTAAAAAAACGAATTGAAAAAAAAGTAAATAATAACATAAATATTCAACCAAGTGAAACACGATAGTTTACAATTTACAGCTGATACAGCCGTTTTAGTTGGTGGTTCATTTGCAGGTTTGCACGTTAGCGAGTTGGCGGGTTTGATAGTAGTTATAACAAATCTTATTTATGTTATTATTAGATTAGTAGATAGATTTAAAAATAAAACATCATAAAAAATGAAAGGTATACAGATTGATTTCGAGCCAAGTAACGACCTCACAAGCAAATACACTTTAAATAGTTTGCCCGTTGGCTATCAAGTAACTAATAAAACAGTGATGCCCAACGTCAATGGTTCAATAACTGCTTGGTTAACTGCATTAGTTGCTTTATATCCTAGTTTATCATTTTTAACTGGTGCAACTCAACGAAGTTATGTAATTGACGGAAATATTAAAGGGCAAACATATATAAACCAATTAAATAAGAACGCTTTCGAATTTTATCAGGAAGTTTTTAATACTCCACCGCCTAATGTGAAAAATTTAAACTTTATCGTCGTAACAGTTACCTTTGAAAATACACATAGTACAGGCTACCAAATTACTCAAAATTTAACATCTCAAATTATAGTGTTTTTATATTAACATTAAAATAGTATTGTTTTTAATTAGTTAGTTTAGAACGGGTGAATTTTTCATCCGTTTTTTTTTAGTCATATTGAAAAACCAAAAATAGGACAATGCATACATTATTTAGG
>Ga0207935_1000400_pt1 | contig 10664 bp, 9 predicted proteins | sample LakMenEpi30Aug10_FD_150746 | JGI IMG/M metagenome (GOLD analysis project Ga0207935, IMG submission 150746) | Freshwater microbial communities from Lake Mendota, WI - 30AUG2010 deep hole epilimnion (SPAdes) | ecosystem: Environmental > Aquatic > Freshwater > Lake > Epilimnion/Euphotic zone ...
CCGCCGAGGATGATTGGGAAGGCACCGCTGGCAAACACGTGGGCGATGCCCTTGGAGATCTGGTCGAAGCTCTTCTCGTTGTTGGCCGGAATCGTGAAGATGTCGCCCAGGTCGCAGAGCCTGATCTGCTCGCGCAGATCCACCCCCATTTCGTAGTTGTAGGGGGTGTAGAGGGCTGAGATCCGGCGGATGCCTTGGGGGCCGAAGCGGGTGCCGGGCCGGTAGGTGGTGCCGGAATCGTGGGGCACGCCCACCACCGCCACGTCGAATTCGCCGACGCGGTTCACGTCCTCGATGTAGGGCGCCTTCATGAAGGTGTTGATGCCCGCGTAGTGGGGCAGTTCGCCGCGGGAGAAGGTGGAGATGCGCCGGTCGACGATGCTCTCAGCGGCTTCCAGGCCGTAGCGGTGGCCCTGCTCCACCTCCTGCTGCCAGCCGGTGAGCGGCAGGCGGGCCTCCTTCTCCAGGGCTTCTGCGCCCTGGCGGCCCCGCGGCCGTTCGAACGCGCCTGCTGGGCCGGTGGGATCACTCATGGGGATGCACGGGGTTGGTTGAAGCGGTCTCCCGGGCTTTTGTCCCTCCGTGCAACCGGGCGTGCCCGGTGAGCTTCTCTCGGACCAGTCATTCCGCCGCCCTGCAGAGCATGGACGGTGCAATCGGAACCCTAGAAGCTGCTTCCGCGCAACAAGATTCACCCCGTTGCGGCAGATCCGTTGTGGCGATGGCTACCAGCCCTGCTGAACACCATGGGGCCCATCCGCAGGTCCTCTCTCTGCGGCCGGCCCCTCAGACATCGGGCTTCGGCGTCTGCATCCTGGGAGTAGCGGGCTGCAGGACGTCATGGATCATCAAGCCGTTTCGGAACCCGTCGTGAGCCGCATGCGCGCGCTGCGGCGCGCGTTGCACCGCCACCCCGAATTGGCTTTCCAGGAGGAGCGCACCGCGGCCCGGATCATGGCCGAGCTCGATGCCCTCGCCATTCCTTACGCCTACGACGGGGTGGGCAGTGGCGTGATCGGCAGGCTGGGGCCGCAGCAGGCCAGCACCACCATTGCCCTGCGGGCTGACATGGACGCCCTGCCGGGGGAGGAGTCGACCGGGCTGCCTTTCGCCTCCAGGGAGCCGGGGCGCATGCACGCCTGCGGCCACGACGCCCATGTGGCGATGGTGCTCGGCGCCGCCCACCTGTTGGCGGCCGCGCCGCCGGTGGTGGGGGTGCGGCTGGTGTTTCAGCCGGCCGAGGAGAGGGGTGGCGGAGCGCGCACCGTGATTGCCGCCGGCGCCCTGGAGGGGGTGAGCGCGATCTACGGCGCCCACGTGACCCATCACTACCGGGTGGGCCAGATCATGGTGGCGGCCGGGGTGATCACAGCCCAGTCGGACAGCTTCCGGATCGACGTGCACGGCCGCGGTGGCCACGGCGCCCGGCCCCATGAGGCCACCGATGCCGTGGTGATCAGCGGTTTTCTGATCACCGCCCTGCAGACCCTGGTGTCGCGGGAGATCGACCCGGTGCATCCCTCGGTGGTGACCATCGGCCTGGTGCAGGCCGGTTCGGCGCCGAACGTGATCGCCGAGACCGCCGTGCTGGAGGGCAGCATCCGCACCACCCTGCCGGCGGTGCGTGAGCAGCTGCACGCGGGCCTGCGGCGCATGGCCCGCGCCCTCGGCGATCTGCATAACGCCGAGCTGGAGGTGACGATCAAACCCGGTTATCCGCCGGTGGTGAACACCGCCGCGGAAGCCCGCCTGGCTGAGCGCGCCGCCCGCCGGGTGGTGGGTGAGGCCGGCCTGATGGCGCTGGACCACCCCAGCATGGGCAGTGAGGATTTCGCCTACTACCTGCAGCGGATCCCCGGCTGCTACGTGCGCTTCGGGGCCAGGCCGGAGGGCAGTGCCTACGTGCCCCTGCACAGTCCGGCCTTCGATATCGACGAGGGGGTGCTGCCGGTGGGTGCCGCCTTCTTTGAGGCCGTGGTGCGCGAGGCGGAACGGGCCCAGATGGCCAGCTCCTGAGCGCGGGGGATGGACTTCACGCCCTCGGCGGCCTTCTCCGTGGGCCTGGAGCTGGAGCTGCAGCTGCTCGATCCCACCACCTTCGACCTGGCCGAGGCGGTGCTGCCCCTGCTTGAGACCTACAGCGACCACCGCTACGTGAAGCCGGAGTTCCTGCAGAACACGGTGGAAGTGGTGTCGCCGGTGGCGGCCGATCTCAGCGAGCTGGAGGCCGGCCTGCGGCCACTGCTCGTGGAGCTCCTCCAGCATGGGGACCGGCTGGGGCTGGGCCTGTGCGGCGCCGGCACCCACCCCTTCACCTGCCGACCGGCCACTTACACCCCAGGCGCTCGCTACCGGCTGATGGAGCGGAACTATGGATGGCTGGGGCAGAACCAGGTGACCTTCGCCACCCACGTGCACCTGGGCATGCCCAGTGGAGATGAGGCACTCACGCTGATGCGCGAGCTCAAGCCGTTTTTGCCGCTGCTGGTGGCCCTTTCCGCCAGCTCACCCTTCTGGCATGGCAGTGACACCGGCTTCGCCGCCTTCCGCCAGCGGGTGCTGGCCGCTTCGCGCACCTATGGGATTCCGCCCGACTTCGCGGATTGGCCCACCTTCCAGTGCTTCTTCTCCACCATGGCCCGAGCTGGGGTGCTGGCCTCGGTGCGCGACATCCACTGGGATCTGCGGCCCTCACCCCACTTCGGCACCCTGGAGGTGCGGGTGCTGGACGCCCAGCCCACCCTGGCGGAGGCCCTGGCCCTGGCCGCCCTGCTGCGGGCGCTGGTGCGCTTCCTGCAGGCCTCCCGCGGCTCCTGGACTGCGCCCGCTGTCCTGGCGCCCCAGCCCTGGTGGATGCTTCGGGACAACTGTTTCATCGCCTCGCGCGATGGGATCGGGGCCCGGCTGATCGCCAGCCAGGACGGTGAGTTGATCTCCCTGGAGCGGGTTGCCGCCCTGGTGCTGTCCTGGGTGCGTCCCTGGGCCGCCGCCGATGAGCGCCCCTGGCTGGATCGGCTCGAGACCTCGATCGCCGCGGGGCTTCCCTATGGGCGTCAGCGGCTGCGGCTGCGGCGTGGCGGCGGTTTCCGGGAGGTGGTGGCGGCCCTGGCAGAGGAGCTTCGCGCCGACCTGGCCTGAGCACCGGGCAGGTGCAGCTGGATCAAGCCGGCGTGTGGGCGTTGAAGAAGGCCAGCTCCAGCTCCATCGCCCGCCGGTAGGTGTGCTCCACCGGGGCGCCTTTGGCGGCGTGGCGATCCAACAACGCCTCCAGCTGCTGGGTGAGCTGCTCGAAATCCGGATGTGCGTAGGTGTCGATCCACTCGGCGTAGGCGTGCTGCGGCTGGCCCACCTGGGCGCGCAGCTGCTGGCCCAGCCAGGCGTAGAGCCGCAGGCAGGGGGTCATGGCCGCGCAGATCAGGCCGGCATCTCCGCCCTGGGCCGTGGCCAGCAGAAAGCCGGTGTAGGCCGTGGTGGCGGGCAGAGGGGTTGTGCTCTCCAGCTCGATGCCCCAGCGCTGGGCGTAGCCGGCGTGCAGCTCCAGTTCCGCCAACACCCCCTGCAGCAGCGCATTGAAAGCCAGCAGGCTGGAGCGGTCCGGGCTGTGGGCGATGGCCAGGGCATAGGCGCGGGCGAAGCTCTCCAGGAAGCTGGCGTCCTGGGCCACGTAGGCGGCGAAGCAGTCGCGGGGGAGCGTGCCCTGGGCCAGACCCTGGACAAACGGATGCTCCAGGCAGCGCAGGGCCAGATCGCGGTTGGCGCTCCAGAGCTGCCCGGCCAGGGAGGGGGTGGCGGGCATGGAGCTGACGGGCTCGCCACTCATGGCTGGGCAGGGGTCACCATCGCCGTGGGCTGCACCCATTGGTCGAACGCCTCGGCGCTGAGCTCGCCCAGCATCAGGGCCGCCTCCTTGAGGCTGAGCTGGTGGTTGTGGGCGTGCTTGGCGATGGCGCAGGCGCGGTCGTAGCCGATCGCCGGGGTGAGGGCTGTGACCAGCATCAGGCTCTGGTCGAGCAGGGTGGCGATGCGGCTCTCATCGGCTTGAAGGCCTTCAATGCAGTGCTGGCGGAAACTGGCGCAGGCGCCGGTGAGCAGGTCGATGCTCTCCAGCAGGTTGTGGGCGATCAGGGGCTTGAACACGTTGAGCTCGAAGTTGCCCTGGCTGGCGCCCATCTGCACGGCGGTGTTGTTGCCCATCACCTGCACGGCCACCATGGTCAGGCTTTCGCACTGGGTGGGATTCACCTTGCCCGGCATGATCGAGCTGCCGGGCTCGTTTTCCGGCAGGATCAGCTCGCCCAGGCCGCAGCGGGGGCCGCTGGCCAGCCAGCGGATGTCGTTGGCGATCTTCATCAGGCTGCCCGCCAGCACCGTGAGGGCGCCGTGGGCTGCGGCCAGCGGCTCATGGCCCGCCAGCGCCTGGAACTTGTTGGGGGCGGAGGTGAAGGGCAGGCCAAGGCGCTCGGCCAGCCGGGCGGCCACCGCTTCCCCGAAGCCGGCCGGGGCATTGAGGCCGGTGCCCACAGCCGTGCCGCCGATGGCCAGCTGGTGCACCTGGGGCAGGGCGGCCCGCAGGCTCTCCAGCCCGAGCTCCAGCTGAGCCACGTAGCCGCCGAACTCCTGGCCCAGGCTGAGGGGCACCGCGTCCTGCAGGTGGGTGCGTCCGATCTTGATGATCGTGGTGAACGCCTCGGCTTTGGCGGCCAGGGCATCGCGCAGGGCCTCCACCGCCGGGATCAGCCGCTCCTGCACCTCAATCGCCACGGCGATGTGCAGGGCGGCCGGGAAGGTGTCGTTGCTGGACTGGCTGAGATTCACATGGTCGTTGGGGTGCACCGGGCTCTTGCTGCCCAGCACGCCACCTGAGGCTGCGATCGCCCGGTTGGCGATCACCTCGTTGACGTTCATGTTGGTCTGGGTGCCGGAGCCCGTTTGCCACACCTTGAGCGGGAACTCCCCGTCGAGGGTGCCGGCGGCCACCTCCTCAGCGGCGGCCACGATCAGGGTGGCCAGCTCGGGGCTGAGCTTGCCCTTGGCCTGGTTCACCTCGGCGCAGGCCGCCTTGAGCTGGCCGAAGGCATGCACCACCGCCAGGGGCATGGGCTGGCCGAAGGGGAAGTACTGGAGCGAGCGCTGGGTCTGGGCACCCCAGTAGTGCTCCGCGGGCACGGCGATAGCGCCCATGGCATCGCTTTCCTGGCGGCTTGCGCCGGGTGCGGGCGGCTTGTCCTGATCGCTCACTGGCGCACCACCTCGGCGTTGAGCTCGTTGATGCTCACGGTGGTGCTGCGACGGAATTCCTCAGGGATGGTGATCCCGGTGGCCTGGCTCACGGCGTCGTTGATCGCATCGAGGGGCACCTGGCCCTCCTGATCCAGGAGCACCCGGCCTTCAGGGCTGAACACCACCACCTGGGGAATGCGCCCATGCCAGTAGTGGGCCGGATCACTGGGGCCGCGTTCGGGGCGGTTCTGCAGGGGGTCGGTGACCAGGGGAATCAGCTCAATCGTGTTGCCCCACAACCGCTGCAGCTCCGACACCACCGGTGCGAACTGCTTGCTGGCGGTGTCGTCGTCGAGGTAGTAGATCACCACCGCCGGGCGCTGCTCCGCCAGGGCCTGTTCCAGGCTGCTGCGGGGGGGCACCAGGGAGCCGTTGCCCGCGTAGAGGGCGTAGATGTTGCCGTCGTAGTTGTTGTTGGTGAGGGAGGCCTGGGCGCTTGCCGGCGCCAGCCCCAGCAGGCCCACCATCAGGGCCAGAACGACCACGACACGGCATGCTGCTCTGAAGCTGCGGTTCACCCTGGACGGTTCGGTTGGCGCCATTGTGGCGGCTGGCCGATCAGGAGCGGCCGAGGCTGCGGCCCATGCCCTGGAGGATGCCGCGACCCACCAGGCCGATCGCCCGGCCCACCACCTGGGTGAGCAGCACCACCAGCAGGTCGCCGATCCCGCGGATCAGCTGGCGCAGCTGGGGCCCGACCGCATCGCGGGCCTCCAGGGAGAGGGTCACCACCTGCTGCAGCCAGCCGAGCCTGCGCAGCTCCTGGTCGCGCGGTTCGAGCAGATTGCGGCTGGCGATGCTGCCGCCCTCGAGGCAGAGCAGCTCACGGCGGCTCTCATAGAGGGCGATCGGCCGGCTGAACCAGCTCAGCCAGCGCTGCTGGGCATTGAGCTGGTTGCGCAGGCGCTCGAGATTGCGGGTGGCCAGGAGCTCGGGCCGCAGCAGGTAACGGCGCAGTTCCGGCCAGTCGCCGCAGCAGGCCAGCACGTCGGCGGCCAGCAGTTCGGCGTTGCGCAGCAGCCAGTTGGCCACCAGTTGCTCCAGGTGCAGCACCGCCCTGGGCTCATCCGGGGGCAGCAGCTGGCCGTCCACCAGCAGGGGGCGGGCCAGCAGCAAAGTGGCCAGCATCGGTTGCGGGTCGGGCAGTTCGGGGTCGTCCAGGCTCAGATCGCTGGCCTGAACCAGTGAGGAGGCGACGGGCTGAAGCTTGCCCTCCAGGGGAATCTGCACATAGGGGCTGGCCATCGCCAGCAGGGCCTGCTCCCGCAGCCTGGGTTGCAGCACCCGCCAGCGCTGCTGCAGCAGACCCACGGCATCGCCGGGGGTCTGGGCCAGTTCCTCGACCAGCTGCTGGCGCAGTGCATCGAGCTGGCTGAGCAGGGCGATCAGCAGGTCGGTGCGTCGGTCGACGTTCAGTCCTTCAAGGGCGAGCAGCTGGCCGCTGCGGTTGGCCAGGCCGGCCTCGATGGCCGAGCTCAGCCGCCCCCGCACGGCCAGCCACACGCCTGAGGCGTTGCGCTGCTGCAGGGTGAGGCTGCTGCTGCCCGCTCCCGGACCCCTGGGCTGGGGGGCGACCGGTTCGCTCCAGGCCAGGCTCACCGGTCCCCAGATCCAGAGCAGGAAACGGCGCGCCATGGCCATCTCCCGCAGCCGGCCTTCCAGCAGCAGCCGCGCCAGGGGGTGAATGCCGCCCCGGCTGAGCAGCAGGCGGCAGCCGCTGCTGGCGATGTCCAGTTGCTGAAGGCCGCTCAGCAGCAGGGCCTGGCCGATGGTGGTCGGCCCTGCCTGCCCCTGACGCTCGAAAGGCTCCTGCCGGCCGGGCTGCAGCTCCAGCACCCGGCCGCCTCCCAGCAGGGTGTTCAGGGCGGCCAGCAGCTGGCTGGCGTCGGGTGCTTCCAGCAGTCCCTCGCTGGCCAACAGCAGCAGGTCGCTTGCAGCAAGACCGTGCCCTTCGCTGAGTACCAGCAGGAGGGGGGCAGGGTGCCAACGCTCACGCAGCAGGGTGGCTTCCCTCTGCAAGGCGGCCAGGGGCATCCCGGGGGCGGGAGCCCAGAGCACCAAGCCAGGCGGCCCCTGCAGGGCATCCACCCCGGTCAACACCTGGATGTCGCCCGTCAAGCCGCTCCCCGCATCGCTTCGGCCCGATTGAATCCAGCTGCCCAAGCCCGCAGCCCGCAGGGGCTCAGCCAGTAGCAGGAGCTGGGTGGTCAAGCGGGAGGACACAGCGGCAGGCTCAAGGTACCGAGCTCAGCAAGGCCGCCGCCGCCCCGAGAGGTGAAGGGTGTACGACTCGATCGCGAAGCCGGTGTGGGCTTCGATCTGGCGCAGCAGTTCAGGCGGGAGTTCCACGTCGAGGTCCTGGATTGCCCCGGACTCCAGGCAGGTGAGGTGACTGTGGGGATCGCTGCGGTAGCCGTAGAGGCGGCCGCTGGCCCGGTCGAGGCACTCGATCACCCCGGCCGACTGCAGGGCTTCAAGGTTCTGGTACACCGAGGTATGGCCAATGTTGCGGCCGAGGTTGTTCAGTTTCTCAAAGATGTCCCGGGCGCTGAGATGGCTTTTCTCGCTCCAGAGCAGATCCAGCACCATGCGCCGCTGACGGCTCAGGCGCATGCCCAGGTCGCGGCAGCGGCGGTACACATCCTCCACCGAGCTGCAGCCCGGTTCGCCTGGGCTGGGGTCAGAAGGCGAGCACTGGGGGACTCCGGTGTGGCGCGGGCCACCGGCATCACGCGGGCCTGGAGTGAGGGCGACGGCGCTCACGGAACACACCGGAACAGCTGATCCATCTGTTATAAGCCAGTCCGCAATCGATCCGCGTTAGGCGATGGCGCTGCTGCCCGGCGTCTCGGGCACGTCCTGCCAGCGGCCGGCACCAATCGCCTGCAGGGCTTCGGCCAGGTTGACCCGGCCGTCATAGAGAGCTCGGCCCACGATCACCCCGCTCACCCCCAGGGACTGGAGGGGCAGCAGGGAGAGCAGGTGCTCCAGGGTGCCGATCCCCCCGGAGGCGATCACCGGCACCGCGCTGGCCGCCGCCATCGCCCGCAGGGCATCCAGATTGGGCCCGGCCAGGGTGCCGTCGGTGGCGATGTCGGTGCTGATGATCGCGGCGATGCCGCAGGCCGAGAGCTCCCGGGCCAGTGCCGTGGCCTCGATGCTGCTGGTCTCCAGCCAGCCGCGGGTGGCCACCTGGCCGTCGCGGGCGTCGATGCCCACCACGATCCGCCCTGGGTGGCTGCGTGCCAGCCGCTTCACCAGCTCGGGCTGCTCCAGCGCCACCGTGCCCAGGATCACCCGCTCAAGGCCCGCGGCCAGCAGCTCCTCGGCCCGCTCGGCGCTGCGCACGCCGCCACCCAGCTGCACCGGGATGGCGAGGGCGGCCGTGATGGCCTTGATGGCGGCGTCGTTCACTGGCTCGCCGCTGCGGGCGCCGTCCAGGTCCACCAGGTGCAGCCGCTCCGCCCCCTGCTCCTGCCAGCTGAGGGCCTGGGCCACGGGGTCGTCGCTGAAGCGGGTCACCTGGTCGTAATCGCCTTGGTGCAGGCGCACGCAGTGGCCGTCGAGCAGGTCGATGGCGGGGATGATCTGCATGGGCGGCGGCAGGGGATGCCAGCCAGGCTGCCAGAGCTCGCGGTTGGCCAGTTCGGCCAGGGGCAGCAGCAGCCGGAAGCTGCCATCGAGCACGGCGGCCAGCTCCACGCTCCGCTGGCGGCCGCGCCCCCGCTCCCCCACCAGCCGGAAATGGCGGAAGCCACCGCTGCGGGCCAGGGCGGCGGGCTGGGCGGTGTAGGCCGGACTGGGGCGCATCGGTGTGGGATTGCGGGCAAGAGATTGGGGGGTGAGGACGTGCCCTGCTGCCGGCTGTCGCTGGAGCTGCTGCTGCCCTGCGCGACCATCCTGGGGCAGTTGCCCCCCTGTGGCCTCCCCCCGTGCTGGTGCTGCTGGAACTCGGCCCGGCCCTGGCGCTGGGACTGCTGCTTGGCCGGCGCTGGCCCCAGCTGCCCGCCCGTCTGGCGCCCCCCCTGGTGAGCTGGGGGGTGCCCTTCAGTCTCACTGGCCTGCTGTTGCGCGCCGGCCTGGACTGGCGCTACGGCCAGGTGGCCCTGCTGGCCCTGCTGGCTGTGGCGGCCGGGCTCCTGCTGATGCGGGGCTGCTTCCCCAGGCCCCATGAGCAGCTGGCGGCTGTGGTGGGCAACACCGCCTACTTCGGCATCCCGGCCGCCCTGGCCCTGCTGCCGCCCCAGGCGGTGGGCTACGCCATCAGCTACGACCTGGCCGCCACCCTGTTCACCTGGTGCCTGGGGCCCCTGCTGCTGGCGGGTGAGCGGCTGCGGCCCCGGGCCCTGCTGCGGGCCCTGCTGGCCAGCCCCGCCAGCCGGGGCCTGCTGGGGGCCGGTGTGCTGCAGCTCACCCCCTGGAGCGCTGTGCTGGCGCAATGGCTGTGGTGGCCGGCCCGTGGTGTGGTGTTGCTGTCGCTTCTGCTGGTGGGCATGCGACTGGCCCGGAGTACGGCCATCCGCTTGCCGCGCCGCCTCTGGCTGGTGCTGGTGGTGAAGTTGCTGCTGTTCCCCCTGGTGCTGCTCGGGCTCTGCCTGCTGCTGGCCCGCACCCCCCTGGCCCTGCCGCCCCTGGCCATGGCCGCCGTGGTGCTGCAGGCGGCGGCGCCCACGGCGGTGGCGGTGCTGCTGCTGGCCGAGGCCACGCCCCAGCGGCCGGCGGCGATGGTGCAGGCCGCCGCCGGCCTGGTGTTGGTGAGCACCCTGCTGGCCCTGGTGAGCGTGCCGCTCTGGGCCTGGCTGCTGGCCCGCCTGGGGATTGGCGGCGCTGCCGGTTGATGGGCAGGCCGGGCGCGGCGCCGCTGCGGGGGACCACCAGAATGGCCCCCGTTTCACGGCCCGGCAGCGGGCAACGGCATGGACATCCTGGTGATGGGCGGCACACGCTTCGTGGGCAAGCCCTTGGTGGAGCGCCTGCAGGCCGCCGGCCATGCCCTCACCCTGTTCACCCGCGGCAACAAGCCGGCGCCAGCGGGGGTGGAGCACCTGGTGGGCGACCGCAGCACGGCCGAGGGCCTGCAACAGCTGGAGGGCCGCCGCTTCGATGTGATCGTCGACAGCTCCGGCCGCACCCTCGAGGATTCCGAGGCGGTGATTGCCCGCACCGGGTCACCCAGCCACCGCTTCGTGTATGTGAGCTCGGCCGGGGTGTACGCCGACAGCGAGCTCTGGCCCCTGAGCGAAACCTCCCCCACCGATCCCGAAAGCCGCCATGCCGGCAAGCTCGACACCGAGGCTTGGCTGCTGGCGCAGAAGATTCCCTTTACCAGCTTTCGGCCCACGTACATCGTGGGCGCCGGCAACTACAACCCCGTGGAGAGCTGG
>Ga0207935_1000403_pt1 | contig 10645 bp, 10 predicted proteins | sample LakMenEpi30Aug10_FD_150746 | JGI IMG/M metagenome (GOLD analysis project Ga0207935, IMG submission 150746) | Freshwater microbial communities from Lake Mendota, WI - 30AUG2010 deep hole epilimnion (SPAdes) | ecosystem: Environmental > Aquatic > Freshwater > Lake > Epilimnion/Euphotic zone ...
GAAGTCAAAAAACGATATAGGATCCCTTGAAAATGTCTAAGCCAGCAAGCCACGCTCCAGCCGCAGATGCCAAACCAGATAAAGCTGCCAAAGGAGGTTCGTTTCTTCCTAAGATACTTATCGCTGGTTTTGTATGCTCAGTGATTGTCGCTGAAACCGCTCTTTTCTTCCTCGCAGTTCCCTCTGCCGATGAAGTAGCCAAATTAGCGGAAGCTCGCTTGATTCAAAATGTAGGCAATCACGAAGAAGAAAAAGATGGGCATGGTGGGGGTGGCGGCGGTCATGGCAAGGCAGATGCCAATGCCACGATCGAGTTCCCTCTGGGCGAATTCAGCGTGATCTGCAAACCGGGGGGCGACCAACGCAACCATCGTATTGAGTTCAAATTGTTCGGTACTGTTAAAGGCAAGAACAAAGATAAACTGGATAAGCAATTCAAAGAAACCAGCGGTCGTTTCCGACATCGCCTGATCATGGAAATCCGAACCGCAACCTTTGAAGAACTCAATGAAGATCAATTGGCATTGATCCAACGACGAATTTTGGCCATAAGTAATGAAGTATTAGGTGAACCCTTGCTGGAAGATGTAGGCTTCGAGTCCTACGAGATCTACGAAGAATAACCAATGCTTGCATTTCTCCTTCCTGTCTGATGAGGATTAAGGATCTGGGGAATGCCAGGAAAAAATGCCAGGAAAATATAAGTAGGCCCTACTTGAGCCACTCATGATATCTCGAACCCAAGAGCGAGATTCGGTGTCGGCTTAGAGCGGTTGAATGATTAAAATAGCAATGCGAAGATGCACGGGATTGCATTTCGTTTGCTACGGCGTTCAGCCGTACCCCCTACCGGCGAAGGGACAGCATTCTCCGGAAATGATTTAGTTTCGAGGAAATCGCTGCGCAGGAGGCAGTGCGATGTCCGATTCAAATACAAACAACCCAGCGGCCAATTCGGGCGCTTCTGCTGCCCCCGCACAGCCGCTTTCTCCCGACCAGATGGCCGCTCGTACCGCAGCCGATGCCGCACAGTTACTGGAACAAACTGAAGCGGCTCTCAAAGGCGTTGAAAACAGCATGCATGGCCCTAAGCCAAGTCCCTTCGTACTTGAAGAGCTTGTTGGGGAAGGGGGACCACCTGAGAAAATCTCGATGGATCTGTTGCACGACGTCGACCTCGATCTAAAGATCGAACTTGGTCGTGCCAATATGCATCTCGATGAAGTTCTCAAGCTTCGTAAAGGTTCTGTCGTCGCCTTAGAGAAACTCGCTGGCGACCCCGTAGATGTTTATGTCAATGGTCGCTTGGTAGCACGAGGCGAAGTGTTGGTTCTCAATGACAACTTCTGTGTTCGTATTGCTCAGTTGGTAGGATCGGATTCACCGCTGGAGCACTAGGACTGGGACACTTGGATCTAGAACACTAGGATCCAGTGAGCAATCTGTGGGCAACAGGAGGCCTGTCATGACTGCACGACGAATATGGAAAACGATCTCTACTTTGGTAGTTTCAGCTTGCTTGCTTTTAGCACTAGTTCATTCTGTGCGAGCGCAGCAGAATTACCTTTCCAGCGATGCTAGCGAGGAGCCCCGTAACGCATCGAATGGGATCTCGCCGCAAGCCAATTCCCGCAACGCCCAGGCGAATTCGCAATTGCCAAATGCACCTCGTTTTACAAGTGACTCCAATCAGGTTGAGTCAGTAGCAGGTCGGCTCGATCCTTTCGTACAGCCAGCCTCTGCCATCGATACCCCACGAACCATTCCGCACGGTGGTTCACGAGCTCTTTCTGCGATCGACCAAGGTCATTCACCATCGGTCAGCGAAACAGGTACAGACTCCTCCACGGCGACTTTGGTTCGCGAACCTATCGCCTTGAAGCCTCGAACTGATAGTGCAGCAGATGGGAAGGGACTTGGTAAACCCTCCTCAACAGCTTTTGGATCAACGATCACAATGTTCACCAGTTTGTTGATCGTGCTTGCACTATTCCTAGGTTTGATGCTACTACTGAAGAAGACTCGAGGTGCACAGAGCATCGAACTTCCCCGCGAGGTTTTCCAAGTTCTTGGTACGAGTCGCTTGGCCGGTCGACATCCTTTGTATCTTCTGCGACTGGGCAATAAGCTCGTCTTAGTGCACGCATCTAGCGGTGAAGTTCAGTCGATAACCGAAATCACCGATGCTGAAGAAGTTCATCGTCTCTGTGGTAGCTGTGAACAAAATCAACCTAACAGTATCAGCGAGTCGTTCCGACAAGTCTTGAAACAAGTGACCGAAGGCAAAGCAAGTGGTACAGCCCTAGCAGATTCGCGGTATCGAAGATCGCGATCAGATTCAGATAAGGAAGAAATTTCTCCTGCCGTAGCTTTACTAGCCAAGGAGAAATCGTAATGCGTCAATCTTCATCATCAATGGTTCTCATTGTTGCATGTGTCAATCTTTTGGGATCCTTGGCCCATCGCGTAGGCTTGATGAGCCTCGTAGCTATCCTGTGGCTCTCCTATTCGGCTCCAGCCTTAGCACAAACGGAGACACGCACCATAGGCGAGCCTCAAAGTGGAAATTTCGCGACACGTGAAAGCTCCACAAACTCCCCAGGTACGAAGGCTAACAATCAAACTTCAGCGTCCTTATTGGACTCGCTGGGCACAACACTTCCAGGAATGACGGAAGAGAACAAAGACGCGATCAACTTCTTCACTGCAGGTCCCGAACACTGGACGAGTCCAAAGGGCCTCACCAGCAGCTTACAGATCCTTGTTTTGTTAACCGTCTTGAGCCTCGCTCCTTCAATCCTGCTGATGACAACCTGCTACATACGCATCATTGTTGTGATGGGATTATTGCGTCAGGCGCTAGGCACAGGCCAATTGCCTCCTAGCCAGGTGATTACGGCAATCGCCCTGTTCATGACCGTCTTTACGATGGCTCCCGTTTGGAATGAAGTATACGAAGAATCGATTCGTCCTTACAGCGAACCAGGATCGACGATGACCTTGGATGAAGCATGGCGAAAAGGTTCCGATCCAATTCATCGATTCATGTCGCGACAAATCGACATGGCCGGCAACCATGATGACGTGCATCTCTTCTACAGTTATTACAAACCCAATGAGACATCTCCGAGCAATTTCGAGGATGTACCGCTTCGTGTCTTGATTCCCGCATACATGCTGAGCGAATTGAAGGTAGCGTTTGCGATGGGATTTCAGATTTATTTACCGTTTCTCATCCTTGATATCGTCGTTGCTTCGGTCACGATTTCCATGGGTATGATGATGCTACCACCAGCGATGATATCGCTTCCGTTCAAGCTGATGCTGTTTGTCCTGGTAGATGGTTGGCGATTGGTCGTCGCGATGTTGCTAGAAAGCTTCGGCACCTACGTAGGATAACTGAATTACCAGGATGGAACTGCGCGCAAAGCGACTTAGTTTTTTTGACCGACACAGGGAAGTGGAGCGAATCAATGGAAGCACCTTTTGTTATCGATCTTGTACGTGAAGCGTGCTGGATGTCGTTGCTGGTCGCTTCGCCATTGCTGATCATTGGTATGTTGATCGGTTTGATTGTGAGCCTTCTCCAAGCTTTGACTCAGATCCAGGATCAGACACTCAATGCGGTTCCCAAAATCATTGCGATGGTCATCGCTTTGGTGATTTGCCTCCCCTGGTTAACTGATCGTATGGTCGAGTATTCGAAGACGGCTATTGCTGATATTCCTGAATTGATAACCCGATAGCGGCCCGGGTGAGATGGGGCCTTTATGAATCTGCTAGAACCACTGCTCTATAATTCGATCTGGGTCTTCATGGTGGTACTAGCGCGCGTTAGTCCCTTGCTGATGATGATGCCACCGCTTCGTGGACCTTCGATACCGATGCGAATACGAGCGATGATCGGAATTGGCTTGGCCTCGATGATTACGCCGCTGGTGATCGATCGTGCGACTGCTATGCCATCCAGTTTTCCTATGCTTGCGGTCGCGGTGATTTGCGAACTTTTACTCGGGCTCGTCTTAGGAGTCATCGTTTCACTGATCATCGGCGGAATGCAAATGGGAGGTCAGTTTATCTCTCAGATTGGTAGCATGGAAATGGCCGACAGCAATGACGCTTTGGATGACTCTCCCATGAACGTCATCTCGCAGCTATTTGGTTGGATCGCCATTGCTCTATTTCTTTTTCTAGGTGGTCATCGCGAATTGCTTGGAGGCTTCCTTCAAAGCTTTGAGCGTTATCCAGCGGGAACGGTCACCTTTCAAGAGCATTGGCTGACTTTGGCCGTAGAACTGGTAGTTGATTCTCTGGTGATCGGCATTCGTATTGGTGCTCCTGTGGCAGTTGCCTTACTGCTCGCGAACCTCATTACAGCACTGCTAGCGCGAACCGTACCACAAATCAATATTTTAGCAGTTGGTTTCAATATCAATGCGATGGTCATGCTGATCATGATCTTCGCCTCGGTCGGTGGTATTGGTTTTGCCTTCCAGGAAGAATTAGCTAACTGGCTGCAGTACACAAGCCAACTGTGGGATAGTTCAGCGAGTATTTAAAAATCTTTTTTCATGGTGGAGTCGGAATAGACTATAGATGGCAGAGGGAGCAGGAGATAAGAAGCACGATGCAACCCAATACCGTCGCGATCAAGCTCGCGAAAAGGGGCAAGTTGCGCGCAGCCAAGACTTGGCCTCCGCTGTGCTTCTATTGGGTCTTATCTCGATGCTCAATTTCACAGGACCATCGATCATCGCCTCGGTTAAGAGGATCATGGAGTTTCAATTCAGTGGAACTCATTATTGGGAAGTCGATTCTCGCAATGTAATCCGCAATCTTCTGTTGATTGTCGCGGATATTTCGATTGCCTTACTTCCTCTTATGCTTTTAGCCATGCTGCTCGCCTTGGTGGTCAATTGGTTTCAGATTGGATTCATGTTCCTGCCCGATAAGTTGGGCTTTGATTTTGAGCGTATCAATCCGATTAAAGGCTTTGAACGCATCTTTTCCATGGCGAGCGCTGCACGGTTATTGTTCAGCGTACTCAAGATCGCAATCATCGGAACGTTGATTCTCGCAGGTGCTTCAGGGCGTATCACCGAATTGCTCAGCGCTACCGAAATGCCCGTTCTTACAGTAGGCGATTTTCTGTGGAAAACAGTTTTCGATACCAGCCTACAAACCGGGGTAATCCTGCTGGTACTTGCGCTAGCTGATTACGGTTTTCAGAAATGGAAATACGAACAAGATTTGCGAATGTCTGACCAGGAACTGAGGGACGAGATCAAATTAACACAGGGCGATCCACAATTGGTCGCCAGACGACGCGCCGTTCAACGACAACTTGCGCAGCAGCGGGTAGGTGCTGCAGTTCCAAAAGCGGATGTTGTCGTGACCAACCCGACCGAACTGGCTATCGCGCTGCAGTATGACCCGGAAACAATGGCCGCGCCGATTGTCATAGCCAAAGGTGCCGATGCGATGGCCAAGAAAATTCGTCAAATCGCACTCGAGAATGGCATCCCTATTCTAGAACGCAAGCCGCTCGCGCAGGCTCTCTTTAAGACCGTGGATATTGGCAAGCCCGTGCCAGTCGATCAATACATGGCGGTAGCCGAAGTGCTGAAATACGTCTACCAACTCAAAGGAAAGAAAATGCCGAACCTCACTCCACGTTCCGCGGCCTAACCCCTGCGATCTAAGTCAAGCAACTTAACAGAGACGCTTTAATTCCAATATCCGTATTGTTTCATGTAGGCTTCGCAGCACTCTTTGACTTTCTGCTCCTGCGAGTCAGAAAGATTATGTCGATTGACTTGGTAATCGCGATCCTGCTGCAGCCTTTCTTCGAGCTTCGGCCGAATCTGCTCAAAGCCGTCCCAGCCGAGTTTCTTATAAAGTTCTTCGAGATGCTTCAGCGGATCGGCAATCAAATCTTCATAACGAATTTCGATCAATTGACCAGCAGGAATCGAGTCTTTCTGCTTTGAATAACCTTCGTACATTCGCTGAAAACTATCTAATACCAAAGCTTCGTATTGATCGTCGTTCATGGGATACTGCAGGCCCTGAACCATATCCAGCGATTGCCAAAGTCGAACCGTTGAAGGAAAAAGCTTTCTGGGATCGCGGCTGATATGGATGAAATAGCTTTCCGGATATGCTTGATGCAATCTTCCGATTCGCCCCGTGTGTGTGGGACTCTTCAGAATCAAGGGTTTACCGTGATCGGTAGTCAACGCTCGTAAGAACCAGTCCAACTTGGCCGACCAAGTTTTCCATTCAGAATCGCTTAGCGAATCGGAGTTGAGATAGTGCTGATAGACAAATCCATTTCTTGGAAATGCAATCCGCAGATAGGGCGACTTGCAACCGAGATTCATCAGAGCAAACTCGTCTTCCTGAGGAAGTTGCCAGCCTGCTTTCATATTGTCCATGGGACGCTTATCAGGAATCAAAAAATTCCCGAAGCGATTCATCAACTTCTGAGTGATGAGAAAATGCCAAGGCGCAAAACATTGATAGGTCGTGGGACTTGCCCAGCGATCATCGAGCGATAAGAGTTCGTGCAACAATGTTGTTCCACTGCGCCAATGACCAATGATGAATAATGGTGCTCGGGGTAATTTGGCTCGCTGAATCTTTCTGCCAAACAATAAGCACTGAATTCCATAGAGCAGATCATTGAAGGGGGTCAGAATCATCAGCGCGATCGCAACAGGCAACCGAGCGAGAGCAACAGTAAACTTGTTACTAAAGAGCAATCGCAACCACAGTCCAACACGCATTCCATGCCAAAACTTTGGCGCCCAAAATGGATAAGAATGAAAACCGGATTTGGCAGCTCCCGCCTTCTTGTCACTTCCCGCCGTCATTACGCTGTCGATCCTTCCCATCAATCGCAGGTCACCTGCAACAATAAAACCAACGATTCCGGATCGTCGTTTTTTCTTTCCTACTTTGAATCTTCGCCATCGCGGTCGCGATGATCGTCTTCACGCCTACAATCGTCTAGCAATCCACTCAGTATACCCGGTACCTGATTATTTCACAGTCAGTTGCATCTTTAAGACATCTCCACCTCGGCTCACCTCAACAACATACGGCTTACCATCTCCAGAAGTCTGCAGGAGGTGCCAGATGACATCGGTTTCACGAGTGAAATCGGTTCGTCCCCCTATACTGATAATTCGATCGCCCGTCTTTATGCCTGCCTGTCGCGCGCGATCGTGCGGAGCATATTGACCAACATGCCCCACTTCCAGAACCTTCTGCTTATCGGCTCCTTGCTCCGGATTTCTCAGCAGCATACCTCCTAGCACTCTTCGGCGTAGCTCCCAAGTGCTGGTTCGCCAAGAGATATCATCTTGGGATCGCCAGCCTGGTTGAAGCACCAAAGAAGCATCGACCAGTTCACCTCTTCGCTTGATCTTCGCTTTGACCTCGCCGCCGGTTGCGGGAACGGCTTGCAACACCCACTGAATATCAGCCATAGAAATCAGTGGCTGCCCAGCCATCTCGATAATTTCGTCACCCGGTAAAGCTCCCATCTTGGCAGCCGCTGAACCTGCGATGACTCGCCGAACAGTAGTTCTGGTACGAGGATCGATAATCAATCCAACCACTTTGGGATGAGGATAAACGAATAATGCTTCTTCCGTCAGCTTACCTGCCTTTTGCCAAGCGACATCCCTGATCGCCTCACCGACTTGATGGCAATGAATACAACTCTTGACGATATTGGGACCTGGATCGAGCTTCGAAGAGTATTTACCTTTCAGGCCAGGCAACTGCTCAGGGGTTTGATAATCCATCGGCTTGGGCTGCTTACCATCCAACGAGCTAGAAACTTTATCTCCCGCTCGATGCAACTCCATGGCTCCTTGCAGTGCGGCTGCTAAGCCATCCACACTAACATCATCTTCCCACTGAGTGCGATGCGATCTTGTACCGTAACGCCCAAGCAACTTACCGTCGGGATTAAACATCAAGGCTGAGAAAGATTGATCGGTATCAATACGAAATCGATTCAGATCCAGACCGTTATTGGAGACAATTCGAACCGACACAAAGTCTTTTCGCAAAGCTTGGATTTTCGGATGCGAATCGAGCAAAGCATCATCAAGCTTCACGCATTCTTCGCATGGAAGGCATCGCATGACGGCGAGTATCGGTTTACCTGACTTCTTGGCCTCCTGAAGCGCGGCGCTAAAGTCGTTGTAAATCCAGCTTTGATCCTTCGCAAAACGCTCTTGGTCGGCCCGGACTTTTTGCTCGCGTGTCATCCCTTCGGCACCACAAAGGTGAATCGATGAGCCGAACAGGATCAAAATCACAGGGAAAAGCAGGTTCCGCACTTTTCCATCCCCACGAAAAAAGAGTAGAAATAACCCCCAACGGATCGATACAATAAAGCATGGTCGTCGATTGTGCACAACCGCCCCCCCAAAATCCTTTAAACAAACAGTCATAACTCGTTCCACCTTGCCCGATTTCCCTCCTGCGAATTTTACTGGCCTAGTCACTCTTTTACTCCTACCTCTGCCACGAGATTCACTATGCTCTCTCTTCACGGTCAACGAGTTGAACTCTGCGATCGCCTTGATCGAAGGCAATGGATTCGTATTGGTGGACTGGGAGCGTGCGGATTATCGCTACCGCAATTATGGGCGGGAAAGGCACGGGCCAGCACGCAACCGGTCGATGAATCGCTCAAGGCATCTTTCGGAAAAGCGAAATCGTGCATCATCTTGTTCATGCTGGGTGGACCTCCTCAACACGAGACTTGGGACCCCAAACCAAACGCTCCAGCAGAAGTCCGCGGAGAATTCGGCAGCATTCCCACGGCAACCCCAGGTCTTCACGTCGGCTCGCTGATGCCCCAAACCGCCAAATTGACGGAACATATTTCCGTTCTGCGAGCCATGTCGACCGATGACAATGCTCACTCCTCAAGCGGTTATTGGATGCTGACCGGTTATCCCCATTCACCCAAGAACTCCGAAAATGCATTGCCTGGTGCCCCTAACGACTGGCCGTGCACAGCCTCCGTTGTACGGCATCTCAGAGGAGATCGTACGAGCTTGCCAGGTGCCGTACGTTTACCCGAAGACATTTGGAACACAGGTCGCATTCCCTGGCCTGGGCAAGACGCCGGTTGGTTAGGAGACCAAGCTGATCCATGGCTATTGCTTTGCGATCCCAACAAAAAAGATTTTCAGGTCGGTGATATCTCTCTTCAAGCGGATATTTCCACACAGAGATTTCAAGGTCGTCGAGGCTTGCTCGACCAAATGAATCGCCAACTCGAACAAGCTCAAAAAACTGGCGAAGTACAACGCTGGTCCCAACTTCAGCAAAAAGCCTTATCGCTGCTTCAAAGCGATGAATCTAAAAAAGCTTTTGCCATCGATACAGAAACCGATGCGATGCGAGATCGCTATGGTCGCAATCGCTTTGGACAGAGCGTTCTGCTAGCAAGAAGATTGGTGGAATCAGGCGTATCGCTTGTTCAAGTGAATTGGACACGCTGGGAAAACGACGACACATCCTCACCCGCTTGGGATACCCATCAAAGAAATGGCCAGCGACTCAAAGAAGCCCTGATGCCTCCGATGGATCAAGCCTACTCAGCCTTGCTGGAAGACCTCCAACAACGAGGCATGCTTGATGAAACACTCGTTGTCTGGATGGGTGAATTCGGGCGATCACCGAAGATCAATGGCGCGGGAGGCCGCGATCATTGGGGCCACGTCTTCTCCGCAGCATTGGCTGGTGGAGGCTGCAAAGGTGGTGTCGTCTATGGTCAGTCGGATGCTCAAGGCGCTTATCCACTCGACGGTCGTGTCGAACCCCAAGATCTCACAGCTACCATCTTCCATTGCCTTGGCTACACACCGGAAACAGAACTCGTTGACAAATTCGGTCGCCCTCTTGTGATCAGCAAGGGACGCCCGATCGCACCAACTCTCTTGTAACTGTTCTTTTTCACATGGACTTCACGATGGACCATCTACCGCTGAGCTTCCGCAGGTCCGATCGACGCACTTTTCTGGTCGCCTCCACTGCCTGCTTTGCAGGCCTTTCATTGAATCCCGCGAACTATTTACACAGTCAAGAAAAAAGTAGCGGCGATACCAAAAACAGTGGTACCAAAGGAGGCAAAGCGAAATCGACTATTTTGTTTTTCCTTTGCGGGGGTGCATCCCACATCGATACCTGGGATATGAAACCCAATGCTCCCACCGAATACCGCGGTCCCTTTCAACCCATATCCACCTCGGCAAGTGGTATCGAACTCTGCGAGCATCTCCCATTAACGGCCAAGCAAGCGCATCACCTCGCTATCGTCCGCTCTGTGGGTGGAAGCGTTAGCACAAACGATCATCATGCAGGTTACTATTACCAATTAACAGGCCACGTTCCCGATCCCACGTTCCTGTCTTTAGGCAACGACCGTCGCCCCTATGCCGATGACTGGCCTTTCTTTGGTTCGGTCATCGCTTCTCGCAGAACCCCTCATCCACAACTTCCCAACGCGATCACTCTACCGCACAAACCAAGCGAACTTCCTTACACACGGCCTGGACAATTTGCAGCTAAACTCGGTATCCAACACGATCCGTTCTACATCAATGGTAGCCTA
>Ga0207935_1000406_pt1 | contig 10617 bp, 7 predicted proteins | sample LakMenEpi30Aug10_FD_150746 | JGI IMG/M metagenome (GOLD analysis project Ga0207935, IMG submission 150746) | Freshwater microbial communities from Lake Mendota, WI - 30AUG2010 deep hole epilimnion (SPAdes) | ecosystem: Environmental > Aquatic > Freshwater > Lake > Epilimnion/Euphotic zone ...
GACTTTTGCCGCTCCCCCGAAGCCGGCGCGCGTTCAACCAGCCGAGCGTCCGGCGAAATGGTAGGGGCGACCCCGAGCCGGTGCGCACCGCTAAGGCCATGTCAGGCTCAAGCCTGTCCACCATGGGCGCACGAAAAAGCCCGAAGTCAACGCGTCCCAGTCCGCGGTCACTTCCCCGCCGCAGCCGTCTTGGTTTCCGAGTGCTCGACCGACGGCCAGTATTCGTCGAAGTCAAACTGCGGGCTGTTGTCGAGGTCGTGGCACTCGAGGCAGTTGTTCACCGCCTTCTGCTTGCCCTCGGGCGTGTCGAGCGAGAGCACGAGCTCCTGCCGCAAGCGATCGCGTTCGGTGGTGCTCGCACGGACGTCGCCCCGTTCGACGGCGGCGTGGGCGGCGGCAGGGCCGTGGCAGTTTTCGCAGCCCTGGTGGGCGAGGTGCGGCGTGGCGGCCATGCTCGCGAAGCCGCCCTCGAATGGCTCGAAGCGCTGCGGCGCCCAGCCGACCACGTGGCACGAGAGGCACTCTGGATCGCCGTCCCGCCGCGGCGACTGTTCCTCGAGCGTCGTCAGCGCCTTGGCGTGGCCACTGTCGGCCCACACGTCGTAGGCCTCCTGGTGGCAGTCGGCGCAGGCGGCGCTGCCGGCGAAGCGACGGCCGGAGGGATGGCGAATCGGCGCGAGGCCGAGGCCGGTGAGGCCGAGCGATTCGAGCTGACGCTGGTAGGTGCCCAGGAGCCGGATCATGTCGGGCGACTCGCCCCACCGGGCATCGAGCGGCACGCGCTGCGACCGGAGCGCAGCCTTGTTGTCGGCGAACAGCCCGATCGCGACGGCGAACATGCCCTTGTGGCCGAGTTCCACGAGCCGCGCCTTGCCTCCCGCGAGTTCGGGGAGCGTGGCGGGCGGCTCGTCGGCCCCTCCGGCGGTGACCACGATGTCGAACTGCGGAAACTTCGCAGCGAGCTTCTTCGTCTCGTCGGGCTCGGCCCAGGCCAGAAGGATCTGGTGCGCACAGCCTGCTTTGCGGAGTTCCGCGGCGACCGGCTCGATCGCCTGGGAAGCAGGGCGGACCTCGACGGCGTCGTTGGTGATCTCCGCCGCCTGCTTCTCGCCGAGCACGGCCGTGATGCCGATCCGCACTCCGCCGACGTCGACGACGCGAAACCGGGGCGTAATGTTCGCGTCGAGGCCGAGCAGGCCGACGTTTGCGCTCACGAAGGGCGTCGGTTGGTCCCCCACCGGTGCCACGGCGGCGACGAGTTCCTCGGCGGGAAGCCGCAGGTCGCCGGGTCCGAAGCCGACGGCCGAGTAGCCCATTTGCTTGAGACCGTCGGCGATCGACTGAAACTTCACTTCCGACTGCCTGCCGAACCGACGCACCTGGCCCCCGAGGTCGACCGCCAGCACCGGCCAGGCTGCAGCCTCGAGAGCGCGAAGGAAGTTTTGCCGTCGGCTCAGGCCGCCCTTCTGGTTTTCCTTGCCCGTGCAGCCGCAGGGCTCGATGTAGCCGTCGAGTTGGCCGGTGATCACGATCACCGCCTGCGGGTCGGGCCAGTCCTTGAAGATGGCGCCGTTCCGCTGCGTGAACGTGTCGACCGTCGTGGCCGCGACGTCGGCTCCTCGGTCAGGCGACGTGGCGTTGGAATTCAAGGCGCGGCCGAGGAGCACCGTCACGGCGGCGGCCAGGCACAGCATGGATGTGCGGGGAGATTTCATGGGCCGATGACCACGCAGATCGGGATCGTGAACGATGGGTTCTCCGGATGGCCCGTGTCGAGCACGATCCTGCCGGCCGGCCCCTGCTCCGAGCAGCGATGGTTGGCCGGCGGGCTCCCAGGCGGGATCGTGATCGAGATGGGGATGCGGATCATGCCTTTTTCACCGACAGGTTTGCCGACACCGATCTCGACGCCGAGCGACTCCGGGACGACCTCGCGCACCTTCGGTTTCACGGCCGCGGCGTGAGGCCCTTTCGCGGTCAGGAACACCTCCGCCCGGCTACCGGCGCGGCCGGAAACCGTGCCGAGCAGGAGAGCCTGACGGGAGGAATCCCATGCCCCGCCGGCCAACGCAAGAGCGCCGCTCACCGTGCCCTGCACCGGAATTTCGATGGTGATCTCCTCGGGAATCCGCAGCCGGGCCGAGACGGTCTGCCGCAGCGATCCGATCGGTAGGCCCGGGCTCACGGCGACGTCGATCATGAGCCCCCCGGTGGCTCCCGATTCGGCGGCGATCTCCCCTGCGCCCAAGGGCGACGAGGTAATCCTGAACGACTGGGCGGTCTGCGGGTCGGTGGCGGCCAGCTCCTCGACCACGGGCTTTTCCTTGCCGTATGTGAAGAGTTTCACCGCAGCACGGGTCTCGGCGTTGGTCGCGATCGTCGGCAGCGCAATGGAATCAGGCACCGCCTTCCACGTCGGCACGACCATCCCCTCGATCGTGAAGGCGATCTCCGGTCGGCGGGGATCGTTCGTGAACACGGTGGCCTGCTGGCGAAACGGACCACCGGGCCCCTTGCCACGCCACTTCAGCCGCAGCCGCGTCGAGCCGCCCGGCGGCACCTCCTTGCGGGCGAGTTCATCGCCGCCGTCCTGCGACTCGAAGTCGCTCACCGTGCACGAGCAACTCGTGGCCCCGCGGGTGAGCACGAGCGGCCCTCGGCCGGTGTTGTGGATCACGAACTCGTGGCTCCCATCGGCCCCGGCGCCGACCGTGCCGAACTCGTGCCGCGTCTCGGGCACGTCGGCCACCGGCGCTTCGGCCGGCGGCGCTGCCGCTCCGGGCGCGAAATCGCCGATCCGCCACGGCCGCAGCGCCGCCTCGAGCGCCGCCTGCCCGCCGCCGATCGCGGCGCCGGCCACGGCCGCGAACGCCGCCACCACCCACGCACTCGGACCGCGCACCGCCATGAGGCTTGAAACTCCCGGGACTGACCTTGAGATTCTAGCGGTATCCAGGGTGCCGTAGGACAGGCTTCAGCCTGTCTGGCTTTCGCGGCGTGTGCCTGCTTCCGGCTCCCCATATCCCGTCGCCGGACGCTCGTGACGGCCCTGCAGGCCTCCGCTCGCTCGGCCGGGGCAAGCTGGGTAATCCCTTTGGGTCGTGCCGATCGGCACGGGTCGGCGGTGCGGATTCCGTCGATAGGAGCGGTCGTAGGGCCGGCCACGACGGCCGCCTGCCCAGGACGACCCAGCCATGCCCAAGCGCGGCCCGTGGATGCTCTGCGCGATCGCTGCGCTGACGTTTTGGCCGTTCCCGGATACCGCCCGGTCCGACATCTCGCCGCCGCAGGACGTCTACGAACTCCGTGCCCGTGACCCGCAGCAGCCGGTGCAGCCTCCGGAGCGTCTGTTGTTCCCGCGCTGGCAGGAAGAGCGCCGTGCATCGCTTTACGGCTGGGTCGATTGCAGCATCGGCGGCAACACGCTTGGCAGCGACTTCAACGGCCCCATCGGCCTGCAGGACCGCAACCTGCAGGGGATGATGAACCAGCTGTACCTCGTCGGTGAACGACTCATCGACATCGACTCCGACGACTGGCAGTGGGGGGCTCGGATCGATCTGCTCTACGGAACGGACGGCTGGCAGACCAACGCGCGGGGGCTCGACGCCTATCCGTTCAACCAGTTCGACAACTTCGGCATTCCCCGCTGGGGCTCGAGCCGTTACTACAGCCTCGTGATGCCGCAGCTCTACGGCGAGATCGCCCGTGGCGATTTCTCGGTGCTCGTCGGCCACTTCTACACGCCGCTCGGCTACGAGACCGTGCCGGCCGTGGGCAACTTTTTCGCCACGCACTCCTACGCATTCATGTACGGCACACCGAACACCCACACGGGCATCCTCTTCTACTGGCAGCCCGACGACCGCATCCGAATCGGGAGCGGCGTGACCAACGGTTGGGATAATTTCTCCGACGGCGTACCCGCCGCCACCAATCCCGACTACCCCGGCGCCTCGAGCAACCTCGCCTATCTCGGCAGCCTCACGCTCGCCTCGGAGAACGGCGGTCAGTTGCTCACGGTGGCCGTCTCCTCGGGCAACGAGTACACGCCGGTGATCGATCCCGCAGGCAGTCCCACCGGCGCGCTCGTGGGCAATCGTTCGATGATCACCGCCTACTGGCAGACCGAGTTCGCCGAACGGCTGACGGCGGTCACGGAAGGCTATGCCGCCTGGCAGTTCAACGCCGACACCGGGCTCGCCAACCGCGGCCAACCCGGCGGGCTCGCCCAGTGGTACGGCGTCTCCCAGTATCTCTACCGCGGCCTCACCGACACGCTCTCTGCGGGCGTCCGGCTCGAGTGGTATCGCGACAACAACGGCTTCCGCACCGCCTATCCCGCCCGCAACGGCGCCACGAACACGGCGCCCGTCGCCGACGGGTTCGTCGGCAACCTGTGGGGGACCACGTTCGGATTCAACTGGACGCCCACGGCCAACTGGATCGTCCGCCCCGAACTGCGCTACGACTGGTACACGCCGTCGGCCTACGGGACCGGGGCCCTCCCCTTCGGCCCGATCAGCGCGCGCTCCAATGGATTGGTCACGGGGGACGCGTTCAGCCAGTGGTATATCGGCTGCGACGCGATTTATCAGTTTTAGCCGGGCCGCGACCGGAGGAGACGCGTGCATCACGGCCGTCGAGTTCGAGGAGCGGGTGGAGCGCCGTTCGGCCGTGCGTCCGGGCGCGAAATCTCAACGCGTCATCGACGGGGGCGCGTGCTCTTCGCCCTCGTGCGCGGGCCGGTCGTCATAGACGCCGTTGAAGACGGCGAGGTCGATTTCGAACGGCCGCTTCGACACCGACAGTTCGCCGGCGAACGGGTAGGCCAAGAGGCAGACGATGTAGAGATTGAGGCTGATGACGAGGGCAGCCAGGGTGGTGATCACGATCTGGAGACGCATGTCTCCGGTGGTGAACAAGCCCGTGAAGAACATCGTCACGATGCCGCCCAGAATCAGCGATGTCCACTCGACCATGGGAATTCCATACTCAGCCATGCCGGCCCGCTCACGCCGCCTGTCCCAGAGGTCCTCGATTTCCTCCAGAATGTTTGGATAGACCGTTTTGTGCACCTCGGTCTGAGGTTCAAAGTCGTTGAGTGACCGTGCCAAAGCCAGTGCCGTGCGACGGGCAGCGACGCTCATTCTCGCCCGCTCCATGGCGGGCCATTCGAGTTTCACGACCTGCTCGGCGTAGTCCCGGCAGAGGCCCTGCACCCGAGTCCGCTGCGGCTCGGGGAGCCTCTCCGCCAACAGATACGTGTCGGCGAGAGAGTTTGATTCCGACTGCACGATGTCCATTGCCTTCTCGAAATGCGTCATCGCATCGACGACGATCAGTCCCAGCAGGACAGCGTAGAGGGTGCCGACGATGGCCAGCACGTTGCCGGTGGCCTCGTGCCCCATCCGCAGCGCATCGGCGGAAAAGAGCCACCGGGCGATGGCCACGGCAGTGAGGGCAGCCAACATGCCGCTCACGACGATCGCGATTCCGTTCCAGCACCCCGAATACTCCACGGGCACTCCTTCTTGCGCAGAAAAAACCCGTGAAATCAAGGATCCGCGGGCAGGATTCTTGAACGCATCTATATACCGTGAAAAACGAGGCTTTTCAAAACCTGACCCCTTCCCCAAATCTTGATCCAGGTCTTGTGAGAGAATCCTCGTGCCTGACGCCGCCCACGGCCCGGGCGAACCCGTGGCACAGGATTAAAACGAGAGCCGACGCCGGGAGGGGCAGAATGAACGCTCGGACGCACGCGACAGGCTGAAACGGACGACGAGACAGGCCGAGGCCCGTCCTTCGGTCTAGTACGACCGCGCGAGCACGCTGCGGCGCGGGACTGGCTGGCCAGTCACGATGCACACTCCCGGCTCGTCCGGGCCGTCCATTGGGATGCAGCGCACCGTGACCTTGAGCGGGTCGAGCACCGCCCTCACGGCCGCGTCGTCCGCCACGTGCACGTGGGCGAAGCCGCCCTTGTCGCCGGCCCCCTTCCCCGCCGGCTCGGCGAAGAAGTCGAGCACTTCGGCCTGCGAGGAGAGCCGCGCCGATTTGGCGTCGCGGAACGCGCGGGCCTTCTCGAAGAGCCCCTGCTGGATCTCGTTGAGCAGCCGCGGGGCCTCCGCCGCAAACTGCGAAAGCGGCACGCTCGTGCGCTCCTTTGGCGGGCGGTCGCGACGCGTCACGCTCGCCGTGCCGGCGGCGAGGTCGCGCGGGCCGATCTCCACCCGCACCGGCACGCCCTGCTTCACGTGCTGCCACACCTTGTCGCCACCCCGCAGGTCGCGGGCGTCGATCTTCACGCGCACGGGCTCGTCGGCGAACGACGTGGCGGCGAGCTCGCGCTCGAGGGCGCGGCAGGCCTCGAGGACCGCCGTCCGCTCCTCGTCGGTGCGGTGGATTGGCAGGATCACGACCTGCGTCGGAGCGATCCGGGGCGGCAGCACGAGGCCGTCGTCGTCGGAGTGCGTCATGATCACGGCGCCGATCAGCCGCGTCGACACGCCCCACGACGTGGTCCAGCAATACTCCTCCTGGCCCGATTGGCCGGCGAACTTGATCTCCTGCGCCTTGGCGAAGTTCTGCCCCAGGAAGTGCGACGTGCCGGCCTGGAGCGCCTTGCCGTCCTGCATCATGGCCTCGATCGAGTAGGTGTCGACCGCGCCGGGAAACCGCTCGCCGGCCGTCTTCGGACCCTTGAGCACCGGCATCGCGAGGTCGCGCTCGGCGAAGGTGGCGTAGACGTCGAGCATGCGGAGCGTCTCCTCCACCGCCTCTTCACGGGTGGCGTGGGCCGTGTGCCCCTCCTGCCAGAGAAACTCGGCCGTCCGCAGGAACACGCGCGGCCGCATCTCCCAGCGCACGACGTTGGCCCACTGGTTGATGAGCACCGGCAGGTCGCGCCACGACTGGATCCACTTCGCGTACATCGCCCCGATGATCGTCTCGCTCGTGGGCCGCACGACGAGCGGCTCCTCGAGCTTGCCCGTCGGGATCAACTTGCCGTCGGGCCCCAGTTCGAGGCGGTGGTGCGTGACGACGGCGCACTCCTTGGCGAAGCCTTCGACGTGCTTTGCCTCCTTCTCGAGGTAGGAGAGCGGGATGAAGAGCGGGAAGTAGGCATTCTGATGGCCCGTGGCCTTGAACATCCGGTCGAGGATGCCCTGCATCCGCTCCCAGATCGCGTAGCCGTGCGGCTTGATCACCATGCAGCCGCGCACCGGCGACTGCTCCGCCAGGTCCGCGGCCTTCACCACCTGCTGATACCACTCGGGATAATCCTGGGCGCGGGTGGGAGAGATGGCGTGCTCGGGCATGGTGGTCTCCGGGAAAGCGGCGGGGAGGCGACGGGCCGGGATTGTAGTCGCCGCTTGTGGCCCGCGCGAACGCCTCCGTACACTCTCCGGTGATGTCGCGACGCCTGATCACCGAATTCCAGCCGCAGGTGCAGATCGATCAGGTCTTCCTCGCCACGCACAAGCAGCTCCGGCCCAATCGCAACGGCGTGCTCTATCTGCAGGTGGAACTGGCCGACAAGAGCGGCTCGATCACGGGCCGGCTCTGGAACGCCTCCGAGGCCGACTTCGAGGCCTTCGAGGACGGCGACTACGTGCGGGTGGAGGGCAACACGCAGCTCTACTCGGGCACGCTGCAGGTGATCGTCACCGCGATCGAGCGGGCCGATCCGCGCACCGTGAACGAGGCCGATTTCCTCGTGCTCACACCGGCCGACGTGGCCGGGCTGCGAGCGGAGCTGCGAGCGCTGCTCGATACCGTGCGGTCGCCGGCCCTCGCGGCCCTCGCGGCGGAGTTGCTCGCCGACAGTGAACTGATGGCGGCCTTCGAGCGGTGCCCCGCGGGGGTCAAGCACCACCATGCCTACGCGGGCGGCCTGCTCGCCCATGTCGTCAACCTGATGCGGCTGGCCGACCGCGTGGCTCCGCTCTATCCGGACATCGACCGCGATCTCCTCCTCGTGGGCGTGCTTGTCCACGACATCGGCAAGACCGTGGAACTCGAGAGCCAGAAGGGCTTTTCCTACACGGATGCGGGCCAGCTTCTCGGGCACGTGCTCCTCGGCCTCGACATCGTGGAGCAGAAGATCCGGGTGATCGAGGCCCGCACAGGCGAGCCCTTCGAGGCCGAGGCGGCGCTTCGCGTCAAGCACATGATCGCCAGCCACCACGGCCAATACGAGTTCGGGTCGCCGAAGCTGCCGATGACGCTCGAGGCGATCGCCCTCCACCATCTCGACCACATGGATGCCAAGCTGGCTTCGACGATCCAGCTCCTGCAGGCGGAGGCGTCGATCGAAGGGGGCTGGACGCAATATCAGCAGGCCCACGGCCGCAAGTTCTTCCGGGGGCGTGCATGAGGATCTCCCCATGACCAGGCAGCGGCCCAAGCCCGAGAAGAGCCGCCGCGGCAAGGGCGAGGGCGTGCTCGGCACGTTCAAGCGGGCGGCCGGCGGCTACGGATTCGTGCGGCCGCTCGACGCGCCGGCGGGCGACCGCTCGGCCGACATCCACATCGCCGCCCACGCCGCGCTCGACGCCGCCACGGGCGACACGGTGCGGGTGCGGCTGGCCACGGGCCGCGACACGCGCCGCCCGGGCCCGGCCGGCGAGATCGTGGAGGTGGTGGAGCGCAAGACGACGCGGTTCGTGGGCAGCTACTTCGAGGCGGCGGGCGCGGGCTGGGTGCAGGTCGATGGCACGAATTTCGCGCGTCCCGTGGCGGTCGGCGATCCCGGCGCCAAGGGCGCCCGCGACAAGGACAAGGTCGTGGTCGAGATGGTGCGGTTCCCCACGAACGTCCGCGACGGCGAGGGCGTGATCGTCGAAGTGCTCGGCAAGGCCGGGGCGCCGGGTGTCGACACCCAGACGGTGATCCACGAGTTTGGCCTGCCCGGCCCCTTCCCCGAGGTGGTGGCGGCCGACGCGCGGCGGCAGGCGGAGCGATTCACGGAGGCGATCGAGGGCGGCCGCCGCGATCTCACCGGCCGCACCATCATCACGATCGACCCTGTCGACGCCCGCGACTTCGACGACGCGATCTCGCTCGAGCGGATCGACCGCGGCCACTGGCTGCTCGGCGTGCACATCGCCGACGTGTCGCATTTCGTTCAGCAAGGCTCGCCGCTCGACCAGGAGGCGCTGGCCCGGGGCACGAGCGTGTACCTGCCCGACCGCGTGATCCCGATGATCCCCGAAGTGGTGTCGAATAACCTCGCGAGCCTGCAGCCGGGCCGCGTCCGCTACGCCCGCACCTGCTGGATGGAGTTCACCCCCGAAGGCGCGCCGGTGCACGCCGAGGTGGAGCGGTCGGCGATCAAGAGCGCCCGGCGGTTCACCTACGAGGAAGTCGACGTCTTCCTCGCCGATCCCGAGACCCGCACGGTCGAGATGACGGGTGAGGTGCGGGCCCTGCTCGGCCGGATGCGCGACCTGGCCCGCATCCTCCGGGCCCGCCGCACGGCGAAGGGTTCGCTCGAACTCTCGATGCCCGAGGTGAAGATCGACCTCGACCGCGACGGCCGCGTGCAGGGGGCCCACGTGGTCGAGAATACGGAGAGCCACAAGATCATCGAGGAGTTCATGCTTTCGGCGAACGAGGCGGTGGCGGAGATGCTGGCGAAGGCCGGCGCGCCGTTCCTACGCCGCATCCACCCCTTGCCCGACCTGCGCAAGCTCCGGCAGCTCACCGAGTTTGTCACGGAGCTCGGCTTCGAGGTCGATTCGCTCGAGAGCCGGTTCGAGTTGCAGCGGCTGCTTGGCCTCGTGGCCGGCCGGCCGGAGGAGCATGCGGTGAACTACGCCGTGCTGCGCAGCCTCACCCGCGCCGCCTACGGCCCGCAGGAAGACGGCCACTTCGCGCTCGCGAGTGACTGCTACTGCCACTTCACGTCGCCGATCCGTCGCTACCCCGACCTCACCGTGCACCGGGCTCTCGACATGCTCGCGCGGGGCCGCCGGCCGCCAGCCGAAGGCCTGCCGCAGCTCGGCGACCAGTGCTCGCAGCTCGAGCGCCGGGCCGAGGCGGCCGAGCGGGAGCTCGTGAAGCTCAAGCTGCTCAACTTCCTCTCGTCGCGCATCGGGCTCGAAATGGACGCCGTCGTCACCGGCGTCGAGCCATTCGGGCTGTTCGTGCAGGGCATCGAACTCCCGGCCGAGGGCCTCGTGTCGCTCGAGTCGCTCCCGGACGACACCTACCGCTACGAGCGCGCGAGCCACACGCTCTCCGGCCGGCGGCCTGGGCACTCGTTCCGCCTCGGCGACCGCGTGCGCGTGGCCGTGGCGAAGGTCGACGTCGACCGGCGCACGCTCGACTTCCGCCTCGTGGGCACGCGATCCCGCGGCCCTGCTCCGCCCCGTGCCGCCGCCGTGCGCCGCCATAAGGGCCGGCCCACGAAAGGCCGCGGCAAGAGTCAGCCCAAGGCGGCGAAGAAGAATCGCTCGCGCGGTCGCAAGCGGGCGTAGGACGGGCTTGAGCCTGTCTCTGGTTCACTGATAATGCGCCGGCTCGGGGTCGCCCCTACCATCTCGCCGGACGCTCGCCTTCGCCCTCCAGGCTACGGCTCGCTCGGATTTGCCTGCGCTGCGCCATCCA
>Ga0207935_1000418_pt1 | contig 10463 bp, 9 predicted proteins | sample LakMenEpi30Aug10_FD_150746 | JGI IMG/M metagenome (GOLD analysis project Ga0207935, IMG submission 150746) | Freshwater microbial communities from Lake Mendota, WI - 30AUG2010 deep hole epilimnion (SPAdes) | ecosystem: Environmental > Aquatic > Freshwater > Lake > Epilimnion/Euphotic zone ...
CATGGCATTGATTGTGAAATCTCTTCTAGCTAAATCTGCCTCGATTGATTTGCCAAACTCAACATCTGGTTTGCGAGAAGATGGGTCATAACTTTCACTTCGATAAGTTGTGATCTCAACTGTTATCTCACCCTTTTTACCAGCGACTGTGCCAAAGGCTGCGCCAATATCCCAAACTGAATCTGCCCACTTTTCTAAAATCTTCTCAGATTGTTTAGGAAGGGCGTCGGTTGTGAAATCTAAATCATTTCCTAATCTTCCTAAGATCGCATCCCGTACTGGTCCGCCAACTAAGGCCAACTTAAAACCAGCAGCTTTAAATTGCTTTGCTAGATCGGTAGCAGCTGGTGCCTGCTTGCTTAGTGTGGTGATCGCAAGTTGGGTAGCAGCATCAATAGGAGTTTTCACGGTGGCACTAGGTTAGAGCAGGCTGGCATACCGTTGAGTGGGCAATACCCTAATAACTGCCAGATTAACCCAGTATCCTTGCGATATGACCCCAGCAGATAATGCGGGTGGCAATCAGGATTTAAATAGTGCTCGCAAGGGTGCGCAAAGTAGTGGTTCTGGTAAGCCCGCTAAAAAACATAATTCACCAAACCGCAAAAATAATAAGGGTGGCCAGGGTGGAAAAAATTCACCACGAGCTAAATATGCAAAGCGCATTGATGAGGTTAGTGCTGGCGGATTAGTGGTTGATAAAACTGGAACTAAGGGATTATTAATCGGCAGATTAGATCCAAAGGATGCCTCCCATGAAAGATTGTTGTGGTCACTACCTAAAGGCCATATTGAAGAGGGTGAGTCACCTGAGCAAGCTGCAATACGAGAGGTGGCCGAGGAGACTGGAATTAAAAGTGAGATCACTAGATCTTTAGGTGTAATTGATTTTTGGTTTATGGCAAGTGGTAAGAGAATTCATAAGACAGTGCATCACTTTTTGTTTATGGAGGTCGGTGGCAAGTTAGCGCCCCAGGTTACTGAGGTAGATGATGTTGCTTGGTTTCCAATTGATGAGATAGTTAGCAAGTTGGCCTATCCAGATGAGCGAAAGTTAATTGCAAAATCAGGAAAATTAACACCGTGAGAAGAGCTCTCCTTCTTATCTTTGCCCTGCTTCTACCAAATCTATTTTTAATACCGCAAGCCAACGCCGTCCAAGAGATTGTGATTACCGAGCCAACCCACCGCCTTTCAGATGGCGTCTTTATTGATGATCAATTGGCCCAGAAACTCTCACCTAATGGTGAGTTAGGTTTATTAGTTTTCTCATCAGTTCAAGGAGTTAGAAGTTGGCAGGTAGATCCAGCAACTATTTCTGAAATAGTTGCAATGAGTAATGGGTATGGCATTTCAGATGGCTCCACCCCAGAGGGACAACAAATTGCTAAAGAGTGGCTTGCTCAATTTATTAGAGTAAGTAAAAATGAAAAAGTTTCCGCACTTACCTACGGAAACCCTTCTGCATTCTGGGTTGATCAAATTATTAATCAGCAGATCACCTATATCGATGCTAATGGCAAGATTTTGCTAGAGACAGTGTTAGGAAAAGCTACTAATCAAAGCTTGGTGAAAAACAGGAAAAGACAGGGTATAAGTAAACAAAATATAAATTTACTAAATTACGCGCAGCGGCAGATTGATTTATTGGGCACATTAGTTGATCAAAAAGAGTTACTTTCATATCAATTAAGGTTGGCTCAAATTCTAAATCCAGATATTGAAAAAAGTAGTTTTCAATTTCTAATAAAGGATTATGACAAATCAATTACTGAACTTAGAAATAAGTTAAAGGTTACTAAAACAAGATTTACAGTTACCTCAACTAAAGAGGAGCTGCCGATAACTTTGGTGAATGATTTTGACCAAAGTGTTGATTTGAAATTAAGCGTTAGAGCGCTAAATAGTAAGGTGGTAGTTGCATCAACTCAGCAGATTAGGTTGGAAGCAAAATCCAAGCAGCAGGTGTTGCTACCGATTGAAGTTTTAGCCTCAGGTGAGTCATCATTGCTAGCGCAGTTAACTAATCTAGAAAATAAGCCTGTTGGATATCCAGTTAATATCAATCTAAAACTTTCAGTAATTAGCCCAGTTGCCACTTGGATTACTTCAGGTGCTGCAGTACTTTTATTTGTGGCAGCAATAATCCAAAGTGTTCGTAGGGTGAGAAGGCGAAAGTAATGTCAGATAACCAATTATTTAAAGCCTCCTCTGTAATGGCTGTTGGCACCATAGCTTCTAGAGTTACTGGGTTAATTCGAAATTTGATGTTGGCCGCCCTCCTTGGCACCGCAATCCTTGGTGATACCTACAACGTTGCAAACACCATGCCAAATATTTTGTATAACTTGTTAATTGGTGGTGCGTTGACCGCTGTCTTTGTTCCCCAAATTGTTAGATCTTTACGGGATGCTGATCATGGCTCCGCATTTATCTCTAGATTATTTACCGTAACTGTTACATTTTTATTTGCACTCACCGCACTTGGTATTTTGCTAGCACCACAGCTGGTAAATATCTACGCACCTGAGTACGCCGGCTCTAAAGAGTTTGATGTAACTGTCACCTTAATGCGCTACTGCCTACCGCAGATATTTTTCCTTGGTTTATTTGCCCTGCTGGGGCAGATTGCTAATGCAAAGAACCGCTTTGGTCCAATGATGTGGGCTCCGGTTGTAAATAACTTAATGGCAATTGGGCTCTTTTATTTCTTATTAGTCAGCCGTGATGATATTTCTCTGGCAAATATCTCAAGCCAAGATTTACTTTGGTTGGGGCTGGGAACTACCGCAGGTTATTTAGCGCAAGCATTTATTTTGTTTCCGGTGGTTATTAAATCCGGTGTAAAACTCTCGCTAAGATTTGATTGGGCTAACTCGCAGATAACTAAATCAATTAAATTAGCTGGCTGGAGCTTTGCCTACGCAATGATCTCTCAGCTCTCATATTTAGTAACCATTAACATTGCCACCTCAGCTGCGGTTAAATCAGCAGCGGATGGCATAACAACCGGTGTTGGTTATACCCCGTATGCCAATGCTTATTTGGTTTTGATTCTGCCTCATTCAATTATTACTGTTTCAATAGTTACTGCGTTGTTACCCAAGTTATCGAATTTAGTAATTGATAAAAAGTACAAAGATGTTTCAGAATCTATGTCACTAACTATGAGATTGATGGGCATATTTATAATTCCAGCTGCAGTTTTGTTTTTACTATTTGGTGAGGAAATTGCCAAGGTTTTGTACTTTGGTATTCCAGTTGATGATGCAAATTATCTAGGAATTACACTCTCTGCATTTGCATTGGGATTAATACCAGTTAGCATCAATTTGGTACTTCTGCGTGGTTTAAATGCCTTTGAAAACCTTAAATCCCAAGTAATAGGTAACTTTATTATGAACCTAATCTCTGTCGTTTTATCTTTAATTGCTGCAAGTTATTTAGAGCCTGAGTGGGTGACGGTTGGCCTTGCGGTGATTTTTTCAATTCATTACTTTATTGGCGCGGGTATCTCATTTATATTAATTAAGAAACACCAGGTTCAGATACCAGTACTGAGTTTGATCACTTTCTACCTGAAGCTACTCTTGATATTTGGCGCAGCCACCCTGCCAGTGTGGTTCTTTAGGTACTCAATCCCGGGCGGGAATTTTATTTACCTATTACTTGTTTTATCGTCATCAGCAATTTTCTATCTGTTGCTGCTAAAGGCATTCAAAATAACCGAGGTCACAACCTTAATAAAAGTAATTAAAGGTGGAAGGTAATAGGCTGGATCAATGAGCGATGTTAATGAAGTAGTAATTGTTGGTTCTGGCCCAGCTGGTTATACAGCAGCTATCTATGCCGCACGGGCCCAGTTAAAACCAATTATTTATGAGGGCTCAGTAACTGCAGGTGGAGCTTTAATGAACACCACCGAGGTGGAGAACTTTCCAGGATTTGCAACTGGTGTGATGGGGCCTGAGTTAATGGAATCTATGCGCAAGCAGGTTGAACGCTTTGATGCCAAAATTATTACCGATGACATTGTCTCAATGAAATTGACTGGTGATATTAAAGAGTTAACCGACGGTTCAGGAAATACTGTTAAAGCTAAATCAGTTATTTTGGCAATGGGTTCGGCATATAAAGAGATTGGTTTGCCAAATGAAAAGCGTTTATCTGGCCGCGGCGTATCTTGGTGTGCAACATGTGATGGTTTCTTTTTCCGCGAGCAAATGATTGCAGTAGTCGGTGGTGGCGATTCAGCAATGGAGGAGGCAAATTTCTTAACTAAATTTGCTAGCAAAGTGGTATTAATTCATCGTCGAGATCAGTTCCGAGCATCCAAAATCATGATTGACCGTGCTGCTGCCAATCCGAAAATAGAGTTTTTATTTAACCATGAAGTAATTGATGTTTTGGGGGAAGATAAAGTGGTTGGGTTGAAATTAAAAAATACCCAAACTGGCGAAGAAAGTGTTAAAGATTTCACCGGCTTATTTGTGGCGATCGGGCACTTGCCTAGAAGTGAGTTAGTAAAGGGCCAGGTTGAATTAAATAGTGATGGTTATGTGCAGGTTGAAGGAAGAAGTACTAAAACAAAAATTCCAGGTGTCTTTGCCTGTGGTGATTTAGTTGATTTCACCTACCGTCAGGCAATTACCGCAGCTGGCTCTGGCTGCCAAGCGGCCTTAGATGCTGAGCGTTATTTAGCAGGACATTAAGTATTAAAAGTAGAATAGGTAGATAACCAAAGGAGAAAAGATGGCAACGACAAAGGTAACCACAGCTGATTTTGATTCAGTTGTTTTGAAAAGTGCAACACCAGTTTTAGTTGATTTCTGGGCGGAGTGGTGTGGTCCTTGCCGCGCAGTTGGGCCAATCTTGGAAGAGATCTCAAATGAGTATGGCGATAAGTTAAAGATTGTTAAGTTAAATACTGATGAAGAGGGATCAATTGCAATGAAGTATGGAATCTCCTCTATCCCAACAATGAATGTATTTGTGGGTGGTGAAGTAGTAAAAACGATTGTTGGTGCTAAACCAAAGCCAGCATTGCTGAAAGATCTAGAAAACTTCATTAAATAACTGACTGATAAAAGTTTTTAAGAATTTATGAGCGATCTACCAAAATTAGGTGATCGCTCCAGTGCGATTGAGTTAATCTCAAATACCTTGTTGCGACTTGGTTTCATCGCCACACCATCTGATATTTTCGATGACAATTTAACTCAAGGTATAAAAGCTTTTCAGCAAGAGCGTGGTTTAACAGCAACTGGTGTTATAAATGAAATTACTGCTCGCTCCCTAGAGGAGGCAAGATTTAAACTTGGTGATCGAGTTTTGGTATTTAATGCGGCAGCACTTATGCGCGGTGATGATGTTAGTAATTTGCAAGATCGATTAATTCAAATGGGATTTAACTGCGGCAAGGTTGATGGTGTTTATGGAGTCAATACAGAGGGTGCGGTAAGAGAGTTTCAAAAATCTGTTGGCATCCTTTCAGATGGCAGATGTGGACCAGCAACATTGATTTCATTAATGCGGTTGGTTAAAACAGTCTCAGGTGGTGCGCCATCTGCCCTTAGAGAAAGTGTTAAGCACTCAGTTAGATCACCTGCTTTAGCTAATAAAGTAATTGTGATTGATCCAAGCTGGGGAGGAGAGTTCACTGGTGAGAGTGCAAATGGTGTTGTTGAGTCAGAGATTGTTTTTGATTTAGCTCAAAGGTTAGAAGGCAGATTAATTGCACTTGGCGTAAATGTAGTTTTAACTAGAAGTGCTAATAACTCACCTTTAGAAAAGGATCGAATTAAGGTGGCAAACACAGTCAGTGCTGATTTGGTGATTGCGCTGAAGGTGGATAGTTACAAGAATGAGAAAGCAAATGGTGTTGCGACTTATTTTTATGGCCGGGATGATAAAGGTGTTAGATCTGTAGTTGGTGAGCGATTTGCTAATTTAATTCAGCGAGAGATTTGTGCCCGAACTGATTTATTAAACTGCCATACCCATGCTAAAAGCTGGGATTTGTTGCGATTAACAACTGCTCCAACAGTCAGAATTGATTTGGGATACCTTTCAAATCCCCAAGATGCCAAACGATTAGCAACTGCTGCCTTTAGAGATCAGTTGGCCGAGGCGATGATTGTGGCAATTCAACGGCTTTACTTATCTGCTGAAGATGATGCTAAGACTGGCACCTTGAAAATCTCTGATCTGCGCAGGGCTGGGCTTCGTAACTAGTTTTACCAAAGCCACTCATATGGCAAACTTGGTTAATGGAATCGGGTAGAAATCTAAGAGTTGTTAAATCAGATTCACCTGTTCGTATTCACACTGGAAAACCAGAAAACCTTCCTGAACGATTAGCAAACCGCGCACTTGGCATGAAAGCAAGTGAGATTAGATCTTTATTTGCTGTAGCAAGCCGGCCTGAGATTGTCTCTTTAGCTGGCGGAATGCCAAATCTATCTGCTCTACCAATGGAAATGATGGCCTCAGTTACACAAAAATTAATTTTAGAAAATGGCGCAGAGGCGCTGCAGTACGGATCAGGACAAGGTCACCCAAAATTACGTGAGCAAATCTGTGATGTGATGGCGCTGGAAGGAATTAAGGCCCATCCAGATGATGTAGTTGTCACCACCGGATCCCAACAAGCATTGGATTTAATCTCACGAATCTTTATTGATCCAAATGATGTGGTCTTAGTTGAAGCACCATCATACGTTGGCGCACTTGGCACCTTTAAGCAGTATGAAGCTCAGGTTGTTCATGTGGCGATGGATCAAGATGGCTTAATCCCATCAGCATTAAAAGATGCTATTGCAACTACAAAATCTGCCGGTCGAAAGATTAAGTTTTTATACTTAATTCCTAATTACCAAAATCCAGCAGGAGTTTTACTGCCAGCTGATAGGCGTACTGAGATTTTAGATATTTGTCGTGAAGAACAAATCCTTGTGGTTGAGGATAATCCTTATGGATTACTTGGTTTTGATAAGCCATCACCGAATGCCATGCGGGCAAGTGATTCAGAAAATGTTATTTACTTAGGAACCTTTTCAAAAACTATTGCCCCAGGCCTTCGAATCGGCTGGGCGCTAGTCCCACAATCATTAAAGGAAAAAATGGTGATCGCATCTGAATCTTCAATTCTTTGCCCATCAAACTTCACCCAGCTTGTAATTTCTAGTTATTTAGCCAATCAACCGTGGCGGGATCAGATTGCATCATTTGCTAAGTTGTATAAGGACAGACGCGATGCAGCACTTTCTGCTTTAGATAAATACTTTCCAAAAAGTGCTACTTGGACAAAACCTGGTGGTGGCTTTTATATCTGGGTTACATTGCCACCAGAGATTGATACAAATGCATTGGTGCCAAAAGCTATTGCTGCCAAAGTTGCTTATGTGCCTGGAACTGCCTTTTATGCCGACGGTTTTGGCTCTTGGTCATTACGAATCTCATACTGCCACCCAACTCCTGAGCGAATAACTGAAGGTATTAAGTCTCTAGCTGGTGTAATTAAAACCGAGATGGAATCTCGCCAGATTAATTAAAGACTTGTTTTTGTATTAAAGCCTCTTCTAATTGATCTGCAACTGCTTTAGCAGCAGCTCTTGTTATATGGGAAGCATCTCGATAAACAATAAAGTTTTCCTTAACTGCAGAACAAGATTTATCACAAAACCACTGATAAGGATCAATCTTTATTAGCTCTTTATAAACGGCATTTGATGACCTGTTGATTTGATTACAGGATTCAAGTGAATTATGAGATAAACACCTTGGTATGTTTTTTACTGGCTTTGGGGTATCGGTGAGATAAACCATCTTGTTTACATAACCTAGTAATTGTTGGTGTAACTCTTGCTGAGTTGCTAGGTAGTAAAAATCTTTTGAATTGGCCTTTAAATTAAGGTTGTAGTGAGAAAAAGCGCTGGCGATTAAAACTTCTGGCTTTAACTCCTTAATTCTCTCAATTGAGTTACTTTGCCATTTTCGGCACTCGTCCCCGTTGTAGACGCCTCGGTTTGAAATTGGAAGCTTTAAAGCAGAACATGCTGATTTTGTTAAAGATATCAATTTATATCCTTGATTTTTAGCAATATCCTCAACAGCATCAAACCATTGCGCCGCATGTGAATCTCCAAACAAGACCATGGTTTTATCTGAGGTTAAATCTCCATACAGACACTCTTTTGAGCTTTGAACTCCCCAATTAACATGGCAGCCATCGCTGTGAATTACTGGAAGAGATGTAACTTCAGATAACTCAAGGTTTAGATTCTTTTCCTTAACAAAGATATTTGTTGTGTGGGTATTTAAGATTAGAGCGCCAATTAAAATTGAGCAGGTGGTTGCAGCCACAAGGGTTGAAAAGGTTTTGGATAAATCTATCTTTGAGTACCTAAATGGTTGTTCGACAAACCGATGTGTTAATTCAGATAAAAGTATGGTGGCAGCGATTGCCATGAGTTTTTCATTTAACTCTATTGGTCGCTCTAAAACTAAGGCTGGCACAGCAAGTGATGGCCAGTGCCATAGGTATAAGGGGTAGGAGATAGCACCCAGATGCTGCATTACTTTGTTATTGAACAACCTCTTAAATAAAGCCGGCCATTCTCCGATTGAAGCAATAAGTAAAAAGCTTCCTAAAACAGGGATTAATGCCAAGTAGCCAGGGAAGGCACTTTCTGAGGTAAATGAGTAGGCGGCCCAAGTTATAAGTAGTGCTCCAATAATTGCGCAGATCTTATAAAAAGCTTTACTTGCCATTAGATGATTTTTTGGAATAAAAACAATCAACGCACCAGCTGCTAACTCCCAAGCTCTGGTGTGAAGTGAGTAGAAGGTAAAGATTGGTGAATCTGGTGTTTGGATTATTGAAAAGGTTAAAGAGATTACAAATACAGCAAAGATTGCACTCTTAACTACCTTCATGCCAAATTTTGCAAATACCAAGATAAAAAGTGGCCAGATTAAGTAAAACTGCTCCTCAACTGCAAGTGACCAGTAGTGAATAAATGGTGAGGCAGCTTCACCTAAGTTTTGGTAATCGTTTTCCCATATTGCAAAGGCGTAATTCGAAAGTAGTAGTGATACTGCAATTACATCTTTTCCTAGTTGATCGCGGTCCATCGGTGGCAGCAGGATGTAACAGGTTAATGCGGTAACAAGTAGAACTAGGGCTGAAGCTGGTAGCAGCCTTTTGATCCGGCGGTGGTAGAAGTTTCTTAAGTTTAGATTGCCTTTATTTGATATCTCTTTGATAATCAGATTTGTAATCAAAAATCCTGAAATTACATAAAAGATATCTACGCCAATAAAGCCACCTGGTATGAAATCTGCGTGATAGATGATTACTAAAATGACAGCAAGAGCTCGCAGTCCCTGAATCTCCAAAATTTTTGTCATAGTTTTATCCTTGATTTATCATCTTATTGAGATTAGCTACTTGGATTTGATCTTAGGATTTTTTTAAAATCTTGCTATTTATTCTCTCTAAGTCCTCAACGGTGGCAAACTCAATTACTATCTTGCCTTTTTGTTTGCCCAACTCCACGCTAACCCTAGTGTCTAGGTGATCTGATAATTGATCTGAAATCTCTTTTAACTTTGGCGCAATGATCTTGCCACTTCTTATTGAGCCCGCTTTTACCTTAGCGCCACCGGTGGAAACAATCTCCTCCACTGCTCTAACAGTTAATCCTTCAGCAACTATTCGATTAGCTAAATTTTCAATCTCTTTTTCATCCGTTAACGATAAAAGCGCTCTGGCATGTCCTGCTGAGATGACACCTGCTGCCACTTTTCGTTGCACAGAAGGGGGTAGATTTAATAGCCGCATCGTGTTGGTTATTGCAGGCCTTGATTTACTTAATTTAGCTGCTAATTCATCATGGGTGTAAGAAAAGTCAGTTAATAACTGTTGATACGCCGCACCCTCCTCAAGTGGATTTAATTGACTTCGGTGAATGTTTTCAATTAACGCCTCGCGAAGTAATTGATCATCGGTAGTTTGTCTAATAATTACCGGAATACTTTTTAAGCCAGCAAGTTTGGCGGCGCGAAATCTGCGCTCACCCATAATTAATTGATACTTACCATTACCTATTGCTCTAACAACTGGTGGTTGAAGTAGACCAACCTCTTTAATAGAAAGTGCCAACTCAGTTAATTGATCCTCATCAAATACTGTTCTTGGTTGTTTTGGATTAGCGCTAATGTTATTAAGATCTATCTCATCTCGATTAGCTGTTACTACTCCGCTTGGAGTTTTAATCTCAGTTGGCATTATTGATGTGGGAATCAATGCATCCAGCCCTCTACCTAAACCACCTTTGCGAGTGCTCATCAAGCACTCTCATTCTTTACATTAATTGGAGCACCACCTCGGTTTGCAATCTCTCTAGCAACTGACATATATGCAATAGCGCCAGGACTTGAGGCGTCATATGTCATTACAG
>Ga0207935_1000422_pt1 | contig 10409 bp, 9 predicted proteins | sample LakMenEpi30Aug10_FD_150746 | JGI IMG/M metagenome (GOLD analysis project Ga0207935, IMG submission 150746) | Freshwater microbial communities from Lake Mendota, WI - 30AUG2010 deep hole epilimnion (SPAdes) | ecosystem: Environmental > Aquatic > Freshwater > Lake > Epilimnion/Euphotic zone ...
TGCAACCGATAAAAAACCTGTCGGTAAAGGACTCGTCGGAAGCATGAAGGAGGATGATGCTCTTGCTGCACCATCGAAGAAACTCTTGAGCGCAATTGATGATCTGTTTGACGCTCTTGGTGATAAAACGATTTCCAATACCAAGACCTTGGTCAGCACGACAGAAAGCCCCATCGATAAACTTGCCAATGCTGCTGATGCAATCCCTGGCATGGAGATTTACGAAAAGGAAAAAGCGAAGGAAGACGCTGCGAAAGAAGGGGAATCCGACGTTGCAGCCAATGCTGATGGCGAAGGCAAACCGGCTGAAGGAAACGGCGCAGCGGCCCCAGGCGCCGAGAAGCCAGCTGACGATGCTGCCGGTAATGCGGCACCCGGTAATCAGGCTCCTGGCGCAGCAGCCCCAGGTAATGCTGCACCTGGCGCGGCCGCACCGGGTGAAGCGGCGGGGAACGCTGCTCCCGGTAATGCAGCACCCGGTAATGCCGGAAACGATCAGTAAAGCTTTTTCGCATTCACCGAAAACTCATTGCGATCATCTTTTGACATATCAGCGATGATCTTCAAAAGACCACTATCGATGATCGAAGCCTGACGATTTCTCTCGAAAGACTTTCCGCACTTCGGCCGATGTTCTTTGGTTGAGGCGAAAAACTTTTCGTGAAACGGTACGATCTACCACCGCAGCATTTCTTTCATTGCTTGAATGCTGCTTGGTAGATCATATAAAAGACTCCAGCCAGCAGCGGCCAACATGAGTGCGCCAGTAGCCAGGAGCATCCAACCGGAAGAGCGATCTTCGCTAGGAAGCGAGCCTACTTTCGCGATGACTCTTTCTTCGAATTCGAACCAGGAATCCCAATCTTGGCGCTCACCCGCAGCAAGTAACTGACCTACGGTTCTATTCCCGGACATCTCTAAAGAAACGTTGATCGCTTTGGTTGGAAACTGCAGCACATCACCAACCCAACGCGCTTCAGAATCCATCGCGTGTGCCACCTCGAAAAGTGAATCTCGTAAGTGCGTTTCACTCATACCATAAACCACCAATCGTCTTCGCGACGTAAGTAACCACAAGGCGATGCACAATGAGTAGAAGAGCAAAAGAATCACCCAGACCCACGCCCCAAGCGTTACCGCGGCTTGCTGTGGAAAAAAAAGTTCCATCGGACCGATCATCATCAGGCCAACCAGTCCGATTGCTAAGGTCGCATTGTCTTTCGCACCGCTAGTAACAAAGGGATGCGGTCGCAATCGAATCGATCCGATAAGTAACAAGTAGAGCGCTAGTGGCCCCACTGCTATCGCTAAATGAAAACCCTCCATCGAAGCTGCGCCTCCAAAACGCTTTGGCTTGATCATTGGACGGACAACGCAACCCGTCGCCGGTACTTTGCTTTCTACGGAAAAAACGCCGGAAAGCATACGCCGGCGGGAATAAGTTAGCTGGGCTGCAATTCTCACATAGCCGTCGCGTTGAGCATACCAGATTTTGCTCGTTTGCGTTCCAGGATTTCCCCGCGAAATACTGCACTACTTGACACATTCGAAATAATCGCTTCAGGCAGTATTCGTCGTCCGAATTCTCGGACTCGATGTATCGGTAATTCCAACATCTCGTGAGGCGAGAGGGAAGATTGCTTTACTTTGGCGTCGATAAATCCAGACATGGGATCAGGACTCTAAGCTTTTTCGAAGGAATCTTTGCGTGCCGGAATTGAAGACTCTCAGCCAGGTAGCCATGAACCTTGCCGTTGCTCGCACCGACACCAAGGAACGTCCCCTGGATAACGCGAGATTAGACTGCTTGATCGATTCGGTCGAGGATACATTTAAGAGACTAGATGCCGCCATTTCTGATGCTGCGATTTCCGACTTGGCCATTTCCGACTCGGATCGCCAAGTTGCCCCGGCTACGACTCATCCAGTCCTTAGCGTCATTATTCCGGTATACAACGAAGAGCAGACAATAACCCGAGTGATCGACAAAGTCCTGGCTCTACCGATCCAACTTGAGGTCATCGTCGTCAACGATGGAAGTTCTGATGGGACCTGGGATTCATTGCAATCTTTCGCCAAACACTCCTCCGTGCGCTGTTTCACTCACGACGTAAATCAGGGCAAAGGAGCGGCGCTGCGCACTGGAATCGCGCGAGCGTCTGGCGATATTGTGATCATTCAAGATGCGGACTTAGAGTACGATCCATCCAACATTGCGACACTTATTCAACCCTTGCTCGATGGTGTCACCGATGTCGTCTATGGTTCGCGTTACCTCAGCCATGCTCAGCAAGATCCATCACGCATCCATCGCTTTGGCAACTGGCTGCTGACTGCTTTCTCCAACATGATGTCCCAGCAATCTCTGACAGATATGGAAACATGCTACAAGGCATTTCGACGTGAGTTGATTCAATCAATCCAGATCGAAGAGAACAGGTTCGGCTTCGAACCTGAGATCACGGCTAAGCTAGGCAAGTGCGGAGCACATATTATCGAGATGCCCGTTACCTATCATGCGCGTGGTTGGCATGAAGGAAAGAAGATTGGTTGGCGCGACTTGGTGCGTACTCTTTATTGCATCATCAAATACAACTTGCGCTAACCGAGACTGATTCGCCGCCCTCTTTGGCAATGGCGATGGACGATTGCGCCTTCGAATCCAATCGCCCAACGACTGCGCAGCCAGGCATTTGTTGATTGAACCTAACGCGAAATCGCTTCGGGTTTCTTTTGAGCTGCCTGCGGGCTAGGTGGCGTCAGAAAAGTACTGATATCGACGATCTTGAAATCAACAAGCATCGCCCCAACTTTCGTAATTCTCATCTCGTCATCCTTCGAAATCGCCCAGTTCGAAAGAAGTTTGCTGGTAACTACATTCTTCTTCCCTCGGCTGGAACTGATCCGCCGAATCTCACCGGGAATGAGACCTCGATTGGCGATTTCACGATTGAGAACCAAGCGAGCAAAAGGTGGTATGGGTCGACCAGAGTAAAATGCATTTAAGCGCGATGACCAATCAGCGAATGCAGCGTACTGAATCGCAATGTCAGGATCGTTAGGTCTTTCACATTTGGCTTGGTACTCTAGAGTTGGGGAAGCTATCGTGAGAGTAGCCGATGCAGGATCGAATTTGGTCAACTCTGGCTTTGGAATTAATGTCGATAGTTCGGAATCGACTAACTGTTTTTGTGCTTCATTTTCCATGGCGAGAATTTCATCCATGGCAATTCTAGCCTGCACATTCCGTTTGCGATCCAGCAGGATAATCCGTTTACCATTGGGATCGATAACCGTGATCGAATCCTGCATATCTCGGGCGAAATCGTAGAACACTCCCTCATAAAATAGAGTGAGATTTTGTTTGGTCGGTTGCTTTGCATCCTCAAAATAGAGGTCGGTTTCGATACGGAAAGCAGGGCGGACAACTTGCGCCCAGGCAGTTGTAGAAGCCAACATGATCCATCCTGTTAAAATTACCTTCAACATCCATGCCGTCGACATGAAACCTTTTCCCCAGCAACTTATGATAGATTGATAGACGTTTACTGGAACGCGATTTGGTTGAGCTCAAACCTGACCAATAACCTCTTCTTCGAGTTGCCAACGACCACTTTCACCACATAGTCCATGAGAACGGCAAGCGTCTTGGACAGTCGAGTCAATGGCGATGGATTCGAAAAGGAAGTACCCCTCAAAAAGGAGCGCGTGGGGATAGTAGCGAAATCGGTTCGGCATGAGAAGAGAGATACTGAAAGCTAAAGCGAGACATTGTGAGTTTGCCCCTATCACCTCCTAACATCAACTGGGACCGAGATTTACCTGGGTTTACTAGCCCGCTGGAGAAGATCCTTCGCGACGGGACGTGGGCGAGCTATACCGGCGAATACTTGGAAACACTTTGCTCGCAATTGCTGAACGCGACTGGTCTAGAACCGCTATTGTGTAGTTCGGGATCGATTGCCGTGGAATTGGCTCTTAGGGCTATTCCGATTCAAAATGGGGATGAAGTGATCCTTGCTGGCTACGACTATCCCGGGAATTTTCGCTGTATCGAAGCGGTGGGTGGACGCGCTGTGGTAGTCGACACGCAGCCGCAAAGCTGGTCGATCGATTTGAATTTGTTGGAAGATGCATGCTCACCGCAGACAAAGGCTTTGATCGTAAGTCATTTGCACGGCGAACTCCAAGATATGCTAGCGTTAAAGGAGTTCGCGCAGCGGCGCGGCTTGGTTTTGATTGAGGATGCATGCCAAGCGATAGGTGGCAGGCTTGAGGGGCAACCGCTCGGCACGTTGGGTGATTTGGGTATTTGGAGTTTCGGGGGTAGCAAATTGGTGACGGCGGGACGAGGGGGAGTACTCTTCTGCAGGAACCCATTGATGCTTCAGCGGGCAAAGGTAGCTTCACAAAGAGGGAACGATGCCTATGCCTTGAGTCATCTTCAAGCAGCGATGCTTGTACCGCAGTTAGCCGCTCTGCCTGAATGGACGAATATTCGCCATCAATCGGCCAGCTTCTTTTTTAACCAATTATCTCGACAAGTTGGTTTTAAGTTTTCTCCTAGTTATGAATCGGCGAAAGCCAATCCTGTAGAGAAGGAATCTAACGCCCCAACCGTTGCCGGTTATTACAAGTTGGGCTTTTTCTTAGAGACACATGGAGAACGCGACGCTGCTAGGCGTGATGCCTTGATCAACAAAGCGAGAGTGCTGGGTGCAGAGATCGGTGATGGCTTTCGCAGTTTCGCATTGCGATCGCAGCAGCGGTGCCGAAAGGTAGGGGATCTCAGCCAAGCATCACGAGCAGCGCAACTTACCCTTCTGTTACATCATCGGCATCTTTTAGGGAGTCGTGAGCATTTGCAGAATTTGGCCGATTCATTGGGGCGACTTGTACAATCGCTAGAGTAGGTTAGGAAAACTTGCTAGTTAGGCAACTGTGATAGTGATTATGAACATTTTAATTACCAACGATGATGGTATTGCCGCAGAGGGGCTGGCCGCTTTAGCCGCTGCGATGTCCCTATATGCCGAAGTAACAGTGGTCGCTCCCAAGGATCATCAAAGTTGCTGTGGTCATGGAGTTACAACCACTCGGCCATTAGCATTTGGAAAATCTCGAGAGGGATGGTACTGGGTTGATGGCCTACCGGCAGATTGTGTACGAGTCGCCATTTTACACTTAGGACTTAAGCCTGATTGGGTACTTTCGGGGATCAACCATGGCGGAAACCTAGGAGTCGACATTTGGATGTCGGGCACAGTAGCTGCTGCAAGAGAGGCAAGCATCTTAGGCCTGCAGTCGATGGCGATATCGCAGTATCGAAGGCAGGATGTGGAAGTGCCTTGGGAGCTATCGGCTCAACGAGCTGTTCGAGCTTGGCATCACTTATCATCGCTAAGTCTGCAACCTCAAGAACTTTGGAATATCAATCTTCCAGCTGTCGAGGCGCATGTAGATGAGTCAGAGTGGCTTCGATCTCACACGACTGAGGTTGAATCGAAGCCGCACAATCAAGCAGCCATTTTTCACAAACCGTTGCCAACCAATCCAGCCTTAGTCGATTGCAACCCTGAAAACCAACCTTTAAGCTTTCATCTCGAGCAATCCGATGAGGGGCTTGTCTACAGGTCAAACTATCATCTTCGACCACGATTGCCCGATTCTGACGTAGCGCACTGCTTTGCCGGCAACATTACTTTCTCTCGGCTGTCGACCTCTCACGCTTTTAAAAACGGCCGTATGCAAGCGTGATCGCAGCATCACGAAGTACGTCGACATTTCTTTCGGATCGATAGTGCTAGATAACTGAAAGCGGTCACCCTGACGCGGCGAGCGAGAAAGAGAGCACCTCGAGCCGCAGACGGATCTGCGGCCGAGGCAGTTTTTACTGAGGCTTGTCAGCCGTGATCTCGCTGCAAAGCCATCATATCGTTTTCAACTTTCACCCGTAGGTGAAAAACTTGTGTGTCACCGCTCGGTTTTAATTCGCGCTCGAGCTCACCGCGAATCACTTTCACATCTTTGGGGGCCTCTATCCCCAAAGTGACGCGATTGCCAGATATCTTGGACACCACAATTGTGATGTTATCCCCAATCACCAACTTTTCGCCTTCTTTGCGACTTAAAACTAGCATCCCAGCAACCTCCTTGAAGAACTCGAAACCGCGAAACCGCGAAACTACTCTCGAAATAAACCTGACTAACTCGCTCAACTCGCTTTTTAAAATCGCCCGATTAGCGATTCGCAATCTAAGCGTCTTGAGCACTCCAACTTAAACGACGCGGTTCGGCTTCAATAAATCCCTTATTGAGCAACTTCCATGCCCAATTAAGCCGAACCTTTCAAAAACCTGACTTTTCAACTTTTTTCGCCTCTCGGCTTAAACGGCTACGCCACACTTAGCCCAAACCTTCTATTTGCCTGCCATCCAACTGGGTTTCAACCAATTCCAAGGGACAGGAAATCAGCTAGCTACCCCTTTACCGATCTCATTTCGAGACAAACCCTCTCAATGCGAGAGGGAGGGGAGTTAGTTCAATTACTTAACTCAACGACCGAGATTGTATACACACGACCACCATTGTCAATATCCAATGTATGTTTTTTTGTACCAGTATCTTTTATTTCACTTCCTTTTTGTAACTTATTTTTTGTGTTGCTTTTTGATCGCCACGCATCCGCAAACCCAATGATGACTCATGTCGAACTGCGGCGGCTTCGAAGTCTTGCAAGATCTGCTTGAAAGCGGATCGCTTGCAAAGGCTTGCAATCTCAATCATCTCCAGAGACTCGCAACATTGCTCGATAACTTCTTGCGATTTTTCCAAACAAATCAATGCTCGTCTGGTGTCTTGCGAAGAGCTATTTAGTATTCGTTAGCGTGACTCTGTTATTAGTACGCCGATACTTTGACACCTTTGGTCCAAGCCGTTTGAATTTTCTTCTAAGCGAAATATTTTTTTGACCCGCAGCGAAATCAAACAAAACCAAAATTGCTAGCAATAAGCAAATCGAAAGGATCAAACCAGGACAGTCCTTGTTCCGGGTCTTTATTCCGTTTTGGCCGCAAACTTGGACAGGCTAAGTTCAGGAAACTAGGACAGTCCTTTTTCCGCTTCTTCGCAATCGAGCTTTGCTAGCGAAACCAAAGAACAGGACAGGCGCTGCTCCGAAGCGGGGACAGTCCATGTCACAAGGCCATTGCTAGCAACCCACCCGTCACTAGAACCCTAGAACCAAGAACCAGGACAGTCCTTGTTCCGGATCAGGCGTAAACCGTGAGCAGGGTAAACTTGGACAGTCTAATTTCAGGGAACACCAGTGAAACTGACTGTGCTTTGATAGCAAATCGAGACCCAGAAAATCAAACCACAAGAGAACAGGACAGTCGCTGTTCCGAATCTGTCCGAATCTGTCCGAATCTGGGACAGTCGATGTCGCTAGGTCATTGCTAGCAATCCACCCGTCACTAGAACCAGGACAGTCCTTTTTCGGCTTGTTCCGGTCTGTTTTCTCTGGTGCTAAGTCAAGGAGAAGTAGCTTATTGAAGCTTTCGGGTCCAAAGAACTCAAAAGTCCATGCAAGAGAACGATTCGCAATTAAGCCCGCTCAATGGGAAATGCCATCACTTGGTCAATCGATGTACTATTGCAAGCTAGCATCACCAGACGATCCCAGCCTAAGGCGCAACCTGCCGACGAAGGCATCCCGACTTCCATCGCCTCCAAAAGCCGACTCTCTTCAGGTAGGGATTCTTTGCGATCTTGGACTCGCTGGCGATTCACTTCTCGGTTGCGAGCACGTAGTTCTTGAGGATCCAGTAGCTCGTGATAGCCATTTGCCAGTTCGACACCGCGATAGAAAAGCTCAAATCTTTCCGCTTCCCTGGGATCGTCTTTTGCGAGCTTCGCCAAAGCTGACTGGCTCGCCGGAAAATGACTCACCACGACCGGTGATTCCCAACCGAGTTGCGGCTGAACAACCTCGGAGAATAACAGATTACACCAATCGTCCCAGTCGTCGCTCCAACTCTCCGAATCGACCAACTTCAACTCGCATGCCTTTTGCGTAAGCTGCTGTTTGGTCGCATCAAGCACATTGATTCCCGTATAGAGCCTAAACGCATCCGCATATTTTAGCCGCGTCGCCTCGGTAACATTTAGCATCGTTTTTACTAGACTCGATAGCAAACCAATCCCTTGTTCCAGTCCATCGCCAACCCGATACCACTCCAGCATCGTAAATTCGGGATTATGCAACCGCCCACGCTCTCCGCCGCGAAACACCGGCCCGATCTGATAGATCGCCTCGAGGCCACTGACCAACAATCGCTTCATCGCGAATTCGGGAGAAGTCTGCAGAAAGGCACGTCCGTCGCCAAATCCCCAGGTTTTTAAATCCTCGTTATGAACCGACCATGGCTCGAGATGACGGTCGATAACGGTATCTCGAGAAAGCACAGGCGTCTGAACTTCGATAAATCCAAGACTATCAAAGAAATACCTAGCCTCGCGAAGCAATTCCGCTCGACGTCGCAAGAACTCAACCGAAGCACTAGAGCGAAACATATCGCCTTACCTTAGGCTGCGCGCCTCTTCCTGAAAGAGTCGTCTTCGACGCTCTCGCTATCGCGGATTCCAAGTGTGGATGCCGCACCGTTAAGAACCCGCCTTACCGTAAACGGTCGCCGATGGTCTCTGCTATAATACAATCGCGTCGTCGCTTCGCCGAGCAGTCCAACGCTAAGCATCTGAACCGCGACGATACACAACATGACTCCCAGTAGCAGGAGTGGATTACCAGTCATATCCATACCAGCAAAAAACTTGGTGGCCAGAGTCGCCGCAAGTGCCAAACTACCCGCTGCAAAAAAACCAAATGCAATTCTGCCAAAAAGCTTCATCGGGCTGCTGTAATAATCCAGCATGTACTTGACCGTTATCAAATCAAGTACCACTCGTATCGTTCGCGATAGTCCATATTTTGTCTTACCAAAGATTCGTGGATGATGCTTCGTGACAACTTCGACACAGCGTGCACCACGCCAGTGCGCTAGAATCGGAATAAATCGATGCATCTCACCATACAACTCCAACTCATCGGCAACCTCACGACGCATCGCTTTCAACGTGCAACCTAGATCGTGAATTGGGAATCGCGTTACCTTAGAAATCAATCGATTTGCTAACCACGAAGGCACCTTGCGACTAAGCAATTGGTCTTTGCGGTCGCGACGCCAACCATGAACCAAATCGTATCCTTCATCTAGCTTGGCCAACATCATGGGAATATCTGAGGGATCGTTCTGCAAATCCCCATCCAAAGTGACAAGATAGTCACCCTTGGCATACTCTAAACCAGCCTGCATCGCTGCCGTCTGGCCGTAGTTTCGGCGAAACTCGACGACGACAACCCGCGAATCCTTTTCAGCCAAAGCCTGCAAAGCTTCTCGGCTACCATCGCGCGATCCATCATCGACCAACACCACTTCGGCGTCCTGCTTGAAACTCTCCAAGACAGGCTGCAATTGCTCATAGAGCCGTGGAATATTGTCGACTTCGTTATAGATCGGAACAATGATAGAAACAGACATCTCCAGCCTCCCTGCTGTTTGTCATTTCAAAATAAATTCGCTTTTAGCACCGATCCCTAGGTATCTGGCCTCTGGATCCTGTGCTTGTGAATCTAGCGAGTGCACTTCTCGTGACTATCTAGGCCCAACAGCATCCAGCACAAGCCTAAAGCAACAATATTCACGCTCAGCAAATCTTATCAACCGCGATTCATCATTGCGGTATACACCTAGGAATCAATCGCAATGAGTGTAGAACCCTTAAGCAACGAAAGCAACGGAACTTTCGACCTTCATGACCAGCTTCCGCGCAATTGAAATGCTTGCATTTCCCAAATGCCCCTTTCCCTAGCTTCTACCTAGTCAACTATACTGAAACTTGCTAGCTAACTTTTATAACAAGCTGTTACAGAGAGTCACATTTGGATAACCATCCCGCTCCGGTCGACCCACAACTTCGGTATCGCCGGCAAACCCAGTTTTCGCCGCTTGGAAAAAATAGCCAAGGTTTGCTATCCAAGGCAAAGATCACGATTTGCGGCTGCGGTGCTCTCGGCTCAGTGCTTGCCGAACGATTAACGAGAGTCGGCGTGGGTCGTATTCGTTTAATCGATCGCGATTGGGTGGAATGGGATAATCTTCCGCGGCAGACGCTTTTTACCGAGGAGGATGCTCGCCAACGACTCCCCAAAGCAGTGGCGGCACAATCAAAGCTAACGCAAATCAATTCTGATACGATCATCGAAGCGGTGGTTGAAGATCTTACCTTTCGAAACGTTCATCGCCTTCTTGAAGATACCGATCTGATTCTCGATGGCACCGACAATTTCG
>Ga0207935_1000424_pt1 | contig 10366 bp, 6 predicted proteins | sample LakMenEpi30Aug10_FD_150746 | JGI IMG/M metagenome (GOLD analysis project Ga0207935, IMG submission 150746) | Freshwater microbial communities from Lake Mendota, WI - 30AUG2010 deep hole epilimnion (SPAdes) | ecosystem: Environmental > Aquatic > Freshwater > Lake > Epilimnion/Euphotic zone ...
AAGCCGCGGCTCCGCGATTCTCCGTCCGGCGCCGGAAGCAGTGAGTTTTTCGATCTCCGCGCCAGCCCGGGTCACCTGCCACCCATCCTCTCGCAGGGCGAGTGCCGCCGATGCCTTGAGTTGGCCTGCGAGGCTCCAGCCTTCCGGGACGGGGAAGAGCGTGGCGATCCGCGCCTGCCAGCGGGCAAGATCGCCCGCGAGGGTCACGTCGGCCGACACCCCGCCCGATTGTGGCGCCGGCTGGAGGACCCGGCCTCCGGCTCCCGGCCAGACCGCGGCAAGGTTCACGAGCGCCCCTCCTGTCTGTGTGAGTTCAAGACGATCGTCGCCCGATCGCAGCACGCTGCGACACGCATCCACCACGAGCCCGCCCGCCACGGCGCTGCCACTGCCTTCGGCTTCGAGGACGATCTCTTCGTCCCGCCACTCGGGCCGGCCGGGCGCCAGGCAGGCGAACTGGGCGAAGCTCGCCGAAAGTCGGGCCGCCGAGCCGCCCTCGGCGCCGTTGGCGTCGGTCGACTCGAGGTCGAGCCGTCCGCGGGCGGTGCCGGCAAGTTTCATGCCGGCCACGTCGATCACCTCGGCCGCCTCGGCGGCGAGTCGTTCGAGGTCCACGGTCCATTGGATGGCGAGTTTCTTCGCATCTCCGGTCGCCGAAAGTTCGACCGCGCTCGACGCGATCCGCCCCTCCTCGATCCGCAGCGCCGCCCCGCCGGCCGGCCCGCGTCGGCCGCGCAGCCAGGCCGTGAAGGGCTCGCTCCAGCGCAGCTGCCGCTCCCCTTGCGTGGCGGCGAGGTCGCGGGCCGAGGCGCGGAGTTCGAGCACGCGGTCGGTGCCGTCGCCATGGCCGGATGCCATGAACTGCAACTGCCCGGCCGTCACTTCGACATCGTCGCGCACCCTCAGGCCCCCGGGCAGCGCACGGGCCGCAGCCGTGAGGTCGACGTCGGCCGCCAGTGCAAAGTCGCCGGCAAGGAGGGCGTCGCCCCACTGCCACGCCCCGCCCTGCGGCAGGCCGATCCTTCCGGAGGCCTCGGCCGTGAACAGGGGTGACGACGCCGTGAGCGTGCGGATCGAGACGGACGCGCCGTCGAAGGCGATGTCGAGCGGCACCTCGCAGTGGTCGATCACGCACACCTCGGCGAGCGTGTCGGCCGCGCACAGGGCAAACTGCCGAACGCCCACCGTGCCCGCGATCCCCCAGACCGAGCCGGGGTGACCGGCCTCCTGGTGGATCGGCACTCCGATGTCGAGGCGTACGTCGGCGAGCCCGTCGGCGAGGTAGGGGATTCCGAACCGTGTGGCCCACACGCTCGAGATGCCGAGCGGCACCCGTGTGCCCGCCACGACGAGCGGCCGTGGGCCATTCACAGCCGCCGTGGCAGGGGCCGACATCGTCCAGCCGCCGTCCCTGGCCAAAGCCGCCGTCGCCGCCGCGGCGATCGTGGCCCGGTCGAGCCGGACCGCTCGCCCATCCTCGGCCGGCGTGGACCGACCGGAGCCTCCGGCGCGATCACGGAGCGGCTGCCCGGCGTGGAGCACGCGGCCCGACACGGCCCACCCGGGCGCCGCACCGCCGTCGACTACGCGGCCGGCCAGAGCGAGATCGGTCACTCTCCAGGCGTCGCGGCGGGACGCGTCGACCAGTTCCACCGCGCCGTCGAGCACCTCGAGTTCGAACGACATGCTCGGCCCGGAGGGCTCGGCGAGCGTCGCGAGCCACGGGGCCAGGATGTCTTCAAGTGTGCTGCCCCCGGGCCGTACCTCAATGAACCCGTCGCCACCGACGAGCCGCACCGTGCCGAGGTCGCGGGGATCGACGACGAGCGCCGCGAGGCCACGGTCGATCACGATCCGCTCCACCGCGACGACGGTGCGGCCTGCAGCGTCGACGAGCGCCACGTCTCGATATTCGATCCCGCCGAGCCAGTTCCAGGTGGCCGACCGGCTCGTCACGCCGCCGGCAATTCCGGCGAAGGCGGCCTGGAGCGGCCGATCACGGAGTTCGGTGAGCACGAGCACGCGTGGTGCGAGCCCGGCGCATGCAGCAAGCCCGGCGAGCGCCGCCAAAGAAAAGACCGCGCCGCGCCGTGGCCGGCCACCGCCTCCGTGTCGGGAAGAACGCGCCCTCATGGAGGCGGAGTATAGACCCCGCCCCCTCCTGTGCTGGAGGTCAGTTGCCGGACGAGGGCTGCGAGATCCTCCGGTGTGTCGATGTCGCGAAACGACTCCAGGGCTGGATCGATCGCGACGATCGCCTCCTCACCGACGAGATCGATCCGCACGCTCGTGTCGTGGCGGAGGCTCGCGACGAGGCCGCGCGGGTCGCGTTTCCCCGCCGTGAGCCAGTCCGCGATCGGCCCGCGCAGCGACCGCCGGATCACCGAGGCGAGCACCTGCGGATGGCCCGCGACCTGGGGAACGATCCAGTCGGCGCCCGAAGTCACCGCCCGGCCGATGAGCCAGCGAATCAAATCCGGCTTCACGCCCGGCACGTCGCACGACGAGACGAACACGAAGGGCTCTTCTGCCCCCGTGCCGATCGCGTCGAGCCCGTCGAGGAGCGCCGCGAGCGGCCCCGAGCCCGGGTGGGAGTCGTGGACGACCTCCACCGATCGTGACAGTGGCGGCAGTGGCCGTCCGGGCGCCGCGACGACGATCGTGCGCGACGTCTCGCGGGCCACGGCTTCCACCACGCGGTCGAGGAGCGTGCGGCCGCCGATCTCCAGCCACTCCTTGCGCACAGGCTGCCCAGGGGCGGCCCTCTCGTGGCCGGCCGACGCATCGGTCTGCATCCGCCGCGAGTCTCCGCCGGCGAGCACGATGCCGATTGCGGCGGGATGCGCGCAAGGGGTCACGGGAGCGTCATCCGCCAAGAAACCTGGCGATCCGGTCGAGGCCCGCCGTGAGCTTCGCTTCGGACGCCGCGAACGACATCCGCGCATGCCCCTCGGCCCCGAAGGCGCTGCCTGCCACGAGGGCCACGTTTTCCTTCTCGAGCAGGCCCTCGCACCACGCTGCGCTCGTGGTGATGCCATCCCTGCCGCGGGCGAGCGCCGCCTTGATGTCGAAGAACGCGTAGAACGCGCCGCCGATCTCGGGCAGACGCACGCCCGGGATGGCCGCGAGCCTCGTGGCCACGAGGTCGCGCCGCTTCTGGAAGGCGCGGCACATCTCGGCCACACACTCCTGGGGGCCGGTGAGCGCCGCGAGCGCGGCATGCTGGCTGATGCTCGAGGGGTTGCTCGTCTCCTGGCTCTGCAGATTGCCGATCGCCTTCGAGAGCGGCTCGGGGCAGATCGTCCACCCGATCCGCCAGCCGGTCATGGAATACGTCTTGCTCACGCCGGCCACGACGACCGTCCGCTCGGCGAGCCCGGGGCGGAGCGTGGGGAACGACGGCGAGCGGCGGCCGTCGAACACGAGCTGGTCGTAGATCTCGTCGGCGATCACGGCGAGGTTTGCCTCGAGCGCGACATCGGCCAGGGCTCCGAGCTCCTCGGGCGAGTAGACCACGCCGGTGGGATTGCTCGGCGAGCAGAGGAGGAGCATCCGGCTGCGGGGCGTGAGGGCCGCCCGCAGGGCCTCGGGCCGCAGTTTGAAGTCGTCTTCGATCCGGGTTTCGAGGATCACGGGCCTGGCTCCCGAGAGCTTGATGAGCTCGGCGTAACTCACCCAATAGGGTGCCGGCACGACGACCTCGTCACCTTCGTCGAGGAGCGCCATGAACGCGTTGTGAAGCGAATGCTTCGCGCCGTTGGACACGACGACCTGGGCCGGCGTCACGGCCAACCCCGACCGCCGCGTGTAGTCGGCCGCCACGGCCTTGCGGAGGTCGGGAATCCCGGCGGCGGGGGTGTATTTTGTCTTCCCAGAGCGGATTGCGGCCTCGGCGCCGGCGCAGATGTGGGCCGGGGTGGGGAAATCGGGTTCGCCCACCGAGAGGTCGATCACGTCCACGCCGGCGGCGGCGAGCGCCTGGGCGCGGGCGGCCATGGCGAGCGTGGCCGAGGGTTCGAGCGCCGCCATGCGGTGCGCCAAGTGCAGGCTATCCAGATGCGGATGGGCTGGATGTGGATGGGTTCGTGTGGCCATGCCAGGGAAGCGGCGGATCCGTGGTGCGAGGATGTGAGAAAGGTATGATACCACCGCCCAGATCGTTTCCCACTCGCGCCTCCGAGCGCCGCCCCCCGCCGCCAATCTCCGAGAGCCGCGCCGCATGGCCCAACAACCGCTCGGTCTCTGGATCATCGGAGCCAAGGGGGGCGTCGCCACCACGGTGCTGACGGGGCTCGCGTCGCTCGCGCGTGGAGCGATCCCCACCACCGGGCTCGTCACCGAACTCGATCCGTTCACGCGGCTCGATCTCGTGCCGTGCGCCGACATCGTCGTCGGCGGCCACGACATTCGCCCCGGCCGGCTGGGGGACGAGGCGCGACGGATGTGGGAGGAGAGTCGGGCGATCGACCCTGCGCTCCTCGCCGCCGCCGAGCCGCTGTTCGCGGCCGTTGAGAAGCGGCTCCGGCCAGGCACCGTCGTGGCCGCGGGCGAGAGGATCCGGGAGCTTGCCGATCCCACGGTGGCGGCGATCGTCGAGGCGCCGCGGGCCGCCGTCGCCCGGATCCGGACCGACATCGAGGCCTTCGGCAGGTCCGAAAACCTGCGGCATGTCGTCGTCGTGAATCTCGCCTCCACCGAGCCCCCTGCTTCCCGGGCGATTCCCCAGGATTTTCGCGACATCGAACCGCTCCTCGACGACCCCGATCGCTGCCCCCTGCCCGCGAGCAGTCTGTATGCCCTGGCGGCGATCCAGGCCGGGGCGTCGTACGTGAATTTCACGCCGTCGACAGGGCTCGCGCCGCGGGCCCTTCAGCGGCTGGCCGAGGACCACGGCACGGCCCACGCGGGCTGCGATGGGAAGACCGGTGAGACGCTGCTCAAGAGCGTGCTCGCCCCGATGTTCGCCGCCCGCAACCTCGACGTCATGAGCTGGGTCGGCCACAACATCTTCGGCAACATGGACGGGAAAGTGCTCGACGACCCACGCAACAAGGAGGCGAAGGTGAAGAGCAAGGATCACCTCTTGGCGGCGATCCTCGGCTACCCGCCCCAGACCCACGTGTCGATCGAATACATCCGCAGCCTCGGCGACTGGAAGACGGCCTGGGACCACGTCCACTTCCGGGGGTTCCTCGGCACGCCGATGACGTTTCAGTTCATCTGGCAGGGGTGCGACTCGATCCTGGCGGCCCCGCTCGTGATCGACCTCGTGCGACTCGTCGATCGCGCGCAGCACGCTGGGGAGCGCGGCGTGCTCAGGTGGCTGGCGTGCTTCTTCAAGAGCCCCCTCGACGTCACCGAGCAGGACTTCTCCAAGCAGTTTGCCGCTCTCGAAGGCTGGGCGCGCGAGGCAATCCCGGAAAAAAATCCGAAAAAATTTCCAGATTTCTCTTGACAGTTTCTGAACGAATCACTCAAAACACTGCCAGTGATGCTGCGATAGCAGGATGAGATGCATGGCAAAGCCTTGCGAATCAGCCTCACGAAACAGATTTCGAAACGTCGTCCGATCCCTTCGAGAGAGTGCCCGAGGGAGCGGACGTGTGGTGTGTGTCAGGGCGCTCGTGGCAAGGAGCCATATCGATGGCGAAGAAGAAGAAGAAGGCTGCCAAGAAGGCCGCCAAGAAGAAGAAGGGCCACGGCTAGTCCTTCGCCCGTGCCTGCCTCGCTGATCCTTCGTCCCCTCGGGGATGATGAATCGGCGAACCGCCGGCCGGGCACGTCGACCGTATAACCGTCGACTGTTCAGACGAGAAAGGCCGGCCCGGGCCCTTGGGCGCCCGGGCCGGCCTGATTTTTTGGGGCGGCTTTTGCCGGGCAAAAGTGGCCTTTACCATCTGTTTTATGAGTGCCGCCCACCCGTCGCCCGGCGACTTTCTGCTCGCCACCTGCCAGGGAGGTGCCGAGGCGGCGCTCGTCGGCCGCCAGCAGACCGTCTTGCCAGGTCTTGCCAAGGCTGCGTGGCGGCGGGGCGTGGTGACATTTCGCCTGCCCGCTGGCAGCGAACCGCCCTCCGCCGCCGATCTCGACCGGCTCGTGTTCGCCCGCACGGTCGTCCACTCCTGCGGCCAAGCGGTCGGGGCCGACACGGCCGCGCTCGTCGCAGCGCTGCAGGCCCGTGTCGGCTCGCACGCGTGGGACGACATCCACGTGTGGCGGCGCGAGCCGCGGGTGGAGGGTGATCCCGAAGCCGTCCGGGAGGCGATCGTGGCGGCGCTCGAGCCTGCGCGGCAGGAAGCGATCGTCGCGGCCGGCGGTGCGAGCCAGATGGGGGCGCTGGTGCTCGATTGCGTGCTCGATGCGCCCGACCGCTGGTGGGTGGGCTGGCACGTCGCCGACTCACCGCAGGCATGCTTGCCGGGAGGCATCTATCCGGGGGTTCTTCCAGCGGGCAAGGTGTCGCGGGCGTGGCTCAAGCTCGACGAGGCGATCGCCTCGTTTGGGATCACCTTCGAGAGTGGCGCGCGGGCCGTCGAGCTCGGGGCCGCGCCCGGCGGCGCGTGCCAGCGGCTTCTCGAGGCGGGGCTCATCGTGACGGGCATCGATCCGGCGCTCGTCGATCAGGAAGTTGCCGCGCATCCGCGGTTCGAGCAGTGGCGGATGCGGGCCCGCGACGTGAAGCTCCGGCAGTTGCGCGGGTTCGACTGGGTGGTGGCCGACATGAACATCGACCCCACGAGCACACTCGATGCGATCGAGCGAGTCCTCTCGGCCCCGGGAAAGCCGCCCCGCGGCATCATCGCCACGTTGAAACTGCCGAACTGGTCGCGGGCGGGCGAGCTGCCCGGCTGGCTGGAGCGGTTCGTCGCCTGGGGCTATGCGCCGCGGGCCCGGCAATTGTCGACAGGGGGCCGCGAGGTGTGCGTCGTGGCCGAGCGGACCACAGCGAGTCGGCGGCCGAGCAGCATCACCCGTCGGCCAAGCCGTGCCACGCCGCGGCCGGGTCGGTGAGGCTGCCCGACTCGAGGTGCAGCCGCCCGGCGACGGTGTCGATCACGAGCGCCCCGTAGCGATCGATGCCGAGGCATGGACCTTGGATACGGTCGGGGCCGCCCCCTGACGTCGGCCCGCGAAACACCGTCACGTCGCGGCCCGTGAGGGCACACAGCGGGCGATACCGGGCCGCGAGTGTGTCTGGGTCGCTCGCGATCTCGGCGAGCAATTCGAGCAGGCGGGGCACGAACGCCTCGAGGAGCCGCTGACGCGGCAGCGGATGACCCACGAGATCGGGCAGTGTGGCGATGGCCCGGCCGATTCCGGCAGGCGCGTCGGCCGCCCGGCCCGTCGTGTTGACGCCGACACCGAAGATCACGCCGCCGCCAGCCACCATCTCGACGAGGATGCCGGCGAGTTTCGCCCCCTCCACCTCGATGTCGTTCGGCCAGCGCACGCGGGGTTCGAGAGCGGGCTCGAGCGCCATCAGCGCTTCGGCGAGCGCCACACCGCAGGCCAGCGACCAGATGGGCCGCACTTCGCCGCCGCCCACCGCGGCATCGAGCACGAGGCTCATGGCGAGGCTGCCGGGCGGCTGCCACCAACGGGCGCCGCGCCGGCCGCGGCCGGCGAGTTGCCGATCGGCGACGACGGCCGCTGGAAGCGGGATGGCGGGATCGGCGGCGACGGTGCGGGCTCGGTCCATCGTTGAATCCGCCTCGGCGAGGTGAATGAACGTGGCGATCCCGGCGCGAGCACGCAGGGCATCCGGGTCAATTGCGTCGGGGGTCATGAGTGGGGCAACCGTCTCGGGGCAAACCGCGTAAGCCCGGCATTCTGCGGGATGCGGTGGCCGCGGGGCCACCCCTGCGACCTTGACCCTGCCGCGCCGCGGCTGGTACCCCCCGATATTCGGACCCGTGCGGGCGGCGCGGGAGTTGGCCAGTCCCCGTTTCGGCGAGCCATTTCGTGCGCGTGTGGCGACTCATCCTGGCGTGGTCGGTGGCGATTGCTGCCCTTGATGGAGCGCCTCGCGCCGACGCGCAGACCGTATCGCTTCCCGCGCCGGCGTCGTCGTCGCTCGACCGCCTCGCACAGGCCGGGCCCTTCGGCACTCCGCTCTCGCCGCCACCGCCGGCGTGGGATCCCTATGCGCCGCAGGCGGCACAGGCGTTTCCCTCCACTCCCTCCGCGGGCACGTGGGCCCCTGCTCAGGCCCCGAGCGCGATCACCGGCCAGCCGGGCTACCCCGGCTATTCGACCGCGTCGCCATCCTTGATGCAGACGCAGGCCCCCGCTGGCGCTCCGAACTCGCTCTTTCCACCCGGCTACCCCCAGCAGAATTCGACGTTCCAGCAGACGATGCGGCTCTACCAGGGGGCCCGTGGCAGCTGGGCGTATCTCTTTGGCAACGGCCAGGGCACGAGCGTCGGCGTCAACGAACTCGACACCACCGCCTCGTTCGCCGTTCCGTTCTTCCACAATTCCCAGGTGAACCTCAACCACGCGCCTCTGCTCATCACGCCGGGCTTCGGGCTGCAACTCTGGAATGGCCCGCAGACCACCTCGACGATGCTCGCCGACCTGCCCCCGAGCACCTACGACGTGTTTCTCGACGCGGCTTGGAACCCGCAGATGACGCCGCTCTTCGGCGCCGAACTCGGCCTGCGCGTGGGCATCTTCACCAACTGGGACGTCCTCGTCTGGCAGAGTTGGCGCATCATGGGCCGGGCGATCGGCACGGTGCAGCTCTCGCCGACGATGGTGGGCAAGGCGGGCATCGTGTACCTCGACCGCAACCTCGTGAAGATCCTGCCGGCAGTCGGCGTCACCTGGACGCCCGACGCCAACTCGCGCTACGACATCTTTTTTCCGGCGCCCAAGGCCGCCCGGCGGTTCACGCAACTCGGCCGGCACTCCGTCTGGGGCTTCCTCGCCGGCGAGTACGGCGGCGGCGCGTGGACGTTCCGCCGTAGCACGGGGCAGATCTCGCCCTTCGACTACAACGACATCCGGATCTCGCTCGGCACCGAGTTCGTGCCGCAGACGCCCACCGGCCTCGCCGGCAGTTTCGAGGTGGGCTACGTGTTCGCCCGGCAGCTGTTTTTCGTCGACGGCCCGCCGCAATATCAGAACCTGGACAACACGTTGATGCTGCGCCTAGGTCTTGCTTACTAGATTTTCCGCGGAAACGGCCATCCATGGCCCGTTTCCGCTCATCGACCGGTGGAAACGCCAAGGGTTTCCACGGTCGATGCCTTCGCCTCCAGCTTCGGCTTATCGCACCTGTCCTCTCATGAGCTGTGACAGATCACTGTGATCCGGATAACTGGAGCATTCGTGATCCTCCTCCAGATCACGCTGGTCCACGCGCGGGCCGACGATGCAGTCGTGCCATTGCCGCCGGTGGATCAGGGAGTGTTCGAGCGGATTCGGCTCGCAGCGCTGGGGAACATCCGCCTCGCGGCGTTTGGCGACCCGCAGGATCTCACTGAGCCCTTGCTCCCGGACGACGTGGCGCCGCCGGGCCAGCCACGGCAGGAGTTCGAGCCGCCGGCGGGACGCAAGCTGCCTCCTGGGGCGAAGCCGGGCGCCCTCCAGCAGGTGATCTTCACCGCCACGGAACTGCCGCGGTTCGGCACGAACGGCCTGGGGCTGACCACGCTCGACACGAGCCTCACGATCGGCCTGCCCGCGCCCACGGTCAACTCGCCGCTCCTGGTCACGCCCGGCTTCGGCACCTCCTTCGTCGACGAGGTGCCCGGTCCCATGGATCCGGGCCTGCCCGCGCAGCTCTACGACGCCTGGATCCAGGCACGCTGGCTGACGAAGATCGGCGAGCGGTTCGGCGTCGATCTCGCCGTCGCGCCGGGCTGGTACAGCGACTTCGTCAACGACACGCCCCAGGCCTTCCGGATCACGGGGCACGGCTTTGGCGCCTACGAGGCGACCGAGAACCTGCGGATCGTCGCCGGCGTGATCTATCTCGACCGGTATGACGTCAACATCCTGCCGGCCGGCGGCCTGCTCTGGACGCCATCCGACGATCGCCGGTTCGAAATCATCTTTCCGCGGCCACGGTTTGCCTGGCGGGTGGCTGAGAGCGACCGGGCCGCGCAGTGGGTGTATCTGGCGGGGGAGTTCGGCGGCAACCAGTGGGCCGTGCGGCGCGACAGCGGCGCCAACGACGTGGTCGTGGGCGACGGCGCGGCGGCCGGCGGCAACAGCATCGTCGTGACCGGCGGCACCTTCTCCAGCCAGGCCGCCCTCGTGATCGGCCGAAGCGGCACGGGCAACTCGTTCGTGGCCACGGGCGGCGCGCAGGTCTCGAACGCCAATGCCCGCTTCGGTCTCGATGCCGGCTCGGTCAGCA
>Ga0207935_1000428_pt1 | contig 10257 bp, 11 predicted proteins | sample LakMenEpi30Aug10_FD_150746 | JGI IMG/M metagenome (GOLD analysis project Ga0207935, IMG submission 150746) | Freshwater microbial communities from Lake Mendota, WI - 30AUG2010 deep hole epilimnion (SPAdes) | ecosystem: Environmental > Aquatic > Freshwater > Lake > Epilimnion/Euphotic zone ...
GCTCAGGGAACTAACGCGGCCACCAAGGCCTGCAGCAAATAGTCAAAACACTGCGCACAATATTTGCGTTGTTGTAAAAACTGTAAATGCTTACAAATTCGCATCCAAAATCACTCACAAAGTGATACTTATCGCATTGTTATAAAGATGTAACCGCTTACAGTAATGCCCAAAAGCGAACAATCTCTATCCTTCTTTTACGTCAAAGCTTTTGACGAAGAGCTGCTTTTAGCAGCAAAACCCAATCGAAAGGACAAGACACTATGTCAGTAATGCGTCGTCGTGCTTCCGCTTTTGCGGCAGTCACAGTGGCGTCTGCACTAGTCCTGAGCGGCTGTGCCGCTTCGGATTCAGGCAGCGAAGAAACTGGTGCAGCTTGTGAGGCAGTTACCGAGGTAACTTGGCTCAACACAATCAAGATCGAGATCCGCGAGCAGTTTGTTGCTGCCGTAGACGAATACAACGCCGTTAACACTGACTGCGTAAAGATCTCCATCATCGACTACCCACAGGGCGAGCCATTCTTCTCCGTGGCAACACCTCTATATGAGGCAGGTAACGCACCTGTCGTCATGACCGTTCTCCAGGAACTTCCAGACATGGCTGACCGTGTTATGGACTGGAGCGGAACTGAGCTTGCAGGTCTGGCAGCTGAGGGAACCCTAGACAAGGCAAACATCAACGGCAAGCAGGTAGGTATTCCTGTTACCGCTGAGGCATTCGGACTTCTTTACAACAAGGCAGTTCTGGATGAGGCCGGTGTCGACCCAACAGCAATCAAGACTCGTGATGACCTAAAGGCTGCTTTTGATGCAGTTGAGGCAACCGGTCGCTCGGCTGTTCACTTCTCAGGTCTATGGTGGTCACTTGGTGCACACTTCACCAACATCTACCACACAACCACTGCAGCTGACCAGGCTGGACGTCTTGCAGTTCTGGATGAGCTAACTGGTGGAAGCAAGGATCTTCTTGCTGACCCAGCGTTCACCAACTGGCTAGACACCTTCGACCTACTCAAGGAGTACTCAATTGACAGCGCATCTATCGCTGACACTGACTACGACCAGGGTGTCGAGAACCTAGCAACCGGTGAGGTTGGATTCTGGTTCATGGGTAACTGGGCAGAGCCAAACCTTCTTCAGGCAACTCCAGAAGGTTCATTCGGTGTAATGCCAGTTCCAACCAGCAATGATGCAGCAGCTTACGGAAACGACGGAATCTCCGTTGGTGTTCCTTTCTACATCATCATTGACCAGGAGCAGTCAACTCAGGAAGAGCGCGATGGAGCCATGGCGTTCATCTCTTGGCTACTGACCACTCCTGAAGGTCAGGCACGCTGGTCAGGCCCAATTGAAGACAACGGAATGAACTTCATCCCTGTCTACAACGGCTTCACTGTTGAGCCAACCACTTACATGTCACAGGACATTGCTAAGTACATTGCAGCTGGAAAGTCCCTCTCCTGGATCAACAGCTACTACCCAACTGGTCTGCAGGATGTTTACGGTGCAGCTGCACAGAAGTACTACGACGGAGTTTCCGACCGTGCTACTTTCGCAGCTGAGCTGGCAGCAGCCTGGAAGAACTAGTTGATAAGGATTTGCCTAAAGCAAATTCAAACTAGCTAGAAATGACGATTCGCCTGGGGGCATAATAGCCCTCAGGCGAATCTCTCTAGAGGAGACAGATTGGCGAAGAAGAATAAGCAGCTCGGCGGGGTGAAGAGCTTTGCGATATTCGCGCTCATCCCCCTGGCCATCTTTGCCATAGTGCTTGTCATTCCTTTTATTCGCGGTATCTTCTTCACCTTCACCGACTGGGACGGATTCGACTACGAGAACTTTGTCGGGTTTGCCAACTACGAAGCTTCCCTGCAAGATGAGACCTTCTGGAAGGCAATCGGTATCACGTTTGCCTATGTGGCTGCATCACTGGTGCTGGTAAATCTCGTTGGTTTTGCACTCGCTCTTTTGGTTACCATCCCAATGCGCGGTGCCAACATTCTGCGAACTGCATTCTTCGTCCCAAACCTTATTGGTGGCGTGATTCTCGGCCTTATCTGGCAGTTCATCTTTGATCAGGCGCTGCCTACTATTTCTGAAAATCTGAGTCTTCCAATCTTTCAGGAGAACTGGCTACTGAAGCCTGACACTGCTTTTTGGTCTCTGGTGATTGTTACTGTCTGGCAGATGTCCGGCTACATGATGATCATCTATGTCACAGGGCTAATGAGCATCGAGCGCGATGTTCTCGAAGCTGCTCTGATTGATGGTTCAACTGGCTGGCGAACGCTGGTCTCAATCAAGATCCCACTAATGGCATCGGCTTTCACGATTTCTTTGTTCTTGACCCTGCGCAACACCTTCATGGCCTACGACGTGAACTTTGCTCTGACCGGGGGTGGCCCATACAGATCAACCGAGTTCATCTCGCTGCATGTCTTTAAGGAAGCCTTTGGTTTTGGCTTCTTTGCTACCGGCCAGGCCCAGGCCGTTCTGATGTTCTTGATTATTGCTGTTGCCGCAATCACTCAGGTGATTATTTCTAAGCGAACGGAGGTGCAGCGATGAAGAGGGTGAAGGTAATCAACCGCGTCTTTTTCTCTATCGGTGCAGTTCTAGCCGTTTTGTATGCTTTTCCGTTCTTCCTGGTTCTACTGAATTCCTTCAAGGAAAAACGGGATATTAGAAACGACCCCCTGTCTCTTCCTGACGAGTGGCTCTTTGCCAATTACGCCGAGGCTGCCGACAAGATGGACTACTGGATCTCACTTGGCAACTCGATTCTGATTACAGTCTTTTCGGTATTTGCCATCATCTTCACGTCATCGCTTCTTGCCTACTACCTCGCAAGAAAGAAAACTAAGTTCACCGCCATGACCTTCTTGATTTTGGTGTCTTCGATGATTGTTCCATTCCAGGCGCTGATGATCCCATTCGTTGGACTGTTTGGTTCTCTGGGAATGCTTGCTTCCCAGCCGGCGCTGGTTTTCTTCTACGTCGGCTTTGGTGTTGCGATGTCTACGTTCCTCTATCACGGGTTTATCAAAAATATTCCAACGGAATTGGATGAGGCTGCGGCTATCGATGGGGCATCGGCTTTCTCGACTTACCGAAGAATCATTTTCCCGATGCTCTCTCCGGTGACGGCAACCGTTGCAATCATTAATGCTCTTTGGATCTGGAATGACTACCTGCTGCCATCGCTAGTTCTGACCCAGGAGCAGAGAACTCTCCCGCTAAGAACATTTGTGTTCTACGGCACCTACACCTCGGACTATGGTCTTGCCATGGCAGGTCTAGTGATATCGATAATCCCAATCATCCTTTTCTACTTCTTGATGCAAAGGCAGATCATCGCTGGAGTCTCCGCCGGAGCGGTGAAGTAGGGGCTTAGGGTCAGAGGCCTTATCGGCTAAGCTTTGAAGCGCACTGGAGACGTCGCATAGCCCGGTCGAGTGCGCCCGCCTGCTAAGTGGGTAGGGGACCAAAATCCCCTCGGGGGTTCAAATCCCCCCGTCTCCGCCAAAAACTTCTCTAGAAGTGGGCTCTACTAGCCCTAGTTCGAAATCAGAAAACCCCGAATTCTTGGTTTACATGCGGTCAATATGCGGACAAAATTGGTCATTAACTGAGAAAGAAGCAAGGTTCGAAATGGCAAAAATCCAGACTTCGGTAATTGTTCCTGTCTCTTCTCACGCGGAGGCCAAGGCAAAGCTCAAGTCCCAAATGGACAGCATGGGCGCAAAGCTTGAAAAAGAGTCGGCCGAGGAAATTCTGCTAAAGCGTGGATCCCAGGCAAAAATGCGTCTACTCGGCGGTGCATTCATCAAGGATGCCGACCTGCCTGTCCTTGGGTCAGTTGCCTTTGATCCGAGCAAGCCTCAAGAGGTTGCAATCACTGTCTCAGAACACTTGGTCGTAGGGACAACCTTAGGCATGCAGGATAAGTATCAAAGAGCCTGCACCGAATTTGCTCAACTCTTAGCCGAAGCTGTTCGCTAGAAAGGATTACCTGTGTTTTGTAGTAAGTGTGGAACCAAGGTTGAAGGAAAATTTTGTTCAAACTGTGGAACCGAGTCTTCTGTAGATAGCCAGACCTCGCCCGCAGCGGAACCGCTGGTGTATGTGCAAACCCGATCCGCAACCCCGACCGCTGCAACGGCTCAGACCTCCGGATTGGCCGCCGCCGCTCTAGTACTCAGCTTTTTCTTCCCGCTTATCGGTGTGATTCTTGGTTTTGTCGCACGAAACGATATTTCCAATTCGAAGGGCACCAAGTCCGGTGAGGGAGTAGCTAACGCGGCCATAATTTTGGGCTTTGTGATTATGTTCCTTCAGGCACTGGCCCTATTCTTCTGGTTCACCTTGTTTCTGGAGTGGTAGATAGGCGATACCTAGCTCCTATCAATTGGGCGCGTTACAAGGCTTAGACCGGGTGCTTCGCAGGCTCACTTACCTTTTATATAGGCCACAGGCCCTGTTAATTAGGTAATCTTGCATAGTACTGAGGGAGTATTCCCTAAAGCGCAGGTTTCGTCATCACGGCGAAAGCCCGGGATCTGCGGTTGTCTTCGGACAGCGGAAGAGACTCAGGCTTCGGTTGACAATGGAGTCTGCGCAAGCGTTTTCATGGTCCTCCGAACTGGCTTCCGCAATGAAGCTTTCCTACAAACAAGGAGGACATAGTAGTGAAGAAGATTGCAGTCGCAGCTACGGCACTTGCCCTAATCGCAACCGCGGTTAGCGCAGCCCCAGCTAGCGCAAACACCCGCCCAGAAAATGCTCGTTATGGACTTGCCTGTGCAACTGCAGGTCAGCTCGCAGCAAAGCGAGGAGCGGATGGAAGTGACCTGTATTGCAAAGTTGCAACCCAGGGAAGCTTCAAAGGAAAGCGTGTTTGGCAGTATCCAAAGTGGCCAACCCTAAAGGCCATGGATGTTCTGGTTCCTGCTGGAGCCGGTGGTGGATATGACACAACCGCTCGAAGAATGATGGATGCAATGCGAGCAGAAGGCGTTCTTCTCTCCAACGCAACCTTCAGAAACCTTCCTGGTGCTGGTGGAACCACGGGTCTATCCAGCTTCCTAAACAATGACACTGGCAAGGCAGGTCGCATGCTCGTTATGGGCTTTGCACTTGTTGGTGGAGTTCAGTCAACCAAGGTTGCATTCAAGAACTCTGATGTTGTTGGTGCTGCTCGCCTAATGGGTGAGTATGAAGTTGTCGTTGTTCCTGCTGACTCGCCATACAAGACCCTCAAGGATCTTGCCAATGACATGAAGGCAAAGAAGACCGCTCTTCCAATCGCTGGTGGAAACCTCGGTGGCATTGACCACTACACCGCTGTTCAGATGTATGAGGCTCTTGGTCTAACCATCAAGGACCTGAACTACATCGTTTACTCCGGTGGTGCTCAGGTAACTGCAGCCCTTCTAAACGGAACCGCTAAGGCTGGTATTTCCGGTTGGGCTGAGTTCTCGGCACAGGTTAAGGCTGGAACCTTGCGCGTACTTGGTATTTCATCTGCCAAGCGCGTAACTGGTATCGAAGCCCCAACCTTCACAGAGCAGGGCGTCAAGGTTGTATCTCTGAACTGGAGAGGCCTGATGCTTCCAAAGGGAACTTCGGTTGCTGACCGCAACCTGGTTATCCGTGCTTTGGATGTTGCTAGAAACGGTGACGCCTGGAAGGCAACCCTGAAGGCTAACATCTGGAGCAACAACTGGATGGCTGGTGACATGTACCAGAACTGGCTAGTTCAGGAAGAAGCAAAGATCAAGACTCTCTACACCGAGCTAGGACTCTAAATCGGTGCAAAGAGCTGAAAAGCAAATTGCAAAGGGGGAGCTGGTATTTACCAGCTTCCTCTTTGCAACTTCAGTAGTTGTTTTAGTTGACACCACCAACATGATTGAATCCAACGCGGTTGGATTCGTTGGACCCAAGGTCTTCGCCTACATCGTTGGTGTTTTGATGTTCGTTCTTTCCACAATTCAATTGGTTGCGGTTTTCCGAGGAGCTAAGGGAGAACCGGAGGGTATAGAAACCGGTGAGGTTAGCGATAGACCTAAGTGGAAAGCTCTCGCCATAGTGGCTGCTGGGCTTATTGCCTATGCGGCACTGGTTGAAATTCTTGGCTTTTTAGTCATGGGACCAATTCTTTACTTTGCGGTTGCCAAAGCTGTTGGCGCTAAGCGCAACGGGCTTTTGGCGGTAATTGCAATCGCACTTTCCGTGATTGTCTTCATTGGTTTCACCATGGGGCTGCAGCTTTATTTACCCCTGGGGTTTGACTTTATTTTTGATCCAGCTGGCCAGGATGGTGGTTGGTAATGGATTTCGCTAACTTTCTGGAAGGCTTTGCCGCTTCGCTCACCCTCACCAATCTTCTATTTGGGCTTTTGGGAACGGTTCTTGGAACTTTGGTTGGAGTGCTTCCTGGTATTGGACCGGCGCTCGCTATTTCTCTTCTTCTGCCGGTGACTTTGACGGTTGACCCAACCGCTGCACTGATCATGTTTGGTGCTATTTACTACGGAGCCATGTTTGGTGGTTCGACAACCTCCATCCTTCTAAATGCCCCGGGTGAGTCGGGCTCGGTCATGACCACTCTCGAGGGCAACAAGATGGCTCGTAATGGTCGGGCTGGTGCGGCGCTTGCGACTGCCGCCATTGGTTCCTTCGTGGCTGGCGCTATTGCAACCGGAATTGTTGCGGCGGCCTCGCCAGCTATTGCGTGGATTGGTGTTCGCATGACACCTGCTGACTTCTTTGCGCTGATGGTCCTAGCTTTCGGAACAGTTTCCGCGGTGGTTGGCCAGAGCGTGGTTCGCGGACTTTTGTCCCTATCTGTTGGTTTGACAATCGGTCTTATTGGTCTTGATCTTCAAACAGGTTCAACAAGGCTGGTCTTTGATATCCCAAGACTTACTGACGGCATTGAGACCGTGGTTTTGATTGTTTCGCTATTTGCACTGGGTGAGGTTCTCTACGTTTCACTCTTTGGTCAGGTGAGCAAACTTAATCGCAATACTTTTACTGGTTTAGCAACCATGACCAAGGATGACTGGAAGAGATCTTGGAAACCTTGGCTGCGCGGAACTGCCATTGGATTCCCCACCGGTGTTTTGCCAGCAGGTGGATCGGAGCTTCCAACTTTCCTGAGCTACAGCCTCGAGAAGAGATTGGCAAAGAAGAAGCACAACGAGTTTGGTAAAGGTGCGATTGAAGGTGTTGCTGGACCGGAGGCTGCTAACAACGCAAACGCAGCTGGAGCGATGGTTCCCCTTTTAGCCCTTGGTCTTCCAACCAGCGCTACAGCCGCTGTTCTGCTAACTGCATTTCAGCAGTTTGATGTCCAACCAGGGCCGCTGCTATTCAATGACCAACCGCTTTTAGTTTGGACATTGATTGCCTCACTGTTTATTGGGAACCTTTTACTGCTAGTTCTGAATCTTCCCCTTGCCGGTGTTTGGGCGAAGCTGCTGATGATTCCTGCTCCATATCTATATGGAGGAATTGTTTTGTTTGCGATGGTTGGCGCTTACGTTCTCAATGGAGAAACGTTTGATGTCTGGGTGGCAATAGTTATTGGGGTCCTTGGTCTTTTGTTTAGGAGATTTGGCTATCCAATTACGCCACTTATTCTTGGTGTGATTCTTGGCCCGATAGCTGAGCAGGAATTCAGGAGAGCCCTGCAGGGATCCGTTGGTGATCCTGCCATTTTGATTGCAACACCGTTCTCGGTGACACTCTACGTTCTTCTGATAATTGCGATTATCGCTCCAAGGCTTTACAAGGTTTGGAAGAAAAAGCAGACCGCATAAATGGCTCTAACCGGATTGAGCAATAGCCGTTGGCTATTGCTCGTTCTGCTTAACTCAGCCTTTATCCAGGCTGGTGTTTACGTTGTTAGGCCGATGGTTAGTTACCGCGCACTCGAGCTCGGTGCCGATGCAGTTTTAGTTGGACTTGTTGGTTCTGCGTTTGCTATTGCCCCGCTAATTTTCGCAATAGTCATGGGAAAGTGGGTTGATCGGGGAAGAGACGGAACGGCACTTCTGATTGGCTCCAGCATTTCAATGCTGGTGACGATTGTTCTGGTTATGGTTCAGTCGCTACCGTTCCTGTTTGTCGCAATGCCTCTGCTTGGAATAGGGCACTTGTTTGCGATGCTCGGCGGTCAAACCATGATTGCTAATCGTTCCCAGGACAAAAGATATGAAAGAAACTTTGGGCTTCTCACCTTCTACGCATCGGTTGGCCATGCAGTTGGGCCATTTGTTGGGGGAATCCTCGCTGATCGCGGGGGCATTCAGGTCGAGGAAAATTCTGCTCTGGCCTTTGCAATCGTCCTATTTGTTCTAGCGGCACTGAGCGTCATTCCCCTTGCTCGCAAAGGGAAGATTATTCAGCAAGGTGATCAGCTCAGTGGCAGTGCAGTGAAGAAGGTGCTGTCGGTTAGAGGCTACAAGTCTGCAATTTTTGTCGCAGGCTCATCAACGGCCGTTGTCGATGTCATCCTCATCTTTTTGCCGGTTTTGGGAAGAGAGCTTGGTTTTGGTTCCGCTCAGATAGGAATTCTGCTAGCAATTAGAGCCATTGCTTCTATGGGCGTAAGGGTGGTTCTGGGAAGAATTTCTGATCGCTATGGAATGAAGCTGATTCTCAATGGGGGAGCACTAATCACCATGCTCGGGACAATTGCTTTAGCGTTCATCACAGACTTCACTGTTTTGGCGATTGCCATAGCCATTACTGGTTTTGCGATGGGGATTGGTCAACCAGCAACAATGGCCTGGGTCTCCAGAATTTCTTACCCCGAGCATCGCGGATTGGCAATATCAATCCGCCTAACTTCGAATCGCCTGGGACAGGTTTTGGTTCCAGCAGTAGCCGGGACTATTGCAAGCGGGGGAATCGGTTCTGTCTTTTTCCTGCTGGCAGCTCTTCAGGCAGCTTCAATTGTCGTGACGCAGAAAGCGCTACCCGGGCAGGCTGGCTAGTAGCTGCTTCATCTGCTCAATCTGCGCGGTCTGAGATTTGATGATTGAATCAGCTAGTTCTTTCACCTCTTGGTTATTTGAACCAACCACCATCTGAGTCATTTCAATCGCACCCTCGTGGTGAAGAATCATGCCTTCCAAGAAGAGGCGATCAAATTCGCCATCTTTAGCCTGCTCAAGCGCAGTCATTTGCTCGGGGGTAAGCATTCCATCCATCGTGTGACCTTCGTGGCCATGGCTGTGACTATCTTTTTCGCCTAGCCAACTAGACATCAGGTCGATTTCTTTGTGCTGCTCCTCGTCGATGGCTTTTGCGAGGGCAAGAATCTCGGGGTTACTTGTGTTCTTTTCTGCCAAGTGGGACATCTCTAATGCCTGATCATGATGGGGAATCATCATTTCAAGGAACATCTCGTCTACGCTGCTCAGTTCACCACTAGCTGTTTCTGAAGATTGATTAGCGCACCCACTAAGCAGCAGCGACAGTGAAAGGCCTATCGTAGCTATCGCCTTGGCTGAAATCTTCATCTATTTTCCTTTAAATCTTTTCTCAGTTTACTTCACACCTCTAGGGCCAGTTGGCTTCAGATTTAACCACATGCTCTTCGGGTCTTCATATTTAGGTGGCTTGTCGTTATAAATCTTTTTGTAGATTCTTCGCCCTGAAAGGTAGTGCGCAAGGTTATTCATAGCTTGCTTTTGCTCTTTGCCCTTGAGATATTTTAAAAACAATCTCGAGGTTTGTTTTGCCCAGGGGTCGCCGTGATAGCCGCTTGAGAGAGCATGGCCGAGCTCATGCAGCAAGGTTTCTTTGTCGAAATGGCATAGAAACATCGACTTTTCTTCATGATCCCACCAGCCCATAGCATGGGGGATATCTCCCCTTAGGTTGAAGTGAGAGTGAATTCGCACCCACTTGATTTTGATTTTTTCTTCACGAATAACTTTCGCCAGCAGTTTGAGAATTGGCTTCCAAAGTTTCCAAGCTCGGTTATCAAACTTTGGACTAGGCCTAACCTCAAATTCGAATTTCGTAGCCCACACGGGGATCATGCGATAGCGTCCAGCTATCTTTAGCTCCACAAGTTTGTTCTCGCCCGATGACATAACTGAATAGTAGGAGCGAAACACTCGGTTTTTCCTGCAATTACTAACAGGGCAATGTGACCCTTGTGGGGCCTAATTCTTGGGCTAGAATTGGCTCTTCCAGCGCTCGTGGCTCAACGGATAGAGCATCTGACTACGGATCA
>Ga0207935_1000431_pt1 | contig 10216 bp, 11 predicted proteins | sample LakMenEpi30Aug10_FD_150746 | JGI IMG/M metagenome (GOLD analysis project Ga0207935, IMG submission 150746) | Freshwater microbial communities from Lake Mendota, WI - 30AUG2010 deep hole epilimnion (SPAdes) | ecosystem: Environmental > Aquatic > Freshwater > Lake > Epilimnion/Euphotic zone ...
AACTCAGAAGAGTACCCCATGGCCAAAGATGCGCTTAAGTGGGCCGCTACCACGTATGTGGTCGCCGCACTCGCTGCCGTGGTAACGCTTATTCAGTACGTGATGATCTTCTTGAATAGTCGCGAGCGGTAAGGTGCTTTGATCTCCTGACAGGGTCGAAAGGCTTGACTTCATATACGCTTGTAGATAAGGTAAATGGTCATGCACACAAATGCAGGCACTCCCAAGAAAATGGCAATAAGGACTTTAAAACCGGGGAGCAGCAGATCCGTGTTAGTGGATTTAACTACTTCATGTCTAAATGGCTGTTTTCGAAGTGAAGCAAATCAGTGAGAAGCAAACATTCTGCCGAGCGTACCACTTGCCCATAAAACAAATATCAGGAACCCAAATACAATTAAAAGAATGGGTAAAGTTCCTTTACGGGGCTTAATATTATTTCGCTTATTGTGTATAAATACATATACACAAAGGCCGATCATAAGAAATAAGTTTCCAATCGTAATCCAATATCCAATTCTTTTGTCCTGAATCGCATTAGGAAGCGATATGATAACCATATTCCATATGGCGACGTACCAGCCGAGATCTTCTTTTTTAAATGAGTTTTTTAAAAACATACTCGTCAATTTAATGAATTGGATTATTTTCTCGACAAATTCTCCAGCTTGCAACAACCGTATTTTGGCATGAGTTTAATTGAGCCCATGCTTCTGCTATGCCCAATGTTAGAGCAAAAGATGATTGCAAAGCATTAAGGCCAAGAGAAAAAATAATATTAGCAAAGTAAGCTCCAATAATAAATGAAGCTTGGGTTACAAAATCATTATGGCATCCTGCCATCCCAACCGCATAAGCTTGTGAACATTGGTCTCCGTTGAGTAATTCTCTGTACGTAATGGGATGTTCGTTGAAATAGGCTTGCATACTGCCCTGCAACAGCTCTGTAGCCTCCTCTTTACTTACGTTTTTGAACGCTGCGTTTTTTGAAAATAGATCAGTGGCCAAACCGGGTAGTTTATTGAAATTACTAAATAGTTCCGTTGAATTGGGGACTCCGTATTTTTCAAATAAAGCTTGCGCCTCTTCTGCGCGTGACGCTGTTTTTAATTCTTGCAAAAGGCCGTTTAGTGCAGGCTCGCTAAGAACATAGGTGTTTGCATCGTTTATAACTGCTACTTTACGTAAAGTTTCTGCTATCTTGATAAAGTTTTCATCAGTAAGGATAGTTGAAATAGACCTTGCACTTTGATTATTTACCTCTATCGCGTATGTATCGCTTTTGGTAAAATCAACTCTTCTCTCTTTATCACTTATGCTATTTTTGGAACAGCCAATAAAAAGAAATGCTGAAATAGCGATATATCGAGAATAGAGAAATATCGTTCGCATAGCATTCAATTTTAATAATTGAAGTTCATGCATCAAAAAATGAATGGCTGTAGAAAATCCTTGATTTTCTTGTCTTTTTTCTGCTAGAAAAATGCGTAGTTCTACTAAACCACAAAGTGGTTTTCTAATTGAGGTTTGGAGAAAATACTAGCTGTGCAATTAGCTGAAAAGCTTGATCTCTTCTTCGTTCTTATCGAAGAAGCGATACTCAGTGAGATGATAAGAAGTATCGGCTTGAATTTTTGTTTTCTGCCCGAACTTTTTATTCCACTTCGCCATCTTGGTGCTCCAGGGCCAACCCTTGGTAAGGAAGGCATGTACGATAGGATGAACGATCAATGTAAGACCGCTGTGTTTATGCGTGAGCAGATAACTTAGGTTCTTTTCTATTTCATCTTCGAGCAATAAAGCCGAGCTGATCTTACCGGTTCCTTTACAACTGGGGCAAGCTTCTTGTGTATTGATGTTGACCTCAGGCTTCATCCGCTGGCGCGTGATCTGCATGATGCCGAATTTAGAGATCGGCAGTACAGTATGTTTGGCCCGATCGGTATTCATGCAGGCCTCCATTTTATCGAGCAGCTTCTTTTTGTTCTCGGGCAACTTCATATCAATGAAGTCCACTACAATAATGCCGCCGAGGTCACGCAGTCGCAATTGTCTGGCGATCTCTTCGGCCGCCTCGAGATTGGTCTCAAGGGCATTTTGTTCTTGATTGCTGCTTACACTTTTGTATCCGCTGTTCACATCGATTACGTGCAGGGCTTCGGTATGCTCGATAATAATGTAAGCGCCGCTATCGAGGTTGACTGTTTTGCCGAAAGAAGATTTTACCTGTTTGGTAACGCCGAACGTATCGAACACCGATGAGCCATTTTGATAGAACGAGACGATCTCGGCTTTTTCGGGAGCAATTCGCTGAATGTAGCTTTTAGTGTCTGCAAAAATAGTTTTGTCGTTGACCACGATCCGGTTAAAGTCGGCATTGAGCAGATCGCGCAAGATGCTCGTGGTCTTGGTTTGCTCGCTTAATATTTTAGCGGGTGCAACAGCACCTTTTAGATTTTTTTGAATGGTCTTCCACATCTCGACCAGCATCGAAAGGTCTTCGTGCAGCTCAGCTGTTTTCTTTCCTTCGGCCGCCGTGCGCACGATCACACCAAAGTTCTTGGGCTTAATGGCCTCCACGATCTTTTGTAATCTTTTTCGCTCTTCGGCAGAGTGGATCTTTCTGGATACGGCTACAATATCATTAAAAGGTGTTACTACCACAAAACGGCCAGGTAGCGACAACTCGCAACTAAGACGTGGGCCTTTGGCAGCAATGGGCTCTTTTAAGATCTGTACCAGCACTTGTGGTTTACCGCCCATCACTTCGTTGATCTTTCCGGTCTTGACGATCTCGGGCTCTACGGTAAACTTGGCAAAGTCAGAGAGGTCGGGGCTGGTGTTGTTGACCGACAGTTGGGTAAACTTGAGCAGTGATTTGGCATAGGGGCTCAGGTCGGAGTAATGCAAGAAGGCATCTTTTTCAAAGCCCACATCCACAAAAGCGGCATTGAGTCCGGGGATCAGTTTTTTTACCTTTCCCAGATAGAGATCGCCCACGGCAAAGCGGGCATCGCTTCTTTCGTTATGAAGCTCGACCAGCTTCTTGTCTTCTAGCAAGGCTATCTCAACACCTTGCGAAGTCGCATTAATGATAAGTTCTTTGTTCATTACAGTTTGAGTACTGTATCTACCTTTTCACCCTTTTTTCGGGAGAACCCAAAAGAAACGGGGGTATAAACGCCAGTTGCGACGCATCCAATAAAACAGAAGCGGTCCTTTTAAGACAGCACTGTAAAAGAGGGGGTTAATGGAGAACGGAAAACAACCGGGGACTGCGAATAAATGTAGCAAGGGCCGGAACCAGCCGGCGCCTGCTTTTATTTATTTCTTTTCTTGTGACGGTTCTTTCTCAGTCTTTTTTTACGCTTGTGCGTCGCGATCTTATGACGCTTTCTTTTTTTACCACAAGGCATACCAGAATAATTTTTTAAATCTTGTTACTAAATACGTTTATCTAAAGAGTTTACAGAGACTATTTTTTGAGTTCATTGATTCGATCCCGTATGGCTGCCTTGATCTCTTCGGAAGGTATCAGGGCAATACTTTTCTGGTACCAGTCGATAGCCAGCTTTTTGTTACCGGTCCGCTCTTGCAGATCCGCCATCAGCAGCGTAGCCTCCACATTATCCGGTGACAGTGTCAGCACCGTATTGAGCCGGCTGATGCCTTTATCGTATTGGCCAGAGAGCAACGATCCGCGCACCAGCATCAACTGAGCGTAAAGGTTGGTGCTGTCTTTGGCCAGCACCTCTCTGATCTTGGCGATCCCTTCCATGGGGTTAGTGCTGACATTACCAAAAAGGTAACAAGCACCCAATCCTACACGGGCAGAATCATTATTGGGATTGATGTTCAAAGAACGTTCGAATAAATCCTTGGCCTGCAATGCCTTCCACTGTCTTCTGGTCGGGTTTTCGTCGGATTGCAGATTGTCCAGAAATAAACGGGCTGCAAAGGTCAGGCTTTTTTCGGACTTTTCCAATCTGGCGGCCTCCGCTTCGTACCAGGCATAGGGCTCAAAGATGCCTATCGTGTCTCTCCAAAAATGCGCCAAGTCATGATAAACAGCAAGTTGTCCGGCTTCGTCAGTAACTTTTTTATCTTTTAAGTTACTGAAACTGATTTTTTGCGCTTCGGTCAATTGACTTACCGCTAGCGCCAAAATGGTATCGATAGAAATGGCAGGAGAGGTTGCGTTCGGTCCCATCGCAGCAGCGGATGGGGTAGTCGCTTTTTTCTCAGGAACAAAATTGCCGAACGTAACGATAAGAAATACCAGCAGCAGAGTGCCACCGGCCAGGAGCCATTGAGTTCTTTTCACGATCAATTAATTTCGGCACAAAGGTACCGCATTGATCGCGTTATAGATCATCACCGGGACCACTATCAGGTTTAGGCTCTTTCAGTTTCTTCACCTCTGCAACAAACTCCTTCGCAGGCTTAAAAGCAGGAATGTAATGCTCAGGGATGTGAACGGCAACGTTCTTTTTGATGTTGCGCCCAATTTTTGCAGCTCTTTTTTTCGTGATGAAACTTCCAAAACCTCTGATATAAATATTCTCGCCGCCGGAAAGCGTGTCTTTTACTTCTTTGAACATGGTTTCAAGAGTAACAAGCACGTCCACTTTGGGAATACCTGTTTTTTCGGCAATCTGATTTACCAAATCGGCCTTTCTCATGGGGAATGGTTTTGCGTTTACAATGCCAATCTATGAGAAAATTATGTGATAATCAAATAACTAGGCATAATTTTTTTTAGCTTTATGGCGAAATGGTGCAAAAACCGGCAAAAAACAGCTTTTCGGCCACCCTGCTAAAGTGGAATTCGGTCAAAAATGACCGAAAAATGCCCTGGAAAGGCGAAAAGGACCCGTATAAGATCTGGCTGAGCGAGATCATTTTGCAGCAGACCCGAGTGGAGCAGGGGCTGGGGTACTATCAGCGGATGGTAAAGGCCTTCCCAACTATCAAAAAGCTTGCTAAGGCCGATGATAATCAGGTTTTTAAGCTGTGGGAAGGATTAGGATATTACTCCCGGTGCCGCAATCTTCTGACCACGGCCCGCTTTATTGCGGAAGAAAAAAAGGGGGTCTTTCCAAACACGTATGAGGAGATTCTGGCGCTCAAGGGCGTGGGGTCTTACACAGCTGCCGCCATCGCTTCTTTTGCCTATAACCTGCCTTATGCCGTGCTAGACGGAAATGTATTTCGGGTGTTGGCCCGTGTCTTCGGTATAGAACTCCCCATTGATTCCAAAGAGGGCAAAAAAAAATTCAGCGAGCTGGCCCAGTCCTTGCTCGACACGCAACGCCCCGGTCTTTATAACCAGGCCATCATGGATTTTGGGGCTGTGGTTTGTAAACCCGCTGCACCGGTATGCACCAGTTGCCCATTCTCAAAAACCTGTGTGGCCCTGGCCAAGAAAAAAGTAACGCAGTGGCCGGTAAAGTCAAAAACGCTGGTGCTCAAACAGCGTTGGTTCTATTTTCTGATCCTTTCGTATCGGGGTCGTGTGGCGGTGCGGGTACGCGATCAAAAAGATATTTGGCAGGGACTCTATGAATTTCCGTTGCTCGAGACCACAGCGGCCTCTTTGTGGGGGGCGCTGGCCCGTCAAGCCGAAAAAAAAGGATGGCTGCTTGCCGGCTACTACCAGACCGATCAGGTATCGGCTTTGTATCGTCAGTCGTTGTCTCATCAATCGATTGCCGGGCAGTTTATTCATATTTCGGTCAAGAAAAAGCCCGCCCTCTCTGCCGATTGGAAGTGGGTTTCTTTCGATACGCTCGATCAATTGGCCTTTCCTCAGTTCATCAATCAACACCTAAAGGCCAGTGGAAGGCAGTCTTCTCTCTTCTAGATACAACAACGGCGCATCGCTCAAACAATAGGACCACATTTGCAAATACAATAACTTTACATCGTCGTTTGTAAAACAACAATTTCTTGGATCCTTACCCGGCAGCTGATGTAGTTAGTTTTGACAGGGGCGCTGTCTTGTTAGCGATAGCCTCTCAGGGTGGCACGGTGCTGTCGGTATCGCTTCTTTTTTTATTCATCCTATCTTTTTTGATCGCCGGCAACGAAGCTGCATTGTTCTCGTTGCAAAAAAAAGAACTTGATGTGCTTCGCACCAAACAGCATCCGGCTGCGCGTCGTATTGTAGGGTTGCTTACTCATCCCAAAGAATTATATGTCGCCTTTTTGATGGCGGGTACGTTTGTGAACGTCTGCATCATATTGCTCTTTAACTATCTCTTATTGCAGTGGATTCCCTGGAACATTACCCCTCACTGGCTTCGTTCGCTACTGATCTTGCTGACCATCGTGGCGGTACTTTATTTTTTTGCGCGCTTGCTCCCTAAGTTATGGGCCACACAAAATCCGATCCGTTTTGCTCACGACTTCTCTTTTGTGGCAGCAGGTCTTCATCAGCTATTGCAAGGGCCCAGTCGTTCTATGGTGCGCCTCGCCGAGAAGATCGGTAGCGCCACCGGGGCCGATCGCACCGAAAGGCAGCGACTGCAGGAGCTCGACGAGGCCATCGATGTACGACCCGACGAAGAAGTATCGCCCAAAGAAAAGATGATCATGAAAGGGGTTGTCAAGTTCGGCAACATAGCCGTGCGACAGATCATGCGCAGCCGACTCGATGTAAGCGGTATCGAATACAATACTCCGCTATCGGGTGTACTGAAGTTGGTATCGGAACTTCATTACTCGCGGTTGCCGGTGTACCGTGGCGACCTGGACCAGGTGATAGGGGTACTCAACACGAAAGACCTATTGCCTCATGTGCAGGCCGGTGACGCCTTCGATTGGCATCAGCTGTTGCGCAGTCCTTTCTTTGTTCCTGAGCCCAAGCCTATCGAAGATCTCTTAAAAGAGTTTCAACAACGAAGGATCCATTTTGCGGTGGTCGTAGATGAGTTCGGCGGCACCAGCGGTATCGTGACCATGGAAGATATTTTAGAAGAAGTGATCGGTGACATCCGAGATGAGTTCGATGAAGAGGAGAGCAGTGGACAGCAAATTGGCGAGCACACGTATATATTTGATGGTAAGACCATGCTATATGATCTTTGCAGGACACTGCAGTTGCCCTTAGATACGTTCGATAATGTAAAGGGAGATAGTGATTCGCTGGCCGGATTACTGCTTGAACTGGCCGGAGAGATGCCGGTGCCTCAACAGATCATTGTAGCCGGCGATTTTGAGTTTACGGTGCTGCAAACGGCACACAATAGAATAGAAAAAGTACAGCTAGTCATTCGTTTTCGTTCTTAAACCATGTACATGAATCGTTATTGCAAAATATTTTCTATCGTGTGGCTCTGTTGTTTTGTGTGGGCTTGCAACAGCGATTATACCGCCGGAAAGAAGCGAGGATATTATCGGATTCCCTTACCGCAAAAGCAATACCAAGTATTCGACCGACCCGGCTATCCCTATACGTTCGAGTATCCGGTGTATGCGACCATCAGCAAAGACAGTACCTTCTTTCAGGATCCGGCCGACGATTGGTGGATCAATATCGATTTTCCTCGATTTGCCGGAAGGATCTACGTGAGTTATAAGCCGGTTGGCAGTCAAGAGGGGTTTGACTCACTGGTGCAGGATGGATTCAAGATGGCCTACAGACAGCATGTCAACATGGCTACGCAGATCGTAGATAGTGTGATGCGCACGTCCAATGGGGTGGAGGGAATTTATTTTTCGCTGGGCGGCAATACCGCTACGGCCAATCAATTTTTTGTGACCGACTCCACGCGACATTTTTTACGAGGAGCGTTATACTTTGATGCCACGCCCAATGCAGACTCGCTTGGCCCGGTCAATGAGTTTCTTAAGAAAGATCTGCTTCACCTTATCAACACACTGCAGTGGCGCAGCCCTAAATAATGATCGTACTCGATAACATACTCATTAGCGAAGACCTGGTAGAAAAGAAATTCGTCTGCGATCTTGCCAAGTGTAAGGGAGGTTGCTGCGAAGACGGTGCGGCGGGTGCTCCGTTGGAGGAGAGCGAAAAGGAGATCATCGATCGGGTCGTAGACATTATAAAGCCCTACCTGTCTGCAGCTGCGCTGGCAACGATAGAGCAAAAGGGGCATTACGTATGGAACGAAGAGTTTGGATGGGTTACCCCCACCGTAGACAGCGATAAGGAGATCTGTGCATACGGCATTCGGTTGGCCGATGGCACCATCCAATGCGGATTTGAAAAAGCGCATACCGAAAAGAAGATCGATTGGAAAAAGCCCATCAGCTGTCACTTGTATCCCATTACGGCCAAGCCCGGCAAGCACGGCGATTACGAGCGGGTCAACTATGAACCTCGTGAGCAGTTGTGCGCATCGGGTTGCTCATTGGGAGAAAAGCTGCAGGTGCCCGTCTACCAGTTCTTAAAGGAACCCATTGTTCGAAAATGGGGGCTCGAATTCTGGCAAGCGCTAGACACTATCGCAAAAGGGGAGTGGGAAGAAATCGATTTTAAAGAATAGTGTGTAATTTTCATCCGTGAATACAACCCAAGAAGAATTTTTGGCCAAAAGTGCCGTCAAGGCCAGCGATCGGGAACACCGTCGCAAGATCAATTTTAACATTGGTAAGTACAATGCCGTCGTTCCGAAGGGAAAGCAGCAATACATGGACCTTGAGTTGGCCCGGGAGCGTGCCAAGAACGCTAAATGGAAAGCGATCGCCACGCTCGACAAACAACTGGAACTCTTCGAAGCTACCATTACCCGCCGCGGTGCCAAAGTAATCTGGGCCGAAGATGCGCAGCAGGCTCTCGATGCCATTGGCCGAATCTGTCGCGAAAAAAAATGCAAGACGCTTGTCAAGAGCAAGAGCATGGTCACCGAAGAGATCCATCTTAACGATTACCTGCAATCGATCGGTGTAGAAAGTGTGGAGACCGATCTGGGAGAATATATTCAGCAACTAGATGGCGAGGCGCCTTATCATATCGTTACCCCGGCCATGCATAAAAGCAAAGAAGATGTAGCCAAGCTCTTTGCTGAAAAATTGGGGACCGACCCCAAAGCAACGCCGGAGCAATTAACACTTACGGCACGAGATATCTTGCGAGAGAAATATGTACAAGCGCAGGTCGGTGTTACCGGTGCTAATTTTATTGTGAGCGATGTGGGGGGTATTGCGGTTACGGAGAACGAGGGTAATGCACGCTTAAGCTGCGCCTGGCCCGATACACATATAGTGATTGCCGGTATAGAAAAGGTCATTCCCTCTATTGCCGATCTGGGATTGTTCTGGCCGCTGCTTGCCACTTTTGGAACGGGCCAACAAGTAACGGTCTACAATTCGTTGGTAACAGGTCCTCGTCAGCCCGGAGAGACCGACGGTCCTACCGATATGTATGTGATCTTGCTCGACAACGGACGCACAGAGATCTTGGCCGACGAACGTCAACGCGAGAGTCTGTACTGTATTCGTTGCGGAGCTTGTCTGAATGCTTGTCCGATCTATAAGAACATCGGTGGACATGCCTATGGTGCCACGTACAGCGGACCGATTGGTTCGGTCATTACGCCTCATTTAAAAGGCATGGACGAATATAAGCACCTGAGTTTTGCCTCTTCGTTGTGCGGCAATTGTACCGAGGTCTGCGCCGTCAAGATCAATTTGCATGAGCTGTTGCTCGAAAATCGATACGCATCTGTTCGGGCAGGGCAGAGCGAACTCCTCGAAAAGATCGCCTGGCGGGCTTGGAAGCAAGCGATGCTCTTTCGTCCTGCACTGAATCTTGCTACGGGAAAGATGAAGAATTGGTTTGTCAACAAAGTCGTTACCGGATGGACCGCACAACGTGGCGAACTGCATTTTCCCGAAAAGACGTTTAACCAGCGCTGGAAAGAAAAGTACGGCGATCGGTAGATCAAATTCCTTCGGCCTCGGGTTGTTCTATCGGGGCACCTGTTTTAAATGCTTTATTAACCAGCCATACGCCCAACAGCGTAATGGCACCACCGATCAAAATGTAGATCGTGATCCTTTCGTCAAAAAGCAATGCTCCACATAGTAATGCCACTACCGGATTTACATAAGCATAGATCGAGGCTTGTTCGGTAGGAAGGTGTTGCAAGGCGTACAAATAAGCGATGAAGGAAAGCACCGAACCAAAAAATACCAGGTAACCTAGTACCATCCAGGAATTGAAAGGGATGGAGGCGAGCGGAACGGACCAACC
>Ga0207935_1000434_pt1 | contig 10186 bp, 5 predicted proteins | sample LakMenEpi30Aug10_FD_150746 | JGI IMG/M metagenome (GOLD analysis project Ga0207935, IMG submission 150746) | Freshwater microbial communities from Lake Mendota, WI - 30AUG2010 deep hole epilimnion (SPAdes) | ecosystem: Environmental > Aquatic > Freshwater > Lake > Epilimnion/Euphotic zone ...
GCGGTTCTTCCGCGATCCAGAATGTGAATGCTGACGAATTCCTTAGCACCATATCTTCCGCTAATGTAAACATCATTGATGTCAGAACTGCAGAAGAATTTAATCAAGGTCATGTTAAGGGAGCCATAAATCTCTCCGTAGAGTCGGGCCAGCTTGAAGTTGAGTTGAATAATCTGGATAAGTCCGCACAATATGCGCTTTATTGTCGAAGCGGTCGCCGGGCCACAATTGCGGCAGAAAAGATGGCTGATGCGGGGTTCACATCCATCGTGAATTTGAGCAGTGGCGGATTTGTTGAACTTGCAAATAGAGGGGCCCCAACGGAATGAAAAAGATTGTGATTGTTGGAGGAGTTGCTGGTGGAATGTCAGCGGCAACTCGACTCAGACGTCTGGATAACGATGCGCAAATCACTGTTTTGGAGCGAAGTGGATATGTCTCTTACGCGAATTGTGGCCTGCCATATTACATCGGTGGTGTAATCGAAAAAGAATCTAGTTTGCTGCTCCAAACTCCAGAAAGCTTGCATAAGAGATTCAATCTCGACGTTCGTACACAATCAGAAGTTGTACAGATTGACACCAAATCAAAGTCCGTGAAAGTACGTTCTTTATCAACACAAGAAGAGCATGAAATGCCTTATGACAAGTTAGTTCTAAGTCCTGGGGCAACACCGATAGTTCCGCCAATCAAAGGCATAGAACGTGCATTCACGCTTCGTACGGTGGAGGACACAAAGAAAATTCATGATCAGGTCATCAAGGAGCCAAAGAGCGCTGTTGTGATTGGTGGCGGATTCATCGGTCTTGAAATGGTGGAGAATTTGGTCCATCGCGGCATCCCTACAACTCTTGTTGAGGCATCAAACCAAGTGTTGGCGCCATTGGATCCAGAGATGTCGATCCTCGTTGCAGAAGAACTTAGAAAACATGGAGTGGATGTTCGGCTCAATGCCACAGCCGTAGAAGTCCTGGAGAGCAGCGTTCGTTTAAGTGATGGCGGGTCGGTTTCTGGAGACTTAGTTATTCTCGCGATTGGCGTTAGGCCGGATACCAAGTTAGCGTCCATGGCGCAATTAGAAATAGGCGCTCGTGGCGGAATATTGGTAAATGATTTTGGACAAACAAGTAATGGCGACATATATGCGTTAGGTGATGCAGTCGAAAAAACAGATGCTCTTGACGATAGCGCTTCATTGATTCCATTAGCAAACATTGCCAATCGTCAAGGTCGCTTGATCGCAGATCATTTATGTGGAACTAAAGTTAGAGCGGTTAAATCCATCGGCACAGCAATCGTCAAAGTATTTGATTTGGCGGTCGCGGTCACGGGTTGGAATGAAAAGCGATTGAGAGCTGCAGGCATAACTTACGAAACAGTGCACATTCATCCAGGATCACATGCCGGATATTTCCCTGGTGCAGAAACGATGTCACTTAAACTTCTTTTCTCTCCAGACACAGGTGAAATATTTGGAGCTCAAGGAATTGGAAAAGATGGCGTTGATAAACGAATTGATGTAATTGCAACTGCAATTCGAGGGGGAATCAAGGCACAGGAACTCCTGGAATTGGAACTTGCTTATGCTCCGCCCTTTGGAAGCGCAAAAGATCCAGTCAATATGTTGGGTTACATTGCCAACAACATAGTCAATGGCACCACGAAGTTTGCGCAGTGGCATGAGATTGATGAATACGCAAAAAATGGATATGTCCTACTCGACGTTCGCACACCTGAAGAGTGTGCACGAGGAACAATCCCGAACTTCTTGAATATTCCCGTTGATGAGATCCGTGCGAGACATCATGAGATTAAATCCAAGAAAGTTCTAGTTACATGCCAAGTAGGTCAACGAGGTCATACGGCAACGATGTTGTTGAAGAATCTTGGGTTCGAGGCCGTCAATTTGGATGGCGGATATCTCTTATGGAGCAAAACCCAGATTTGAACTTCATCTCATTCGCGTTCATGGCCATCTTCGCCGCGCCACTTCTCTCATGTGGTGTACGGATGACCAAGTTTTAGTAAATCTAATTCCATCTTCTCGTACTCACCAAAGTCATAGCGGTACACTGTAGAAATGAAGCGCCTTCTTTCTATCCTTTCATGTCTTGTTATCGCTCTATCTCTTCTAAATTCCTATCAAGCAAATGCGGCTGAGTGGACTATGACCGAAGATGCCGGAGTTCATCTCAAAATGAATATGAATGGCGTATCTCCCCATGTCGAGAGACTGAATGGCGTCGATCGAGTATGGAGATCTGATGGTCCAACAGGAACTGTCGCAAGTGATTGCAACGAAGAAGGAGTCTGTACAAACGTTGCACTAACGGGTCGCCTAGGTAATGACTTCACAGTTGTGACTTTTGCTAATGGAACAAAACGTGCATATTTCAAAGAAGTCGAAGGTTCTAACCAGCAGGTCTATTCAGCTCCTTGTAACGATTCTGGTTGCACAAGCATTGGAGTCAAAACTGCAACGACAACTGATATGAGAGTCCCTTCGACTACTAAGGCGTGGGGAGTACCTGATGCAGTACTTCTACCGGATGGCCGAGTTCGAATCTATATTGTTGAAAGCCCTGTTGTTGGTAAGTGCACGGAGAAAATTGCTTCGTACATTTCTACGGATGGAATCTCGTTTACAAAGGAGCCAGGTTGGCGCTTTGAAAATGGTTATGTAGATACCGAAATCTTGCGCGCCAAAGCTGGCGATTACGTAATGATCATGGCTGATATAGCTTGTACCAGCACAAATCGACAGATGCTTTTCGTAAGCACTTCTAAAGATGGATTGAACTGGACTTCCCCTCTGATGCTCACGGGTCCAGGCGTTGAAGGTTTGGATCCAACTGGTTATGAAGTCTCACCCAATGTTTGGCGAATTTATTATTCGCAAGGTGGACCAAATCAAACCTTTGTTGTGAAGCGTGGCCTTTTGAAGTTCACGCCAGTAGCGGTGATTACTCCTACGCCGACTCCAACACCATCTCCGAGTCCCACTCCAACCCCCGCTCCAACCCCCGCTCCAACCCCAACTCCAACTCCAACAATTATTAATTCACCTTCTCCCACTCCTACTGTGATTGCGCCATTGCCAACTCAGGCTGCTGCAAATAAGAAGATCACAATTACCTGCTTGAAAGGTAAGACCGTGAAGAAAGTTAGTGCAGTTAATCCAAAGTGTCCCAAGGGCTACAAGAAGAAGTAGCTGCTAGAGCTCGAGTGTGCGATTCGAGATGCACTCCCTGTAGATCAGAAATTTCTTCAGATTAGTAAGTTTTAAGGATCGAAGTGGTATTTTTCTCACACGAGTTGGTTTGACTCTCTTCAAACCTGGTATCGGCTGCGAAGCGATATTGAAGTGGCTCCGAGAAAATCGGGGCCATTTCTTTTTCCTCAACGTAACTTCTCCACAAAAAAGTTCATGAGTCGAAATCACACTTCTTATTCCATTGATTATTTGCCGCGTATCGGCTTGGTGTAGTGGCAGCATGCTTGACTTTGGATCAGGAGGCGCGGGTTCAATCCCCGCAGTCGATACGCTCAATTTTGACCGAAATCTCGGTCTCACCTAATATTCGGAACCTCACCAGAGACTGCTGGTCTCAGATCGCAAGGTCTGAAATAAATGTCGAAAGACAGCCCGCATAGGTTCGAGCGGATTACCCCGCGCGTTTCTATGCGTCGGGGTTTTTTACATTTAGCAGCAGAAATTCTGGCGATTAATAGAAAGGAAGCCAGATGGCTCGCCCTGATAAGGCAGCAGCAGTTGCTGAATTGGTTGAAGACTTTAAGTCTGCCGATGCAACGGTTGTTACCGAGTATCGCGGTTTGACCGTGACCTCAATCAAAGCGCTACGTCGTTCACTTGGTGCAGATACCAAGTACAAAGTAGCGAAGAACACGCTCGTCAAAATTGCTGCGAAGGAAGCTGGAGTAGAAGTTGATGAAGCACTTCTTTCCGGCCCAACTGCAGTCGCTTTCGTAAAAGGCGATTCAGTTGCCGCTGCAAAGAGCCTCAAGAACTTCCAGAAGGAGAATCCATTCCTTGTTATCAAGGGTGGAGTCTTCGAAGGTAAGCAAGTAACCACAGCTGAAATCATGAAGCTCGCGGATCTCGAATCACGCGAAGTTCTCTTGGCGAAGCTTGCTGGTGCTATGAAGGCATCAATGTCCAAAGCTGCACGCGCATTCGATGCACTTCGTATCAAGAGAGAAGCAGAAGCCGGTGCACCCGCTGCGCCAGCTCAAGCTGCCCCTGCTGCAGAAGCAGCACCTGTCGCCGAAGCAACAGCTCCAGAAGCAACAACTGAAGTTGTAGCCGAAGCTCAAGCAGAAACTTCTGCAGAACCAGCGCAAGCTGAAACAAATACAGAACCAACAGCTGAACCAACAGAGAACGCGTAAAGAAAGAGGAAAACAAAATGGCAAAACTCAGCACTGAAGACCTATTGGGTCAATTTAAGGAAATGACACTTGTCGAGCTTTCAGATTTCGTAAAGGCATTTGAAACCGAATTTGATGTAACTGCAGCAGCTCCAGTTGCTGTCATGGCAGCAGGCGGCGGCGCAGCAGGCGGCGAAGCAGCAGCTGCTCAAGATGAATTCACCGTCATCATTGAAGACGCTGGCTCACAGAAGATCGCCGTCATTAAAGAAGTACGTGCGCTCAACTCAAGCCTCGGCCTCAAGGAAGCAAAAGACCTCGTCGATGCGACTCCAGCAACTGTGCTTGAGAAGGCAGATAAGGCAACAGCAGATAAGGCAAAGGCAGCTCTCGAAGCAGCTGGCGCGAAGGTCTCTGTTAAGTAGGTTAAGTAGGTTACGTAGTAAGCGTTTGAAAGGGCCCTCCTTATACAGGGGGGCCTTTTCTATTTCTCCCTTTTACCACGGATTAGACATCGGCGTGTCGCGGGCACTATCCTGACCCCTCGCACAAAATCCTAGGGTCAGGCATATAGCGGCTGAGGCCTTACGTTCGCTGTGCGAAATTAGTAAACGTCCGTAAAGACAAGTAGTGAAAACTTTGGAAGGACAACTCTTGGCCGCGAAAACGAAATCAACTGCACCGTCCCGTATTTCTTTCGCCAAGATCCGCGAACCGCAAGAAGTTCCCAACCTATTAGCTCTCCAAGTAGAGAGTTTTGATTGGCTGCTCGGAAACGATGCATGGCGCGCGCGACTTGGTAAAAACGAAAGACCAGATCGAGGAGAAATTCCTAAGACATCTGGGCTCGAAGAAATCTTTGAAGAGATTTCTCCAATTGAAGACTTCCAAGGTTCGATGTCACTCTCATTCCGTGACCATCGTTTCGAACCAGCGAAGTACACGATTGCAGAATGTAAAGAGCGCGACATTACTTATGCCGCTCCACTCTTCGTCACCGCAGAATTCACCAACAATGTAACTGGTGAAATTAAATCCCAGACTGTTTTCATGGGTGATTTCCCATTGATGACACCGCGTGGAACATTTGTAATTAATGGAACCGAACGCGTTGTTGTCTCCCAGCTTGTTCGTTCTCCTGGCGTTTACTTCGAACGCACAGTTGAGAAGACTTCCGACAAAGATATCTTCACATCAAAGATCATCCCAAGCCGCGGTGCATGGCTTGAGTTTGAAATTGATAAGAAAGATTTCGTTGCGGTTCGTATCGATCGCAAGCGTAAACAATCAGTCACCGTATTCTTGAAGGCGCTTGGTTGGACTAACGACCAGATCCTTGCTGAGTTTGGCGAATACGATTCAATGAAAGAAACTCTTGCAAAAGATAACGTCAACACCCAAGACGAAGCTCTTCTTGATATTTATCGCAAGATGCGTCCTGGTGAGCCTCCAACAAAGGAAGCTGCACAAACCCTTATCGAAAACCTCTATTTCAACCCGAAGCGTTATGACTTGGCCAAGGTCGGTCGCTTCAAGGTAAATAAGAAGCTCGGTTTGGACCTTGATCTAGGCAAGTCCTTGCTCGCAATCGACGATATCGTCGGAACTATCCGTTATCTCGTTGCGCTTCACAAAGGCGAGACGCTGATCGATCTCGGTAAGCAAGTACGTGTTGAGATCGACGATATCGATCACTTCGGAAACCGTCGTCTGCGTACCGTTGGTGAATTGATTCAAAACCAAGTTCGCGTTGGTTTGTCTCGTATGGAGCGCGTTGTTCGTGAACGTATGACCACACAAGATGTTGAAGCAATCACGCCACAAACTCTTATTAACATCCGTCCGATTACTGCAGCAATCAAAGAGTTCTTCGGAACCTCACAGTTGTCACAGTTCATGGACCAAACAAATCCAATTTCTGGTCTCACACACAAGCGTCGTCTCTCAGCGCTTGGACCTGGTGGACTCTCACGTGATCGCGCGGGCTTCGAAGTTCGTGACGTTCACCCATCCCACTACGGTCGTATGTGTCCAATCGAAACTCCTGAAGGACCAAACATTGGTCTTATTGGTTCGCTCGCTACTTATGCGCGCATCACACCATTTGGTTTCGTTGAGACTCCATATCGCAAAGTTGTAAAAGGAAAAGTAACTGACCAAGTCGATTACTTAACTGCTGATGAAGAAGATGAACACATCATCGCTCAAGCAAATGCACCATTAACTGACGATAACCACTTCGCAGAAGCGCGCGTACTTGTACGTCGTCGCGGTGGCGAAGTTGAATACATCCCAGCTGAAGAAGTTGATTACATGGATGTTTCTCCACGTCAGATGGTTTCGGTTGCTACCGCAATGATTCCGTTCCTCGAGCACGATGACGCCAACCGCGCACTTATGGGCGCGAACATGATGCGCCAGGCTGTGCCGCTTCTTCGTGCAGAATCACCACTCGTTGGAACCGGTATGGAATACCGCGCAGCTGTTGATGCTGGCGATGTACTCCTTGCAGTCCGCGGTGGCGTGGTTACCGAAGTTGCCTCAGACCTCGTCGTTGTTAAGACAGACGATGGCGATGAAGATATCTACAACGTAGATAAGTTCATCCGTTCAAACCAAGGCACATCACGCAATATGCGCGTGATCGTCAACGAGGGCGACAAGATCGCTGCTGGCCAGGCAATTGCTGATGGTCCAAGCACACAACTCGGTGAAATGGCTCTTGGTAAGAACTTGCTCGTGGCATTTATGTCATGGGAAGGCCATAACTACGAAGACGCGATCATTCTCTCTCAGCGCCTCGTTCAAGATGATGTTCTCTCATCAATTCATATTGAAGAGTATGAAGTTGATGCGCGTGACACCAAGCTTGGTGCCGAAGAAATTACTCGCGATATCCCGAACGTTTCAGAAGAAGTTCTTGCTGACCTTGATGAGCGCGGAATCATCCGCATCGGCGCCGATGTTGTACCTGGCGATATCTTGGTTGGAAAAGTTACTCCTAAGGGCGAAACAGAACTCACACCTGAAGAGCGTTTGCTCCGTGCAATTTTCGGTGAGAAGGCTCGCGAAGTTCGCGATACCTCACTCAAAGTTCCACACGGTGAAGGTGGAAAAGTTATCGGCGTAAAGATCTTTGATCTTGACGATGGCTATGACTTGCCTGCTGGCGTAAACCAAGTTGTTCGCGTTTATGTCGCACAGAAGCGCAAGATTCAAGATGGTGACAAGCTCGCTGGTCGCCACGGAAACAAGGGTGTTATCTCCAAGATTCTCCCTGTTGAAGATATGCCATTCCTTTCGGATGGAACTCCAGTCGATGTTGTATTAAATCCACTCGGTGTTCCAGGCCGTATGAACGTCGGTCAGGTTCTTGAAACTCACCTCGGTTGGGTCGCAAAGAGCGGATGGGAAGTTAACGGCACTTCTGAAGATTGGCAGCAACGCCTTTCTGCAATTGGTGCAACATCTGCACAACCTGGAACTCGCGTTGCAACTCCAGTCTTCGACGGTGCGCGTGAAGAAGAAATCCAAGGACTCCTTGGATCAACACTTCCTAATGCAGATGGAACTCGCTTAGTTGGCGCTGATGGAAAGGCCTTGTTATTTGATGGCCGTACCGGTCAGCCATACCGCGAACACATCACCGTTGGTTACATGTACATCTTGAAACTCCACCACTTGGTCGACGACAAGATTCACGCACGTTCAACTGGTCCTTACTCAATGATCACTCAACAACCACTCGGCGGAAAAGCCCAGTTCGGTGGTCAGCGCTTTGGTGAAATGGAAGTGTGGGCGCTTGAAGCATATGGCGCTGCATACACGCTCCAAGAACTTCTCACCATTAAGTCTGATGACGTTCTTGGTCGCGTCAAGGTTTACGAAGCGATTGTTAAGGGCGAGAACATTCCAGAACCAGGCATCCCTGAATCATTCAAGGTTCTTGTTAAGGAAATGCAGTCACTCTGTCTCAATGTAGAAGTACTTTCATCTGAAGGTGTTGCTATCGAGATGCGTGATACTGATGAAGAAGTATTCAAGACGGCCGAAGAGCTAGGCATCAACTTGTCACGAGTTGAACCAAGTTCTGTAGAAGAAGTGTGACAGGGGGAGAATAGACAATGTTAGATGTCAACTTTTTCGATGAGTTAAGAATCGGTCTCGCATCTGCGGGCAACATTCGTGAGTGGTCTTTTGGTGAGGTTAAGAAGCCAGAAACCATTAACTACCGAACACTAAAGCCAGAAAAAGATGGTCTCTTTGATGAAAAGATCTTCGGACCAACTCGTGACTGGGAATGCTATTGCGGTAAGTACAAGCGCGTACGCTTCAAAGGAATTATCTGCGAGCGATGCGGCGTCGAAGTTACCCGTGCAAAAGTTCGTCGTGAGCGTATGGGCCACATCGAACTTGCAGCTCCCGTAACACATATCTGGTACTTCAAGGGCGTTCCTTCACGTCTTGGTTACCTTCTCGATCTTGCTCCAAAAGACCTTGAGAAGGTCATCTACTTCGCTGCCTACATGATCACTGAAGTTGATACTGAAGCGCGTGAAGAAGATCTACCAAAACTAGAGAAGAAGTTAAATTCTGATCGTAAGAAGATCGAAACTAAGCGCGATAACGATCTCGCTACTCGCCAAGAGAAGATGGAGAACGATCTCGCTGAACTTGAAGACGAAGGTGCAAAGGCTGACCAACGTCGTAAGGTCCGTGAAGCTGGCGAACGCGAACTCAAGAACATTCGCGAGCGCGCCCAGAAGGAACTCGATCGTCTCGAGGAAGTCTGGACCCGTTTCAAGAACCTCAAAGTTCAAGATCTTGAAGGTGACGAGAACTTGTATCGCGAAATGCGCGATCGTTACGGCATCTATTTCAAGGGCTACATGGGAGCTACCGCTATCCAGAAGCGTCTTGAAACTTTCGATCTCAAAGCAGAGTTCGACAAACTTAATGAACTTGCTGAAACCGGTAAGGGTCAGAAGAAGACTCGCGCCATCAAGCGTCTCAAGGTTGTTAACTCATTCTTGAGCACCTCAAACAATCCAGCATCAATGGTCTTGGATTGCGTTCCAGTTATTCCACCGGATCTACGTCCGATGGTTCAACTCGATGGTGGACGTTTTGCCACTTCAGATTTGAATGATCTCTATCGCCGCGTTATTAACCGTAACAATCGCTTGAAGCGTTTGGTTGATCTCGGCGCCCCAGAAATCATCGTCAACAACGAAAAGCGTATGTTGCAAGAAGCAGTCGATGCTCTCTTCGATAACGGTCGTCGTGGTCGCCCAGTTACTGGCCCAGGAAACCGTCCGCTTAAGTCACTCTCCGACATGCTTAAAGGTAAGCAGGGTCGCTTCCGTCAGAACTTGCTCGGAAAGCGCGTTGATTACTCTGGCCGTTCGGTGATCGTTGTTGGTCCACAACTTAAGTTGCACCAGTGCGGTCTGCCAAAGCAGATGGCTCTCGAACTCTTCAAGCCATTCGTAATGAAGCGCTTGGTTGATTTGAATCATGCTCAGAACATCAAGAGCGCAAAGCGTATGGTTGAGCGTTCACGTTCTGTGGTGTGGGATGTTCTCGAAGAAGTTATTGCAGAACACCCAGTTCTACTTAACCGCGCACCAACTCTGCACCGCTTAGGTATCCAAGCTTTCGAACCACAACTCATCGAAGGTAAGGCAATTCAGATTCACCCACTCGTATGTACTGCGTTTAACGCTGACTTCGACGGTGACCAGATGGCGGTACACGTACCACTTTCTGCTGAAGCCCAAGCTGAAGCGCGCATCTT
>Ga0207935_1000436_pt1 | contig 10154 bp, 5 predicted proteins | sample LakMenEpi30Aug10_FD_150746 | JGI IMG/M metagenome (GOLD analysis project Ga0207935, IMG submission 150746) | Freshwater microbial communities from Lake Mendota, WI - 30AUG2010 deep hole epilimnion (SPAdes) | ecosystem: Environmental > Aquatic > Freshwater > Lake > Epilimnion/Euphotic zone ...
CCAGCCGCTGCCGGGCCTCGTCGATCGCCCGCTTCTCCACCTCGGCAAGCGTCGGGTCGCGCGGCGGGAAGGCGAGTGTCCAGTCTTCATCGATCAACTGGTAGCCGAAGTCGCTGCCCCATGATTGGATCGCCTCGCGGGCGGCGTAGTAGGCCATCACGCCGGACGGCCGCACGAGGAGGAGGGGATAGGGCTGCGCCGCCGGGTCGGCCGACGCTCCAGGACCGCTGGCGATGTGCTCGCGGGCGGCCCGCAGGGCGCAGGCGAGGGGATTGCCCGGCCCGGGCGGCCCCTCGAAGTCGCCGGGCGACAGCCGGACTCCTTCGGGCTGCAGGAACACGCCGTCGAGGCTGCACTCGATATACAGCGGCCTGCGATGCGTGCCATTGCGGCCCACATAGGGCACGACGGCATACGCGGGCGGCTTCGTCTTCTGCTCGGCGCGGGCCTTGTCGAGCGACTCGCGGGCACTCTTGAGCTTCTCCTCGAGCGCGGCGAGATCGGCGTCGGTCGGCCGTGGTCCGCCGGCGTCGGCCTGCGCGAGCGTGCGTTCGAGTTTTTCGAGTTCATCGGCCAGCTCGCGCGTGTGGTCCTCAACGCCCGCGAGCTGCAGCCGGGCGGCTGCCAGGTCGGCCGCGGTCCGCTCGCGCACGCCCGCCAACTGCTCGAGCCGCCAGCCCAGGCTCTCCTTCACGAGCTCGAGGTCGGCGATGTCGGCACCCGAATCCGTCGCCACCTCCTCCCGCACCGAGCGGCTGAAGAGCACGAGCAGCACGAGCAGCGCGCCCATCGTGCATAGCAGCACGGCGAGAAACGGAAACAGGGAGATCGTCGGCCCTTGGGGAGGGTGCCTGCGGCTCATGCGGCCTTTCCGACGCGGTGGACGCCCTGCAGATCGACGCGCCGCGGCTCGGCCGCGGCATCCTGGGCCCGGGCCGCCAGGAGCTGCACCGAGGCGGAGAGCGTGGCGAGCGTCTCCTCGAAACGGCCGCTGCCGGCCAGCGCCGAGAGGTTCGATTCCAGGGCCCGCTCGAGCGTGGCCACGTTGTGCGTCGCGTCGACGACGCGGGCGAGGAGCTCGGCCTGGCCCGCAAGTGTCTGCTGGTGGTGCTCAAACGACCGCATCGCGGCGGTCAGCGCGTCGGCCGCCTTCGCCCAGCGATCCTCGCGCATCGAGGACAGGTGCGACTGGGCCTGCACGAGCGAGTCGCTCCACTTGGCGAGCGTCTCGTCGAGGGAGCGGGAGAGCGACGTCTGGAGCCTGCCGGCCGTCTCCTCGAACACGTGCTGGATGCTGCCGGCGGCCGACTGCTCGAGCGCCCGCCACGACTGCTCCTGAGCCGCGATCAGCTGCACCGAACTCCGCCCCACCGTCTCGCCGAGCCGGGCGACGGCGAGCGCGGTGCCGGCGGCACCTTCGGAGGGCTGGAACCGGCCGGCAAGCGCGGCCCAGGCGGCGTTGTCGACGCGCCCAAGCAGCGACTGCTCGCGGCGATCGATCACGAACTGGAGGAACATGAGCACCATCGACAGCGCGAGCGCCGTCGCCGTCGTGTCGAACGCCACACCCAGCCCGGCCACGACTCCGGAGATGTTCTCGAGCTGCGTGGGAGAGAGCTGTGCGATCGCCTCGGTGATGCCGATGACCGTGCCGAGAAAGCCCATGATCGGCACGGCCCAGATCACGAACCGCACGAGCCCGTAGCTCTGCGCCGCCCGTGCGGCATCGAGGTCGGACAGATACTTGAGGTGATCCTCGAGCGTGTCGGCGGAGCCGGTCCGCACCACGAGGTCGAGCGCCTCGCCGAGGCGGCGTTCGAGATAGGGAATGGGCCGGCCGGAAGGAGCCTCGTCGCCCCGGGCTTCCGCCAGCGCTTCGGCGAGCCCGACGGCGTCGGCCGCCGGCTGCCCGCCTTCAGGAATCGGAGCGAGCAGTTCGTCGCCGACCTGCCGCCGCTGACGCTCGATATCGAGCCACTTGATGGCGAGCGCCGAGAGCCCGACGCAAAACATCGCCGTTTCCACATACTCAACCCAGTGCCCGGCCAGGTAGCGAATCACGTTGGCATCGGTGATCACGCCCCCGTGGATGAGCGCGAAGAAGCAGAATGCCAGCGCGCCGCCCCACACGAGCGGCGATCGCAGGACCAGGGCCGAAAGGACGTTGATCTGCGACACGCTGCGGTTCCTCCAAGGCACTCGGCGGTACGGCGTCGGGCATGCGGCCCGATGGCGCGGTACCACCCGTGCTCTGTTGATCGGCAGGCCTTGCGCGACCGATTGAATCGAAACATTCGGTACGGATGAACGGCAGCCCTGCGGCAGCCGCGCCGGCAAGCTGGGCAAGCGAGGAGGGCTGATTCCTGGATTGCGGCCGGCGGATGCCGCCGCCTATCGTGCCGCCATGCCGCTCAACGCTTCGCACTCCTGGGCCTGGCCGGCTCTCGCGGCCGGGTGTGCCCTCGCCATGGGCGGGCAGTGGGTGCTGGCCCAACGGCCGCCCGCCGCCGGAGCCGCGCCGGGCATGAACGGCCAACTCTGGATTCAGACCGTGCCGGTCGACGACCGGCAGCAGCTCCTGCTCGTGGTCGATCCGCAGCTGCGGAATGCCGCCGTCTACCATGTCGACGGACCCACGGGCAGCCTCGTGCTCAAGAGCACGCGCAACATCACGTGGGACCTGATGGTCGGCGATTTCAACGCCCAGGAGCCGAAGCCGGCGGCGCTGCGCCGGATGCTCGAGGTGGGGGCGGAGACCGGTCCGATTGGGCAAAATCGGCCGTGAACGGCCCTGCGGACGGTGCGGTTCGCACGCTCCCCCCGCCACCCACGTAGAATCTCCGGTGTGGCTGCGTCGAAAGAGACCAGCAGGGAGATGCTATGGCCGGAAAATTTCTCACCCTCGAAGAAGCCGCACGTCAGCTCGGCGTGACGGTCGAGCAGGTAAACCAGTTCGTCGACCGCAAGAAGTTGTTCCCCATGCGCGATGGCGCCACGATCAAGTTCAAGGTCGACGACGTCGAGCGACTGATCCAAGACCTCGCGGACGAGATTCCCTCGACGGATGAACTGGACATCGATCTCGAGCCTGCGGCACCAGCCCCCGCAGCCGGCAGCCTGAGCGGGCTCGATGCCGACGAGATCGTGCTCGGTGACGCGATCGACGCGGGTGATTCACTGTTTGCCGACGGCGGCGATGCCGCAGCGGCCTCAAACACCATCGTGCGCGGCGGTGGAAGCGTGGCTGTTGGCGACGCTTCCGGCCTGTCGCTGCCTTCAGCGTCCGGGACTTCGGCTGCAGACATCCTGTTTGACGACGGCACGGCAGGCAACGATGACCTCGCACTGGAGTCGGTCCTCGGCGCGTCTTCCATCGGTGCATCGTCGCCGTCAATCGCCGCGAAGAGTGGCATCACTGGCGGTCCAGGCCAAATCGACGAAACGCTCGCCATCGACCTCGGGGATGCCGGAGCGGCCGGCGGCAGCGGCTCGCTCGCCATTGGCTCCGACGCCGGCCTGGCCGGATCACCGGAGGCCACGGGTGCCGGCCTCGCCTTGTCTGGGGCGCTCGACAGCGGACTGTCGCTCGAGGACGGCAACATCGAGATGTCGGGAATCGACCTCGGCGGCGACGGCGCCGCGATCGCCGACGGAGGCACGGTGCTCGGCGGTGACGACTTCGAGCTCGGCGGGGCCGGCGGCGACGACGACAGCGCGTCGGTCGTGATCGCGGAGTCGGAGTCGGGTGAGTCGAGTTTCTTCGGCCAGGCCATGGCGGGAGAGGGCTCCGCCTTCGGCGACGAAAGCGCGGGGCTGCCGAGCAGCATCGCCTCCGAGGCGATGGCGATGCCGGGCGATTACAGTCCCGAGATGGGCTTCAGCGGCCTGCAACTGGCCGGCCTGATCTGCTGCTCGCTCCTGCTCCTGTTCGGCGGGTTCATCGCCTACGACCTCGTGCGCACGATCGGCAGCCCCGAGAGCACGACCCTGGCAAACCCGCTCCTCGACGCGATGGCCGGCACCTTCGGCTGGCGGTAGCCGACGCCGGTGGCCCGACCCGGAGCATGCTCTCCGCCCCGAAGGCAGCAGCGCTATACTTTGAGTGCCGAAGATTCGGCCCCCGCCCCTTGCCGCCTCCGCAGGAATCCGATGGCAGCCCGCCGGCTCGTGTCGCCCGACCAGGCACCCGCTGTGCGGATGATCCTGGGCGCCTACGAATTTCTGGCGTCGCTCCGCTTCGCTGTGGTCTTGATCGCGCTCCTGGCGGTCGTCCTCGGCCTGGGCACGTTCGTCGAGAGCGGCTATGGCACCGAGGCGGTGAAGTTCGGCGTGTGGAACACCTGGTGGTTCACGCTGCTCAACGCGCTACTCGCCGTGAGCATCTTCTGTGCGGCTGCGATCCGGTATCCGTGGAAGCGGCACCAGACCGGCTTCGTGATCACCCACATCGGCCTGCTCGTGCTCCTCGCCGGCTGCCTGATGTCGCAACGCGGTGGAGTCGATGCGCAGATCCCGCTTCTCGAGGGAGAGCAGGGGAGCAAGGCCTACGAAGACTCCCACCACTTCGTGCTCGAAATCGCGCCGGGCGGTGGTGGAAGTCCCATCCGGAGCGGGCCGATCGAATTCCGGTCGGGACCGTTCAACTGGCGGGAATACTGGCAGGAACGCTGGTGGTTTCCCTGGGGCCTGGCCCCGCGCGACACCGGCGTCGTCCACGATGCCGACGGCGTGCGGCTCGAGGTGCTCGACTTCTATGCCGACTCGGTCGATGCGCTCGCCCCGAGCGTCAAGCTGAGGATCGGCAGCGATTCCTTCGCCGGCGGCGGGGATCGCGGGGTGTGGATGCCGGCCGAGCTGGCCTGGCAGCCCGATCCGCTCCGGGCCACACAGATGCGCCACCGCGCCAGCGTGGGCGGCGGCACGCTCGTGTTCTGGAAGACCGCGTCGCAGGCCGAGGCCGAAGCGTTCCTGGACGGCATGCCGGACGCCGAGATGGGGTATGGGGAGCGGGGGCAGCTCGTGCTCGTGGCCGACGGCAAGGTGCATCGCCTCAAGGTCGACGACGTTCTGGGCAAGGAGCGGTTTCCGCTCGAAGGGTCCGACCTGTTCGTCGAGGTGACCGACTTCGAGCCGAAGCTCGCCGCAGCCCGCGTGCGGGTGCGCCGCGGCGCGGAGGGCCGCGACGAAGAGATGGTCGTGCTCGCCGACCTCCCCGAAGTGACGATCCACGCGCCGCGGTCGGGTGTCTACGGCACGCTCTGGGTCGAGCGGACCGCGGCCGACGCTTCCGAACGGATGCAGGGCAAGGCCCGCAGCCGGATCGACGTCGTCCAAGCCGGATCGGGCGGCCGGCACGAGCTGCTCTATCGCGTGTGGCAGCAGCCGCAGGCGTTCGGCGGCCAGCTTCCTGCCGATTCGAGCCCGGTGCCCGCGTTCGCGATGCCGATGGGCAAGCTCGAACTCCGCGTCGATCGGTTCCTCCCTGCCGACACGCTCGAGGTGGCGACACTGCCGCTGCCCTTCTCGAAAGACAAAGCCCCCTCCGCGAAGCGCCGGGCGGCGCGGATCCGGCTCACGGTCGACGGCCACACCGAGGAGTTCTGGCTCGCCGGCCTGCCGATCCAGCCGGCTCAGGCGAGCATGGGGCCGCCGCGGCCCACGGAACGGCGCACGGTGGAGGGACGGGCACGGGTCGTGACGGTGATGCTCGTGCCCGATGCCATCGACATCGGCTTCGACGTGAAGCTCGACAACTTCGAGCGCCGGCTCGATCCCGGCACGAGCCAGGCCTCGCACTTTTCGAGCGTCGTCGAGTTCCTCGCGAAGTCGGGTTCGCCCCTGGTGAAGCGGCCCGTCACGATCACGATGAACGCTCCCGTGGATTTCTCCGACCCCGACACGGGCCGCTCCTACCGACTGTTCCAGGAGAGCTTCATGGGCCCCTGGCTGCCGGGCGACGAACTCTTCGAACAGTTCACGAAAGGCTGGAAGGCCCTGCCCGACAAACTCGAGGCGTCGGTACTCACCGTCAACTACGATCCCGGCCGGGGCGTAAAGTATCTCGGCAGTGGCCTGATCGTGATCGGCATCTTTACCATGTTCTACATGCGGGCCTACTTCTTCGCCCCGCGCCGCCAGCCCGGAGGTGCATGATGGTTTTTCTTTCCTGGAAACGTCTGGCCGGCGCCCTCGTCTTCGCGGCGATCCTCGCCACCGCTCCCGCCGTCGCGGCCGGAGAGCGGCCGGCGCCGGGGCTGCATTCGGCGCTCGCCTCGTGGCGCGAGATTCCCGTGCTCGAGGATGGCCGGATCATGCCGCTCGACACATTCGCCCGGCGGCACGTGGAGGCGATCTCGAATACGCAGACGCCGAAGCTCGCCACCGGACCGGGAGGGGCGGTCGTGCGCTGGCAGGCCGACGAGCTGCTGCTCGACTGGCTCGTGCGCCCACAGGCCTGGGAAGACATTCCGTTTCTGATTGCGGAGCACGAGGAGGTGCGAAAGCTCCTCGAACTGCCGGTGTTCGATTCCTCCGGCGGTGAACGGCACCGCCTCAAGTATGCCGCCCCCTCCGACGTGGCCGACAGCGAGCCGCTGCGGAAGCGGCTCGTGGAGGTCGACGAGCGGAGGCGGGCGGCGCGGGCCGAGGGCGGCCAGTTCCGGCTCGAGGGGGTCGACGCGAAGATCGACCAACTGTGGCGGGCCTACGTCGACTGGCGGCAGCTCACGTTCCGGGCATCGTCGGATGCGATTGGCCGCTCCCGGTTCGTCCAGCTCTTCGAGCAGGCCGCCGGAGCGTGGCGGCAACTGCGGAGCCAGCTTACCGCCGCCGAGGGCGAAGCCGGCGGCAAGGATATCGACGCCGCACTCCTCGATCTCGCCGAATCGCTCGGTCAGTCGACCCGGTTCGACACCGCCCTGGTCCAGCCCAAGCTCGAGGCGGTGCAGGTGGGAGCGAAGGCGCTCGCTGATCGGGCGGGCACCCTGCCGGCCGCCGTGCAGCGCGGCGTGCGCCGGTTTTCCGATCGCGTCGCCGTGCTCGCCGAGTCGCTCTACGACAACGGCGGCGGGCTGCTCGTCGTGCCCGCCGTCCGCGCCGAGCCGCTCGAGGCCGAACGCAATGCCGACGACGACATGCCTCCGTGGGTCGCCCTCTCGACGCTGCTCGACGCCCCTCCCGCCGCCCTCGCAGGCCTTCCGGCCGACGGCGTGGCGGCCGTGCGGGCGGGTTTTGGATCGCTCGTCGAGGCCGTCGCGCTTCCAGCGGAAGACCCGCGGCGAAGCAGCGCCGCCGCCACGGGAGCAGAGGCCCTGGCGTCGAGGCTGCGACTGCTCGGCGAGGCCGTCGAGCCGCTGCGGCGACAGTTGCCGATCGAGCAGGTCGACGCCGATTTGTTGCGCTACACAGCCTACCCACCCGCCGGCAGCACGCGGCGCGAGGTGGCCTACAACGAAACCGACCCGTTCAGGATGTCGTGGGTGTTGAGCCTGCTCGCGCTGTTCTCCTTTGCGGTGGCCTTCGGCCGGGCCCGTGGGCCGATGTTCTGGCTCGGCGTGGCGCTGCTGATCTCCGAGCTCGCGTGGACCACGGGCGCGTTCGCGTCTCGCGTCGCGATCACGGGCTGGGCGCCGGTGACGAATATGTACGAGACGGTGATCTACGTGCCGTTCTTCCTGGCGCTCCTTGGCCTGTGCTTTCTGATGGCGCCGGCCTGCGCCCGGGGCGTGGGTCATGCCTGGCGGATGACGGCGATGCCGACACCCCTGGGGTCGTTCATTCCGGGTGAGCGGGGCAGCGGCCTCGCGCCGTGGATCGCACTCGGGCCACGGATCGCCCTCTCGGGGCTCGTGCTCTGGGTGCTCGCCATGGCGCCCTACGCGGCGGGCGGTCGCACGATCATCAACCTCCTCCCCCAGACCGACGTCGACCGCTCGGTTCCCAACCTCAACAATCTCATCGTCTGGATCGTGGGGCTGTCGATGCTCGCGCCTGCCGTGTGGTATCTGCCGCGGGTCATCCTCACGGCGCTCGCATCGCTCGTGACGGTGCCTTTGGCATGGCGGGGCGGTCACCTCGCCGCCATGCTCCCGGAGGTCTATGGCCGGAAGTCGTTCGGCCTCGTCGTCACCGCGGTGGCCTTTGCGGGCACGTTCATCGCCTGGTTCTTCCCGATCCCCGGCAAGCAGTTCAGCCCGCTCCAGCCGGTGCTCCGCGACAACTTCTGGCTCACGATCCACGTGCTCACGATCGTGTCGAGCTACGCCGCCGGTGCGCTCGCCTGGGGCCTCGGTCTGCTCTCGCTCGGCTACTATCTGCTCGGCCGCTACCGGCCAGGCGGCCCGGGCCGGCCCGGCCAGCCGCCGGCAGCCTGCGCCGAGCTCGCCGGCTTCATCTACAAGGCGATGCAGGTGGCCGTGCTCCTGCTCGCCGCCGGCACGATCCTCGGCGGACTGTGGGCCGACGTCTCATGGGGCCGGTTCTGGGGCTGGGACCCGAAGGAGGTGTGGGCGCTCGTGTCGCTGCTCGCCTACCTCGTGATCCTCCACGGCCGCTACGCCGGCTGGATCGGCAACTTCGGCCTCGCCGCCGGCGCCGTGCTCGGCGCCGCCGTGATCGGGATGTCGTGGTATGGCGTGAACTTCCTCCTCGGAGCAGGGCTCCATTCCTATGGCTTCGGGCAGGGGGGCCAAACGGAGTTCTTCGCGTTCCTGCTCCTCAACTTCGCCCTCCTGGCGGCGGCCGCATGGCGCTGGCGCCGGGAGACGATCGCCACGGCCTGAACGGCGGCGGCACGTCACGCCATCGGCCCGCACTGAACTGCCGCACTGTCACACCCGCAGCCGACAGTGACACGGCGACCGCCCCCCGCGCACCGCTGCCGGCGTCGGGGCCGCCCGTCTTCACGACGCGGGCGGGCCGGCCCGCGCCGGAGGCGGTCTCGTAGGCGTCCCGCACTTCAGGCCAGCGGCTGCCGCCGGGGCCGCTCACCACCACCCAGTCGGGCTTCGTCGAGCGGGCGATCTCTGCCGGGAGGCTCGTCGCACTGCCGTGGTGCGGCGCCAACAAAACATCGCAGGTGTCGGGATCACCGGCGACGAACGCATCGAGGGCATCTCCCTCGAGGTCGCCCGTGAGGAGCAACCGTCGGCCCGCCGACTCGACCGAGAGCACAAGGCTTGTCTGATTATCGTCGGCGGCGGACGCATCGTGATGGAGCACTCGGACCCGGCAGAGCGGATCGTACGGGATATCATCACCGGCCCGCACGCACCGCACCGGAATGCGCCGCTCATACACCTGCCGCAATAGGTCGCGGGCCGCGAACGCATCACTCACGAGGAACGACTTCGACACGACCAGTTCCCCCACGTCGAATCGCTCGAGCAGGTCGGGCACCGCATTGAAGTGGTCGGTGTCGGCATGCGAGATCACGAGCGTGTCGATCCGCGCATGGCCACCGCTCCAGAGCACGGCCGACATCGCCCGCCGGGCGGCACCCGGCGCACCAAGCCGACCCGCGTCATAGACGAGCACACGCCCCTGCGGGCTGCGCACGACGATGCCACACCCATGGCCGAGCGCCGCCGCCGTCGCCTCGAGCGGCATGGCCGCAGGGCGCACGAGCGACGCGACCCGCGTGGCGAAGAGCCCGACGCCGATCCAAACAACCGCTGCCAGCGCCCACGTGGCCGGCCGCGCCAGCCGGGCTCGGGGCAGAGCGACCAGCAACGCCACTAGACCTCCATACGCTCCCGCGACCCACCATCCCGGCGGGCCGACGACCCAGGCATGCCCGGCGGGAATCGCCGCGGCCGACTCCGTCATCCAGTCGACGCAGCCGAGCGTCACGTCACACGCAGCGCCACAGATGCCCGCCAGCCACTCGGAGAAGGGTGCCACGACCAGGCAAGCAAATCCCCAGGCCATCGCCAGCGGCACCAGCGGCGCGACAAGCGGATTGAGCACGAGGCCGATCGGGCTCACCACATGGAAGCGCTCGGCGACGATCGGTGCGGTCACCACCCACACCGCCGTGCTCGTGATGACGACGGCAAGCGCCTGCCGGCCAAGCCGGCGCAGCCGCCGCTCCAGAGGACTACGGCTGCCCGCGATGAGCCGCTCGATCGGATCGTCGCCTGGACCGAGTGGCGGCA
>Ga0207935_1000442_pt1 | contig 10064 bp, 7 predicted proteins | sample LakMenEpi30Aug10_FD_150746 | JGI IMG/M metagenome (GOLD analysis project Ga0207935, IMG submission 150746) | Freshwater microbial communities from Lake Mendota, WI - 30AUG2010 deep hole epilimnion (SPAdes) | ecosystem: Environmental > Aquatic > Freshwater > Lake > Epilimnion/Euphotic zone ...
CGGCACGATGCCGGGTGTTCGCGTGAAGATGGCTGCGCTGGTCAAATACGCCGTCTCCGGGACACGGGGAGCCCGAAGCCTCCCTCAACTGGAAAGGGGAGGCGGCAGAGACGGTCGGTGCAATGTGGAGGAGCCGATGGGCAGATACGCGGCTTACTCTGAGCGCACCATCACAGTTGAGAATGGACTAGCGATCGCCCTCGGCGACGGAGCATTGTGCCGCCGGCTCGGACGCCGGCTTGGGCGCGTTAAGGCATGACAGGCTGAAGCCTGTCCTACAGCGCGGCGTGGGCGGATGGGCAGGATGGGCTGGCCTTGTTCCGGCAGCCGAGGGATCGGTACGGTTCCCGCCATGCATCTCGGATTCCAGAAGCGGCTGCTCGTGACCGCGCTCGTCGCCTGCGTCGGCCCCGGCTGTGGCTGGATTGCGCGCAACGACAATGCCGAGGGCGTGAAGCTCTATCAGCAGGGAAACTACAAGGGGGCCGTCGATCACTTCCAGCAGGCGCTTGCCCGCCAGCCTGGGAGCCCCGACTGCTTCTACAACCTCGGGGCCACCTACCATCAGCAGGCCAAGCTCTTCGGCCGGCCTGCCGACATGCAGACGGCCGAGCAGTATTACCATCTCTGTCTCGCCCGAAACCCGAGCCACGAAGCCTGCCAGCGGGCGCTGGCGGTGCTGCTCGTCGAGCAGAATCGGAGCGGCGAGGCGATGGCGTCGCTTCAGGAGTGGGCCAGGCGCGAGCCGGCGAACCCCAATCCGCAGATCGAGCTTGCCCGGCTCTGCCAGGAGCACGGCGATGTGAGGCAGGCCGAAAACCACCTCATCGACGCCCTGGCGGCAGACCCCAACAACACGCGGGCTCTCGTGGCACTGGGGCAGTTGCGCGAGGCGAACGGCGATCCCTCGCAGGCGCTGCAGAACTATTCCCGCGCCCTCGCCGTCGACGGGCGGCAGCCGACGGTGGCGGCCAAAGTCGCCGCCCTCAATGGATCGGGCCCCACGACGGGAACGGTCGCCCGTTGACCGGTGCGCCGGAGCCTCCTATTCTGCCCGGTCATGCCGTCGGGTGATGGCCGCGCTCCGCGGGGCTCGTGCCGGCCGGCCGGCACCGTTTCGGCAGCCCTGGAGTTTCCTGTGACGGATCGCAGCATCGCGTCGGTCAGTGAGCGGGTGTTCAACTTTTCTCCGGGGCCGGCCGTGCTCCCGCTGGAGGTGCTCGAGCGGGCGCGCGATGAGTTGCTCGCACTTCCCGGCGTGGGCATCTCGATTCTCGAGATCAGTCACCGCAGTCCGGCCTTCGACCGCATTCTCGAGGAGACGCTTGCCGACCTCAAGGGCCTTCTCGGCGTGGGCGCGGATCACGAGGTCGTGTTTCTCCAGGGAGGCGCGAGCCTCCAGTTCGCGATGGTGCCGATGAACCTTCTCCGCGGCCAAGCCGGAGCGGCTGACTACGTGCTGAGCGGCACGTGGGGCGCGACCGCAATCAAGGAGGCGCGCCGCGAGGGCAAAGTGCACGTGGCCTGGGACGGCGCAGCCACCAACTATGACCGGCTGCCGGCGCACGGAGAGATGACGCTCTCGCCGTCGCCGGCCTACGTGCACATCACGAGCAACGAGACGATCCAGGGGGTGCAGTGGAAGCACGATCCCGACGTGGGCGGTGCGCCGCTCGTGTGCGATTGCTCCAGCGACTTCCTCTCGCGGCCGATCGACGTGGCGAAGTATGGGCTGATCTATGCCTGCGCCCAGAAGAACGCCGGCATCGCAGGGGTCACCGCGGTGATCATCCGCAAGGATCTGCTCGAGCGGTCGCGGGACGAGCTGCCGACGATGCTCGACTACCGCACCTTCGTGAAGAACGGCTCCCGCCCGAACACTCCCGCGGTGTTCGCTGTCTACATCCTCGGCCTCGTGTGCCGCTGGATTCGCGACTCGATGGGCGGGCTCGATGGCATGTCGCGGCACAACCGTGCCAAGGCAAAGCTGCTCTACGACGTGCTCGATGCATCGGCCGGCTTCTATTTTGGCCACGCGCGTCCCGACTGCCGATCCGACATGAACGTCACGTTCCGGCTGCCCGACGAGGCGACGGAAAAGGAGTTTGTGAAGGGGGCCGTCAGCCGCGGTCTCGTCGACCTCAAGGGGCACCGCTCGGTCGGCGGGATCAGGGCCAGCATCTACAATGCAATGCCCATGGAGGGCGTCGAGGCCCTGCGCGACTATATGCTCGAGTTCCAGCAGTCCCGGCGGGGCTGACGCCGCCTGCCTCCAGGCACACCCGGAAACAACCCCCATGCCCTCGATCATCGTCCTCGACACGCTCAGCCCCGACGGCCTCGCCCTGCTCGATGCGGCCGCCGATCAAGGGATCACGTATGAAGTGTCGACGGGCCTGGCAGGAGCCGCGCTCCGCGACGCGCTCGCGCGGCACGACGGCGCCATCTGCCGCAGTGGGGTGAAGATCACGGCCGACGCCCTCGCGGGCAACCACCGCCTGAAGGCGATCGTGCGGGCCGGCGTGGGCACCGACAACATCGACAAGGACGCGGCCACGCGTCAGGGCATCGTGGTGATGAACACGCCCGCGGGCAACACCGTGAGCACAGCGGAGCATGCCTTCGCGCTGATCCTGGCACTCTCGCGCAACGTCGCCGCCGCCGATGCCAGCCTGCGAGACCACCGCTGGGACCGCAACAAGTTCATGGGCGTGCAGCTCGCCGGCAAGGCGCTGGGCATCGTGGGCCTCGGTCGGATCGGCCAGGCGGTCGCCAAGCGGGCCCGGGCGTTCGACATGCGCGTGATCGGCTACGACCCGTTCCTCTCGCCGGAGCGGGCGGCGGAGCTCGGCATCGAACTCGTCGACACGGTGCGCGGCATGCTGCCCGAGGTCGACTACCTCACCGTCCACACGCCGCTCACCGACGAGACGCGGCACCTCATCGGCCGGCCGGAGCTGGCCATCTTGAAGAAGGGCGTGCGGCTCGTGAACTGCGCCCGCGGCGGAATCTACGACGAGCAGGCGCTGGTCGAGGGGCTCCAGAGCAGCGTCATCGGCGGCGTGGCTCTCGACGTGTTCGAGAAGGAGCCCTGCACCGAGAGCCCGCTGTTCGGCATGCCCAACGTGCTCGTCACGCCCCATCTCGGCGCGAGCACGGAGGAGGCGCAGTCGCAGGTGGCCGTCGAGGGCGTCGGCCTGCTCGTCGACTTCTTCTCCACCGGCACAATCCGGCACTCGGTGAACTCGAGCGCCGTCGATCCGGCGGTGCTCGAGGGCGTGCGCGGATTCCTCGACCTCGCCTGGCGGCTGGGGTTGCTCCTGTCGCAGCTCGACGAGGCTCCGCCGCGGTCGTGCTCGATCGCCTACCGCGGCGAGATCGCCGGCCGCAACACGAAGCTGGTCACGGCTGCCTTCGCAGCGGGGCTCCTCGAGAGCGCGTTCGATGACGTCAACATCGTGAACGCCGAAATGCTGCTCCGCGAGCGGGGCATCGATCTCGTGGAGCAGAGCCGCACCGATCCGGGAGCGTTCAGCTCCGTCGTCGCCGTCGATCTCGTCGCCGGCGACCGCGTGCACCGCGCGGCCGGCACGCTCTTCGGGCATGCGATGCCGCGGCTCGTGCAGCTGGAGGGCCACCGGCTCGAGGCCTACCTCGACGGCATCCTGCTCGTCTTCACGCACCAGGACGTGCCGGGCATCATCGGCAGCGTCGGCACCGCCTTCGGCAGTGTGGGCGTGAACATCGCCCAGATGACGGTGGGCCGCGCCACGCCAGGCGGCGACGCGATCGGCGTGTTGAACCTCGACCAGGAGCCATCGGCCGAGGCGATCAAGGCGGTGCTCGCCTGCCGCGGCATCCGCTCGGCGAAGGTCGTGAAGCTGCCCTTGGCCGGCCAGGTGCCCAACTGGCTCGCGGTCTCATCCGCAGGCACGCGTGCCGCGCGGACACCGCAGGCCGCCGGACGGTAAGCCGAGGACCCGCACGGGCACGGCGAGGATCGAGGGCGGTTTGACTGCCCTCGCCTCCATTCGCACAATGAGATTTCTCCGGCCGATCGTCCCCTCCACCGGTCACCCACCCATGAGCATCGTGCCCTCGGAGACACGCAGCGCGAGGCTCCGAGCCGTCATCACGCTCGTCGCTTTCAGCCTTGCTGCGGGACCGGGCACCGCGTGGGCGGCCGACGCCGCGCCTGCCGCCCCGGAAGTCGCCACGCGGCGGCTGCTCGACGCCTTGGACGAACGGCAGATGCCCGACGTGGTTCTGTGGGTGCTCGACCGCGTCGTCCGGGATCCCGACACGTTTCCCACGCTGCAGAAGGAGGCTCCCTTCCGTCGGGCCACCGCGCTCGTGGCTGCGAGCCGGCTCGAGACCGACGCGAAGAAGCGAGCCCAGATCCTTGACGACGCCGAAAAAGAGATCGACAGCTTCCTCGCGGCGGCGCCCGATGGCCAGCAGGCGATCGCCGCGTTCACGCAAAAAGGCAATCTGCTCGTGGAACGTGGGCGGGCGAAAGTGGAGCAGTCGAAGCGGGCGGGCGAGGATGCCAAGGCACGCTTGGCGGAAGCGGTGACGTTTTTCGACGGGGCGATCAAGGCGCTCGAGGGGAAGGGTGAAAAAGAGATCGCCACGGCCACGAACGCCGAGGACGCGGTGCTCAAGGAGTTGCGGGCGGTGGATCAGCGGCTCGCGGAGCTCCAGGGCACGGGCAAGCCGGATGAAAAGGAGGAAGAGGGAGGCAAGGCAGCCAAGAAGCCGCCGCGCAAGCCCTCCGATATGCGGCTCGTTGAGCAACTCGAGGAGCGCCAGGACGCCCTGCGGGGCCAGTTGCTCCAGACGCGGCTCCTCATTGGCGGCGCCTACTTTGAGAAGTCGAAGGCCTTGCCCGTGGGCTCAGAGGAGTGGAAGGCCGCGCTCAACAAGTCGGCCGCCGATTACAAGGAACTGTTTGCCAAGTATCGGTCCCGTGGCGCCGGCCTTTTCGCCCGCTACTACGAGGGCCGCAACTACCTTCTGCTGGCCCAAGCAGAAAAGGATGCGGCCGCCAAGAAAAAACTACTCGAGCAGGCGATGCTGACGCTTTCCGACGTGAGCAGCCTCGATGGCGAGGCGGGCTTCGTTCCGTCCCTCCGGGCCAAGGCCGTCGGTTCCACGCTCGAAGGCTGGCTGGATCTGAAGAAGTACGCGGACAAGGAGTTCAAAGACTTCGACGAGCGGATGCAGAAGATCGTGCTGGCCACCGTGCCGATTGACCGGCTCGATCCGGATCTGTTGACGATGAAGTATCGCGCGGCCCTGTTCTACGAGCGGGCCGCCGACGCGCTCCAGGACAAGGCGAAGGGGCGGCCGTTGCTGCAGAATGCGAAGAAACTTGCCCTCGAGGTGGCGAAGGTCAATCGCGACTACGCCCAGGAGGCGCGGGCGCTGCTCGAGCAACTCGGCAAGTCGCTGCCCGAGGATGTCGCCGCCGTGGCGGCATCGTTCGAGTCGGCAATGGATGCCGTGCGGGTGTCGCTGGCCTCGATGCAGCAAAAGCAGGCCGAGAAGAAGCAGGCCGAGGCGGCCGGCAAGGCGGCTGAGGCTGAGGCGGCCGGAAAGGCGGCGAGCACCGAACGCGACAAGTTGATCGCCGGCCTCCGGAAGGCGCTGCCGCTGGCGGCCGATGAAGACCTCGATGCCGTCAATCAGGCACGGTACATGCTCACGTTCATGCTTTACGATGCCCGCCGATTGCACGACGCGGCGGCGCTCGGCACGTTTCTGGCGGAGCGGTATCCCAATGCCCGCGGAAGCAGGCAGGCGGCGAAGGTCGCCATGGCGAGCCTGCAGCAACTATCGAAGGACGGTGCGCCCGAATGGCGGCTGGCCGCGAAGCGGCAATGCGCCGACATGGCAGGGCTGATCATTCGCACCTGGCCGGAGGAGGCAGAGAGTGCCGACGCCGCGGTGATCGCGATCGCCACGGCTACGGAGGCTCGCGACCCCGAAAAACTGCTCGAGATCCTGGCACAGGTGCCGGCCGCGTCGCCGCGCCGGGCCGAGGTGCTGCTGCTCGCTGGCAACGCGCTGTATCGCGACGTTCTCGACAAGCGCTCGCTCGAGGAGGGGGCGCGGCCGGCCGCGGAATCGCTCGCTGCCTGGAAGCAGCGGGCGGCCGAGGCGATCGACGAAGGCCTCGCCGCGATTCCTGCCGGGACTGCACCGACCAAGACCACCGTGGCGGCGGTGCTCGCCCGCGTCCGCATGGCGATTGAAGACGGCAACCGCGAACTCGCCCAGCGGCTGCTCGAGCAGCCGGAATATGGCCCCTGGACGCTCGTCAACGGCCAGGATCCAAACTTCGCGACCGGCTCGCTGGCGGAAGCGACACTGCCCGTGGCGCTGCGGTTCTTCATCCAAGCCGACCAACTCGACAAGGCCCAGCAGGCGATGGACAAGCTCGAGGCGGCGGCAGGCACGGGCGAGGAGGCCTCGGCCAAACTGACGGCGATGTATCTGACGATGGGCCGCGACCTTCAGGGGCAACTTGATGCCCTCGGCGCCGGAGGCAAGGCCGGGTCGCCCGAGGCGCTCGCGCAGGCTACGGCGATCCTTGGCGGGTTCGAGAAGTTTCTCGACGGGGTCGCGAAGCGTGATCAAAAGACGTCGTCGCAGATCTGGGTGGCGACCACCTACCTCTCGCTGGGGTCGGGTGCCGGCACCGGGTCGGTGGTGCCCAAGGCCAAGGCCGAGGGCTATCTCGCCAAGGCTGCGGAGACGTACCAGCGGCTGCTGCAAAAGGGCGGTGAGGAGATCACGAAGTTCGAGCCGGCGATCCGCCTCAAGGTGGCCAACGTGTATCGCGAACTCGGCAAGTGGGATGAGGCTCAGGAGCAGATCGACTGGATTCTCGCCGATTCGAAGCGTCAGAATTCGCTCGAGACGCAGATCCAGGCGGCCGAACTCCTGCAGGCGGCCGGTGAAAAGTCGGCTGACAAGGAAAAGGCGGAGCAGTATCTGAAGCAGGCGATCGTGGGCCGGCGCAACGGGGCGAGCGTTGTGTGGGGCTGGGGAGGGATCGCCAACAAGCTGGCCCGCCAGGCCTTCGCGTCGAGCGATGAGAAGGCCCTCGAGGCACGGGCGAAGTTCTTCACGGCTCGACTCAACGTGGCCACGTGCCGGCTCGCACGGGCGAAGGCTGCCACGCAGGATCGCGAGAAGCTGCTGGAGATGGCGTACAACGACATTGCGATCACCTACAAGCTTTATCCGGAGATGGGCGGCAAGGGGATGGAGAAGCAGTTCGACAGGCTGCTCAAGGAGATCGAGAAAAATCGGGGCAACCCTGCGCCCAAGGGCTTGGCAGGCCTCAAGGAGGCCCAGCCGGTCGAGACGGGAGCGGGGACATGACGGGCAGATCAGTCACACGGAGAGGGTTCGAGGCATGAGTGGAGCGATCATGAGTCGGCGAAGCGGTGTGAGGGCGGCGTGGCCGGGTGTCGCCGTGCTGGCGTGCGCCACCGTCGGTTTTTGCGGCCGTCTGCAGGCACAGGCCCCGGACCGCGTGGTCTCGACCGAAAGCACGGTCACCGGCAAGGTCGTGGCCGTCTCGACCGAGGGGGTGGAGGTCGAGGAGCGCGGCGGAGAAACCCGCAAGATCCCGATCGACCAGATTCGCGACGTGCAGTTCGGTGGCGAGCCGCAATCGCTGCGGGCGGCGCGGTCGATGCTCTCCCGCGGCCGGGCCGCCGATGCGGTCGAGGAGGTGGCGAAGGTCGAGGCGGCTGACCTCGACGGCGCGGAGCCGCTCGTGCTCGAGGAGCTGGAATTCGTGAAGGCCGCGGCTACCGGCCGCGCGGCCCTTGCGGCCGGAGCCGATCCGAAGGACGCAGGCCGGATGGTGGGCGAGTTCCTGGCCAAACATCCGCAGAGCCATCACTTCTACGACGTGCAGCAACTGCTCGGCGACCTGCTCGTGCGGGCGGGCAAGCCCGACTTGGCGATCGCCGCCTACGCCACGCTCGCGAAGGGCCCACCCGCGCTCAAGGTGCGGTCGGCCGCGGCGAAGGCGGGCATGCTCTTCGAGCAGCAGAAGTTTGCCGAAGCGATGGCCGAGTACGACGCGGCGCTTGCCATCGACGCCGGCGACGACGCGAGCGCTGAGCAGAAGCGCGGCGCCGAACTCGGCAAGGCCCGCTGCCTTGCAGAGCTCGGAAAGAATGCCGATGCCGTGGCACTCGTGCAGGCGCTCATCAAGCGGGCCGACCCCGAGGAGAAGAATTTGCTCGGGCGGGCCTACAACGTGCTCGGTGCCGCCTACCGGGCGGCAGGCGATAAAGACCAGGACGCCCTCATCGCCTTCCTGACGGTCGATCTCGTCTACAACGGCAGTCCCGACAGCCACGCCGAAGCCCTCGCCCATCTCTCGGAACTGTGGGAGAAGGGTAAGAATCCCGAGCGGGCACGCGAGGCCCGCAAGTCGCTGCAGGACTCGTACCCCACGAGCCCGTGGGCGAAGAAGGTGGCTGCCGCCGGCGGCGCGTGATCGGCATCGCCTCCGATCTGCTTTTGCGGGGCAAAGTCCTTTGGCGTAGGATGTTCATCGATTCGGAATTATTCTGCAAGGAGACACGTGATGCGGATGGGAGTCGTCGACGAGTGTCGGGGTGACGCGGGCTGGTTGGGAAAGGCGGTAGGCCGCGGTCTTTTCGGGCAGTTGCTCGTGGCGGTGGCGATGGTCGCTACTGCGGTCGGGCCGACGCTCACGATCGCCCCGGGGGTCGTCCACGCCCAGGACGAGGAGGCCGCCGCGGAAGAGGAGCCAGCAGCGGAGGGCGAGAGCATGCTCGTCTTCTACTACAACGCCCTCGGCCTGAAGTATGTCATCGTGTTCCTCCTGCTCTCCTTCGGGCTCGTGGCGCTGCTCGTGATGTGTTTCCTGCAGATCCGCAAGCCGGTGTTGATGCCGCCGGGCCTGAGCCAGGAGTTCGAGAACCGCTTGGACGCGAAGGACTACCAGCAGGCCTATGAACTCGCGAAGAACGACGACTCCTACCTCGGGCAGGTGCTGGCCGCGGGCATGGGCAAATTGCAGTCGGGCTACGGTGCCGCCGTCGAGGCTCTCCAGGCCGAGGAGGGGGAGCAGGCGATGAGGCTCGAGCACAAGATCAGCTACGTGTCTCTCGTCGGGGCGCTGGCCCCGATGTTCGGGCTGCTCGGCACGGTCGACGGGATGGTGTCGGCGTTCATGATCATCGCCAAGTCGGCCACGGCTCCCAAACCGAACGAGCTCGCGATCGGCATCTCGCAGGCGCTCATCACCACGCTCATCGGTCTTTGGCTGGCGATTCCCGCCATCGCGTGCTTCGCGCTCTTCAAGAACTGGCTCCAGAAGCTCAACGGCGACGTTGACACTGAGGCCATGCGGCTGATGTCACGGTTCGCGAACATGGGCAAGAAGTGAGCCGACCATGGCGCGCAAGCGAGGTGGTGATCCGTCGACGACCGACATCGACATGACGCCGATGATCGACATGACATTCCAGCTCATCACGTTCTTCATGTTCGTGATGAATTTCTCGGAAGCCGAGCAGGATGAGCGGATCCAGTTGCCCTCAAGCCAGCTCGCCAAGCCCGTCGAGGGCGTGATGGAGACGCCGATCACGCTGCAGCTCACCAACAACGGCTCGATCATCTATGCCGGCGAGATGGTCGCCGTCCGCGACATCGGCAGTTACCTTGAGCGCGAGAAGAGCGTGATGATCGACGCCGGCAAGGAGCCGAGTGCTGCCACCGTGATCGTGCGGGCGGACGGCCGGGCGAAAACGGGTGAGGTGCAGGAGATCATCCGCATCTGCCAGGAAAAGGGGTTCGAGCGGTTTGCTCTCCGGGCACAGTACGACGAGGGCTGAGGTCCGATGGCCAGGCGCGAATCATCTCTGGGCGACAAGGTGTCGGTTGATATGACGCCGATGATCGACGTCGTGTTTCAGTTGATGTCGTTCTTCATGTGCACGCTCAAGGTGGTGGCTCCGGAGGGCGACTTCGACATCCGGATGCCGCTCGGCGTCGCGGCGGCCGCC
>Ga0207935_1000443_pt1 | contig 10059 bp, 9 predicted proteins | sample LakMenEpi30Aug10_FD_150746 | JGI IMG/M metagenome (GOLD analysis project Ga0207935, IMG submission 150746) | Freshwater microbial communities from Lake Mendota, WI - 30AUG2010 deep hole epilimnion (SPAdes) | ecosystem: Environmental > Aquatic > Freshwater > Lake > Epilimnion/Euphotic zone ...
CACTACCCGCCAATACGAAATGCCGCAAGGTGTTGGACTACCGAGCACCTCGAAAAAAGAGTCAATCAGCTTTCCACCGGATTCGAGCACGAGCACGAACATGGGCACGAACATGGGCACGAACACGAGCACCTGCATGGGCACGAGCATGGGCATGGGCACGAGCATGGGCATGGGCACGAGCATGGGCACGAGTATGGGCACCGCTGCACTGAATAAGACACCCACTGCACAACTTGAGAGAGCCGTTTCAAGAATCAGCCAACAGCATTCCTCATCCAATTCGTCAGCTTCGGGTCAAGCAGCGTTTGTGCGATATAGAAGGCGCCATCAAAGGAGTGATCAGCGCTGTGATCGCCGGGTACAGCGACAGTGCATGCTCCGGCTTGTACAGCAGAGCGACATCCATGACCGCTATCCTCCAAAGCCAGCATCTCAACAGGATTTATTCCTAGCCCCTCAGCAGCAGCATGATAAATATCCGGATGCGGCTTACCATTGGGAACATCCTCCGCTGTGACGATAAACTGCAAGCGAGGGAGAAGTCCCACTCGAGCCAAACAATCCTCAGCAAATCGCCGGCGACTACTTGTCGCCACACAACAGGGTAAGCCGTGAGCCTCCAGCCATGCAAAGGCCTCCAACACGCCAGGCATCAATCCTAAACGAGAGGGCAACAATTCCGAAAACACGGTATCGGACTCGGTCAGTAACGAATCCGCATCATCACTAAGCTTTTCCTCACGAATCATCAACTCGATCGCCAAACGCCCGGGCAACCCCATCATCCCGCGGCGTAATTCTGCGCGATAGGGCTTTCCACGTCGAGCCAAGAGGATAGTCCCCACATCCAAATATACCTCCTCGGTGTTCAGTAAGGTACCATCCATATCGAATGCCACACCTCGAATCGGCTCATGCCATTTCAGCTCACCCATCGTGTCTCACTTAATCCCCACGGCAATAACTTTTTTGACTTGATCCTTACACCGAATCTGTTTTCCAATCTACCCTACTCTCATCTTAAACATAAACAGAACCGAACGGCAGAACAGGTAACATGATTTTGATGCTTCAGTAATTCATCTTTTTAAGTCGTCGCTAGATACGCATACAAACACGTTCCTGCTAAAGTAGAGGGAAGCAATAGCGACCATCATTGTCGCGGAATGGAAAACGGAGAAAATGCAAACATGAGCCCATCTATCAATGATGATGCTGGCCAAAAACCAAAATTGCCAGGAACCTATCAACAAATCGTCGAAAGGTTTCCCCAATTAGCCGCAGCTCACGAGACGATGTCGGATGCAGTCGAAAGTCTGGGGGCTTTAGATACCAAGACGATGTCATTGATCAAAATCGGAATCTCTCTGGGAGCTGGCCTCGAATCTGCTGTGCGTAGCCACGTACGTCGCGCCAGAGAAGCTGGAGCATCGGAACTAGAAATCGAACAAGCTATTTTTCTTGGTATGACGACCGTCGGTTTTCCTCGAACCGTTGCCGCTTGGAGCTGGGCTCAAACCCAGTTCGCTCGCGATCGAGGTGTTAAAGATTAGAGCACTCAAAGAGTCATCGCTCATGCTGCAACACAGTTTTTCAAGCTACATACTCGCCGGTGGCAAAAGTAGCCGATTTGGCTCCGATAAAGCCTTGGCGATGATCGATGGAAGCCCTCTCATCTGCCGCCTAGCCAAACAGCTTCGCGAGTGCAATCTTCAGGACAACTACATAGTGGCTGATCGCGAAGATCGCTACCAGCAACTCGCCCTTACCTCTATCCCTGACCTACGTCCGCAGCTTGGACCGCTAGGTGGCTTGTGGACAGCTCTTAAACATCGTCTGGATCATCTTGGCCCAGGTTGGATCCTACTTCTTCCTTGTGACCTGATCGACTTCCGAGCTTCCTGGATTACCGATTGGCTCCATTCGATCCCTGCAAGTACAACCCCCGATTCAGTGACTGCATTAGCCATTGCATTTTATGATCAATATTGGCAACCACTTCCTGCTCTCTATCACACCAATCTTCTCGACAAGGTAATCGAAGCCGTTGACGCCAACCGATTGTCATTACAGTCGCTCTTGAATTCACTTGATGATTTCGCCATACCCGTCAGCTCACAATCATCATCCGATATTCGAACAGCAAACACACCGGATGAATTATGGAATCACCTATCGAGTAAGCGCTCCCAAGAGAATTCCTAGAGACACTCGGGGCTCGCATGGTTACCAAGAAGCGATATAACTTCATGACTGGGATTGGTTTCGATAACGAGTGGTCAACTCGATTGATCGAATCACATTTTAGAAAATCATGGCTTCAAAGTTGGCTGAAGGGCGTTGATGGCAGAGTTTGTCAGCAGCACGACTGTTAAACAGCAATAATACAAGATCACGTATTTATCAGGACAAGTTTATTTCAGCCAGTAACATTTCCATGGTCCTGGCGAAGTTAGCTGATCTGCTGCGATCTCGATAAAACCATCGCTGCGACTCAGAGCAACAATATCACCAGATCCTTGATTGGGAGTCAGTTGAACCACCAAGCTCCCATCCTTTTGTTCTTGCAAACATTGCACGGGGCGGTACCAATGCAACGGTATCGATTTACCATCTGGATTAAACAACAAAACCGGCGATGACTTCGACTCGATATGCCGAAAGCCTGCCAAGTATCTTAAAACGGGCAAAGCAATTCGAATCGCCGTCGCTGCTACAGAAACAGGATTTCCGGGAAGTCCAAGAATCGCTTGTCCCTGCGGTCCAATCGCCCCCAACACTGGTTTTCCCGGCCGAATTGGAAGTTTATGAAAAACAATTTCGCAACCGATCGACCTGAGAACGTGAGGAACATGATCGGTATCTCCCATCGAAACTCCGCCGGTTAACAAAATCGCATCGCTCTGCTTCAGCGCCTCTGTTAGATACTGACGCACACTCTCTTCTCGATCTTGCAAGCGTATTCTTTCAACAATTTTCAGCCATCGGTTCGGGCAGAGCAAGGCCTCCAGCAGCGGACCATTTGAATCGCGTATTTGCCACGGTTCACTTGGCTCTCCCGGTTCAACTAACTCGTCGCCCGTATTAGCAATCGTCACTCGCAAGCGGCGATAGGCATCAATCTGCCGAGCACCAAAACTCGCTACTGCAACCATCGCAGAAGTTGATACCAAAGTTCCACTGTCGAGAATAACATCACCTTGCTTCCCATTCTCTCCACAGCGCCGAATATTCTGGCCTACTCTAAGTTGATCCTTAGGTATCCTCAATTCGAAGCTCTCCGTTAGCTCGATCGTATCCTCGCGTTTGATTACCAAGTCAGCTTCCGAAGGAACCGGAGCTCCTGTAAAAATCCGCACCGCGCATCCGGTAGGCATTTGAGGGGCTCGATGGCCTGCTTGCGAAACTCCTGATACGGTGATTTTTCCGGGTTGAATATCTGATATGCGTAGTGCAAAGCCATCCATCGCGGAAACATCCAGCGGTGGCGATGGACGATCTGCTACCAACGAAGCTGCGAGAACGCGATCAAATACATCTTGATGAGCAATCTTTTCCGTTGCGATCGGCCTAAGGAGTCCCACCAGTCTCTGGATGGCTTCGTCAGGATGATTAAGCTTGGGCAATTGCGGGAGTGATGGAGACATAGTGACCTATCGTACTAACTCTGGCTTGATCAGTTTTGCTTCCTGCGCAGTCACCACCGCTGCAACGAACGCCTCATCGGTTCCCGCTGCGCCAAATCTTCCTTGACGATCCAGCGCTATAAAGTTCACGCTGAGGTCTTGCGGTTTCTTTCGGTCTCCCTTAGCGATACGTTCAATTGCGGCGCGACAGGCCGCTGTGGGATCAAGTCCCTGTCTCATAAATTCCACAATGAGAAAGGTACCGCAATATCGAAGAATGTTTTCCCCGATACCTGTCGCTCCGGCGGCGCCGACTTCTCCATCCACATAGAGACCACCTCCAATAAGTGGGCTATCGCCAACGCGGCCTGGAAGCTTGTAAGCTAAACCTGAAGTCGAACATCCGCCAGCAATATGCTTATCCTGATCAATTCCAAGCAAAGCGATCGTATCGTGGGAGTCCGCTGGAACCTTCTTCTGCTCACTAAGCCATTTGTTCCATTTTTCTTTTTGTAGTTGCGTGAGCAATTCCTGCTTTTCGAAACCTTGCTTTTCTGCAAATTCTTTCGCACCTCTACCGACCAGAAAAACATGCTTTGTTTTTTCCATAACACGACGCGCTACGGAAATCGGATGAGGGTAATCCTCTAAGGCAGCCACCGCGCCCGCCTTATGCGTTGCACCGTCCATGATACAAGCATCCAACTGGACGACGCCTACCGCGTTTGGAATGCCACCCACACCGACCGAATCCACTTCCGTATCGGCCTCCGCTACTTTGATACCTTGTTCGACTGCATCGAGAACCGACTGACCGGAATTCAATGTTTTCAAAGACTCTTGGCAAGCTGGAAGACCGAAGGGCCAAGTTGCGATGAATAGGGGAGTTCCAGCTAGATTCACGACAGAATGATTTGCTGCCAACGCTATTTGGGATGTTTGTAACAGTGCCGTGGAAACTCCAGCACTCCATGTTCCGAAAATACGCCGATTCACTTTCATCTCAGCCCCCTTCATCTGCAATCGACCATTGAATCCCACGCTTACGAAAGTACAATTTAGCGTATTGCTTGGGCAGCCAACACCCAAGGGCAGAAGATGTCAAAGAGCTTCGCTGATTGGCACTACCTTCTCCTCGTTCAGGTGATCCTTGTCGCAACGCGAACTCGAACCATCCGATCCTAACTCGGTGGATTCCACGCAACAATTGAAGGCGCCATCCGAGTTCCCTTTTGCCGGTATTCTTCTCTGCATCGTCCTTCTGGCTGGCGTTTTGCTGCTTTCTCCACTTCCAATCCATGGTCGGATCGTTAAACCGCTGTGCGATCTAGTTCATCTTCCCATGTTCATCGTCCTAACCTACTGCTCGCTGGTTTGGCGCGAGTCCAAGACATCATGGAAAAAGCAAACTTCTATTTGGCTCGTCCCCGTGACTTTACTGGTAGCTGGCACCGCATTTGAGCTTGCTCAAAAGTTTTTTAATCGAGGCACCAGTCTGGAAGATGCACTCTCAAATACTTTTGGCATTGCGATTGGCTCCCTACTTTTTTGGGCCAACTATCGATGCAGCGGAACCCGCAAAACGATACTCAGGGTCATCGCTGTGATCTGCTTTATATCGATCTGGTCAATGACGCTCTGGACGTTAATACCTTTTTTGAGATGACCGCAGTAGCAACACCGTTTAATAAGCTGCTAAAAAAAATCACCAGCAACCATCGATCGATGACTGCTGGTGCGGATCTTTTCTTGCGGTTGTTTGATTCAACCCAAAGATGGTCGGACAGAAAACTTGCTATGGGGTAATAGTAAACTCAACAGAAGACTGCCCAAACTTCTTACCCTTGAGATCTTCAATGTTCAGCTTGAGCTGGTACTTGCCTGGCACGAGATCTTTGGGCAAGTGGAAACGATAAGCGATAAAATAATCACGACGCCAATTGCGGCACTTCTGTCGATCGGTGGGCAAAGATTGCTCCGAAACACGATTGCCTGCCAAATCTACAATTTCGTAATTCGCTTTAAACTCTGTTTCATATCCCTCTGGTACCGAAATCGTTGCGAAGTTTTCGATTTCGCAATAGAGCAGGACCATCTGATCAGCTTTAAACGAGTTGGTTGGGAAGCGAGTAATCAAACCATAGCTTTCTACGGCACTACAAAATTCCAAATTGCGAACTTCTAAATTACTGATCGCTGCTAGATGCTGATTGGCTGCACGTTGTCTCTCAGCCACCAAACTGAAACGTCGACTGCGTGATTCAGGTCCTTCGGTATCATATGCATGATAAAGGGCTTGCAACGTATTTCGAAACCATTCCTTCTCTTGATTATCCCAAGTCTCTACCGGCTGTAACGAACTGTCGAGTTGGTTGGCAGCCAAGTACATCATCCGCAATCTCGCCTCAAGTTGCTGTCGCTCTTTCGGCGTAAGCTCTTTTCCGTTGCTCAAACGATCTCGCAGCTTCTGGATCGCTTGCTGCATATCGTCTTCCCAACTTGTCGTAGGTATTGTTGATGTGGCTACAACAGGAGTGGCACTTGGAGCAGCCACATTACTCAATGGAGAAACCGGTGCAGCTCCCGAGCTTGTCGATACAGGTAGATTCGTCGGAGCAGCCGTACTGAGGTTGCTAGCTTGATTTACTTTTCCAGGCGCAGGGGCCGCATTGTTACTGGAAGGGAGTAGAGGAAGCGGAGCTAAGGTCAGTGATTTCATATCCGTTTTCCCAGGAGCGACCGGCAATGCATTCGTGCTTGTAGTCGGAACTGTTGCAGTTGCTGCTGTAGCCACTGCATTGACAACTCCGGAGCCGCCTGGTGTCTGAGCTTGGTTGTTAGGAGCTACCGCATTCGCTACGGGAAGGCCTGACGGGTCGACTGAAGCCGTACCTGCTGCAGTTGTTACGGGCGAAGGAGCCGCATCGGAGAAGCGGAAAGATGCTGAGGTAACTTCCGGGGCGCCGGATGCAACCGGTGCAGAGGCTGCTGGAGCAACCGAGGAAGCAGCCAGACTTGAGTCGTTGATCGTGCCATTGCTGCCTTTGAGGTTGCGATCTGTGGGAGGCAACGAAACTAGGTCTTCATTGGAAGGTTTTGCTCGCTCCATATCGGCAAGCATCTCTTCGATCTCAGGATCACCAACCCAGCCCATGTTCTTCGCTGCCTGATATTGCTTCTTAAAAAGCTCTTGTTGCTCAGCTGTCAACTCTGATCCTGCTAACTCGTCGCTGAGGTCGTTGATTTTCTTTTTTGAAAGAGCATTGCTACGACTGGCTGAGCTTACTCGCCCCTGATCGCCAAGCTTTGAACCATCTTTGCGTCGATTTTCCAGAGTTTCCTCGACAGCCTCTCCATCCTCAGTGGCGGCCTCTCCGGTCCACCAAGAGCCAAACATCGCTGCGAGACCTTTGGATTTTTTAGCATTGTCAGCGTCCGCTGATTCAACGCTGGTCTCCGACTCTGCGAATGTATCGGTGCGTTGACCAAAGCGTGCTGTATTGCATCCGGAAAGCAATCCGATGGCTGATCCGACGACTACTAGCAAGGGTAGCAAGTTGGCGCCTAATCTCTTGGCACCTTCTTGGCTTGAGTGTGAATCGGATGGGCGATTGAATTCCATCATGGAAAAATCGTGAACCATAAATTGCATTCCATTACGTGTTCTACTTGCTCGTCCGCCTGTCCATGCGGAATCGGGGGGATAGTAGCCACGAAGGCTCTTGGCGACAATGCCGATTCGTAAACTTTCGTCTACCTGCCAATTATGGAGCAAATCCGTAGGACGAGCAGTAGGCAATTCTCTCCGGCTTCGACAACGCTTACTGGAGGCAATTAAAGACAGGCAATTAAAGACAGGCAATTAAAGACAGGCAATTAAAGACAGAAGCTAACTCAAGACGACTTAGCGAAGTGACTCAGAAGCATTTGCTAGCGAGCGAAGAGTTTGCTTAGCACGACTCAGCATTGGACCTATGGAGTTCTCGGGAACTCCAGTCCTTTGGTGAATCTCCCCGTAACTGAGCCCCTCTAGTTGAGACATCCGCAGAAGCTCAGCTTCTTTGGGTGGAAGCTGACTAAGAAGATGCTCAATTTGGTCGAGACTATCTAAGCGATCTGTATCCAGGGCCCCGTTTGGATCTTCGTGCCCAGCTTCGTCGAGGCGATTTTCTGGAAGTTGTTTAGCGAGCTTGCGTGCCACTACACGACGCGAAATGACGGCCAGGTAAGTCGCCAAGCTGCTTTCGCGACGAAACCTTTTCAAGATGGCAAAATCATCCTGAATGAGCGCGAGAAAAACATCGGCAACCAAATCGTCTCGACGCGAGGCATCGAGAATAAACCCTTTGGAGTGAGCCGTGTGCTGAACGACTTGCCATATCAGCGAGATGAATCGATCAACGAAGTCCTCCCAGGCCATGGGAGCCCGATCTAGACATCGATCCAAAAGTTGTCGGTCCGTGATAGATAGTGTCACGACAACAATCCCGCGTGAGAAACAAAGGGAAATGGGAACTATCCATAAAGACAATTCCTAAGAGCATGGTAGGTACTTAACACTCCACAGGCAAGAGAAGCCCCCCCCTTTCGACGAAAAGGGGTTGTTTTCCCTTCACGCTCAACCTTGGCACCCATTTAATCGCCAACCTTTAACCTGTTACAAGGAGCAATCACAATGGCCGACTCCACCACCAAAAACTTGGAAAACTCCCGCCGTTTTCAACTCGATGTCTCCAAATTTCAACTCGACGTTTTCAAGGCACAGGTGGATGCGGAAGTCGACCTGCTGAGAGCTCGGGCGGACTACCTACTGAAAATGCAGGATGTCATTGCCAAGGAAATCAAGAACGAGCAGGAGTTAACCCGTTTGGCTTGGATGCGTCTGCAGTTGCATGAGTTCAGCCAGGAATTGGCTGACACCAAGCAGCGTTTCATTCGAGCACTGGCAAGAGAGCGAAAAATCGAGGTCGCCGTCAAGCGAATCGCTCTGTTCGCTTGGGGAGAGACTATCGATCCTCAATTAGTCGGGATTGCTTGGAGCGGATTTTTTACTCTACTTGGCAGCCTTTCTTTCGAAAGCCGAATGAGGGTGGCCGGCCTAACGGTCAGCGAGGAAGAACGAGCCGCCAGCTCGTTTTCCCATCCCCGCACTGCGACCGAACTTTTGCAGACAGCCCCCGAATCGGTTACCAATGCTTTAGCCCTGTGGAGCTGGGCCAGGGCCCTAAGCTACATTCCTAGAAGCGGCGGAAAAGCACAGAGGAAGCTGATCGAAACGCTGGAAACCATCGCCGAAAGCGGTTCCTTGATTCTGGAAAAACTGCGTCACGAGACCCAAATCGCTCGGGAACGCCTGGAGGAAAAGCAGAGGGTTCTTTGGAAGGAGACACCCCCTAAAGCGACCACACCCGCCCCATCTAGCAGGTCCGGCACGCGAATTAAGAGCAATTCAGCCAAGCCTTCGACAAACGATCTGGATCCATCGTCAAGTTCTAGGCGTAAATCGACGACAAAGAAGGGGGCCGAAAAAGATCAGAGTGGGGCTGCCAGCACTACCTGATTGCTTGACAGTGTCCCCCAGCCCTCCTACGATGCCACGATATCAGCCGGGATTGTTTTATCCGGCGTAAGTAGAAATGGGTTTTCCTTCATATCCTAGCAAAGGTTGTCAGTAACATGGCACACGTTGTCACCCAGCCTTGTGTTGGTTGCCGCTATACCGATTGTGTTGTTGTTTGCCCCGTAGAGTGCTTCTACGAAGGCGATCAGATGCTTTACATTCACCCAGAGGAGTGCATCGACTGTGAAGCTTGCGTTCCTGAATGTCCAGTGGAAGCTATCTTCCATGAAGACAATGTTCCGGGAGAGTGGAAGAGCTTTGTCGAACTCAATGCTAAAATGGCTCCACAAAGCAAAGTGATCACGGAAAAGAAGAAACCATTGGCTGACAGCTGATCGTACTTAGACTCTGGAATAGCCTATTACGATCTCAGTACGACGCTACCTTTTCGAAAGTAGCCGCTGAGCCCAAGTACTAGCTTTCTCCGGTTGTGCTTCGACAAAGTATGACGACGATAAAATAAGAAACGGCTTGCAGCTTAAATCTGCAAGCCGTTTTTCGTTATAAAAGCCGGATTCACACTTAGACGAGTGAGCAACTGTTAGTCGTTAGTCGCGAGCCATTACGGCAAGGCCTTCGGATCACTCGAATTATTTAACTGGCATCATTCATCGAATGGTACCGCTACGGCATGGGGTAGGAACGATTTCCAGCACTCGTATCTAGGATCTTTCAATGGAGAAGCAAGTGCTGGATTAGCTGCAGGTCGCACCGGTTTGTTGAGCAACTTCATACCCGCTTCGCTCGGAGTACGCCCACCTTTGCGCGAATTGCAAGTGATGCAGCAACAAACAATATTTTCCCAGCTGG
>Ga0207935_1000452_pt1 | contig 9974 bp, 11 predicted proteins | sample LakMenEpi30Aug10_FD_150746 | JGI IMG/M metagenome (GOLD analysis project Ga0207935, IMG submission 150746) | Freshwater microbial communities from Lake Mendota, WI - 30AUG2010 deep hole epilimnion (SPAdes) | ecosystem: Environmental > Aquatic > Freshwater > Lake > Epilimnion/Euphotic zone ...
GAGCATTAATTTTCTTAACAAATCCGAATTCGTGAGATGCTGAAGCTGCGGACGATTGAGGAAAAGAAAGATACGGAACTAATTCTTCACGTCTGGTTCTCCAAGTCCAATTTTTTGAAGAAATTGACGATGTTAAGAGAATGTTGAATGCTTCTGGAGTCACAGGAGCAGGAAGGAAGGTCTTGATAACGCAGGCTGGTCAGGAAGGTCCTATATTGTTCTTCTCGTTGTTTTCGTTCTCAACGTCGACGACGGGCGGATGAACGGACTTTCGATGCTAGCCACGATGTTTTCAAGACTGGATGTTCCAAACTGTGATCTTGTCTTCCTGAGATTACTTTCTTCATCTCTTCGACAGGATGATACAGAAGACATTTTTCTTTCTCTCTTCACCGATGAAACCGAAGCGTAGCAGTACTATTTTTCTTTCTTTTTCTCGCGAGTCCAGCATGAGTGAATGTGTAAAGAAAATGTAGAATCTTCTTATGTTGATTAGGTAGATCGACGGTAGCATGTAGAGTTGATTATCTTCACAGAGACGTACTTGACAACGATGGATGAAACGGTCATCATGATCAGGCACACATTTTTCTGGGGAAGAGAATCGTCATCTTTCATGCTTGTTTTTCTATCTTCTCGTTATAAGTGTCGTCTTCTTCATTTCTCGTTACAGCTGTACTCTTTTCTTCATCGTCTAATTTTGAAGTCGGTGTTTGTAGAAAAAAAATGTAGAAAGTGTTCTTCTTCGACGAGCAAGGTTGATTGTCACAAGATGATGCTTATGATTCGACGAGCCTCTCGGGATCCAGGGAGAGATTTTACGATGAACGGGAATGCGATATTTTCCGATCTTCTTTATCTTCTAAACCTCGTGATAAGAAACAACATTGTCATTTACGTTTTGCAGACGTCCTTCTGTTGAAAAAAGATTCCGAAGAGTCCATAGCTTCTATCTTCTCCAAAAAAAATGGTACTTCCGGCACGAATGAATTTCTTCCCAAGATGTCTTCGAATCGATGCTGCGTTTTCATTGCAAGAATTGATCTTGCGAAGATAATGAAGCTGATGCTAAGAGTTTCTTCAGAGTCGAAATATTCTTTTTTCAATCGGAAGGTCATCGAACACATTGTTGAAAAAATGGATGTAGTCGTGTGATCAACAGAAGCTGAACTTTTCTTGTCCGGAAGTCGTGAAGAGCGAGTTTGATCTTCAAAACTTGGGATGCGAGTCGTATCTTCGCTGTGGATCTTCTTCTTCCAAAGCTGGCCTTTATTTCGTAGAAGGTTGGCTTCTTTAAGGGGCAGACTCTACAAGCGAGGCATTTTTCGAAGGGTCTTCTTAAAGTCGATGAACGCGAGAGCGGTGAATTATTCGGAGAACTCTTCTGAAACGATGTAGCTTACTTCTTCCCGATGATCAATTTCTGTAACTTGAGCATTGAAAGGCGTCGAAATGGAAACGACATTTTCTATCTTCGAAACTGTTGCCGAAGTCAAATTTTCCTTCGTTCTCATCTCCGACTTTTCCGGGACGGAGGTAATGAATTTTTCCGGAATTTTCTTCTTCTCGAAGCTGACGCTTGTGTCAATTGAACAGATCGCAGTCTTAGTAGTTTTCGGAGAAAAAAAATGTAACTTCAAATCGATGTTGCGCTTTGCAGTCGTAGAGTTTGAAGAAATTGATGCGACGTTTTCTTAGTTGAATATGGACGAATTATCAAGACTTCCTGGAAAATCTCTTCTTTTTGCTATAGAGGTGTCTGGTGACGAAATTCTTCATGTCTTCGACGTAAGATTTCAAAACGTTGCTGGAGACATCGAAACAGAAAATGTTGACGATTCATTTGTGCGTTGCGACGATTTTACAAACTTCTTCATTGACGAGACCATTCTGGAGCTTTTCAGTAGTCGTGGAGTCCCTTTGAAGCAGAAGTCGTTGAAGAAAACTCATTCTTCATCCGAAGTGCTTTTCCAGGCTGATCCATTTTTCTGATGGTAAGCTCCAAGTTGACTGTTGACGATTTTTCTTCTTTTCTTTCTCTTCTGATTGCAAGAAAGAAAATTTCCCGATTTAAATTTTCTTTTTCACCTTCGGTTTGAGATACCTTGAAGATCGTTCAGGTGTAGAAGTCGCGACGAAAATATTTGTAGTTTCGATGTTCGCAGAAAAAAAAATGTAGACGATTTTCTTTTTCTTCTTTCTTCGGTTTCAACAAGAAGGCTTTGAGGATCCTTGTATTGCTTCAGTAAATGTTTTCTGAGTCCAGGAGTTCACAGACTGGATTCTTCTTGATGAGGGTCTCAACTACCTTGTTGAAGTTCTCGATGTCCTTTCACGCTATTCTTTTCGTGACGTCCTTCATCCTGTAGTAGCCTTTTCCGGTTTCCGTCGTAAACAATTTGTGTTCCGGATCTCCCCATGTCGTTGATTGAAGAAAGCGGCTGGTGCGATGATCCGACGGATTTCTTTTCTTGATGGTAAGCTCGACGATCCATCTTCGTCCTTGAAAATCCGTGAAGAAATTTCGTAGATCTCTGACTTGACGATCGCACCAACAGGGGTCTTCTGTCCGGAGTTGATGTTGAAGATTTACCGGAGGTAGTTGTAGTGTCTTCATGAGAGGATCCTTCGGCTCCTTTCCATCGATGATTTCGATGAACGAGATGTCGTAGAAATGTTTCGGAACCGGCGGTGTAAAACGGTTAAAGGTGTCGACGATGCTTAAGACGATGTGCTGTTGTTGCGCTCTCGAAAGGGTGAAACCTTCAATACGTTTGTCGTCGTGGACTCCCATCAAGATGATTCCTCCTTTTTCGTTGTTCAACATTCCGTTAGCTACTGATGAAATATGTCTCTTCGTTTGTAGTCTCTTGGCCTTAACCGGAAGTTGTTCATAGCTGAAGGCGAGATGTCCTTTAAATTCGACGTCATCATCTTCGTCAACCAGGAATACGTCGTGTCGGTAGAAAGATGGAGTTTTGATGGAAATCCGGAGAGCGTCATGATAAAGCGGCGAATCTTCACGAAGTTGAGGTTCCAGTTCGGAAGACATTTTTTTTTCAACAAAATGGCGGTGCCTTATCTTCTTAGTGGGATTTTTCCGAAGTTTTGGTTCCGGCGACGAAAAAGGAATCGATTTTTACCAAAGAGGGTGTCTTCGGCTGTGATGTTTTCAATCTTCGGTTCTGGAAGTTGCGAAGAAGTACATTATTGCGAAAAGTGGTTTTCTGCGGCAGTGGAGATACGGCGTTTTCTCAGAAGAAGTTTGATCTTCCAGCGGTAGGAAAAAGCAGGTGGATTTTTCACAGCGGTTAGGAAAAACAAGTGGATTTTTTCTTCGTTATCTCCAAAAGCAGATCGATGTTTTCAAATGGCAAACGGAAACATTCTGTATAATTCTTCCTGATGCGCCGAAGTTGTTCATCGTCGTCTCTGATCAGGCATTCTCAATCCTCCCGATGATTTTTCTCAGTTGTCCTCCTTGAAGACGTTATTGTCGAGGACTGAGGCGGCTTCACGAATTCTTTTCCTAGGGAAGGACCAGGGATCCGTTACTGTGACCAAATTTTAACCGTAGGAGTAGTGAAAATGCTGGAACGGAGGCGGCGTTCTTCGTCTTCCGGCTGGGATGTTGTAGCGGCGTTCTTACATCCTAGGGTCGGCTGGGTTTCTTATCCGGATGGTGTCGAATAAGTAGGAATTGGCGAAAAGTTCCTGAAGAAGTGGGATTGGTTCTTGCTTCAGACGATTCGTAGCCGATGTTCTAAATCTGACAAGCGTCGTTTCGATGAATTCCACAACTGCCGGATGTCTGTAACTTGGTGATAAGCAATTCTGGGCGTCGTTCATGGAGCTGGTGATAAAGGGGTCGTAGTAGAGCTGGAGTAGTTCCAAGTAGACTGCAGGGTGACTTCTGCTGAAGCTGATACCTCTTGGTGACGTTAGTAGGGCTCTTCCAGTTTGTATCTCGTTAAAAACCTTTGTAATGAAGATGAGCTGATCAATCGGGCTGGTCTTCGTGTCGAAGTAGAGCTCGAACGATCTTCTGGCGCGGGCTTCCCGGGAGTTCATTTTCAACGTGTTACTCTGAAGGCGTCCAAATCTTGAATGAGCGTCTTCAGTCGTTGAAGTAATCTTCTCGCTATGGGGCCGTCCGCGTCGAGTCGGTTGCCTTGAAGAAGTAGAACCTGTAGAAGTTCGGAGAGCTCGACGTCGTAGTAGACGGAAAAATATTCGTTGTACGTTTTTCTGTCTTCACGGCGGAGCGAACTTCCTTCTTCTGATGTTAGGAAAAATCTTCTGGTGACAATCTGATCGACGAGAAATCTAAACGTTTCCGGCGTCAGCGTTGACATCCTCAGTCGCTATCTGTAGTTTGTCGAGAGTCGGAAGGAACGACGGAGGTTGCGGCGGAAGCAGAGGTTGCTGAGGCTGCTGGAGGAAGTGTTGTTGCGGGATGAAATGTTGCGGGTGATATATCGGAAGTCGAACCAATTGAACGGGTTGCTGGAAAATTTGCGGCGGTGGGTGAAACTGTAGAGGTTGAAAGTGCTGTTGAGGTTGAAACGGTGGTTGAAATGGAGGTTGAATCGGGCACGGTCGTTGCTCTGGGATGTTCAGCTGGGGAAGGACCTGTCGAAGCGGATGCTGACTGTTGGCGTGGACGTGTTGGTTCGGAACGTGATGGATGACTTTACCGGTGATGTCGATAAGCGGGATGTCGTGGGCTTGGGCGATGTTGAAGATGGCGTCGCAGGCGCAGTCGGTGAGTCTTCTCATACAGATGTACAAGCAGTGGTCGCAGCCTTTAACGTGATCGATGGTGAACTGGGCGAGCAAGTCGGTAACGTCTGGAGATGTCAGCAAGGTCAGGTGGATCTGTTGAGCCGTCGTCTTCGGGTGTTGAGGCCGGAGAAAAGCGACGATCTTGAACCAGAGCTGAACGATGGTGACGAAACGAAGCGAGGTGCTCTGATGATCCTTCTCAACCTCGGGCGTGACGACGCTGAACGCTGCCTTGATCAAGGTTGGGAAATCTTCCAGACGAAACGTACCGGCGTAGGCTTGGAAAGCTTGGTCGTATTTAAAGTGCTGCGTCTTGTTGTTTACCATCCACGAAGGCTTCTGATACTTCTTGTCGGTCCGAGGTTTTCCAAACGACGTAAACGGGGGAATCTGTGCAGTCGGCTTCGGAGGTGAGTAGGCTTGGGGAAGTTGGCCAAGTGTCGGTGGAGGGACGGGCAATGGAGCGATGATCGGAGCAGATGGAGGCGGAGCAGCAAATCGCGGACGCTGGTGAAAAGAAGTTGCAGGAGGAGGAGGAGGCGGAGGCCGAATAAAGCTGGGTCGAAAATTTTGAAGTGGCTGAGGTCGTTGAGTTCCGGCGGCGGTCGAAGGTCTTGGATGAGGCTGAGGTCCACGTTGGAACGGCGGTCTCTTTCTAGGTTTCTTCTGCGGAGCCGGAGGTCGCGATGTCATTATAGCCAGCGGTTGATGTGAAGGAAGAGCAGATGGTTGAAGATAGAGAGAAGTACCTTGTGGTAGATGGCTGCGGTGGAGGCTGGGAATTCAATGTTGAATCTTCCGATGAGGAAAAGATGAACGATGATATCCTGAAGCTGTAGAAGGAAGATAGCGTTGGCGTCCGGCTGCGGAAGTATGGAGAGGGCTGTAGGCGGAATGCTTGCAACTTGGGTGAGGATGCGGCGGATGGCGAGTTCCAATCCGTGATAACGATTCAAGTCCGGGTTGAAAGGTGGGGGGACGAATCCTCTTCTTGCTAAGTCCAGGCGAGTTTCGAAGAAGGTCGATGAGTAAGGGTGTTTAGGCCTTGTCGGATCTTCTTCTTCTTTCTCAGTAGGGCTTGGCATTGGTGGCTTCAAAGCTGAAGGTTGAGTTTGATTTTTCAAAGCAAAGTGTTCAAGTTGGGTGTCGATTGATGACTGACTTCATGATGAAATTCTGTTGACCAAGAAATGTTGTCCTATGAACTGGTGCCGGAGGGGGTGACAGAATGCGATATGAACTTCAGTTACAGATGTGGGGTCGAGTAAAGAATGTCTCCAAAGAAAATGTTTTTCTTCATTCGTCAAAACTTGTCGTTTTTCTTCTTTTGACCGATGAAAAGCGGAAAAAGCGGCGATTGATGAAATGAGAGAAAAAAATGATCGAAGCGATGCTAGGTTTAGACGAATTGATCCAGTTCCTTCATTTTTCAGTTTTTCGGTAAAAAGCTTTACTTCAAGCTGACTTCATCGACGTCTAATGGTTTTCAAATTTTCTAACTTCTGCATCGTCTTCTTCATTTTTCAACGGGTACAATCTTTAATAGGTTCCAGGAGAGTTGAATGGCTTCATGTCGACGGCTGCTTGTCGAAGATTAAACTTGAATTAGTAATCGATAATCCAATTCTTCTTCGATGGGACATCAAATATGTTTTCCGTCGCTGAAGACGCAATTAACATCCAAACTGACATTCTTCTAACTTCAAAGTCGCTCCTTTCATTCGCAAGTTGAGATTCTCTGTCGTCTTATTTTGCGGGTGAAAAAGTTTGAAGATGCTCTTCTTTTTCTTCTGTCTCATCGTTGGCATGATTTGTAGCGGTAGAGTGTAGAGAAAATGTTCGTTCTTTTCGGTGTCTTGGAAAGGCTTTTTCTTTCTTCATGGCTGCTCGATTCGTATACTTCGATTTCTTCTATCTGACAATTGAAGTCGCTCTTATTCCAACGTTGATGCTTTTCTTTTCTTTACCATAGCCAAGGAGGAAATCCGTAATCTTAGTTCTTCGAAAAGTTGCCGATGTCTTCAAGCTCAATGATGAAAAGCGAAGTCACTTCTTGATCGATGAAATCTTCCAAGTGGCTATGTTTCTTCAATGGAATCTAATTGTTGAGCATCCGAAAATTTTCTAAGTGTCGATTAGTTGGAAATTCTTCTAAGTGTCGGGAGAAAAAAAATGATGAAAACGTCTAAGTGTCGACCGAAGGAAGTCTTCGAGTTTTTTTTCGTTGTCTTGAGATTTTTCTCAGAAACTATTTTTCTTCGAACTTCTTCAGGTGACTTTGACGAGATCATGATGATGAAATGTGGCTTCAAATTTAATTGCTGTAGTCGAAACGGAAGTAGAACGCAGAGCTCGATGCATGACGAGGGAAAATTCTTCTAAGTGTCGAAATGTTGAACAAATTTTCTAACAGTCGACTTCAAGGGCTGTCTTCGATGATGAGAGGAAAGAGATGTTTTTTTTTTCGAAGTGTCGATTTTCGGAGAATTTTCTAAGTCCCGTGTTGCTCGAAAAAAAAACGTAGACGGATCAAAAGTTCATGCGCCAGATGTTTCGAAGCAGCGAAGCTCTTTCTTATCGACGAATTGAAGCTTGAACAGTTTTTCTTCTAAGCCTCGGTGTACCTGATGAAAATTATTCTCAGTCGTCGAAGTTATCGTCTTCCTCAGATATTTTCACACGCAGATAGACATTTTCGAAGTCTTAGAATTAAAGCGGCGAGATGGAAGTATACGGAAGTCGATGACGAGTTTTTCTTGCAAGTGTTCTTCTTGTTAGAAAATCTTCAAAGATGTTTTCAATGTGTTGAGAAATGAGCATGACCTAAGTAATCCTTGTAGTTCTCGTACCGATGACTTTCTTTTCTTCATATCTTCCATATCGAACGTTGTCGTCTGAGCGTCGATGCTTAGCCGAGGTGTCGATGGAGATGCAGTCTCATCTTTTTCTTTCTTCCTATCTTAAGTTTCGTCACTTCTTTCTTCTCCGCGGAAAATTACGTTTTCTTCAGATCTTCTTTTCTGTCACATGGTTGTTACCGATGAACGTCTTCAAGTTAGAAGGCTTCTTATTTCTTTTCCAGAATTTTCCTAGAGATGTCTTCAAAAAAAATGTTTTCCCCGGGGAGGAAATGGTGACGCTAAAGTTGTTTTCTTTTTAGCCGGCTCATTCTCAAGAAATCGCGAAGTCTTCGAAAGTGATGGGCTGGTTCGACGATTCTTCTTTTTTTTTCAATATTCAGATGTTGATGAGGAAATCAGATGTTTTCGAAGTCGGTCCTGATACTTGAAGATATACGAAGAACAAAGCTCATGTCCATTTTTCGATGTGTAAAAGTCGCTCCGAAGTCTTCTCTTTTTTTTTTCTTTAAAGTTGCGATGTCGGTACTTGTAGAATTTTCTTAAGATGAAACGAAGTTGAAGTCTTCAATCGTTGGCTGCTCAAATCTTCCAAGATGTTTAGAGGGAGAGGTAAATCCAGAGTGGTCGCCATGTTGTGATCAAACCAGAATTTTCTAAGTTTCCGAAGAAAATTAAGGTATGGTCGCTGAGTTCATCTCGATGTAAGTTTTCCGTAAGTGTAGACTTCGTATCTTAGAAGAAAAGTAGGCAGAAGGTGTTCATGTCTTTTATTGAAGATTCAACGGCGAAGTTAACAGGTCATGGAGTTCATTGACGAGATGCGACGAATCTTCTAAGTGCAGAGAAGGACCGGGGTTTATAAGTGTCTAACCAAGTCTTGCTAAGTCCAGACAAAAATGTTTATGAGAGGGGATGCCGTCAATAAACATCTAAGTGTGGGTTTTAGGGACTTAACCAGAATTTGAAGTTTATGAGAGGGAGAGCCATCATAAGCTTCTAAGTCCAGTTTAAACTTAACCAAAAGTCTAAGAGGGAAAACAGTGAGAGGGGATGCCATCAACTGTTCTCCGACTTAGTAGAAAAGTGCAACCGAGAGCCTGGTCATTCGACAAGACCATGGACCAACCCATGTCAGGCTCAGGGCAGGAGAAACTTCTCCTTTCCTACTTGGGGCCGAAGCCCCGGAGTTCTGAAGATTTTGTGGTCGAACACCGGCTTTTATAGTCGGTTTTCGCACACAAAACGGGCTGGCTTATCGGCACAAGTAGGGAGAGCGGTGAGCTTTGAAAATAGTCTAACCCGTTTCAAATCTAATTTGAATAAGGGGGTGGTTGGTATAAAATGGTCCATTCTAATCACATTAGAAGAATCATCAATTTTGCATGATGGAACATTTAAACTTTCGCGCGATTCCAATCTCGCAACGGCGCTCAAGGGTTAAGTGCTTGACACACACACTCTTGAGAGTCGTTATGCTTTGAGAGCGAATCTTGATAATCAGGAGGAAACTGAAAGGTTTAACGGTCCTAAGAGCGTTGTCGGTCCGTTTGATAAAATCAGACGCGCCGGCAAAGCTCGCAGGGTCGAATCTTTGAGTTTCTCGAAAATCGATATGAAAACTTTATGAAGTTTTCACAACAGCCGGCTCGAACTGGAGACTAATCCGGTTCAAACAAGCGGATGAGGAAACAGTTCATAAAATCACATGTCGATTTTCTTCAATGGATAAGGCAATCATTACACTTGATTTTGTACATAATTTGTGATAAACAAAATAAACCGTAAAATAGATTTGATGTAATTCCGATGTGAAAAAATAGGTTTAAAATTTTGTAAGGCAAAGGAGGCTTTCTAGTTTTTTTTGGATTTTGATAGTTTTTTTTGATTTCGAGAAATAAAACTGAATCTCGGAGTAAGAGTGAGAATTTTAAAACAATTGGTGTGATAGAAAGCGTTCTCTGTCTAGGTGCGATGTGGATTTCAGTAAAACTCATGTTTTTGTGTTTAGAATAAAATTGAGAAAAATTTGAAAAAGAAATCTGGGAAATTTAGAGCATTCAGTAATGTCTTCTAAATGATATGCACTTTTTCACTTGAAACATTTGTCAATCACTTTTAGAATTTGTCAAATACACAAATTTTGCTCTTATCTTCTTTTTAGGTGTCTCTTTTAAAGTTCTTGTTTCGCAGTTTCTGTCGAGAATAAAGCTGTCGTTTTCGTAGAATGGTCGGTTGACGGAAGGCGAGGTGAATCATGTCCGTAGCGGAGGTCGTATCGATGGCGATGGCGGAGTTGTTGGTCGTCATGTTTGAAGGCGGCAGGGCCAC
>Ga0207935_1000454_pt1 | contig 9954 bp, 6 predicted proteins | sample LakMenEpi30Aug10_FD_150746 | JGI IMG/M metagenome (GOLD analysis project Ga0207935, IMG submission 150746) | Freshwater microbial communities from Lake Mendota, WI - 30AUG2010 deep hole epilimnion (SPAdes) | ecosystem: Environmental > Aquatic > Freshwater > Lake > Epilimnion/Euphotic zone ...
CGAGCCATAGATAGCTCGTACCTCAAAGCGATCTTGCAACAGACGCAAGGCCGGTAGGTGACGAGTCTGCCAATCTTTCCCTAATCCGATCAACCCAAGGCGGAGCTTCATGATCCCCGGCTTCTAAAAAAATGGGTGTAAAAGCTTTATTGGAAGGGTGGATGACAACTTTTCCACAGCCTCTTCCAAAAAATTCCAAACTTTTCGAGTGCAATAGCGATTTGGCGAACTGCGTAGATTAGCTAATCTTCCATTGCCCTCACCTGTAAGTGTAATCGGTTTCGCCAACTCCTATCCAGTCCATAATTTAGGAGAGATGATCGACATCGAGCGAAGTTCTTTTGGTCACTGCTCAGTAGAAGGTGCCACCAATGAAGTAAATGACGTTCGAAAGTAGGGAATTTACTACCCATCTTAACAGATCTCGGAACGCCCCTTTCAGGGTAGTAACGGTTGTTAGGTCGATTTCAGCTCCTAGAATGCCTCCGGTTCTTCCATGTTTTCATGCATTAGGCGAGGAGGTTGAATGATGGTGAATTGGATTATGGCCGCGTTGGTTTCCGCGACGACGATCGTCGGTGGAGGAGAAGGATCCTATGAGAAAGCTTACCATCGCGCGCAAGTTGAAAATAAGCCTTTAGTGATCTTGGTGGGAGCGGATTGGTGTCACGCGTGCCGCGTGATGAAGGCCGATACGATCGAGCCGATGCGAGCCGAGGGGATGCTTGAGGATGTGATTTACGCTCACGTCGACAAGGACGCTGAACCCGAACTGGCTGCGAAGTTGATGAGCGGCAATACGCTGCCTCAACTGGTCGTTTACACCAAAGGGACAGACGGTTGGAAGCGGCTTTCAGCCACCGGTTTGCAGAGCCGAACCCGTGTCCGCGATATCATTCGTCGCGCGATCGATTTTCTTCCTGTTCCCAAGAGTTAATTGATTCCTTGGCTTTTGATTGGAAAACGCGTGACCTCTCTGTCGCAGTTTCCAATTCTCTTTTATCAAGATTCCCGCACGGATGCGGGGTTTCTTTCTTAACTCGGTTTCATGCCGATCTCCTTTCGTCTCATCGGCCCAGAGCGATGTCCTTCCGGAAAGCCGTAAATTACGATCCTGACGCCTCAAAACGGTCGTATTCAAAGCCGGTAGATGCCAGCAGAAAATGCAAGAAGCTCTTCAGACTGCTTGTCAGCCAGCGGCCGTATTGATAGATATGAACCTCGTTGAAACGGTATCCCCTTGAAAATCAGTTGCCCGAAGTTGGCCAGGAAAAGTTATGGCGTTTCCCGCCGGTTTTGAACATATTGTCCGAGAAAACGAGTCCCTCGCCCCCTACACCTGGCTGCAGCTTGGTGGCAATTGTCGCTACTTTGCGGAACCTACCTCACATGCCCAATTGCAGGAACTGGTAAAGGCTTGTCATAAAGAAGGCATAGCTATCAAGGTGCTTGGTGGCGGCTCGAATCTGCTGATCCGTGAAGAAGGTTTCAACGGCTTAGTTGTTTCTTTAGGAGCTCCAGCGTTTTGCCAGATCGAAGTTGCTGGTAATGTGGTTAAAGCGGGGGGCGGGGCTAAGCTGTCGCATGTAGTAAGTGCGTCGGTCGGTGATGGTTTAGCAGGCATCGAGTATCTCGTAGGTATACCTGGTACTCTCGGTGGTGCATTGCATGGAAACGCCAGCACACGCGATGGTGATATTGGCCAGCGTGTCTTGCGAGCCAAATTGATGACCCGGGCGGGCGAAATCGTCGATTTGGAAGGGAGTCAGTTGCAGTTTTCTTACCACCAAAGCAGTCTCGATGAGCTGGTGATTTTGCAGGCGGAATTAAAACTTGAGAAAGTAAGCGATCCGATAGCCTTGACCAAAAGGATGCAAAAACTGTGGATCGTTAAGCGAGCTAGCCAGCCAACTTTGGGAACAATGACTGTAATTCCTTTTATCGATCCAGTTGGTTTCAGTGCTGCTGATTTGATCGATGAAGCCGGTCTGAGTGGTACTCGTCAAGGAGCTGCCCAGCTCAGCTCTACTTTCCCAAATTTCCTCGTCCTTGGTTCAGGGGCGACATCAGGACAAGTGATAGCATTGCTAGAAAAGGTTCGCTCGACAGTGGCTGCCAAGAGCGGAGTGCAATTGCAGTTACACCTGAAAATTTGGTAAACCTACTGCATGAATAAATAGCTGATCGATAGTTTGAGAGCATGCAGTGGCGTAGTGGATCTTGTTAAAGATCCTCTTAGCCCCTAGCTCGCTTGCTACCCGACTCACCATTAGAGATTTTGATTTACAGCGAAAGATGACGTCGGCAATGGACTGAGTCGACCAAGAACACTTTCCATGGATGGAGCGAAAAAGTGACTGCCAAGCCAGCTAAAGGAAACAAGGGAGGAGGCGGCGATACAGATTGGTTGGGCCGTCTGTATCTTGGTTTCCAACTGATACCTCGGGCAGCGTTATTGAGTGTCATCGGTCCCCTCGTGCTTGCCGTCTTTGGTTATTTTGGTTGGCGATACTGGGGAGCCGAGCATCTGGATCGCGCCCTCTATGCGTTGACCGCTGATAAGCTGGATATCACGGAGCAGCCTGAATGGATTCCCGGTAATGTCAAGGAAGAGGTGCTGCGCAGCGGCGCGTTGGATCAAGTTTCGTTGTTAGATCGCCAAGCGACTTCGGCTATCGCCCGAGCTTTCGATTCTCATCCTTGGGTGCAAAAGACGGTACTCGTTGAAAAATCAGCTGGACAACGAGTACGGGTATGCCTTACCTATCGCAAGCCTTTAGCTATGGTGTTCTGTCAACCCACTTCGGAAGCGGAGCGAGCCGCACCACTGAAATCAAAGGAAGGTTTCTACGCGGTGGATGAAGATGGAACGGTCTTGCCGAGTGATGGATTCGTTTTGAAGAGTGAGAAGGATTACTTCTTACTCTACGCTGAAGGAGCAAAGCCACCATCGATCGCTGGTGCCGCATTTGGAGATCCTCGAATCAATCAAGCTCTTAGGTTGTGTAAACTCTTAGAAGAACAACGCGGTCAATGGGGACTGCGCAGCATTCATGTGCAGCCTGATCCTATTCCAGGTAACGCAAACTCATGGGTGTTAGGGGTCATGACATTTAACAACCATCAGATCATGTGGGGACATGCGCCTGGTCTAGAAATGGCAGGCGAACCACTGGCAGAACGCAAGCTGGTAAAGCTTCGAAGCTTCTTTCAGTCTCAAGCCGCCTCATTGCCCTCGCCATCGGTGATCGATTTGCGAATCGCTAATCGCGAAGTCCCTTTGCGATAATGATCTATGACGCAGTGAGCTGTGAAGCTGCAGTGACTCTCAAAGTACCATCATAAGTCGACGTGAAAAATCGCACGATAAAAAAGATTATCGATGCATCAAGTGTGTAACGCGATGGTAAGCGGAGGATCTCTTCAGCAAGCTCCAGTAAGGGCATCAAAGACCATCGTTTAGCGAACGATAGTTTCACGAGAGTCCTTGGTCATCAAAGCTCTTGGAGAGATACCAAGTTTCGATGCGATGTCCGCAGAGAGTCTCTCCAGTTGCACGCCGTAGTTCTCAACGGATTGAAGAATCGAAGCTTGTTCCGACTTTACCCGTTTCCTCAATTGACTGAGTTCTTGCTCGGTATCTTCACGTACTGCCGTACGGATCTTTTCAAGACGAGCTTTGCCTTCCGCTTCGAAAACCGTTTTTACAAACGTAGGTAGCCAATCGTCTAGATTACTCTTAACCTGCAGCGAGCATCGATCATCGACGTTGGTCACATTGAGTTCCATCTCAAATCGATCCATGCCACTGACACTTTGAGTTAAGCGTTTCATTAACTCTGCTTCATCCGCCGTTAGTCCTTGATCGATCGCCTGGAACTTTAATCCCTCTTGGCGAATGATCCACTTCGACTTCCAACGCTCGTCGGAATCGAAACGCCACTGCGTCCAAATCCAAGGCTTATTTCCCTGCCATGCTAAGACCAAACCTGGACAAACGGGCATTTCACCGTTACAGCCACCGACCGACTGACTTTCCAGAGTAATGATTTCACTCGCAGATCGACCTTTAGTGAGAGTTTTTTCGGAGGGGGATTCACCCGTTAAATCATTCCACAGAAATCTGAAGTCAAAAAGCAACGCCTGATTTTCCGACGCGATCTCCCCTCGCAAAATCGCCTGCTCGGAAGGCTGAGGAGACATCATTTCAGAAACAAATGGGTTAGAAGTCGATGAGATTAATGGCTCAGAATGCAAGTTGTAGCCACGCAAAAAGAGGCGGTGAATTCGATGATGCAAAGAGAGTTCGCCTCGCAAAGTTAACTCGTCGATTGAGCTATGAGAACGACTAGAAGTTGAATCAAAATGGAAGTCTGTACCAGTTGCTTGAGTAGGAGTTGGCATTTTTGCCACTTTAAGCAACTGTCGGCCAGCGGCAACATAGTCAAGCCACACAGTGGTTTGCGCAAGTGCATGCTGTCGCAATAAACGCTTCGCCATTTCCTCATGCGTTTCATCGCTAAGTTTCAACTGACTGGATGCTAATTGGAGCGTGGTCGTTTGATGTTCAGCAAATTCTTTATCTGCCGTATCAAGTTCCTCAACAAGTTCGCGAATGCGCCGGCGCGAATCGGTAAGTTGTTGGCTGGTCTCTAATGCGTTGCGCATTGAAGCTTCCAAACGCGAACGATCTCGAAGACTGTTGGGCGAAAGCTTCTGTGTGTTTTCTAAGTCAATGATCGCTTCCTTCAGACGCTCGGTTACATCTTGCAGTTTCTTTTTCTCTCGCTCCCATAAGTTCGCCCATTTATCGAACGAAGTGGTAACGGCCGAGTTGAGTTCTGTATTTTCTATGATGTGCTCAGTCGAACTTAGGTAGATACTCGGTAAGAGTGTTTGCCCACCCACAGGACGAAGTCGTTCGATGATCTTATAGTAATCCTGTGACTTGGGATCATTTTCAATTCGCACTCCATCAAGAATCGCTTTGCGAATTTGAAACCGACCTTCAGTCCACTGATCCGATTTGAACGTAAGCCAAGTTCGATCGGCAGAAAATAAGGTTGTGTCTGTAACTGGATCACCCACCTGCAAGTCGGAAAGGTAGATGGTGCTACTTCGAGGGTAGAAATCGAACTTGCCGACCTTCACAGGTGCTGCAAAGATGTCTCGTCCGCGCTCAACGATCCATGACTTTACCAGTACAGGACCTACTGCAAGGATCCCGCAGAACACAGCGGCAGTAAGTATAAATCGCTGGAAGAGGTATCCGCGGAACATTATTCCTTACTTTCCCGTTGAAGGCTTTGAAGATGATGAATCAAATACTTCAGTGATTCGTCTCTCGAAGCAGCAGGGCGAGGAAGCGAGGAATGCGGAAGCATGTTGGCAATCGTGCTCGCCGCCGCCATCAGTTTATCCTTGCGCTCTTTCGAAAAGAGATTCGATTCTGTTTCGATCGCCGTGTTTTTGTCCATGCGACTGATTGTTTCCATCGGATTGCCTGAAGTTATACCATCCATGTGTAACTTATTAGAATTCAATTGAGTATCGACAGTTGTTGAATTCACTTCTGTCGTACCGGTGCCCGTATTAGCGATCGAAGTTGAGTTTTGTTGACGGTTGGTAAAATCGCCAACTGTTTGAGCTTCGCGATCTTTTGGTTCGAGGTTCTTTGGGCTTACTGTTGATGACGCCACATCGGCCGAAATTCTACTCGAGCGATCGGAGAATAGATTTTCAGGACGAGCCAATTCATCGTCAGATGGTAACTGCTCATCGCGAATCCGGATGATCTCGATGAGAGTATCGAGAACCCATTGTTGTTCATCGACTTCCTGTACCTTCGACTCTGTATTGTTTGTTCGAACAAGATCATTGCTCATGCCAAGCAAGCTAGGAAGCTTCTGTGGCAGTTGCGATGCGTCAGTCATCGCCGAAGTATCGGTACTGTTTGGTGCAATCGAAATCGAATCCGCGGAGTCATTAGTCTTCACGGCCGCATTCGCTGATGGCAAATTTGCGACCATCAATGAAATGTCAGTCGTGTTGTTTCTTGTGTTGGATAACTGTGTTTCAACGGTAACCGTAGAACGCGACTGAGCTTGGCGAGGTATCATTCGCGTTGGTGCTACGGGGCGAGAATCCAAAGGAAGGTGTGAGGTGGCAACTTGTGGAAAGCGTTCGACTTGCTGAACCTGTTCAAAGTTGTCACTGCGATTCAAATCGCGCTCATCCAACTTGCGATGACGTTGCAGGAAAGTTGTGGTTGCAATATAGACCGGATAAAAGCTGAACGTGGCAAAGACCAACGAACCGAGTTCTTGGCTGTTGTAAAATCGCGTGGCGCGCAGTAAGGGCTGGCTATACATCCAATTCCAAGTACCCCGCAAACCGGGTAGGGATAACAGATAAGATCCCAGTGAGTCCTCAATCCCAGACAACTGTTGGGAAATGAGCATCGTAGGAAGTGCGACTATCAAGCAAAGTCCAAGGCTAATCGGAGCGGCAAGAATTGCCAAAGCGAGAGGCACCATCAAAAGATTGAACTTCGGCATCAGTCCGAGTGTCAATCCGAGTGCAATCGCCAAACCAACCTGCCAAGGCTGGCTAAACCGAGTGAACATGGCTCGTTGCAGTAATTTGTCTTGCACCATGAGCGACGTTCCGAAGGAAAGAAAGGATCACGCTTGATTTACGATAACCGAGCCGTTCCGAAGCCCCGTAAACGCCCTGGCTACCATCCACCATCGACAGACCACGACGACTACTAAGTGGGAGAAGGACGTGTATCGTCTTCCATCGAACCGAACAGACTAGAAAATTCAGTCGAAAGCCCCAATGGCTTGAAGGAATAACGCCTCCTGGATTTCCTAGATTACGCAAGTCGCCTGGTTTGAGGCTGCTATGCCCGAAATTGGGCGGGGGATTGTCTGACTGACTTAAGCGAGTCAGCATACAGACCAAAAGAAACTTTAAGGAATGGTCTTCTTAACCGAAGGATTAATGATGGCAGTCCAGAGGCAGTTTATTGGCTGGGATCAACCTATTCTGTGGTCCGCAGTCCAGTGGCTTTCCGAGCGATTTCTTGAAGGCAAGCATCTTGATTTGGAGCAGGCCACGGTCGTGGTGCCCAGTAGCTTGGCTGGAAGGCGTTTGCTCGAATACTTAGTCTTGCTGGCCGAAGAGAATGATTGGCAATTCAGTCCACCCTTGATGGTCACCATGGGGGCCCTTCCCGAATTGCTCTACACCGCCAAGCGACCTTTGGCAGGTGATCTTGTGCAGACGCTGGTATGGACCGAAGTACTCATGCAAGCGCCGGCGGCGGATTTTACAGACTGGCTATTTCAAATCCCAGATCGGCAGAGACTCGATGAATGGATGGACTTAGCGAATCTGCTTGCGGGGATGCACCGCGAATTAGCCAGCGATGACCTCGATTTCGCTGGCGTAGGAAAAATCCTGAGAGAAAAGCAGATTGCCTCGAAGCAAGAAGAGTTGCGATGGAATGCTTTAGCGAAACTGCAGCGAGCCTATTGGGATCGCCTCGATGAACTAGAACTCTGGGATGCGCAAACAGCTCGTCGAATCGCTTTGCAGAAAAATGAGCTTCAATCCACCAATCAAATTATTTTGATCGGTAATGTCGATCTCAATCGGATTCAAAAAAACTTACTCGAGTACCTCGACGAACAAGTGACGGTGCTAGTCGGAGCACCGGAATCCTGGCATCGAGGTTTTGATGACACAGGATGTTTACTGGCGGAAGCATGGCATGCGATCGAAATACCGATCGAGGATTCACAATTGCATGTCGCTGGAGCACCTTCCGATCAAGCAGAACGAGTCGCTGAGATTTTATCAGAGATCCAGCAAGACTTTTCGCCAAAAGATATTACGATTGGCCTGCCCGATGCGTCATTGCTTCCTTTTCTGGAGTTTCAGTTCCAGCAAAATGAACTTAACGTCCGCTATGGTCCAGGGTCGTCGGTTAATCAAGCAGCCCCTTTCAAACTGGTCAGTGCGCTGACGGCGTTTTTGCAAGATGAATCCTATACGAATTGGGCTAGCTTGCTGCGGCAACCACCGATGGAGGTCTACCTCAGGAAGCAGTTATCGCTGGAGCCCAATTGGCTGGTCAGTATCGATCGCTACTACCATGAAACTCTGATTCGCGATGTACCCTCTAAAAAGTCACCGACTACTTCCGAGCGTTATACTTCCTGTAGGCAAGTTGCGATCGATGTTGCTGAGAAAATCAAGGAACTTCTCAAGCCGCTGCGTGGCGAAAAACGTCATCCCCAGGTGTGGGTTGAAGCAATGTTGGAGTTCTTCCAAAAGCTGCTTGGCGATTTTCAAATCGAAGAAGATGATAAGACAGCTCACCAATGGATGGAAAGTTGTCGGCTTATCAACGATTTGATCTGCAGTGCAGCGAGTATACCTGCGGAAATCACGATTCACTTTTCTTGTGCCGAGTGGCTACGCTGGTTGCTGAGGCAAGTCGCAGCTGCGCAGGTTTCGGCCAAGCAAGATCCTGCGGCAGTAGAAATGATTGGCTGGCTCGAATTAACCCTTGATGATTCACCAGCGTTATTGCTAACCGGTATGTCATTAACGGCAGTTCCTGATTCAGTTCAGGGTGATTCCTTTCTGCCGAACCAACTTCGTTCGGAACTTGGTTTGCTCAATAACGAACGACGTTGGGCTCGCGATGCCTACTCTCTGATGGTCGCGACGCAGACGCGAGAGAGACTTGAAATAGTGGTGGGCAGAATCGGCGCTGCGGGAGAACCTGTTCTGCCAAGTCGCCTTTTGTTCGCAACCAAGGCGACTCAAATCGGTCCGCGTGTTTTACATTTACTAAAGCCGACACCCCGCGACGATTCGAAGCGACTTCCACAACGCTGGAAGGCAGCTTCAGATGATACGCTCTTTCCGATACCTCAGATCGTTAAGCCGGAAATCCCCAAAGCGTTCTCAGTTACAGACTTTAAAAGCTATCTGTCGTGCCCCTATCGATATTATCTCGATCGTATCTTAGGGCTTGATCCACTCGACGACAGTCATCGTGAATTGAATGCGCGGCGATTCGGTACGCTCATTCATGATTGTCTTGATCGCATGGGAAAGGATAAAGTATCGACGTCGACAGATTCAGCTGAAGTCTTCAGCTTCTTAAGCAATGAACTTGATCTGTTAGTTGCTGAGAGATTTGGCCTCGAGAAAACTGCTGCACTTGAAATCCAAGTTGCCCAAGCTCGCCAGCGTCTAAAAGCCTTTGCCGACCAGCAAGCTGCTCGTGCTAAAGAAGGATGGATCATCCTGCATACCGAGTATGAAGTGAAGGTAGGAGCTGTTGCTCTTGAAATCGAGGGACAGGCACCGCTACTACTCAAAGGCCGTATCGACCGAGTCGACTACAATCCTGACACGAAAGTGATGGCGATTTGGGACTATAAAACGAGTGATACGTTTAATGAGCCAGTCAAGGCGCACTACGATGAAAAGAATCAGGTTTGGAAGGATTTGCAATTGCCACTCTATCGACACATGGTCAGCCGTGTCGAGGGATGTGAATCGATTCAGTTGGGATACATCACTTTGCCTCGCAAGCTAGGTGACACCCAATTCCGAGTAGCGGCCTTTAAAGAGGAGTGGTTAAAAAGTGCCGATGAAAAAGCGAAAGAAATTGTTGGCTTGATTCGAGCAGGGCAATTTGGTCCCCCCGTATTCCCTGCCCCTTTTCCCGAAGATCCCTACGAAGCGATTTGTCAGAACAATATTTTGCGAAGAGGTCCTTTTCGCCCCATCCAACAAGGTTAGCCGTTTCTGCAAATCCCTTATCCATACAAGCCTTCACGTACAGGATATTTCATATGGTAAGTATTTTGAATGTTCCCTCACCACATCAGGATGCTCTGCTGATCCGCGCATCGGCGGGAACGGGAA
>Ga0207935_1000463_pt1 | contig 9874 bp, 15 predicted proteins | sample LakMenEpi30Aug10_FD_150746 | JGI IMG/M metagenome (GOLD analysis project Ga0207935, IMG submission 150746) | Freshwater microbial communities from Lake Mendota, WI - 30AUG2010 deep hole epilimnion (SPAdes) | ecosystem: Environmental > Aquatic > Freshwater > Lake > Epilimnion/Euphotic zone ...
TCATTGTCTTTGATGATTGTTCAACGGACCATACCTACGAAGAGTTACTAAAGTTTCAAGATCCACGACTTAAAGTAATTCGTCATTCCATAAACATTGGTTTTGTTAATGGATTACTCAACGCCATTGAACAATCATCTGGTGACTATATTGCCATCCATGGTTCAGGAGATATTTCCTATCCAACACGATTGGAAAAACAATATAGACTTCTAAAGGACGATCGCGATCTTAGTGCTGTGGGTTGTAATGTTTTCGATTGTGATATGTCTCATGGAGGTAATATATACCGACGTACTAGAGTATGCGATCATCCCGACACTTTCCAATATTCATTAATCAACGGTCGTAATTGCTTCACTGGTGGAGAAGTAATGATAAGAAAATACCACTACGATCGCGTTGGTGGTTATCGAAACGCTTTCTACTACTCTCAAGATAGAGATCTGTGGCTTAGACTGATAGAAATATCCAAACTGGGTTTTGTTGATGAAGTTCTATATAAAAGGTTATTTATATCTAACAGCATACGATTTAACATTGATAAAATACTGATACAAAGAAGATATTCAGAATTGGCTAGACAATGTGCCGAGATGAGATTGAATAACCAATGTGATCTAGTTGATCTGTACGGTCAAGATGCGATCAACTTTTTAAGCAAATCTAAAAGATTGTCAGACTTTTACAAAAACCTCTTTGAAACATACCAATATAGGGATACGACTTTCGCAAACAGATGCTATGATCTATATATCAATTCTTAGAAAAAAAAAGACAATGAATTCTGTTCGCCCTGTACTCTTTGGAAAATACGCACAAGCTTTAGGTATAGCTGCCGAACAAACTGGTCTTTCGACTAGCCAAATCGTAAAACTATTAATGGAAAACGTTTGGGGTTCCAATCTAGAAGTGATTCTACCTCCTGATCCTAGTTTAGAACAATTGAGTTTGATAGATGATACTAAAGATACCAGTTGTAGTATTACACTACCGGAGCGGAAAATTTCTATGGCCATTTCTTCAAAGACAAAAAATCAAATCTCTCGAATCAGTTTTGATCTAGGTAATCGTTTTAACGCTATTACTGATGGGAAAACCATCATCAACTTTCCCAGTTATTCGTTGAGAAAATCCAGTCGCCAAGACGTTGACTACTCTACTAACGATTTTGTTAACGATCTTTCTTTCGATGTTAGTTTTGGTGGTAACAGTTTTCTTGTTGGTCAAATCGCTGGCTCATTTTTGGCTAAGCCTACTTTTGGTGGTGATAAGTGGAAACTAGTTAAGCAATTTTTCTACGCAGGCGTTTCCGGTCTAGTACCTCAAGACGCTGTAATCGAAAACTTACTTTGTACCGTGCCCGACGACCAAGACGAAGATCAAAGATCGCCTTTTTTGAATCTAAAAGGTGTGCATAACTTTACAGTTAACGGTCGTGAGTTTAACGTAACTGTTAAGGGAGTTATTGTAGCCGCCGAAGGTAAGTTTGCCTGGTATCGTGCATTAAAGGAAGGTCTTTATCAGTACCCTAAATATCTAAACGGTGTTCTGGACTTAGGTGGTGGTACAGCGATCGCTCGATTGTTTCATCCTGATGGGACTATCGTTAGAGACTACGATTTGGTTCTAGACGGTGCTACTTCCGCGTTAGCCGCTCATATTGCGGTTGAAGTAGGGTTAATTAAATCAGAAGGCCAAATTCTAGACGCGATCGCTGATGGCACATTCGCTGTTCACGCTATCAACTTTAAGACTGCTTACGACGCGATCTTACCTGAGTGGATTGACGATATCCAAACCCAGATGCGTACTCGTTGGAAAGAAATCCACAATCAGTTTGCTCAAATTTTGGTTGTTGGTGGATCGGCACCGATTATCGCCCCTTTCGTTCAAGACAATCCTCGGTACGTTATCGCACCCAATCCTCAGTTCTACGCTTTGGAAGGTCTTCAGTCGGCATAATGACCTTTGGGCCTATTCTTTAATAGGGCAAATCAACCGTAAACCTAACTATAATGAACTAAAAAAATAATGGACATAAAACAACTGTTTGACAATCAAATTAATAAAGCATCTAGAGATGAGTTAAAAGAAATTATCGCTGCTCTTTTAGATGTTACCGATGGTGTATACGATGCTTTTGAACTATCCCACAAAACAGGGTTATCCTTAGAACGATCGCAAAAAATAATCGATGTAAGAGACAAATGTCTTTCTAACAAAGTTTCACTATAGCAGAAGGAGGATCGCATATTTTGTGCGATCCTCCTTCTGCTATTGACTTGATTTTACTAAAGCTTCTATACGTCTACTTAAGTGAATTATATCACCCAGACATTCATCTAATCTTTTATCGTTTAACCTCTCTCTTACCTTATCTAACTTATCAAGGGTAATGGTATGCCTCTCACCTCCAAGGAGCTTGTAAAAACCTTGTCTACTCATTAAACCTTCACATATCTCCGATATATTAGAATCATTGTCCCAGATGATATTTTTTACAACCTGTAAGAAATTCTCCGGTAACTCCATTTCGATAACAACCCTCATAGCATCTCCTCTAATAAACTGATAACAGTGTAGCACAAAGGTGACACTTATGCTATAGTGGATAAAAAGGAGGATCACATGGAACGCACAATGCTATACCAGTTCAGATCTTTTGAAAAGCGCGATATATGGTTGAAGAACATCCCTATACGATCCCTGTCAGAAAAAGATCGCTATAGCGCACTATATACCTGGAAGATCCGCAATCTTACGGTATTCGGTGTCCTTTTATCCAAGTATGAAGCACCTCTCATTGAAGTATTTGAAAGTACGATTATAGAGATAAAGGAGAAGGAAGGTACCGTATATCTAGAAGAAATCGATATCCCATTCAGCGCTGATTGCATACTACTACACGAACACCTAAACCTATGATAGTCTCATATACCGTAGAGAACTGGATCTCACAAGAACCTAAAACCTTAGACGTTGATCGCAACGAAGCGATCGAACTTCAGTGCGCTAAAGATTTTGCCTCAACTAATGGTTATCTATGGCCACTCACGTTTAATATCTTTGTTGATGGCGATCTTCTGAAGTCAACCACGGTGGTTCTATGAAATACATGGGTAGCAAGATGCGAATCGCTAAACATATCCTTCCTATAATCCTTGAACACCATGGTGCAAGTAAAGTCTATGTAGAACCTTTTGTAGGAGGTGCTAACTTAATAGACAAAATTACAGGCGATCGTATCGGATCAGACCTGAACGAAACCGTTATCCAAGCTTTATCATCAATAAAATACCATCTAGATCAACTACCAAGAAATAATCAAGAGTTCACCGAAGAAGATTATAAAGAGGCTAGAAACAATCTCGATTATCCTCATAGATCCTACATAGGATACGCTCTTAGTTACGGGGGTAAATTCTTTGGTGGATGGCGTAGAGATAAAGAACATCGACGCGATTATATTAAAGAAGCTTACAAAAGCGCTTGTAAACAATCACCTAAACTCCAGACGATCGCACTTTTTGTATCCGATTATAAAAACCTTGTTATACCTGACAATAGTACGATATATTGCGATCCTCCTTATAAAAACACTACATCCTATAAAACATCCACTTTTGATCATCAAGCCTTCTACCAATGGTGTCGTACTAAACGCGATCAAGGTCATACTATCTATGTAAGTGAATATACAGCACCCGATGATTTCCAATGCGTATGGCAAAAAGAAATATCTAGTAGCCTAACTAAAGATACAGGATCTAAAAAAGCTATGGAAAAATTATTCACACTACCCTAATTTTTGATCGAAAAAATATTCCCGAAAAAAATTCGACTTTTCAATTCTCAACTTCTCACATATAAACTAAAGGGGGTCACCTTGGATAACGTTAATGTATCATACTTTGTTAAACTACCCAGCGAAATGATCGCATCTAAATGCTTAATGCACATAGATCCCAATGGCGATCCTAAAACACAAGCTAAACAACATGTCGCTAATTTGATTAACACTGATGTCAAAAACGTAACTATCCTATCAATAGAGATGATTATGAAAACATTATGAAAAACGCGATCGTCCTTGGATGATGATCAAAACCGGATGAGAAAGGAAGACATATAGAAGAGAGATCGTCATTGAAGGAAAATCGTTTATGTAGAAATCGGACGAAAAAGAGTATGGATTAGAGGTTGGATGGAAAAGAAGATATATAGAAAGGCGATCGTCCTTGAATGAACAGAATATGGATAAAAAATTAGACGAAAAAAAAATTGGATAAAAAATTGGATAAAAAAATTGAAAAAATATGGAGAAGTGCTATACGACCCCTAGTACAGGTGTACTACCGTCTTTAATCTGTAGGGGAGCATCTCACACTGAGAATATATATCTAGATACATCTATGGTTATCATTTATAAATATTGTAGGTAAATTGTGACTGCGATCACACAAACAGATTAGCGTTAGGGATATATTGTTATCAAGGTTAACTAAGTTAACTGAATAACACGCTACAAACAAGTAAAGGAGTCTAGAATCATGCCAGCAAGTAAGGAACTACAACAGAGAGCGATCGCCGTTAAACGGTTAACCGGTAATGATGTGAAAGCTTCACAAAAATCTATTTATAGTGCAATGGATCGTTATAGCAACCGATCAGAGAATAATATAAATTTCGGTGATGATGATCAAGCTATATATGATCATCTTCTACAGGGCGATGAGTTTGATAATGGTGATGGTATAGAAGTATGGTATAACGCTTTTAAGCTAGATTCTCGCTCTATTGTAGTAGTAAGAACATACGATGGGGGGGTCAGTGGAGAAGGCGATCTATATATCATGCAGCCAGATCATAATGATATCTATGATTTACGTGATGATATAGTTGAGTCAGGATGGTATAACGGTCTACACTAGTATTCCATAAACACGTTTTTTCAAGCTAGCCTAGTAAAGCCTAGGCTATTAGTCCACAGATCACTACAACAATAACAAAGGAGTCTAGAATCATGGCTGTTATCAAGATAATTGGATCATTTTACACTGTTTGTTGCGATCCCTGGTTGTATGCGGAAGTAGCCGTTATTTGTGAAGATAATATATACTTTCTATGTAAAATTAGGACAAACGGTCAAGTATTAAAATTCTCAGATCTTAGGCAAGCTGAGGATAATTTAATAAAACTATCTGGCTATCAGCTAGATTTCATTACAAAATCTAGCGATCAATCCGTATTTAGCTGGGAGTCCGATCCCAATCTATTAGATGTGTATCAACTTCTCTAGTTTAGTAAGAATATAGTACAAATGATCGCGATCGTCCTAACCATATCAGGGAACGATCGCGATCATTTGTACTATCTCATTCATCACTATATAGTTATATACTTAAATACCTATATAACTAATAAACGTTACAACCTAGTGCGATCGTCCTGACCTATCTACTAATCTATTCTGACTCGCCTAATAATCCCCACTAAATAATCCCTACCCTATCTCTTAAGCCCTACAAAGCTAGGCTATCTATCCCCTAATATCCGATACCTTACAGCTATCCCCTAGGCCTGTAGGCCCTTACAGTAGGGAATAAAGGCATAGATAGAATACAATGATCGCTATAGATTATTAAATAGGTTAATTGTGATTGCGATCACACTATCATTTTGTCAGTTTGCTATTATTAAATTGTTAGGGCATTACAGCTAAGCGCTAACCACTAAATAAAAAATAATTAGCTGTAAACACCAGTTGACAATCTACCCTTAATAAGATAGATTATAAGGGTAAGGGTACAGAGAAACGCCACATACAAGTAAAGGAAAGGGAATCATGCAATACTCTGGATTTAAGCCTACGGGATTTGATAATCATATTCAGATTGAAGATCGCGAAAATTGGCATATTATGCCAATATCGATAAATCGTGATACAGAATGCTGTGTAACATTGTCAAATTGGGAATTTCTTCAACAAACAATGGACGAAAAGGAGATAGAATACGAAGTACACAATTTCGGGCATTGGGCCTGTGGTTGGTTCGAAATCCTGCTGGTTTCTCCTGATAGTCAGGATTTTGTAGAAGAAATAGAAAATTTGTTGAGTGAGTATCCCATTTTGAATGAAGAACATCATAGCCAATTAGAGACCGAAAGAGATGATCAAGCCTGGGAGTCTTACGGTTATCGTGATTTCATTAGTGAATATGATAACGCTAGTTCGAATGAAATTGAGGAGTATCTTGTAACCATTCTGCAAAATATGGATAAAGAAGAACTAAGATTTTTATTTGACAATATGGAAGGTACTGTAGAACATAGCGACTATGGCGTTAGCTACCATGGGCCTGACCCAGACTTTACTCATTTACTGGATTGTCTATTGAGTAAATGAGTAAAGATTAATTAAACGGCGATCGCTAGGTAGCTTAATCATCTATCGCTATATTGATAGATAGGTTAACTGGGGTTCGAATCCCCTCGATCGCATGCCCTTATAGGGCTGTAAACGAGTACAAAGGATATCAATCATGTCTGTTTTCACTGGTAATTATCAACAAGATGTTAGAACCGCACGACAATTAAATCTATTTACAGGGGTAAACCCTAAAAAGCCAGTATTGGAAGGATTGATCGCCGATTATGAAAACAATATTCCCGAATCTCAGAAAATCTCTGAGATTGCTTTGGTAGATCAATTGTTAACAGCTTGTGATAATAATGATACTGAGAAGGACGATCGCCCAGTATCACTCTTACCCAAACCCATTCTTAAGGCAAACAAAAAACCGGTGCCTATGCCAGTAAAGAAAAATAACCAATTTCGGATTAAACCAGATACGCCAAAGTTAAAAACAAAATCGCCTGTAAATATTGATACAGTTCTTAGGAGAAAACCCGCTCCCCCACGGTTAAAGGGATCTGGTGATATTATGTTACCAAAATTAGGTAACAGGTTTAACCGTAGTCTATTCCAATAATAGGTTACAATAGGATAGGACGATCGCTATTAGCACGGTAGCGATCGTCCTAAGGGGAAAAATACGCTACAATCCACTACAGAAAAGGGAAAGGAAAGGTTATCATGATTATTTCAACAATCTGGGAAGTAATTACCTATGACGTTTGGGGGAATTCCAAAGACGGTTACGAAGTCAATCAGGCATTTAGATCTGGTAATCTAGAGATGCCTGTAAAGTTAGAAGTATATAATCCTGGTAGTGAACGGGAGTTTTATGATGGGAGTCCTGATGATACAAATATCAGGAAAGCTTTAGGGATAACCCCTAGAGTCAGGTTTTACGACCCATATCATAACGCTGGAATAATATATCCTACCCATGTAAGTACTGACTATCCGTTAGGAGAGTTACGCTTAATAAGCCATGATAGTTTATCGTTTAGCCCTGACAAGGTTATCACTGGTAAAAAACAAATACGGTCTAAAGGCGAAAAAATAGCGTTTTTTACCCTTGCTAACGGTGATGATTTACTAGCTTCAGAAATTACCAAAGGGTATGCTGTACCCAGGAGGTACCTAGAACTAGATCCCGATACTTTCTAGGTATAGAGAAAATAGATAGAGCGATCGCTATAGTGCAGATATACTATAGCGATCGTCCTATCCACTATACCAAAGTGAAATAGATCGCGATCTATTTTGATCGCGATCATTTGTACTACCACACTATCGTACTACTCTGCTACCCTATTCATCACTATATGGTTATATATAAAGATAGTAATAAATAAATCTACAGTAGTACAAATGAATTTATAAAATACTCTAGCACTAGGATAGCGATCGTTCTATCTATCTTCCCATATACCCTTGCTCTAGTGCCCTATAAAGCCTTTCTAATAGCTATCCTAGGGTATTCTACTAATAAGCCTTTAATAGGGCTCAAATCGCAAAATAAAGGGCTATAGACTTCTATATATGATCGCTATAGATTAATGTTGTAAGCTAATTAAGTATAAATACCTGTAAATTAGGGTTTACAAATAGAAAATAGATTGATAATATAAGGGTATGGTTAAAGAAACGAAAAGGAAGGATTGAAACCATGGCTAACAACAACGCTACAGTTCGATTTAATTGGTTAAGTGGTGATGTTAATTACCTAGATTATGGTGGTAAATGGTTTTACAATACCAAAGTAGAAGGGTATTATCTAGTAATGGAATTGATCAACTTATTAGAGAGTGATTCCCAAAGTACTGAAAAGTACATGATAGAATTGTCGATAGTTAACTGTAGAAAGGTAGAACCCGATAAAATGCGATCGGTTAAATCTTTTTGTGGCATTGATAACGATAATGATCTGCCAGAAGATTACCTGGTAGAATGCTGCCATTCTTACGGTTTAAGGTCTGTAGACTATAGTGCTACAGGTAACAACTATAAAGAATTGCGTAAAGAATGCCTTAATGCTGCACGGTATACGATCAAACATCTTAGATCTAGTCTAAATAAAAGTAAAAATGCCTTGTACGCAACAGGACATGATATGATCGAAGGTAAAGTGTTAGGCTTATTAGAAGGAGGAAAGCGACAATCGCTAAGACTCCAGAATGTTTGTAATGGGAATTAAGATATAATTCCCTAACCAGGACGATCGCACTAGATCCCATGTACTAATGGAGTGGATCTAATGCGATCGTCCTATGTTTTATCTATCGCTAAATGGTTATATAATAATACAGCGATTATATAGCCGCCATAGTGCGATCGTCCATAGATAAAACACTATAGCTATAATATAAAAACAACTAGGTAAAAATAACGTTTATTGTGATTGCGATCACACTACTAGAATATGGATCTGTTACTATTGAATTGTTAGGGAATTACAGCTAAGCCCTAAATTAAATAAAAAAAATTAGCTGTAAACAAGGATTGACAACTTACCCTTAATAAGTTATCTTTTAAGGGTAAGGGTACAGACAAGCAAAAAAAAAAGAGAAAGGTAACAGTCATGGATTACGATGTTAAGGATTACAACGGCTTACAAGTGATTGAGATTGATGGGAAAGAGTGGGCATTATTCACCGATGAAGAGGCTGACAAAGCTGTAAAATCTTACATTGAGGAAAGTTTGTGGGCATTTAACAAAAGTTTCTTATCGGATCAAACAGGACTACCAGAAGAGGTTTTTTCTACGCTACAACAGGACGGCGAATCATCTAACGATGCTATTCTTAGCATTGTAGAAAAATGTGGGGATATGGATACTCTAGTATCAGATGCTATGTCATCTGACGGCAGGGGACATTTTCTTTCTCCTTATGATGGGCATGAGAAAGAATGGGGGGATCTTAGTGAGGAAGTTCAGCTAGGAATTCTCCTAGCGATGAACCAAGGGGATCTAGCGGAGGAAAATGTATATAACCTATTTTTCTATAGGACTAATTAGTTCTATAAAAGATAGGATAGGACGATCGCACTAGGTTAATTCAATGATACGAACGATCTAGTGCGATCGCAAAATAATCAAGATGTTATTCTGGTAATGAACCATGGTAGAACACACTCCAGGCCCTTGGATAGTAGGTTATGCTGACAGTGGCAAACCTTACATAGTAGCAGATCACGGTAAAAGATGGAATGATCCTACTATATGTCGTCTATATGAAGACATAACACCAGAAGGTTCGATAATGCCAGGATGGTGTCTAGAAGCATTCGATAATGCAGAAGCTAACGCTAGATTAATAGCTGCTGCACCTGATATGATGACACTACTACAAAAGTATATAACGGTTTTAGAGTCCGATGATAAAGAGGCTTTAACAAAGCTTCTGCAAGAAACGCGCGATGTTATTGAGGAGATCAAGGGATCTTAAGTAAGGCGATCGT
>Ga0207935_1000466_pt1 | contig 9851 bp, 2 predicted proteins | sample LakMenEpi30Aug10_FD_150746 | JGI IMG/M metagenome (GOLD analysis project Ga0207935, IMG submission 150746) | Freshwater microbial communities from Lake Mendota, WI - 30AUG2010 deep hole epilimnion (SPAdes) | ecosystem: Environmental > Aquatic > Freshwater > Lake > Epilimnion/Euphotic zone ...
GTGATTGCATCCGAAATTTTCACTCCGGGTATATCACGCAAGAAACAATAAGCAGTGATTACATCCAAGATTTTCATCCTAGGTATATCACGCAAGAAAGGGAATATAGTCTGAAAACGTATTTCAGAAATTCAACCTTTATAGAAATTTTGAACCGACACTTCCGAAATTAACAGATGTTGATTCTCCACATATCGCAAATAGTTGCCGAAGGATATATTCCACTATCTGCTGACTCAAGATCCCATGTTGCTGTCGTCTGAAGATTCTTGAATTACTCGATGAATTACTTTAAGCTTTTTTGGTGCTGGAGGGTACTGATCATTATCCCACGCATCCGGATCATCAAGTATCTGAACGACATTTCTCCCCCACATGGGTTCATCAGACTGAAGATAGTTCATCATCCGGAATTGACGAAATGATAGAACAACATCTGGTATAGCTTCTACCTCTGGATTATAAATCCGTTGCTGAGGTGTAAACTTGTCTTGAGGTCTCCATAAAGGTATAAGGTCCCAATACAGAATATCTTTGCGTGGAATTGCTCGATGAGTTGGAATAACTTCTTCTTGAAATGGATCATTTTTAGTCGACACCGATACATATTGAGCGGTGTTCTGATCCATTAAGAACCAATTCCGTTTCTGCGATCGAAGCTCATCCACATCGCGCCAATTAGGACAACCTTCGGTGATGTCATCTATCGGACTATGAATCGTATCCGGATCATCCAGATATCGATTGAAACGATTTCGGAAGTAGCATCTCCATCTCATCCATCGTAGATAAGAATCCTTTGGAGCCGGTAATGCTGATAGCATATCCCATCCGACATTATCGTAAAAATCCTTGTCAAGCTTTTTATGAAAATGATTTTCGATTCTTCTCACATAGGCTTCAATGACAATTTGAATTTGACGATAAATTTGAGATCGGTGAGATATCCGCATTGCCGCTTTCTGAAATTTTGTCGCGATCAAAGTCGGATCTTGAAGAAGCGATCGAATCCGCCCCTTCCCAGGAGGTGATTCGTTATATAGAGTATCCCATGCCAAATTAATTGCTTTTTTATAATCATCTTTGACTGGATCAACCCATCGAAGATATCGCTCATAATGATGGAAAGCATTAGGTCCTTGTGCATCCTGAATAAAAAGTAGTACATGCACATATAGATCTTCCACACTGATGTTATAAATCCTAGGGTCGGGGAGATTGTCAATTTCATCACTATAGCTCATGTGATGATTGGTCTCGTCCTTCGACATTAATTTCATCGAGAAAATATCATCAGGCTGGTATGGGTCCAATTGAATAAGTGGTCCCAGTGGTTGATCCATCTCATATTGATATTGATACGATGATTCTTGTTCTGACGGATCATCTTGCAAATCTGCAGGCCAATCATAATCTCTATTTGGATCATCATGATTTCCATTGTCAGCACCTCCCCGTAGTCTGACTACTCGGTAGTCTCCATTACGATAAGCAGGATTAAAACCATGTGCTGAACAAGCTGACTCTTCATCATATTCAAAATCATCATCGACTTCAAATTGAATATCATCACCTTCAACGTAGTTGTCGTCATCGCAACCGCCACGTAATCTCTGAGGTGGAATATATTCCGAGTCAGAATAATCACCGTCATTTTCATCTCCAGAAGAATCCTCATCGATATACTCCATCTGAAATTGCATAAGCATAGCTTGCACCCGCTGAAGTTTACTCCCCCGTTTTGGAAGAGTCTCATCATCATCAGATATTTCATAAACATAATCTGGTAGATTGAGATCAGGGTAAGCAGCTTTGACCAGAGCATATCCATTAATCGAGTCACGAAATCTCGGAAATTTTGGAAGCCCAAGCGCCTTGGTTCCTAAATCAGCATTCATATTATCTGACATGCAATATTCAACACCGACTTCATGATCCTCGATTCGATTTCGAATAGCAAGAACTTCGAGATCCATAGCCCGTGATGCTTTTCCAAGGGACCCACGGTTGTTTGCAATCTGGATAGTGCTTTTATTATCCTGGTATATAACCGTTGGATATTCTTGATGCATCCCAAGCTCAGTCATCAAGTTTCGCACTCCCAGTACATCCGTTGAGGTATTGAAAAGACCCGTCGTTTCAGAACAGGTAGATGATGGAGCTGTTTTCGTCTGCTTCTTCGACACCAGAGATAAAGCTCCACAATTCATCATCACGATTCGACACTCCTGAGATCTTGGAAGACGATGATTTGCATCACCATAAGCATATGCCACATTGTCACCATGCGGATCCAAACCCTTGGCATACATCACTCCCATCTCACACGTCGTGAGAGAGTATTCATAAATCTTCACGACGATATCGAAATGCTTACGAGACCATCCGTTACGCCTCGAACTGACCAATGATACCGCATAACGGATCTCAAACTTACATTGAGCAGCTGGATAAGAAAGTAACCCTACAGCTTGAAGATAAGGTAATCCTTTAGCATCAGCTATTTCTTCAGGTGTAGGTTCCTTGCCAATTTCGGTTTCATCAAGAACGCTGAGAGGAATATATCTCTTCTTGAAGTCACCATCCCGAAACTGCTTGAAAAATGTTCTTGCCTTGTTCCAGTAATTTGGCATCTTAAGCTCACAAATTCCCTTCTCAAGGTTTTGATAGGTTTGAATACCTACAAATTCCGGAACTGGCAGTTCATCAAATTTCACCTTCATGCAGCTCGAAATCTTTGCTTTATAGTCTTGAAGTTCTGGCTCGGTGCCAAACATCCTGACATCATCAACAAAAGCAATCACAATAAGGTATCCCACTACCACATCATTATCGTCGACTTTAATCTTGACGAACATCGACGGCTCAGGTTGAGTCTGAGTCATTCCGGCAACTTGAATATGCGCATGATGCATTAGCTTCTCGAACTCTGCGCCCGCACTCAGGTTGCCATAGATTGAAGAATTGCACTTATACACCTGCTTCGGATTGGCTCGATATTGCTTGCGATGATTGCGAGCAAATCGCTTGACGCCAGCCATGCCTTCCTTTTCATGCAACTTAAGAAAAGTCTTTCGAAGCTCCGCAATTTCTTCGTATTCCAAATTCGAATATCCCTCATGAGATGGAAGATAACAGTATATATCAAACTGTTCTTTCGTTTGTAAGTATCCACACACTGCATCCCATCCATGAACCATCTTGCCACTGGTAGTAGCCAGTGAGAAGAACAAAGTTGTCCCTGTCGATGAAATCGTCGTAGAATAATTGTCCTGAAAATCAATTCCAGGACGCAAGAGATTTCCCATGAGATATTGACGAAATTTATACGTTCCATTTCTCTTGATCGTATAAAGCTCCCCCAATGGGATAATCTTTGCCGAAGCCGGGACATCTTCAATGTTGACCAACTCAACTGCATTGTTGTCATCCCAACCCGCAATTTCTTTCTTTACGGCTTCAACCCATTTCCTCCAATCGGCACGAACCAGCACTTCGAAGAAGTCTTTGGGCCAATCATTTACATCCTTAGGTGCAAAAGCAACCTTATTCCCTTCAATCAGCATCGCGACGATTGAGGTTGACGTAAATTTTCGTTTCTCAACAGTGAGATCCCGCAACTTACAATCATGACTGGATCCATCTTCAACCCAAATAACTTTGGCTATACCCTTCTTGCTGATTGAAGATACAGTTCCAAAACATCTTTCAGGATGAAGATCCGAATAAGATCCTGGAGTCGAGTCGAATAGCTTAGGTGAGACAGAGATAAGGTCTCCCACCTTTGCTACTCTTTTGTGCTTTCCGATAGCTTTAGAATCTCTTCTAGCACGTTTAGAGCTCGACCCCTTAAGGCTTTGATCAGAAAAATTATCCAGCATTTTTCCTGAGTCATAACTACCTTTTGAAAGAACTTTTCCATCACTCCGACCGCCAATAGCCCCTGCATCATGAAAAATAGTGTCGGAGCCCACATCGGATGACTCTGAAAAATTATCCGCAATTTTCTCTTGACTTTTGAGTATATTGGAATCACTTTTCCGGATCGACCGACGCGTAGTAGCCTCACCATCTTCAAAAATAGCCTTGTCGGATATATCATCTTCATCAGCATCAAATGATGATGAAATATGATTTGAATTCACTTCAGGTTGCAATGCCATGGCCGCTTCGAACTTATCATTTGAATTGATAATATCATCAATCATCTGATCATCTGAGGCCAAAGCACTATCAGGATCATCTTGAAATGAAACACGTTTGCCAGCATCACGTTTGCCTGCAACAATGTTATCCCTCGAGATACCTGCAGCATCTTTGCTCTTTTTACCTTTTCGAAGCGACAACCTTTGAACCCCCTTAGTCGTTTCCTTGATAGCTTTAATGAGAGATTCTTTCAATGTCAATCCATTTCGAGAATTCTCTTCCATTCGAGCCGCCAATTCTTCGACCGGGGTCGACAAGACATCATCGAAATATAGCCCTTCTTTGAAAGTCTCAACATTTCCAAAACGAGCTGACTCTTCGATAGCAGTCCCTTGCTTGTGATTTCGTCCAGGTAATTTCAGCTTATGATCTCTCAAAGCTTTAATCGACTGGACCGTTTCGCCTTCAAATACAACTTCCCCACTAGGTTTGGTTGCATTGTCGTCAGAATCATCAGATGCATCGGTTACGAACTCTGCTTCAATTTTATTGGCCACCATCTTCTCATTGAGTGGACCAATATAAGCAGACTCGTACACCCTTACCTTCTGACGAGAAACGCTGATCACTTTTTCATCCGATTTTCTCAGAATCAACATAGCTGGCCACTGATACCCAAGGTAATAACCTTCCTCGGTTATAGGGGCCCGCTTATGAATCGGCCCATCGATTGGAGCAAAAATACATGGAGCACCAAATACTTTTAATCCCAACTGCTTCCAATCGACTTGCCGTCCAGTTCTCAAATAGAACGAGCTCAGATTATGCCTAGTGGACTGAGGCATAAAATCCAAAACCAAAACAGCATTTCGATCGGCTAGAGCCCAAAACTTCTTGCCAAGATGAGGAGCACCAGTCAACATTGCCGTTGATACTCTTCGAATCATTTTGACCCGAGTCTCTGCAAACCCTAATTCTTGAGGAGTCCCCGCAGAAATTGGAAGAAGTTGGACTTGAAACAAAGCCAATACTTCTTCAACATCTTTGGAGAGGTTTACTGAGTGAGTATCAACATAAATCACTCGACAAGTCCAAAACTCCGCTTGAACTCTGACCAAAAATTGGTGTAACGCCACTGGAAACTGATAATGGCTCGCATATAATCGAATATCCGTTGAACCCGTTGATCTGCAGGTGAATAAGTAAGAGCCAATGGCTCCTTCTTCTGAAACTTCACCCATCGAGTTCCCTCCCCCGTAGCCGTCACAATCCACATGCCACCACGGAGGGCTATCCATTTTCTTGTCAGGATCTTCTCTTTTATACGGACCGCGTTTCCATTTGGCAAGGTCTGCAACAACATTGTCTTCATTCAGCACTGGTAAATTTGGAAAGTTCCCATGCTCACTCATTGATGCCATTGTTTTGAATATCTTTGTATCCGGATACCCAAAACGTCTGCAATACAATCGAGATCTTTCTTCATCAGTCAACTTTGCTTCATTCATCAGCATACATTTGACCAACCCTTTTTTACCCACTAGGGTGAAATTCAATTGCACTTGTTGACCTGCAAATTTTCGGTTAGACTCCCCAGGCTCTGAATAATTGCCCACCAAGAATGGAGTTAGATCCACAAGAGGGGATTCTAATCCATTTGCAATCCTTGCCACCACACTTCTGAATTCAGCCGACGGTGCAATTTCATCAGCAAATCCGGAAGTGCTAACGTATAAAACGTCTCCTTTCGGCAAGGTTGGGATTCTCAAACCGGATCTAACGCACTCAACGTAACCAGGCGTTTCGAAACTCCCAGCTACATAGCGAATGCCATATCGTTCCATTTGCATGGCAGACACCAGTCTAAAAATAGACCCACCGGATGGAATATTAGCTAATATCCCATTTGAATGGACCAATCCCATTTGTTTTCCGTTCAAAGTGAAACGATAAACCAACGGACCGCGACCAATACAAATTGGTGCCCCAACGCTTGGACCTTGAATTTCCACCGAACTTTTAATCTCTTCCGATTCGTCGAGGTACACAAAATCCTTCCGGTGAACTGAAATACCCTCGCCAGAACCAGAGTCAAAAGCAAACGACGATTCATCAACCAATACTGTATTCATCAATGAGATGGTCAACTTGTCCGTTGAGCACTCACGGGGAATTGTCCTGATCATAAGAAATTTATTGACAACTTTGTCAATATCGTTTGATTTCGACAGCTCATTTCGGATTCCAACTTTAAATGCCTTGATACTGGACTTTTGCTTACGGCTCAAACCTTTGAGATTGGACCCATTGGTTTGGTCGTGAACAAATTTGCACTTAGCGCCGAACTTGCACTTCCCGGTATCTTGAAAGAACTTGCAGACACCCTTTGAAGATTTCGACTTGGCATTATTCCCTTTATCTGAAGAGTTCGATTTTGATCTCTTCGGGGCACTTTCATGCCTAGCTCCTGGTTCAGCTTTGCACTCCGGATCGTTTATCCTGTGGCCAATCTGACCACAACCCCAGCATCTAGGTTCAAAAAACTTCTTATCCCCTCCACTGGTTTCACCTCGATCATAATCTCCTCGACTTTCTGAATGAGAACGCTTCTTTTGAAACTTTCCATTAGAACTTCGATCCCTCCCTTGAGGTCGGAGACCAAAATTGGGTGCAAGCATCACCTTGATGGCTCCATCAACAACTTTGTTGACCATTGAGGGCAAAGACTGCGACTTCTCAGCAACCTCTTCACTTCTCGACCCATAAGTCTTCTCTTTCCAGAAGTCAACCAACTTTGAATACAAAGCGTCAAAAGACGGAAGCCAGCCATCCTGATAGTTCCGTTGCTCCCAATCTTCTCGATCGACCTCTTCCGAATCCAAAAGGTTCTCATTACCAACAGCTCTTTTTGCAATTCGAGCCACTTCGATCTTATTTAGAAGTTGCTCATAAGCTGGGTAATATTCCGTATTGGCGATGTGTTTTACCACCATTTTCACCAGATAAGACTCTTTAGCATACTCATAATCCGCTCGGTGTTCAGCGGGACACATGAGGGTGAGTTGAACCCACTCAGCTTTGAGTCGATCAAGTTTATCCTCCATATTGACTCCCTTAGGAAAAGCCTTAGCGCCAGGTTTCTCCGGCATCCCAGCATCGAAAATCTTTTCCCTTCTCCTTACATCGGCACTAGCGCCACCATACTTCTTCATTAAGTGCTTTCTTAACAAAGGGGCTTTGTCCCGAGGTAAGGCTTCAAGAGTTATAGCAGCTTGACCTCTGCATCGCATTGCAACCACATCATACATGCGGCTATACTCCTGACGACGCCATTTCAGATGCCAATCGACTTCCCAGAAGCCTGAATTCCTTGGCTTGAACAAGGCGTACTTTGAGGGTTGACTATAACCAATTGCTTCAAGAACCTCTTGAGCGTGGTCCGCAAATTCCTGAGCATCAATCGCATTGTCACCTTCAATTATCGGGAGCTCATTCATCCAGAGCTTCTCCCCGATAGAGCCAAACTTCATTCTGAAGTGTCTCGCGATTGACTTCTCAAAGTCTACCCATTTGACCTTTCCTTTGGTCCCAAAGAATTGAAACGATTCCCGCTCCATCTCCTTAACTGAGTCCTCATCCTTGGACATTTCTTTCGGCTCTCACACCTCAAGCAAGTCAGCGGCTGACTGTGAAAGATATAGAAAGAGAGAGTACAACGCGCTAGAGACGTAGCGCCAAGACTCGATGCAAGACAGAGCACTAAACAACGAGAGAGACCGTTGTTGTCGCCCCTTGATCGAAAGGGCTCTCTCTTTCTAAAGAGCTTTCTAGGGCAGACTACCCCACAACAGTTCGCGCACTCGCGCACCAAGGACAGAAGACAAGAACAAGACAGATACGTGCGGGGGATCTTGAGAAAGGCAGCAGTGAAAACTACTTGGGTGGAGAGCCTAGGACAAGACTCGTCGATGTGTTGGACTGATATCGAAAACTTCAATCTCTGTGAGAAGTTCGACAAAAACACATTTTGACAAAACTTGTCGTTTTATTTTCGACCAATGATAATTATTATTTGACAATATCATCCAATCCCATTTTGAGCTTGAAGGGATTTCGTTGAATCTTGACGTTGTCAATATTCTGAGATCCTCTGATAGCTCGTTGTCAAAAATGGATTAAATGTATATATTGTGCAAATGTTAAGTTGTCAAATAATATTTGACATTGTCATAAATACAAGTCAATATATTATTCTATATTACTTAACTCTGAGTATTTATAAAATGTATAATAAACATAATTATACAATATACTCAAATTATCTATTGTCTACTTAAATGACATCTATCATTAATACGTCATATATCATACTATACTCAATTCAATATATATATAATAATATATATTTCGTCATTATCAGAACGTTGAGATAGTATACATAACTCTATATTAATATAAATTGTCATTATCCTCCATATTATTTGTATCTACAAATAACATGTCCCGGATCTTTTGTTGATTGACTTGATTATATATAGTGTGTATACATGGCTTCACTATAAATAAAAGATATCAATACTTCTGATTGATATTTGCCGGTCTACCAATAATAGATTGTGCCCATTTATAGTTGGACTTTCTATACCTCTCTTGAGTTTAGATTCTCCACTATTTTGTACACAAACTACTCAAAGACCTAGTCAATTCAAGATCGCTATTACTAAACCCATAGTATTCTCTATATAATTACATTTCTTGTCAAATATAAAAATTAGCTTTGACATGCCTGTCAAATGGCACGTGGCCTCATGTGATTCGAGCGTCCCCTACTCACACTATCTAATTCTATACTGATAGAAATTAATTATATATTTAGCGTGAAGTTATACGTCTTATGATTGGATAGATATTATCACTCAGATAATATTACTCAGTTGTGAGTATCCCAAAATTATGACGTTACCGTATATATCGTGATAATTAATTATCAGAGCTATTATACGGGATACTATTGAGCATAGATTATTGAAATGACTATTAGGGATATTAATCTTAGTCGCTATTATACAGTACCGTATACTTACATATATATATTGAGGGTTATCTCGACCTCGTATAAAAATATACTTATATATATATTTGCTATAGTGACTTACTGCTTCCTATATCCCATAGTCTATAATCTATCTCATGCTCATAACGTTCACACTCCCCCGATACTTATAACTGAGTCATCTGACTGAGTGTATCTTATAGAGGGTATCATATCATATGATCTGCTCCGCTAGCAATCTAGCACTATGGTGATACTATCCAGACATGATCTCACATCCTGTCGGCCTTCACCATGGTGATACTATCCATACATGATCTCACATCCTGTAGGCCTTCACCTAGTGGTATTATTCTGACATGATCTCACATCCTGCCGATCTATACCAGTGATACTATTCAGACATGATCTCACATCCTGTCGATCTGTATCAGTATGTTATGCTATAAGTATTATCATAATCAAGTCTAACGTGATTTGATAAAGCATAAGATACTTATTAATAGATTGTAACTACTCTATAAGAGTTCGTATAGTTCGTTAACAATCAATGGTGATTGCATCCGAAATTTTCACTCCGGGTATATCACGCAAGAAACAATAAGCAGTGATTACATCCAAGATTTTCATCCTAGGTATATCACGCAAGAAA
>Ga0207935_1000478_pt1 | contig 9733 bp, 8 predicted proteins | sample LakMenEpi30Aug10_FD_150746 | JGI IMG/M metagenome (GOLD analysis project Ga0207935, IMG submission 150746) | Freshwater microbial communities from Lake Mendota, WI - 30AUG2010 deep hole epilimnion (SPAdes) | ecosystem: Environmental > Aquatic > Freshwater > Lake > Epilimnion/Euphotic zone ...
GAGCCGGTGAGGGTGTAGGGCACCCGACACAGTGGCTCGCCGGTGGCGAGGCCGTCACTTGTCACCGCGTAGAAGTCCATCGTGTGGGTCCCGGTGGCCATGCTCAGCGCGGCCTGGATGTCGGCGACCGAGCCGGTGGACAGGCCGCTGACGAACTCGGAGTCGACGAGCACCGACGCTCGCTCGGGTCCAAGGTCGTCGGCCCCGATACGCATGAATCCGATTCCGGGGCCGTCGAAGTTAGCGGTGACCGTGAACGTGTCACTCTCGGATAGGTCAGACTTCGAGAACGACACATCACACGATGTGATGCTCGTGTAGACGGTGACCGGAACGACCAGCGTGGTCGGTGTGGCTGGTGTGCTTGTTGGGAACGGCGTGGCGCCCGAGACACTGCGGGACCCGACCGCAATCTGGACGGCCAACCCCACGGTGACGATCGGTAGGAGCAGGAAGCGACGGAGGGTGGGGCTGGTCTTCATCGCGGCGGGCATGCGGCAGCGTACATCCTCGCGGCGTGTGCACATCGTCGGCCGACTCGTGGTCTCGCTCGAGCCGACACCTTCCGCTGTGAGCGTCAGCCGGGGAACATGGGAGTTGCGGGGTCGACGGCACGGGTCGTCGAATTGCTCAGAGACGGCAATGTCGTGCGCCGTGACCGGTCTGGTGGATGGTCCAACTACGCGTTCGAATGGCTCGGTGTGGCGGCCGTGATGCTCCCGGGTGGGTCAGCGGGAGACGTCGACCTTCGCCGCAGCAGGTGAGGGTGGAATACGACGGTGTCGGCCGGGTCCGACCGGCGGTGTGATGGGTGGGCGTGTGCGACCTGTCGCTACTGGTGGAGCGGACGCAAACGCCACCGGAAGGTTCTCGTCGTGACCCGGCAGCGCTCACACGCCGAGCGGGCCGAAAGCCGGAGGCGACGAACAAGTGTGATGGGTGGCGCTTATGCCCGACCTGATCTCAGAGCAGCTGTCCCAAGCGCACAGGACGAGACCGTCGCAGAGCTCGTCGACATCCTCGAGCCATGCCGGCAGCGCCGCTGGCTGCGCAACGACATTGATCTTGTGAGCACGATCGCTTGGCATCACAGTCTTTTGATCGGTTGGGTGTACATCGAGCAGGGTGCGGAGAACGTGGATCCACAGGAATGGGACGCGCTCATGATCGAGGCCGTGGAGCGAGCGTTCTTCGGAAGGTGACGCTGAGGGTCATCTGTGTGCATCTTCGGCGCAGGTCCCAATCGCAAAGGTGGGTGGACAGTGACGAATCGGGCTGCGGGGTCGTGCCCCCCCCTTCGGAACCGTGAGCTGGGCGCCCAAGCCCTTCCCTCCGTTGCAGCCGTGCGGCAGCGCCCCGTGTGGGACCCTGCCTCTCTAGGATTCAGGCATGGCACTCGATCGCACTGCTGTGCCCATCGAGTTGGGCTTCCTTCCGCCGGAGCAGGCAATCGAGGATCCCGACCACCCGGGCCTCCTGCGTGCCGGCCAGCGTGCCGCAGCGCCCTACGGCGACGACCGGGTCGAATTCATCACCTGTATGGCGACCGACCTCAGCGCCAGCGTCGGCGACGTGCCCGACCTGGTCCATCACGGCCTCGACACGGTGGACCTTGCCGGCCTCACGTCACTGCAGGACGCCTGTGCGCGGGCGCTGGCCTCGGGGTGGATCGATCCCGAGGACGCTGAAGTGATCCGTGGCGCACTCGACGGCGCAGAGTTGACCTGCGCCAGCGGTCGGCGGTTGACCGTGCGGTTCCTTGCCGGCGAGGGCTTCTTCATGAGGAGGGTCGGCCCGAGTCGGATTCCGTCGTCGCCGGATGGAGCAGACGGCATGAACAACCACGGTGGCGCCGCATCCGTGCACGCCGACCAAGATGTGTACGGCACCCCGCTCGTCCAGTTGATGGGTGGCCGCGCTCCGGACTTGTTCCGCCACGTCTCGCCCGACGGGGAGAACCACGAGGCTGACCTGATGCTCGTGAACATGTGGATCCCGCTCCAGCAGGTGGTCGCGCCGCTGGTGCTCGCCGACGGACAGACGATCGACCGTCGGCGCCACCAACTCCGCTACGGACTGCCCACCACCTCGTTCCTGGAACGGGACGAGGACCTGGCCATTAATGACATCTGGTCGTTCCTTCACGACGACGCCCAGCAGTGGTATTTCCGTTCCGAGATGGATCACCGCACCGCCTGGGTGTTCAACACGCTGAGCACGCCCCACGGCGCAGGCGTTCTGCCGGGCGAGGACCTCGCTGCGCGGTGCGTCCGAGCGCTGGAGGAGGCCGAGCTGGCGATTGGACGGGGGGACGCCGCTGCACTCGTTGAGGCAGGAACGGGGGTTGCGGGTGCGTCGATCCTCGAGGATGTGCCGGCACCGCTGCGCGCAGCCATCGAGCGGATGCTGAACCTGTGCGAGTTGGTGGCCGGGAACCCAGCCGGAACGCTGGGCGAGGGAGCAGGGGAGTGGTTGGCGGCTGCCGCCGCCGCCCGACGTTTAGTGGTCCGGATGTCGCTTGAGCTCCGGCTGGTGGTGAGCGTCACCGACTGAGTGCCGTTGGCCCCGAGTTGGGATCATTCCCCGGGCGTGACCATGGTCCGGTCGAAGACGATGAAAGCTACCGCCGCCCACCGTTGGTCGCCAATGCGATTACCGGCGACATCGTCAACAATGCGACCGAGTGTGATGGACAGCACCATCACTGCCGCTTCGTGGGGGTCGAGGTCGGTGCGGATGAAGCCCCGGGCCTAGCCGTCGCGGATGGTTTGGCTCCAGGTCTCGCTGATCTGGTCCTGGAGCTCTGCGATCGCCGTTGCCAACTGGGGTCGGGCGGCGCTGAGGACCATGGTGTGCGCTCGACGGAGCCGGACGGTGTCCGGAAGGTGGCTGAAGTGGTTCATGAGCGTCCGCAGCACCTCCCGGAATGCGGCGCGGTCGGATGCGTCGTCAACGATGGTCGCCAGTCTTGCCCGGTAGAGGTCGGTCTCCCTGGTGAAGGTGGCGATCAGTACCGCCTCAATGAGGGTGTCGGCGTCGGCGAAGTGGTTGTAGAGCGTGGCTCGGCTGACCCCGGCGCCGTCGAGCACCCGTTGGGCGTCGAACCGGTCAAAGCCATCCTCGGTGAGCACCGCCATGGCCTGTTCGAGGATGGCGGTGTAGGTGGGGTGCTCGCCCTCATGTCGACGGGAGCGCTGGCGCCGGGACATGCCTTCGAACCTCGCCCGACACCTCAGGGCACGGCGGCTACCCGCGTGGTCGCCCGCCTACCGACCCTGATGGGGGGCTCGGGCCCCGACAGTGTGAGCCTGGACGGTGCGAAATCCCCGACGCGGAAGCGATCCAGGCCCAATTCGAGGGTTTTCGCCCCCGATGGTTAATTACGGTATGTCTTGACATATAGTCAGCGTCGCTGGCCAAAGCCAGAGGCAATGCACCTCAGAGGGACGGCGAACGCCCCTCCCCTTAACCCCGGAGAAAGGATTCCCATGACCGAGCACACCAAGGCCAACGCCATGGACCATGTCGTCCTGGTGCTGTTTGAGAACCGTTCTCTGGACAACATGCTCGGCCATCTCTACGGGCCCGAGGACTGCAAGACCTTCGAGGGCGTCATCGGCAAGAACCTCTCGAACCCCGTCCCCGAGTGGGCAGAGCACCAGCCGCCGGACGGCAGCGGCCGGGTGGTCTACGGCCAGACCGAGGACCTCGACGCTCCCAACCCCGATTCGGGCGAGGAGTACTTCCATACCAACACCCAGATGTTCAACACCCTTGACGAGCACAACAAGGGGAAGATGGGCAAGGCCGTGGCGGCGCCGTGGAACGTGCCGGCACCCGGTGCGAAGCCCACCATGGATGGCTTTGTCACCGACTACATCAGTTCGTTCATGGCGCAGGTGGGCCGCCAGCCCACCTTTGAGGAGTACTCGCAGATCATGACGGGCTACCGGCCCGATCAGGTCCCGGTGCTGAGCGGCCTAGCTCGCGACTTCGGTGTCTTCGACCACTGGTTCTCCGAGGTGCCGTCGCAGACGTTCATGAACCGCTCGTTCTGGACCGCTGCCACCTCGTCGGGATTCACCATCAACGCGCCATTCTCGAACTTCACCCACGACAACACGGCGGAGACCCTGTTCGACCGGCTCGAGGCCCACGGCAAGACCTGGAAGGTCTACGTGATGGCGCCTTGCCCGATCTCGTTCACGGGCCTCATCCACATGTCGCGCCTGAAGGACAAGTTCTCGACGAACTTCGCGCCGTTCAGCCAGTTCGAGGAGGATGCGAAGAACGGGAACCTGCCCGACTTCTCCCTCATCGAGCCGAATCTCTTCGCCGGTCACGGTGACTACCACCCGGCCGCTGGTCGGAACATGGTGGGCAACGACATCGACCTCCCGCTCGACCCGCCTTCTGCGATCTCGGCCGGAGAGGGATTCCTGAAGAAGTTGTTCGACACATACCGTTCGATGGACAGTGACACCGGTGCGAACGTGTTCAACACGACGCTGTTCATCGGCTGGGACGAACCAGGCGGCACCTACGACCACGTGGCCCCCGGTGCGGTGCCCCCTCCCGACCCGAAGGCTGGCCCCGGCCAGTGCGACTTCACCTTCGACCGGTCCGGCTACCGGGTTCCGGCCATCGTCGTCTCGCCCTGGGTCGAGTCCGGCTCGGTCTTCAACGACGAGCACCGTCACACATCCATGATCGCAACGCTTCGCAAGCAGTGGAATCTGGGTGACCCGCTCACGGGACGTGATGCTGTGGCAAAGACCTTCGACTACGTGTTCACGCTCGACACGCCCCGCAAGCCCGACGAGTGGGCCGAGATCGAGGCCCTGCCGGTGCCGGAGTACCACGTCGACTGGGCGCACACGAACCAGTCATTGAGCACGCTCGGCAAGGCGGTGACGCCCAGCGTGATCAGTGGTCTGAAGGAGCACGGCGTCAATCTGCCCCCCGAGGTGGACTCGCCGGACTTCGCGCTCACCCCGCAGGTCGTGTGGACCATGGTGGAACTGCTCTCGTGGAAGTTGTTCCCCACCCTGGCACCGAGCGACAAGACCATCGAGGAGTCGCAGGCGGCGGTCGAGGCGGCGCTCGGTATGACGACCCCCACCCCCGCCAAGTGACCGGCAGCGCGGTCGCCACGGCGACGGACAGCGAGGACAGCTCGAGCCCCGGTTACTGGCCGCACCTCGGCCTGTCGGGGCTCCCCAAGTCGGTGGTGGAGCGCATCACCGACTTCAACGACCCCCGACAGGAGTGGCGGCGACTTTTCTCCGAGGTGATGGGCACGTTCCTGCTCGTACTCGTCGCCGCCGGCGGCGGCATGATGGCGGCCGCGTTCGACGGTGCCATCGGCCGCACGGCGGCTGTGGTGGCCCCGGGCGCCATGGTGTTGGCCATGATCCTCTTCATGGGCAGGGTCTCGGGAGCACACTTCAACCCTGCAGTCAGTTTCGCGTTCGCGCTCAGGGGTGACTTCCAGTGGCGGCGGGTACCCGGCTACGTCGTGGCTCAGTTCGTAGGAGCGACTCTCGCCGTGCTCTTCCTCCAGACGGTGATCGACGTGTCGGCATCGAACGGCGCGACCTATCCGGCCGAGTCGGTGACCCATTTGGCGGCATTCCTCATGGAGGTCGTGCTCACGTTCGGTCTGGTGTCGGTGATCCTCGGCACTGCGTCGGGCGCGCAGAACGTCGGAATCATCGGCGCGTTCGGCGTCGGCGCCTATGTCGCCCTCGCAGGATTGTGGGCGAGCCCTCTGTCGGGGGCGTCGATGAACCCGATCCGTTCTCTGGCTCCCGATCTGGTGGCGAACGACTTCACGGCGTACTGGGTGTACCTCGCCGGCCCGCTGCTCGGCGCAGGGATCGCCGTGCTGGCGGCGTTCGTCCTGCGGGGACGCGGTGGCGGGTCCTCGGGCGCTGCTGCAGCCCAGGGAACGTTGGGGAATTCCCCGGAGTGAGCTGATCTGTCGTCCCTCGACGCGCCGCCGCCGCTCAGGCCAGCTGAACTAGCTCGAGCATCTCCTCGTCAAAGTGGTCGAGCGTGCCATCGGGCATGGTGAGCACCCGGTCGGGTTGGAGCTCACGGACGAAGTCGGGGTCGTGGCTGACCAGCACCATGGTCCCGCCCCAGCCGGCGAGCGCTGACCCGATTGATTGGCGCGACCCGGGGTCGAGGTTGTTGGTGGGTTCGTCGAGTAGCAGCAGGTTGTGCCCGCCGGCGACGAGCTGCGCCAGTGCCAGTTTGGTCTTCTCACCTCCTGAAAGGCTGGCGGCATCCTGGAATACCTTGCCGCCGGACAGACCGAACATGCCGAGCACCGCACGCGCCTGCGACTCGCCGCTGGTGCCGTCGGTGAGCATGTGGTCGAGCAGGCTGCGACCGGCGGTGATGCCCTCGTGCTCCTGGGCGAAATAGCCGGGCCGTGCCCGCTGGTCGAGATGGACCTCGCCGAGATCGGGTAGCAGCCGGTCGGCGATGATCTTCAGCAGTGTGGACTTGCCGGCGCCGTTCAGGCCGATGATGAGCAGGCGTTCGCCTCGGCCGAGATCGAACCCGATGTCGGCGAACACGTCGAGCGCGCCGTAGCTCTTCCACAGCGAGGTCACCTCGAGCACCGTGCGTCCCACCGGTGGCGGTTCGGGGAGACGCACGTCGATCGTGCGCCGTTTGGTGGGGGCGTCGACCTGGGTGGCGGCGATGCGCGCTGCCCGGACATCAAGGTTCTTGGCCACCCGCGCCCGTTTCGCCGTCTGGCCCCGCATGCCGTCGGCCTGCGCCTTGAGTCGGGCGATCTCCTTGCTCTGGCGGGTGGCCACAGCGCTCTGGCGCTCCTCGTCGGCCTCGCGGGCAGCGAGGTACTGCGAGTAGGTGCCCTTGTAGGCCACGAGGTTGCCGGTCGCCTCCTCATCCTCGCGGTCGAGGTGCAGGACCCTCGTGATTGCCTCGTCAAGAAGGCCGAGATCATGGCTGATCACCAGCATGGTGCCCTTGAACGCCACGAGGTACCGCAGCAGCCAGTCCCGGGCGTCGGCGTCGAGGTGGTTCGTCGGTTCGTCCAGCAGGAGCAGGTCGCTACCGGCGAACAGGATGCGGGCCAGCTCAAGGCGGCGTCGCTCACCGCCCGACAGCGACCCGACGGTGAGCGCAAGGCGGTCAACCGGAAGACCGAGCCCGACCACGAGTCGGTGGACCTCACCCTCGGCCGCATAGCCGCCCAGCCGCTCGAAGGCCTCCTGGGCGTCGGAGAAGGCGGCGATGGTGCGATCAGAGGGATCCTCCTCGAGGGCCCTCGTGAGCTTGTCGAGTCTGGTCGCCGCCTCGTCGAGCCCCCGACCCGACAGCACGTGGGACAGGCAGTTGGTGTCGGGCGGCGTGCGGTCGGCACGGGGGTCCTGGGACAGGTAGCCACTGGCCTCGCTGCGCTGCACCGAGCCGGCTCGGGGTTGTGCTGCGCCGCCGAGAACCTTGAACAGTGTGGTCTTTCCGGCGCCATTGCGTCCGACCAACCCGACCTTGGCGCCAGCGGTCAGGGTGAAGGAGACATCGTCGACGATGGTCTTCCCGCCGATCTCGACGACCAGATTCCTTACGGTGAGCATCGCCTGGCCTTGTCGGATCTTTGGGGGCGGGGGGGATGGCTCCGTAACCCTACCGTCGCGAAGGGGATCCCGGGATCTACGAGGTGACCGCCGAGACCAGCGACCCGATCAGACGAAGAGATAGAAGATGACCATCACGGTGCACGCCACGATGAATGTGGTACCGGCGACCGCGAACGTGCGGCGGTCGTGACGGATGAGGGTCGCGTCGCCGACCCCCTGTCCGCGCTGCCACGTGGTGTAGGTGGTCTCTGCGAGGCCGGCAGCGATGAAGAGGAACGCCAGCAGATAGAGCGAGTCGACGAATCCGAGGTAGTCCATGAGCGGCATCTCCCCGTCGGTGATCCACTTGAGGGCGACGAGCGTCAGGAGGGCGCTGATGCCGAGGCCGAATCGTGCGTCGATGTGTTCTGGCCGGATTAGAAAGACCATGGCGGCACACAACACGATCACGAGCAGCGGCACGAAAGTCTTCACCGCTGAGGGCAGCCACGGCCTCTGCATCGGAATTTCCACGGTGACGCGTGACGAGAGGCTGCTGCCAGACTCGAGCGCGCCAAGTGGCGGGTATTCCCAGTCCGTCACCGTTGCGAAGGGAGTGCCGATCACGTAGCCGGGGACTGAGAGGTCTGCTGAGGTCTGCACGGCAGGATCGTCGAGGACGAAGACAACATCGTCGGATCCAAGGTCCTTGTCTTCGAGGATGATGCGCAAGTCCAACTTGTCGAACGGATAGTCCTCGAGCGGCATGTTGGTCTTGAACATCGACATGATGTGTTCGCGAAAGTAGTAGGAGCCGTCTTCGAGCTGGATCGGATCTTCGGTATTCGATGAGCGCATGGTCGCCCACCGTTCGGCGTCGTTCATGAACTCGATCGATGACCTAGGGTCGTAGTCGGGGTCGTTCCACTGGTACCAGATGTAGAAGTCGATCTGGTAGCGGTGGCGCGCCAGGTCGATGTCCTGAATGTCGTTGATCAAGAATCCGACCCGAACAACATCGGGCTCACCGGTGTCGGCGCCCGTAGACGTCGCCACATCGGCGGGTTTGAGAAGGGTACGTGGTTCCGCCGGGTCCGACCCGGCGGAGTTGGGTTGCGCCCCGGCGTTGGTGCCGATGGTGCTGGGTCCGAGGAATCCTCCAACGCTCAGCGCTCCGAACACGACGGCGATGAGCAGCACGAACCGGACCACACGACCCACTGTTCTCCCCCTGGACATGCGACGATCATAGGGCCCGTCGATACCCCGTCGACCGTGACGTCGTGGCATCAACCCGGTCCCGGTCTCCTCACTCGACGAGTTCGAAGGTGTGGGTGTACGAGCCGTCATCGTTGCGACTGGTGGTTACCTGCCCGGTCGCACCGAGATAGGTGCCGGTCCCACCGGTCACGGCGCGGACCTGCGTGAGCCCGGTCTGCATCTCGGCGTTGACGAGCGGATAGATCGTGCCACCCGTCACCACAAGTTGATCGTCGCCGAATTGGAAGATCAGCGTTCCGATCCGTTCCTCAAGCTCCTCGCCGCTCGCCGGTTGGGGGAAATCAGCAGTGATCAACATGCCGAGGAGGTTGCCGGTCAGCCCATCCTCGGTGGTGATTGCGGCGTCAAACACCCGGAGGGAGCCCGGAGGCGTCGAAGCACCTTCTGCCGGCGCAAGGGTGAACGTGTCGAGTAGCGGTGGTTCCTGGCGGATCACCAGCGTGCGGGTGCTGTTGGTTTCGGTGCATGCCGAGACGAACAGCACACCGGCGAGCACAACGGCAAGTAGGCAGCGAATGGCGGGGTTGTGTGCTCGTTGGGTCATGGGTGACCTTCTCACGGGATGAAGTCAGGTGCAACCGCTGCCGGATGGTTCACCCGACACGCGAAGACCGGACCACCGATGCGTGGCCTGCCCAGCCTGTAACGTCGGGTTTCCGCACCGAGGAGGAGTTCCCATGGCGATCCGGCCCAACGCAGAGCAGTTCGGCGAGTACACCCAGTCCTCCCTCGATGGGGAGGTGGTGATGCTGAACCTGCTGAAGTTCACGCGGCCGGATGGGGAGTCGGTGGGGAGCGGCCGGGATGCGTACGACCGTTACGGCGACGCCGTCGTGAAGATGGTCGAGGCGCAG
>Ga0207935_1000479_pt1 | contig 9724 bp, 7 predicted proteins | sample LakMenEpi30Aug10_FD_150746 | JGI IMG/M metagenome (GOLD analysis project Ga0207935, IMG submission 150746) | Freshwater microbial communities from Lake Mendota, WI - 30AUG2010 deep hole epilimnion (SPAdes) | ecosystem: Environmental > Aquatic > Freshwater > Lake > Epilimnion/Euphotic zone ...
GAGCCGCTCTCCCGACGGGAACTCCTCGACGCTCTTGTTGAGATACGTGTAGGCGTCGGACGCGTTGCGGGCTATCGAATTGCCGATGAGTGGCAGCACGCGGCGGAAGTACCAGAGGTAGAACCCGCGCACGAGGCGGTTGGTGGGAATCGAAAACTCGAGGATCGCGAGTCGCCCGCCCGGCTCGAGCACGCGGGCCATCTCGGCGAGGCCGCGGGCGGTGTCGGCGATGTTGCGGAGGCCGAAGGCGACCGTCACGAGGTCGAAGGAGCCGTCGGGAAAGGGAAGGGCCATCGCGTCGGCCTCGACCCATTCGATCGATGGATGCGACCGCGCGGCCTTCTCAGCGCCGCGATCGAGCATCGGCCGGCAGAAGTCGCTGGCCACGATCCGCACATCGGGCCCGGCCTTCGCAGCGTAGGCGAGGGCGAGGTCGCCCGTGCCCGTGCAGCAGTCGAGCATCGCGCCCGCGACTGGCGGCGGAGCCCGCGAGACGGTCACGTGCCGCCACCAGACGTCGATCCCGCCGGAGAGCAGCCGGTTGACGAGGTCGTAGCGCGGCGCGATCTCGGCGAACATGCCCCGCACCCTCGCCCCGCTCTTGTCGACGGCTGTCGGAGGCTCGAGCGTGGCAGTGGGGGCTGTCATGCGAAAACGCAATTCCATGGCGGATGACCGAATCACACGTCAGAATACTAGGCGCTTCCCCGGCATCGCGGGAGGGAAGCCAGATCCAGGCGGTTCGGCGATATGAACGGCTCGGAATCCCAGAGACCTGTGAATCGATCTCACGAAAAAGTCGCGTCGATGAGCCGGCCGCGGTTGCTGGTATCGTGCCTGGTCGCGTGCGGACTCGTGGGCGCGTCGTTCGTGCCGGTCGCCGGAGAGATCGCGGCAACGCCTGGCGTCGTGATCCACGCCACCGACACGCTCGCCGCGGGTGACGAGCCGAGGGCCGACGCGCGTGAGTGCCTCGATGGCCTGTGCTGGAAGCCCGTCGGGTTTGACGTTGCTCTCGAACAGGCGATCGCGGGTGAGGGCGACCTGCGCGTGCGGTTTCCATCGCCCGTGACGACCGGGCCCGACTGCGTCGACGACGTGTGGCTGGAGTGGTATCAGGCGCGCGCTGCCGATGGCGATGTGACGGCAGGCCCGGCGTGCGTGGTCGTCCACGAGTCGGGCGGCACGATGCGGGTGGGCCGGCTCGTGGCCCGCGGCCTCGCCGCCCATGGGATCCACGCCTTCATGGTGCAGTTGCCCTACTACGGTGCCCGGCGGCCGCCGGAGGGACGCGGCGGCATCGAGAAGATCGTGCCGGCGGTGCGGCAGGCCGTGGCGGACGTCCGTCGATCCCGTGACGCGGTCGCCAGCCTGCCGCTCGTCGACGCCGAGCGGATCGCCGTGCAGGGCACGAGCCTCGGCGGGTTCGTGACGGCCACCGTCGCCGGGCTCGACCCCGCCTACGACAAGGTCTTCATCCTCCTCGCCGGCGGCGATCTCGCGGGCGTTCTCGAACGTGGGAAGGGCGATGCCGAGCGCGTGCGGCGGTTTGCCGAGGCAGGGCTTGGCGAAGCCGAGGTGCGCCGCACGCTGCATGCGATAGAGCCCACGCGGCTGGCCCATCGCTATCGCGCCGACTGCACCTGGATCTACTCGGGAAAGTACGACGACGTCGTACCGCCGGCGCATTCGCAGCTACTCGCCGAGGCCGCCGGCCTCCCGGCCGACCACCACGTGCAGATGGAGGCCAATCACTATTCCGGCATCATCTACCTGCCGATGGTGCTGGCCCGGATCGCGGGGGAGATCCACGCCGTTCAAGGTGGTGAAGCAGCGCCTTCGCGGGGATTTGGCAGAAAGTAGAGCCGTCCGTCCTCGGCCCCGCCGATGAAGTCGGGAACTCCGGTCCCGCCGAAATCGACGACCGCCGGGCTCACGTCGTGTCCCTCGATGTTGCCTTCCGCGAGGCTGCCGGCCCGCGCGAACAGCCATCCGTCGTCCCGCCGGCCGACCTGCCGCAGCAGATCAGCGTTGCGCGAGTTGACGAGCAGGTCGAAACGGCCGTCGCCGTCCCAGTCGGCCACGGCGATCTTCCGCCGGCCGCTCTTGCCGGCGACGCCCGTCGTCAGCCGCAGCGGCTGCCCCGCCTCGTCGAGAAACGCCCGTCGCGGGCCGCGGAGCACGAGCGTGTCGCCACGCTTCTCGCGGCGAAACCAGGCAAGGTAGCCCTCCTGGTCGAGCACGGCCAAGTCAACGAGCCCATCCGCGTCGAAATCAAAGGCCACCGGCGTCGTCCGCCACTGCGTGAGCAGCGCTTTGCCCCGAGGCGTGCGCCAACCCCAGGCGAGCTGCGGCTGAGGCTTGTCCCACTCGACCTCGATCGGCTCGGGCTTCCCGAAGGTGAACGCTTCGCGCGGGCCGAGGTTTCGCAGCCACACGACCTCGCCCAGGATGCTATTGAGCACGATATCGGGGAGGCCGTCGCCATCCCAGTCGGCGACGCTGAGCGTGGTGTAGCCCCACTTCGCCTCGGCAGGTCCCTGGATGCTGCCCTGTGGCCCCGCCATGATCCGGAAGGGTGTGCCATCCACGGTGAGCTTTCGCGGGGCCGCCCACGCGGGCTCGGCTTGGTCGGGGCCGCTCTTGTTCTCGAACCACTCTATAAAACCCGCCGTGTTGCCGGAGAGGATGTCGGTGTCGCCGTCGCCATCGAGATCAACGCCCACCGGCGTCGCGAGGGCGCCACACTTGAGCGTGTCGGCCCGCTGCCTGAAGTACGCCGGCTGCTCGAACACTGGAGCCCCGTTTTCGCCGATCTGTCCCGTGTGCTCGACGAAGGCCACACGGCCGTCCTCGTCGCCCACGATGAGATCGGGGTGGCCGTCGCGGTTCCAGTCGAACGCCACCGGCACGATCATCTGCAGGTCCATGCGGAGCGGCCGGCCGTCGGCCGCGACGAGATCGACGCCGGCGGCATAGCGGGGCGTCGTTCGGCTGCCCTCGTTCGCGAAGTAGGTAAAACGATCGAGGAACGAACCGCAGAGCAGGTCGAGGTCGCCGTCGCCGTCAAAGTCGGTGAAGTTGGGCGAGGGGCAGCCGTAGACGTCCACCGCCGCCCCGCCGGCCTCGACGTGCTCGGGCTCGCCGTAGCCGCAGTTGGCCGTGCCACGGAGCACGAACACGAAGCCGTGCAGCGGGCCGTTCGTCCAGCGGCCCTCGGCGTCGAAGGCGTCGTCCCAGCCGTAGAAGCTCCAGTCTTCGATGCCGCACACGAGGTCGAGCCGGCCGTCGGCGTCGTAGTCGACGAGTCGCCACTGGTTGTGCCGCACCTTCGGCCCTTTCGTCTGCGGCCCGCGTGGCACGTACCACTTCGCGGGCACCGGCAGGGGCTTGGGGTGGGCGGTACCGACGTGCGGGAAGTCGCGGTATTCGAAGCCGGGCGAGAGCACCCGCACGGCGCCATCGACGTAGCTCGGCATCACGTAGTGCACGGTCGGCGAGAGCCGCCGGGCCGGCGCGAACACGGGCAGCGGATCGCGGGCCGTGTCGCCGGTCGTGTTTTCGAACAGCCACACGCCGTTCGACGGCTTGTCGGGACAGGAGACGAGCAGGTCGTAGTCGCCGTCGTCGTCGGCGTCGCAGGGGATCGGCCAGGCCCACAGGCCGACACCGAGATCGACGACGAGGTCGGGATCGTTGTAGCGCAGCGGCTGGAGGTCGGCCGCGCCGGCATGCGTGGCGGCCACAGCGACGAGAGCGCAGGCGAGTACTACGCGGGTTCGCTTCTTCACGGCCGATTGCCTCCGGGAACGCTCATCGTTTCCAGTGGTGTACCACGCCGCCCGTGGCGTTCACCACCGCCCTTCGGTGCGCGGGGCACGCCGTCTACACTGTCGGCATGAAGGAAAAGGCCGAAATCGTCCGCGACTGGCTGCCGCGATACACGGGCCGCAGCCTCGCCGACTTCGGCGAATACATCCTGCTGACCAACTTCTCGCAGTATGTGTCGCTCTTCGCCCGGCGGTTCGGCGTGGACGTGGTCGGTGAGGAATTCCCGATCCAGTCGGCCACCGCCGAGAACCTCTCGATCCTCAATTTCGGGATGGGCAGCGCCATGGCGGCCACGGTGATGGACCTGCTCGGCGCCGTGGAGCCGCAGGCGGTGCTGTTCCTCGGCAAGTGCGGCGGGCTCAAGAAGACGAAGATCGGCGACTTCATTCTCCCGATCGCCGCGATCCGCGGCGAAGGCACGAGCAATGAGTATTTTCCACCCGAGATTCCCGCCCTGCCTTCGTTCCGCCTCCAGGCGGCGGTGTCGGCGACGATCGCCCGGCGCGGCTTCGACTATTGGACCGGCACGGTGTACACGAGCAACCGCCGCGTCTGGGAGCACGACGAAAAGTTCAAGGATTATCTGCGGATGACGCGGGCCATCGGCATCGACATGGAGACGGCGACGCTGTTCGTGGTGGGCTTTGCCAACCACATCCCGAAGGGCGCGCTCCTGCTCGTGTCCGACAATCCGATGACGCCCGAAGGCGTGAAGACGACCCGGAGCGACCGCGATGTGAACCAGCGGTTCGTCGAGGCGCATCTCGACATCGGAATCGACGCCCTCGTGGAACTCCGCGACTCGGGCGAGTCGGTGAAGCACATGCGGTACGAGTAATCGAGCGAGTCGTCGATCCCCAGATACGCATGATCCACTGGCATTGTCACGACCTGTATCAACGGCTGCCGGCCGGCGGCTGCGCAGGCGGGATCGCCGTGGTGATCGACGTGCTGCGGGCGTCGACGACGATGATCACGGCGCTTGCGCATGGGGCGGCCCGCGTGGTGCCCGTTGCCGACGTGGACGAGGCTCGCCGGCTGGCCGCCGAGGCGGGCCCGGCCGCGCTGCTCGGCGGCGAGCGCGGGGGCGTGCGCATCCCGGGCTTCGATCTCGGCAACTCGCCGCTCGAATATGTGGCCAGCCGCGTGGCCGGACGCACGATCGTGATCACCACCACCAACGGGACGGCAGCGCTCGCGGCGGCCCGCGGGGCGCGGGAGATCCTGATCGGGGCGATCATCAACCGCGCCGCCGTGGCTGCGGCCCTGCGGCGGCTCGCGGGCGAGGGCGAGCAGGTGCATCTCGTCTGCGCGGGCACCGACGGCTGCGTATCGGCCGAAGACGTGCTTGCAGCGGGGGCGATCCTTGACGCGGCGGGGGCCGACCGGGCCGGCGACGTGCTCGACGCCGCGGCGCGGGATGCGCTCGCCGCGTTTCGCCGCGTGGCGGCGGGGGGCGACGTGCCGGCGGCGCTCGTGGCGGAGTTTCGCCGGTCGCCCGGCGGCGCGAACCTCGTCGCGCTCGGCATGGAGGCCGACCTGCCGGCGGCCGCCGCGATCGACACGCTCCCGCTCGTACCCCGGTTCGACGCCGCCACCGGTAGCCTCGGGGCGTGATCGCTGGAGCGGAATGGTGCCCGAACCCGGAGTCCCCGGGCTTCCGCCCGGGGCTTCTTGGGGAAGCGCGGAAGCGACGGGACATGCCCGGCCGGCCCCCGCCTTGCTACACTCCCGCCCATGGAAAAATCGAATGATCAATCGCGGATGGATCGGATCGTGTCGCTGGCGAAGCGGCGGGGCTTCATCTTCCAGTCGAGCGAGATCTACGGCGGCCTGAACGGCTTCTGGGACTATGGGCCCCTGGGCGTGGCGCTCAAGCGCAACCTCAAGGACGCCTGGTGGCACGACATGGTGGCCGGCCACGATGAGCTCGCCGCGCCCGCCGGCGCGCCCGAGGCCTACGAGATGGCCGGCCTCGACTGCACGATCATCATGCACCCGCAGGTCTGGAAGTGCTCCGGCCACTTCGACCTGTTTCACGACTGGATGATCGACTGCCGTGAGTCGAAGCGGCGCTACCGCTACGACCACTTGAGCGGCCGGTTCGCCTTGCACCGCGGCAAGCGGGTGTTCGTGGTCACCGACGCCTCGGGCGACGAGGCCCAGCCGGCCCTCACGGCCAAGGCCCAGAAGTTTTTCGGCCTGCGGGCCAAGCAGATCGAGGAGATCGAGTGGGATGGCGGCCTCACGGGCCTGTCCGCGGCCGTGGCCGCCGGGGCCACGACGCTCGCCGAGGTGCTCGGCCCCGACGCCTCCGAGCCGGGTACGCTCACCGACCCGCGCGAATTCAATCTGATGTTCGAGACGCGGATCGGCGCCCTCGCCGGCGACGACGATGACCGGGCCTTCCTCCGGCCGGAGACGGCGCAGGGCATCTTCATGAACTTCAAGAATGTGCTCGACACGTCGCGGGTGCGGGTGCCGTTCGGGATCGCCCAGATCGGCAAGAGCTTCCGCAACGAGATCACGCCGCGCAACTTCACGTTTCGCTCGCGCGAGTTCGAGCAGATGGAGATCGAGTTCTTCTGCAAGCCGGGCGATTCGGCGGCGTGGTATCGCTACTGGCGCGACCGGCGCTGGAAGTGGTATCTCGACCTCGGCCTCACGGAAGGCAAGCTCCAGCTGCGCGAGCACGACAAGGACGAACTCTCGCACTACTCCGTGGGCACCGCCGACATCGAATACGCGTTTCCATTCCTCGCCCCCGGCGAGTTCGGCGAGCTCGAGGGGATCGCCCATCGCGGCGACTTCGACCTCCGCAGCCACATGGAGGGCAAGCTCGTGCGGCAGGACGGCGCGCTCGTGCTGGAGATGGGCCCCGACGGCAAGCCGCGGCACAAGGGGAGCGGCAAGGACCTCTCCTACTTCGACGACATCACGCGCGAGCGCTACGTGCCGCATGTGATCGAGCCCTCGGCCGGCGCCGACCGGGCCGTGCTCGCGTTTCTCTGCGACGCCTACCACGAGGACGAGGTGCCCGACGAAGACGGCAAGCCGCGGAGCCGCACCGTGCTCAAGCTCCATCCCCGGCTCGCGCCGCTCAAGGCGGCGATCCTGCCGCTCGTGAAGAAGGATGGCATGCCCGAGGTGGCGATCGACCTGTATCGGGCGCTCAAGCGGCACATGCCCTGCATGTACGACGAGAAGGGCTCGGTGGGCCGCCGTTATGCCCGCCAGGACGAGGCGGGGACGCCGTGGTGTCTGACCGTCGACGGCCAGACGCTCACCGACCAGACCGTGACGCTCCGCGACCGCGACTCGCTCGTGCAGACGCGGGTGCCGATCGCGGAGGTCGTGGACCTGCTCACCGACCGCCTGTAAAAGGGGACGCAGCTCTTTTCCCGCCGCGGGAAAAGAGCTGCGTCCCCTTTTACCGAAAGCATCTATGCGTCCCGCCCTCGCCACCGTCTGCTCTCTCCCCGCGCCGCTCGCGACGATCGTCGAGGACTACGCGGCCGGCCACTGCGAGGCGATCGACCTCTGGCTCGGCCATGCCGACGGCTTTCTCGAACGCCACGAGCCGGCGGCGCTTCGCGATCTCCTCGACCGCCACGGTATCGCGGCGGTGGCGGCGAGCTTCCAGGGCGGCCTGCTCACGAGCCAGGGGGACGCCCGCCGCGAGCACTGGAAGCATTTTGAAGCGCGGCTCGACCTGCTGCGGTCGCTCGGCGTGCCCGTCCTCGTGATTGCGGGCGACGCGTTCGGGCCGCTCACCGCCCAGGACCTCGGCCGGCTGTCGCTGAGCCTCAAGGAGGCGGCCAAGCGGGCGGCCGACGCGGGCGTGCGGCTCGCGCTCGAGTTCGACGCGCGGGCGAGCTTCCCCAACAACCTGCAGTCGGCCGTGGCCCTCGTCGACGAGGCGGGCTCGCCGGCCCTCGGCCTGTGCCTCGACTGGTTTCACTACACGGTGGGGCCGAGCAAGCCGCTCGACCTCTCTCTCTTGTCGAAGGAAAACCTCGCCCACGTGCAACTCTCCGACATTGCCGACGTGCCCCGCGAGATGGCCAGCGACGCCGACCGGATCCTGCCCGGCGAGGGCGGCTCGCCCCCCGATGACCTGCTCCGGCAGCTCGCCGAGATCGGCTACCAGGGCGCCGTGGCCGTGGAACTACACAACCCGGCCCTGTGGCGGGTGCCGCCGCGGCAGTTCGGCGAGATCGCCACGACGGCGCTACGGAAGCTGCTGGGAATGGCCACGTAGGACAGGCTTCAGCCTGTCTATCTTCACGGCACGTCTCGACATCGTGTCGAACGTGCCTTGGCCGACCTCCGTCGGCTGGTGTTGACCCGGCCCTCCGGGCCTGGCGCGCACGTAGGACAGGCTTCAGCCTGTCGGGATTCTTGACAGGCTAAAGCCTGTCCTACGGCTCATACTCCTTGAGCAAATTGCTGCGGGCCTCGATCTCGTCGATCGGCCGCAGGTGCCTCTCTCCGCCCCGCGCCAGGATGGAAAAGTGGCGGGCCGCCGTGAGCGCGTCGATCACCTCGTGGCAGAAGCCCGGGTGCGTCACCCACGCCGCCGGGTCGAATCGGCGCATATCGACCGCTGCTGAATACGTGCGCAGCGTCTTGCGACGCCGCTTCACGTATTGCGGAAAGAAGGAGAGCGAGAGTTCGCGGAGGCTGCGGTAGATCGGGTCGCGGTAGCGGAGAAACGGGCTGTTGCTCTTGGAGATTGCCCCCCAGCACCTGCCGCGGCGAAACAGGGCCACGACGTGGTCGACGTCGCCGCGGGCGGCGCCCATGTCCATCACGAGCGGCGGCTCCCCCGCGACCCAGAGCGCGTAGGCGGCCACGAACGCCGCCTCCACGCAGTGGGCGGTGCCGTGCCGCAGGGTTTCGGCGACACTCCTCCCGGTCGGCCCCGTTTTTTCAAAGTTCCAGCGGAGCGAGTTGATGAAATCCTGGATCCGCTCCGGGGTTTTCAGGCGGGCGATCCGCGAGGCCAGCCCAGAGCCGGGCCCGGATCCGGGGCCAGAGCTGAGCCCGAGCGGGGGAGGGCAGGCGGAACGGTTGGCCCCGGATTTCATCGCTTGGGTCCAGTTTTTCTCGGCCACGCCGAAACGTCGCAGTGCATGGCGGGGAACGCGTATAATGGAAGTGTCGAAGGAGGCCGGAATGTACACGACAGTCACCTCGGCATGCACGCGGCCGCGTCTGCAACGCGTTGCCCAGCTGGCGCTGATCGCCGCCGCCCTCGTCTCAGGCGGCCTGTGGACTGATCGAGCGATCGCATCGGACTGCGGCGCGGAGCCAGTGTGCTGCAATCCCTGCTTCACGCCGTGCGCCGTGCCGTGGGTCGGCGGCTGTTCGTATCGCTCGTTCTGCGATCGGGGCTGGGGCTTCGGTGGATTCGGGTTCGGCTTCGGCGTCTCGCGGTATCGCAGCTTCGGATGGGCGTCGCCCGGCCTGTGGAGCGGGTCAATCGCGCCCTGCTTCGTGCCTGCGCCCGTCTGCGGCTGGTATCCGTATTCGCCCGTCCTGTTCACGCCCACGTTCAACTGCTATCCCGGCGCGTTCGCGCCCGTGTACGGTCCCGTCGGCGTGTTTCCGTTTCTGGGACTCGGAGCCCGCGGTGGCACGACGGTGATCCAGATCGGCCGCGGCCCGGCCGTGAACGTGCAACACTTTGCAGCGCGGGATGCGAGCGCCGTGCGGGCGAGCAATCCAGCGGCCCGGGCGCGGGCGGCCAAGCTTGTGGCGGCGGGCGACCGGCATCTGCGGGCTGCCGTGAACGACCGCGCGAAACTGCAGCCGGCGCTCGACGCGTATCGCCGCGCCGAAAAGATCGCCGCTGACCAGCCTGACACGTTCCTGCGGCAGGCGATCGTGC
>Ga0207935_1000483_pt1 | contig 9697 bp, 4 predicted proteins | sample LakMenEpi30Aug10_FD_150746 | JGI IMG/M metagenome (GOLD analysis project Ga0207935, IMG submission 150746) | Freshwater microbial communities from Lake Mendota, WI - 30AUG2010 deep hole epilimnion (SPAdes) | ecosystem: Environmental > Aquatic > Freshwater > Lake > Epilimnion/Euphotic zone ...
TTATCGAGTTTAACACCATATCGTTTTCTTGACTGCTCTATTATTTTTTCTCTATGTCCGGAAACATTTTTTGGCATAGTAAGTGAATAGCTTGAAAAAGTTTTTGACATTGATCCGTCAATTGTTATTCTTGTTAACATTTGGAATCTATTCATTGTGGTTAAATCTTCCGCTTCAATTTCGCTTCCAAATTCTTTGTATAAAAGATCGGCGTCTTTTGCACCTACGTTAAAGGTTGTGATACTTCCGATGTTTCCAAATATGGCTCCCATTACTAATGGATCAATTTGTGTAATATATTGGTTAGCAAGTGTTAAACCTAATCTATATTTTCTTGCCTCAGATAGTATTTTAGTAAATGATGCTGTTGCAAAGTTTTGGAATTCGTCTACGTATAAATAGAAAGGCACTCTGTCTTCTTCAGCGATAAAAGCACGGTTCATGGCACATATTTGGATTTGTGTTATTAACATTGAACCTAATAATGCGGCGTTGTCTTCTCCAAGTTTTCCTTGTGATAAATCGCATAAGAAAATCTTTTTATTATCCATTATTTCTTGAATATTTACTTTAGATTTTGGATACGCAACTACTTTTCTTATCAAAGGCGATGTTACAAACTGTCCCACTTTATTTAAAATCGGTGAAATGGCTTCGTTTGCAAATTTATCTGTCATTGTATCAAACTCAGTTCTCCAAAATTGTTTAATTAACGGGTCTTCAATCTTTTCTAATACTTTTTTTCTATATTTTGCATCTCCTAAAATTTTTAATACATCTGCTAAGGTTGCATTTTCAGTTTCAACAAGTGTGAATAATACATTTCTTAAGATATGTTCTAATCTTGGACCCCAGGAATTTGAATATAGTTTGTAGAATATACCTATAATTCCTGAAACGATTAATTCTTTTTGGCTATTGTTATGAACTTCTAAAATATTTAATGGATAAGCGTAATCAGGATCAGATGGATTGAAATAGCATACATCATTGATTCTATTTTTTGGAATGAAATCCATAATAGAATCAATTGCGTCTCCGTGAGGATCTAAAACAGCTATTCCTGCGCCCTTTCTGATATCTTCAATCGCCATATTGTTAATCAGCCATGATTTACCTGAACCTGTTTTTCCTACAATATAAACGTGTCTTAATCTGTCTTTTGATTTTATTCCATAGATGACTTCTTTATTTTTATATTCTGTTTTTCCAATAAAAGTAAGCTCTTTCTTTTCATCTTCGGTCATATCAGGATAAGCGATAGGAAGATTCTCAGGTGCATCTAATGCAAAACGCTTTCCCCACATGATATTTGGAATATTGATATCACGGTTTGGAAGATGCCAAATTGTCGAAAGCTCAAGTGTATTTAAAATATAAGCGCCACTTGTATCATGATCTCTTATTGCCTCTAAAACTTTTTTAGTTCTAAACATTCCTGGTGTTGATGATACAAATTTATTTCCACCAGGTCTGGAGAATATAATAAAAGTGTTCTCAAGCGTGTTTGTACTTGCAGGTCCATCAGTTATTACCCTAATACTTGTTTGAAATCCATGGTGTTTTATTTTTTCTTGAATTAAGGATATTTCATTTTGAGTCGAAGTACTTATGGTTTCTGCACTTTGAAGCTTGGATATTCTTGATACTCCTGAAGATTGCCATGCAGACCCTGCAGGCTTTAATATTATTTGAACCCAAAAAAATGTATTTGGATCGCTAGCTCTAGACATTGCAGATAAAACTGATGATAAAGGATCTGTTTCAGATGTATCAAATTGCTTTATAGGAAAATAATGTGCTTTTGCTGGGATTATTTCTTTGTAGCTAATTGTTTCAGGATTAACTCTTAAAATATCATCGAAAGAAGATAATTCTTTGATATCTGCTTTTCCAAATTGAGCCAATATTTGATTTTTTAAATGAGGATATTCAGCTTCAGTTGACCCGATAATAAAATAAATTGATTGTTTTACGGATACAAAATTAAAAGAGTACCTTACGTCTGGTTCATTTTTGAATATAGATAAAAACCCTTTTGAAGGCGTTCTCGTTAATAGACTTGAAAACAGCGCTTGGCTGTTTGCAATAGAATATTCATTCTTCTGGGGCGGTTTTATTTGCAGAAACTTCATCATATCTTTAGATCTTTAAGGGAATTATATCAGGTTTTATTTTGAATGTTTTTCTGTGCAATGGTGAAAAACCATATTCTGCGATAGCTTTTATATTTTTTATTGAGCCATAACCTACATTTGTATCAAAACCGTATTGTGGATATTCCAGATGTGCGTTTTTCATTAAACTATCTCTAAATGTTTTCGCAATAATAGAAGCTGCTGCAACAGAAAGAGATTTTTGATCTCCTTTTGTAACGGAAATTGTTTTTATTTTTGGATTATTTTCAAATATTTTAAAGTGGTCTACTATAACGTAAGCTTTTTTATTTGGATTTGCGTTAATTATTTTTAATGCGGATTGTTCTAATACTTGTTTGTTTGCTTGGGATATTCCGATTTTGTCTATTTGATCGGCTGATATTTCGTGTATGGCTGTTGCGCGGGCTTTTGAATATATAAATTCAGTCAAAAGCCCGCGCTTCTTTGGACTTACTTTTTTAGAATCATTTATCTGCAATAGCAAAGCAAGATCTTTTAAATCAGGGCAATTAATTATAAATTCTGGATTCCAACTAACTGCTCCACCGACAATCGGACCCGCTAAGCATCCTCGTCCTACTTCATCTACGCCTATTATTAATATATCTTCCCAATTTTTATTTTCTTTTAAAATAACTCCTTCAATCTCGTACTTATTATTTATCATTAGTTATTATTAGCAGTTATTTTTGATTTTGTGTCCTCCCCTAGCCCATTTGGTCCAAGGAAATTAACAAAATCTTTGTCTGGACTGTACATAGAATATTTATGTGTTCCAAAAAGTTTATTTTCTATAAATTTATTTTGATTTGATCCATTCGCAAGTTTTAATGCTGTTTGCGTATTGGATAATTCATTTTCTGAAATTTCATTCAAATCTGATTGTTTTATGTAAACTCCTGATTTTGCATTCGCTATTAAATTCTTTCGTACAATGTTATTTTGTGAGTTGTCATAAATATATATTCCATACAGCTTAGAATTATTTATTTCATTTTCATAAGAAACATTAGAGCTTGAATTTTTGTTTATTCTTATTCCTTTTTCATTATCATATATCTTATTTTTGATTATTAAGTTGCTGCTTGAATCATAAATCGCTATTCCATCTGTATTTCCATACATGGTATTGTTTTCTACGAGATTATTATTTGATTTTTCATGAAGCATTATGCCGTGAAGTCCATTGTTGTAGGATATGTTTCCTCTAATAATATTGTTAAAGCATCTTTTGGAAAATATGATTCCATGATTTTTATTGTTATATGCAATATTGTCTTCTACTATAAAATTATTTGAATCGTCATGAGGATCTAATCCGTAAACGGCATTGTCTCTAAATGTGTTTCCTTGGAAAACCATTCCAGTAGCTCCAAATGTGTAAACTCCAAAATAGTTATTATGGAATTCAGAGTTAATTATTTCGCCTGTAATTAGGTTTTTTCCAAAAGTTCCAGTTGAAACTCTCCATGATACACCGTAAGAACCTCCGACTGTTAATTCTGGGCTTTTATATCCAAGATAAGCTAATTCAGAATTATAGATGTCCATTCTTCCTGTGTTTTGAAGAATTACGAAGGCTCTTTTATCATCGTAGTTGTAATCATAGTCGTTTTTAGCTTCATCCCAGGATGTTATTTTTGTATCGTTTATATAAATATTAGCTCCATATCCATGTAGTTTTACATGATATTTTTCGTTACTTGCTAATCTTAGCCATTTAACTTCTTTGCCATCTATTGTTAAACTAACTCCATTTCCTATGTATATGGATGATGTTGCGTACCAGATTCCAGCTTCTACTTCTTTTATATATTTGTATTGAGTTTTTTCGGCTAATTCTTTTAGTGTTAACTTATTTCCTCTTCCTTTTACAGTCAGTGTGTTTGTTGTGCTGTCAAAAGTTGTTGTAAGTATTGGAAGGGTTCTCCTTCTATAGTTTACTGTTGTGTTTAATTCTGCTGGTACTTCTCTCGTTGGAATTGTTAGAACATCCCCTATTTCGATTAAATTCCAGTTTGGTAAATGGTTTACGTTTAATTCTAATAATTCTTCTGTGGAGATATTATATCTTTGAGAAATCGATAATAGTGTGTCACCTTCTTTTACTGTGTATTTTACGAACAATGGTCCTTTATCAATTTGAGAAGCTAAATTTTCTATTTCTATGTTTGAGCTTTTTAAGTCGGAGTTGTATTTAATTCCATTTACTAATAATTCTTGTCTATTTACGCTCAATATATGATTATTGAAATCTAAATATGAAATGCTTCCAATACCAACAATAAAGACTGCTGTAAGAGCTGTTTTAAAGCTTTTATCTAAAAATGAGAAATTAGCTAATCTGTTTTTATCCCATCTTGTTACCCAACTGTGTGTGGTTATTGTAAAAAAGGAATATATTTTTAAAGCCGCTAATGGGAATGATAGCGCAATATATGCTGGTAAATATATTATATTTTTTGGCTTTCTTCTTAAATGTGGCCAAAGTTTAACTGCTCTACTTATGAACCACCAAGCAAATAATATTATTGCGGAAGTCCATTGTTGATAAACAATAGAAAATATCATGTAGAACATTCCTAATAATAAAGTTAATGGTTGGATGAATTGATCTAATATGAAGAATGATAACGCTCTGTGTTTCCAGACCCATCCATGTTTAAGCGCAGATAAATTTGCTCTCCAGCTGTTTCTTCCCCATCTTATTCTTTGTTTTAAAAATGTTGAAATTTTTTCAGCACCAAATGTTAATACTACTGCGTTATGTTGGTAAGCAGTTTTCCATCCTTCTGCTTGGATTAAGAATGTAAGTCTTTTGTCATCTCCACTTATGGCTTTTTTTCCTAAGAAATATTCATTTATGAGATTTTCTGTTTGGTGTTTTATGGCAGCTGCACGGTAAAAAGCAGTTCTGCCTGATAAACATGTGAGGGCGTCTCCTGCGGCACTTAAGAAAGGCATTTCATCGAAATATCTTAAATCAAGTTGCATGTCGAATATTGCTTTTGCTGTGCTGTTTGTTTGAATTACGTTTTGTCTTGTGGCGACTCCTCCAACTTGTTTGTCTTTAAACGGAGCGAGAGCATTTCTTAATGTATTTTCGGTCCAGATGGTATCGCAGTCTACTAAAGCTATGATATTTGATTTTGCTATTTTTATTCCATCGGCTAGAGCTTCCCTTTTTCCTGGTTTTTCAGTTATTATTATGGTTAAATTTTCAAATTTTTTCTTGAAATTTTGTACAAAAGCTATTGAGGATTTATCTGAATAATCAATTACGGCAATAATTTCATCAGGGTTTTCTGCTACCCATGATTTAAAAGCTGTTTCCAAAACTTCTGGGCTTTCATTGTATATAGGAGTGATTATAGAAACTGTATCGGTATACCCTGCTTTTTCAGGTTGATAAAATAATCCGATAGATTTTTTCATTAACCATATACTCCATCTCCAAATTCCGATTGCGGCTATTGGAAAATAAATTATAGTTAGATTTATTATTTCTTTTTGATCTATATTCATAATGATAGTGATTCTAATATTTTTGTGTTTCCTCCAACTATTTCAGTTAAGGTTTTTTTATCCAATCCATTGTTGTTTGCCCATTCCATAAAATTATTTTTGTCTTGTGCAATTTTACTTAATAGTTTTTCGTTTACATCTATAGCTGCATTTAATACATCGGTTTCGTATCCTTTTTCTTTTGCCCATGTTGATAAAGCTTTTGTGTCTTTTGGCAGACAACTTCTTCCATACGGACCTTTATCTTTAGTTCCATATGCGTGATTCCATATTCCTTCACTGCTTTTTACAACAGTTTCCATCACTTTTTTTGTATCCATATCCATATTCTTTCCTATTTGAAAGAATTCATTAAAGAAAGATATTTTTACCGCATTATAAAGATTGTGAATATATTTTTGAAGCTCTGCTTCTTCTAAATTCATTTTATATATTGGAGCATCAAAATTTTGATATAAATCTTCGAGTTGTTGACCAGATTTTTCGTCGTATTGTCCAATAACAATAATCCATGGTTTTACAAAGTCTTCGTATGCAGAAATTTCTCTTAAATATTCAGGATTCATGCAAATTCCGAAATCCTCTCCTGCCCTTTTTCCTGAAATTTCTTCTATCAAAGTTATTAGACTTCTTGTTGTTCCTGGAAGTACAGTACTTCTTATTACTAATACTTGATATTTATTTGATTTTGCAAGTCTTTTGGCGAAATCCGATACAGCATTTTTCAAAAAATCTAAATTAATATGATCATTTACTGTTGGTGTAGGTACTGAAAAAAAGTTAATATCAATATCTAAGTTTGCGTTTATTGCTTCGTCAGATAAATAAGATTTATATCCGAGGGCTTTTAATTCATTCACTCTTTTTTCGCTCACGTCTATAAAAGTTACATCATTACCTTTTGACATGAACCCTATTCCAGAAGCTTCGCCTACAACACCCGATCCTATTACGGCTATTTTTTTCATATAAAAATTTTTCTTTGGGTGGGAAAATGCAAGAAACTAGTATCCAAATTATATATGAGTTTTAGCATACGTAAATCAGGATATGGGTTTTATTTGGGTTGCTTGTGGCGGTTTTGCTGATATGTAATTTTAGTCTACTTTTATGTAGTCAAATTAAATCAGCAAAACCGCCTGATGCACAAACAGAAATACAAAATACTTTGAGCGAGCTTTATCTAACCGCGATTGGTAAATACAGACACCATGTTGGCTTAGCAGGAACACTTGTCGGTGTTGATGTTGAAGTCGGCGTTAAGATAACTGTATCGGTTGCTGTTGGCGTTAATGTTGGCGCAATGGGCGTTGGTGTTGCTGTTAAATCAGAAATCAACGTAAAAGTTGCTGTTGGTGTAACACTCGCTGTTTCTGTTGCGGTCGAAGTTGGCATTGGTGTTGATGTAGGAGTTGGCAGATCTTTGATGATGTTTTCAACCCATTCTTCTGAAGTCACAGACTTTTGCTCTTCCAGCAAATAGGTTTGATAGTATCCGTTTTGATCTTCTCCAACAGTTAAATTTCCATCAGTCCAGTTTGAAACAATGTAATCTCCAGGTTCTAGCACATACAATGTGGAAGTAATTGTGGTAGAAGCGAGTGTCGAACTTTTTAGTAAGCTCCCCTGCCCTGCTTCAAATGCAATTCCATTGATGGTTAGTGATTTGCCGTGAATGAAACCTCGTTCGTTTGGTTGTACCATGAACACGATCTCTTCTGGCTGATCACTAGCAATTCTGTTGAGGGTTGGAAAGAAACCAACATATGGCAATGGCGCATTATCAACTATCTCATACTCAATTTGGTTAGACATTGGCGCATGTGTTGAACCTTCGATCACAACCAACACTTTATGCAACCCCGGGGTATTCCAAGTTGGAAAATATTGATTGGATTTGTAGTCAACAAACTGATCAACATCATTCCATGGAGCATCGCCTTCGTACAGCCAGGCAGGTTTTGCTGTGTTGTCATAGGATGTAGCAAACCAACGGATAAGCGGCGCGGAGGTCATCTTACTACTTGTTTGAGACACATACATTAACGCTGGGACATCTGCTGATTCTGTAAATTCCATATCACAATTATTAACTTGAGATGTGACGCCAAAAACTTCAACTCTCTTAATTGGAGGTGAGATAGTGTAGTTAATGCGAACACTATTACCATCTTTAAGATTGAAAAATTGGCACTCATCTTTGTTATTGAAAACTTGGAGATGGAACATGCGTAAGCTTGTTTGAGCCTTTGCATAGATAGTTGTTGGATTAAAAGGTAATGAAAAACCTTCTTCCTCTACAGCGATATAACTCATGTCAGCAAAAAGACAGTATCCCCTATCATTAGTGAAGTAAACGCCATAATTGTTTTGATAGCATCCATGGATATCTTTTGGTAACCATTGATACGCACCTTCAACAATTTCCGGAGTTTCTGACACCGTTGCCAACTCAAGTCCGTTGCATCTACCTTCTCTAATATATGCAAGTTTTGTGTTCGCATTAATTTTATGTTCTGTTTGAGGGTAATTGTATGCCCTAAAATCAAACACATCAAAATCAATGCATGCTTTTGGATTTTCAATATTGTCTTTGCCGATAAACTCAATACGCCGAGTGAGTGTAGGCATAATGACTTTAAGGCTGGACAACATTGGATCACCAATTTGCACTTGAAAACCTGCATGTGTCGCAACCGCATATACCTTGTTGCATTCACCATCAATTTTGCACAGCACCACTGAATTATCAGACGAATCCTTAGCCATCTGGATCGACTTGAAACCAGGAGTATTAGGCAAACCCTGCCCTACCCAACCTTCATTGCGAATGTAAATTTGACCTCCGCTTTGTGGTTCGAGTGTAATCCCATTTCGCAATATCGGCCCGTCGTAAACGCCAGTCGCTTCAGGAGAATCTTGAACGAGATAACCTCCGATGTAGTGGTTGTGGAAGTTGGCATAATTGGGGTCTTCTCCATTATTATTCTCGTCATACATCAAATCTAAGTGAAGATGAGGCGATTCCTCTGGGGTTTCGAGATAGCATGTATCACCTCTACTGGGTGAAATCTTGGCGATCTCTTGACCACTAATAACTGTATCACCTCTCTTCATTTCGATGATCGATGAAACATGGAGATATCTTACATACCAATTTCCACTATGCTTAATGGTAACAGAACAGCCTTTTACAAAATCATGAATTGTTCCACCTGCAACCGCTCTCACAACATTATTGATGTTGTTGTAGCTTGTTGGAACAAAATCCAATCCTGACCAAGGTTTTCTGTAATTGGTTGGACCTCCTTCAAAATGGTGTGTTCCCCCTGAGAATCTCCAAGTTTCTTCTTCTGCCCATGGAAACGACATTTCAAACTCTTCATTCGTAGAAGAAACTTGAAACAAAGCCTTTGTTGTACTACTGATTGTGCTAAAAACAAAAAACACGAACAACCCCAAAATTGTGTACAAAAGCATTTTTTTGCTCATGTACTACTTCCTTTCTGCTGGTATTTACCAGCTTGCTTAAGAAAAACAAGATATTTATATAAATAGTGGCTTTAGTTGCGTTGTTTTGATTGTTTTCCACTAAATATATTCATTATTAATTATTCCTTGGTTTTTTCGAAGTAAGGTGAATAATATGGAACAAAAGTTTTAGGTAAGTCTATATTATAGTCAAGTTCAATTGACCCATCTTTTAATATTTTTCCGCGAAATTCTGCATTATTATTATAATATCCAGGTACATTTTCTAGACTGTTTCCTTTTCCATCTATGTAATGCCAATTATAAACAATTTTTATAAAATGCCCATCTGTTTGAATTTCTTCTAATGAACTTACATACTTTGATCCAGGATGGAATCTATCTCTATAGGATTTATAAGTGTCTTCTTTAGGCTCGCTTTGTGCCACAATTTCATTCAACTTAAGCATATCAATATAATGCAAAGGTCTGTCTAGTTCTTTTCGTGCTTCGAGGTATTTTGCTTGGAGGTCTTTGTTTTC
>Ga0207935_1000487_pt1 | contig 9641 bp, 9 predicted proteins | sample LakMenEpi30Aug10_FD_150746 | JGI IMG/M metagenome (GOLD analysis project Ga0207935, IMG submission 150746) | Freshwater microbial communities from Lake Mendota, WI - 30AUG2010 deep hole epilimnion (SPAdes) | ecosystem: Environmental > Aquatic > Freshwater > Lake > Epilimnion/Euphotic zone ...
TGATCACGGCCCGCCGGCAGGAGCCATCTATCACACGCTCCGAACTCGAACGCCGCTTGAGCGAAGCCGACAAGGCAAAGTGATTCAAAGACGACATCGGGGAAAATAGGGACGGGAGCGGATTTTGCGAAGCACCATATGTGCTCGCCGACGAAACATGCGAACCGCTGTCGCGGCCGACTCCGCGCAACTGGCTGTTGCCCGTCTGATAAAGTGCCCCACGGTCGATCGCCACACAACCGGCTTCCGAACCACGAGAGGTGAGTATGCGCCCACGAATCGCCGTGGCCCTGATGGCCGCACTGTTGCCCACCGGCCTGGCGCCGCCTATTGCTCGCGCCCAGGTGATCGGCGACCAGGTGACCGCGGCCGAAATCCGGGAGATTGCACGGGAGGCGTATGTCTACGGCTTCCCGATGGTGGACAACCTCCGCATCCAATACTCGTACTGCGTTGACAAGACCAGCCCGGAATACAAGGCCCCGTACAACCGGCTGCTCAACATCCCGCGGGTCTACACGCCCGATGACAAGGCCATGCAGACGCCCAACTCCGATACCCCGTACTCGTGGGTCGGGTTCGACCTGCGTGTCGAGCCGGTCGTCGTCACCGTGCCCCGGATTGAAAAGGGGCGGTACTGGAGCCTGCAACTCATCGACCTCTACACCCACAACTTCGACTATCTCGGGTCGCGCACGACGGGCAACGACGGCGGCCGCTTCCTGATCGCCGGGCCCTCGTGGGCTGGGGAGACCCCGAAAGGCATCACGAAGGTGATCCGGTGCGAGACGGACCTCGCCCTTGGGCTGTTCCGCACCCAACTCTTCAACCCTGCCGACCTGGAGAACGTCAAGAAGATCCAGTCGGAGTATGCCGTCGAGCCGCTGTCGGCCTTCCTCGGCGAACCGGCCCCGAAGGCCGCGCCGGCCATCGACTTCCCGAAGCCGCTCACGCCCGCGGAACAGAAGACCGCGCTCGAGTTCTTCAACCAGTTGAACTTCTGCCTCGGTTTGTGTAGCCCGAACCCAGGCGAGAAGGAGCTGCTGGATCGCTTCGCGCGGATCGGGATCGGCCCGGGGCGGACGATCGACTTCGACAAACTCTCGCCCGAGCACCGCAAGGCCTACGAGGCCGGCATCGCCGACGCCTGGGCGGACTTCGCCGCGATCAAGCAGCGGATCGAGAAGGGCGAGGTGACCTCCGGGGACGTTTTCGGGACCCGGGAGTACCTGAAAAACAACTACCTCTACCGGATGGCCGCCGCTGTCCTCGGCATCTATGGCAACTCGAAGCAGGAGGCCATGTATCCGGTGTTTCTGGTGGACGCCGACGGGCAGAAGCTGAACGGCTCGAACCGGTACGTGCTCCGGTTTCCGCCCGGCCGGCTGCCGCCCGTGGACGCATTCTGGTCGCTCACCATGTATGACCAGCCGGCCAGCCTGCTGGTGGCCAACCCGCTCAACCGCTATCTGCTCAATTCCACCATGCTCGAGCAGTTCACGTACGACCCCGACGGCGGGCTGACGCTGCTGGTCCAGAACGAGTCTCCGGGCCAAGACCGCGAGGCGAACTGGCTGCCCGCCCCGCAGGGTGATTTCTGCTGCTACCTCCGGCTCTACCGGCCGCAGGCCGAGGCGCTCGACGGCCGCTGGACCGCACCGAAGCTGACCCGCGCGGCGGTGCCGGTGACCCCGGAAACCTACATCCGGGCCGAGACCGACCGGCAGTTCGGTGAGGTCGTCGGGATGGCCGGCGGGGTCAACCGGCTGTACCACTTCCGCAAGCCCACGCCGCTCGACAAGCAGAACATCGTGCGGATGAACCGGGACACCCTCTACTCGATGGGGATCGTCGACACGTCGAAGGGAGCCACCATCACCGTCCCGGAGATCCCCAAGGGCCGCTACGTCTCCGTCTATCTCGTCGACAACGACCACTACTGCCCGTTCGTGATCTACACGGCGGGCAAGCACGAGCTGCCGAAAGACACCAAGTACCTCGGCGTCGGCGTCCGCATCAAGGTCTTCAACCCCAACGACCCGGCCGAGATCGCCCTCGTCAACAAGCTGCAGGACCAGTTCGTCATCGAGGCCGGCAGCGCTGATCCGCTCCCCCCGCTCCGTTGGGACCTCGCATCGCTGAAGACGCTCACGACCCAGTACGAGAAAGATGGGGCAGCGTACGGCAGTTACAAGGGCATGATGGGGGCCCGCGGCAAGGTGGATGAGAAGGCCCGGCACATCGCCGCCGCCGCGGCGTGGGGGCTCTTTCCGGAACGCGACGCCACCTACCTCAACTACAGCGGCAACCATAGCATCAAGGTCGGACACAAGGCGACCTACAAGGTGCCAGACAACGACGCGTTCTGGTCGATTACCGTGTACGGCAAGGACGGCTTCATGAAGAGCGAGAACTGCATCCTGAACTCGTCAAACGTGAAGCTAAACCAAGACGGCACCTTCACTGTGTATTTCGGCTCGAAGGAGCTGTGCGGCGACGTGCCGAACCGGCTGGACGTCACCGACGGGTGGAACTTCCTCATGCGGGTGTACCGCCCCGGGGCGTCCGTCCTGGATGGCACCTACCAGCTGCCGAGGCCCGAACCGTTGAAGTAGCCGCCCTGTGCAGTCGCCTCGGCTACGCCTCGGCAACTGCACAGGGCTGGTCTGATCGAAGGCGAAAACCTAACTTAAAATCTGGTGCCATAACTGACGGGTTGCAGGGGCCATCGCAGGTCGTTCGCAGGCTGCTTGCCGAACCTACTCGCCCGCCCGCAGCACCTTCACCCACTCCACCTGCATCTTGAACGGCCCGGGCTTCTTGTCGCTGAGCATGAAGCCCAGGCCGTTGATCTGGCTCGGCTCGACCGGCCCCATGCCCTGAACGCGTCTCCCGAAGGCTGTCGGGATGAAGTCTTCGAGTGGGATGGCGACCTCCGTCCATTCGTCTTTCGCGGTGGGCAGCGGGGCACGATATGAGAAAGCCATCCGGCGGCTCTTCGTGTAGATGTTCAGGACGTATTCCCGGCCGTCGCCCCTCACTCTGACGACGAGCGTGTCACCGGTCTTGATCGGCAGATCGGTCGGCTTGGTTCTGACCGACGCGAAGCCGCCGTTGTTCTCGAGCGACAACGTGCCGAAGAACTCCAAGGCGTCGTCAGGCCCGACCCGGAACCGGCCGTCTGAAACCCCGCCCATCACCCCGTCGTTCACCGTCTGCCAGTTTTGGGCGGCATCGGGAGCGGCGAAATTGAGAAGGGGCCGGAGCGTTTCCTGGGTCGCCACCTGGCCGCATAAAGTCCACAATATCGCTGCCCATATCGCTCGCATGGATATTTCTCCGATGGAGTTCCCCGATCTGCCCCCGTGGCTGGATAACGCCTCGGACGACTACCACGAGCTCCCGGCTGGGGATATCGACTTGCCCTACGACGAGTAGTGATACACCGGAAATCCGGCCCTGGAACATCCCGGCACCGCTCGTTTTCGTGACCTATGTTTGCCTGCAGCCGGATTTGGCCGGCTCAGGAGCGTCACGAACATGTTCGATACGATAGCCGCTTGGGTTGTGCTGGTGCTCTTCGCGTCGGGCCTTTGGCTGACAGGGCATGCTCTCTGGGCGATGGCGGCTGACTCACAGGCTCGCCGAGTGGAATCCGGACGATTTCGAGCGAACCAGCCGCCTTCTAGTTTCGATTCATCCACGTGATCGAGAGCTGCAGCACCGTGGCGATCGAAACCCAGACGAAGTAGGGCACCTGGGCCGCGGCCACCCAGCGATAGTGCGGCCAGACGGCCAGCATCATCCAGAGGATCGTGCCCCAGACGACGAGGATGTCGGCCGCCGCCAGCGGCAGGTTTCGCATGCCGAACTGGATCGGCGTGAAGATCAGGTTCGCCACGAGGTTGATGGCGAACGGCAGGGCGACGAGCAGCGGCAGCCGGCCTCTCGCGGCCTGCACGAACACGTAGCCGAAGGTCGCGATGATGACAGGATAGAGAACCTGCCAGATGAGGCCAATCGTCCGTGGCGCAGGCGTCCAAGACGGCTTGGCCAGGCTCTCGTACCATTCGATCCACGGAACGTCGGTCATGGATCGTTGGTGGTGCAGTTCGATTTTCTGGCTGCACTTCTGGCAGGAATATTCGTACAAAGGCATCGATTTCGGCTTCTTGCTCGCGTGGAAGGGAATCTACATGGACACGTTTGACGCTCACGATCGCGATTGGCGTCTACGCCGGGCTGTGCCTGATCTTCCTCGTCTTTCAACGGGCGTTCATCTACATGCCGACGCCGGCGACGCCCGCCCACGCCGCGGCATTCACGCTCGAGGTGCCAGACGCCAAGGTACGGATCTCGTCCCGGCCGCACGATGGGCCCAAGGCCGTCGTCTACTTCGGTGGCAATGCCGAGGATGTGGCCCATACCGTGCCGGAACTGGCGCAGTTGTTTCCGGATCGAGCCATCTTTGGCATGCACTACCGGGGCTACAGCGGCAGTTCCGGCCGCCCCGCGGAGGCGGCGCTCAGGAGCGACGCTCGGGCTCTCTTCGAACGGGTTCACGCCCGCCACCCAGACGTGATCGTCGTGGGTCGCAGCCTCGGCAGCAGTCTCGCAATCCAGCTTGCGGCCGAGGAGCCTATCTCGCGCCTCGTCCTCATCACACCGTTCGAGAGCATTCTGTCGATTGCCAAACGCGTGGCCCCGTTTCTGCCGATGAGTCTTCTGCTTCACGACAAATACGAGTCGTGGCGATACGCCCCCCGCATAACCTGCCCCACGCTCGTGATCGCCGCCTCCCATGATGAACTGGTGCCGCTGGCTGACACGCGGCGGCTGGTCGCAGGCTTCGCGCCAGACGTGGCAACGCTACGGATTGTCGAGGGAACTGATCACAACTCAGTGTCGGGCGAGGCCGAGTTTTGGGAGGCACTCGCCAATGGAAAGTGAGCGACACCAGCCACCGTGACCGCCCAGACTTTCCTCCCCGGCCCGGCTCACAATACGGTCAGAACCCACGCAGGACAGATACTGCCTGTCCCGCACGGCTGGGAACTTCTCACACCCAGTGACGCTGCCCTGACTCGCCGCGTCAAAGCCGCCGGGGAGCACTGGCTGGTGCAAGAAAGAGTTGGGCGCAAGGTTTTCTCGCGCGGCGTCTGGGCTCCCGCGGCAACGATTGCGGAGGTTCGTTCAGAGCTTGCCGCCGAACGCTCGACCGATGCGTATGCCAAGAAGCAGGCAGCCGGAGACAAGCGGCGCGTGAAAGGCCAACGCCGCGAAGTCCGACGGATGCTCGCCCAGCGCTCGAAAGAACTTCTCGGGACGTACAGGCGGGGCGAGCCCACCGGCATCGCGTGTCCGCTTGCCCGGGCCCTCGCTTCTTGCGAAAGCGCCGCCGGATCCGAGGAGTCCACAGGCCTTGGCTGAATCCTGCGGTCTCGCACCGCGCGGCACTGCGTAGAGTTGTTCAACGCAACGCCCTTCCGAGAGCCAGAGACCCAGGGAGGTAGCCATGGCCACACCCAGCACGCTTTCTCAGGCCGAACTTCTCTCAACGCTTGTGGCTGTCGCGACGGCGAACACGGGCACTGCCTTATCAGCCACAGACGGCACCCTCACGGGCACGCTCACAGCGATCAAGGCGAAGTGGCTGCTTGGCGGCCGGAAGGTCACGAGCAATTTCAGATGCACGCTCGACCCAGCCACTCATGAGGCGCACTTCCGGGAGTCGGCCGTCGAGACTTCATGGGGCCTGCCGCCGCCCACGTTCACCATCGAGACCACGTCGCAATTCGGCTCCCGCGTGAACACAACCCGGACGGACACGGGCGTTGGGGATGGCGGCACACTCGAGTTTGGCAAGTTCCGGGAAGACTTCGAGCGGGCGGTGCAGGACGCCGGCTGGAAGTTCGTCTTTGAGATTGCCTAACGGCCGCGCCCGAGGGCGTGAAGGGTTGGGGGGCGAAAGGAGTGCTAAGCTACCCGCCCGGCCTCCGTCGCCTTCTGTGCAAGGTCGTCGGGGAGAGTCAGTTGAATCGTTGTCATGGTTCAGATCCGCCGAGATGGTATTCGGCCATGGCTTCGACATGGACGCAGCGCGCATGCACAGCCACGAACTCTCGTAAGAGTATACGCCCGTCCATTTTTCGCAGCAATTCGTTGCCGCGAGCCAGATGTCCTCCTTGTCAAACCGCTCAAGGGCGGCCACGAGTGATCCGCGACAGCATCGCCCTCTTCGCCGGCGATCCCGGTCTCTCTTTCCAGCGGTTGTCCGCCGAGGGCGACGGCCTACCCTGAAACAGGGTCGGATTTAGGGAAGTGCCTTCCGGAAACCATCGTTTTTCCCGAGATACAGTGCGATTCAAGAATCCCTGTCGGGGGTATTCGGCATCTTCGTGCGGTTCCGCAAGGGGACGCACGAGGATGCAATCTCACGAAATCGCGGGAAATACTCGGGGTCGCGATTTCGGGGTCGTCGCCCGGTCTGCGGCCGGCCCTCACTCTGGGCTTTTCTGCCGCTCGGCTGAGCCGCGGTCGATCGCCTGGAAACAGGCGAACACGCCGAGCACGGCGAGCCCATAGAGCATGGCCGTCAGCGCCAGGAGGAGGTCGTAGGGTTTGGGCGTCGACAGCGACACCCGCAAGAGCACCGTGGAGATGACAAATCCTGCGTTCCGAAACACGTATTCATAGCGGTCGTAATAGGCCAGCGAAACGATCAACAGGAACACGTCGGTGAAGATCATGAATTCGAAAAATCGTGGAAAGAAGAAGAGATCGACGTCGGCCGGCGGCGGCGCGATCACGGCAGGCAGGCCGCCGACGAGACCGAGCCAGCTCGCCAGATTGAGCGTCGCCAGCACGACGAGCACGACGAGCAAAAGCACGGCCACCGCCTTCTTGAGCTGGACGAAGCCCTCCAGATCGTTGCGGATCGGCGTCTTGGGCGTCACGTGCCGCAACCAGGCGAAGGCCGTGACGATCAGAAACATCAGCACGGCGCCGGCCATGTCGATGAGCACGGCCCTGACCGCCTCCGGCTCGGCGAGCCAGTTTTCCAGGTCACTGAAGCTGCCGATGTCCTTGAAGACCCGGCGGACGACGATCAGCGACACGATCTGATACTGCTTGGCGATCTCGCCGGTGTGTGAGGCGGTGAGTGCGAAGACGAGGAGCACCACCTCGTAAAACAGGATCACGCTGAAGGGCGTGTAGACCGCATGCAGCGGACTCTCATCAAGCCCCTTGAACACCGTCTGGGGAAGGTCGGGGAACAGCCGGGCAAGCCCGATCGCCGCGAGGTGCACGAGAAACCCGCCCGCCGCCCCGACCACCACGGCCCATTCGAGCCAGGCCCGCACGCGCGGCGTATCGAGCCGGTCGAAGGCTGCGGCGAGGAGGTGGCGGAGCGAACCGAGCACGACATGACCCCCTTGTTGATCGAACCCTCGACCGCACTTCGCGCCGCTCTCAGAGCAGGTCTGCGAGACGCGGCACCAGCATCCGCACGACTCGGCTCGGCCTCGGAAGCACCTCCAGCGACACAAGCCCCGCCACGTTCAACCGCACCGGAACGGTGCACCGCTGTGCGACGGCGAGCACCGGCACGAGCGCCGTCGCCGACCGCCGCGCCGCCCACGCCGTCGCCACCGACGCAAACGAAACCATCACTCCGCGTTCATCGGCATCGATCACGACCGGGCGACCATCCAGCGTTCCCGTGAGTCGCCCGGCCAGAATCAGTTTGGGGACGAACCCGTGTCCCGCGTGCGAATCTTGAGCGTCCCGTGCAGCACCCACTCGGCATGCTGCGCCGACGGACCGGTGCCGCTCGGAATCTTGATGTGCATGTCGTCGAACTGGTAGGCGATCTCTGCCCGCCGGCCAGTGAGATTGTCGTAGAGGCCGATCAAGAGATCCGGCCAGTTGTTGGGGTGATTTTCAGCCATGGAGAAAGCTCCGAGAGGGAAGGATCGTTGCCGGTGGAGTATAGGCCGCGGAGACGATCGGCAGCGGGCTTTTCGATTTCGGGCTGGCAGGACGCCGAAACCATGCTCGGAATTGCACTCGTCGTGAGCGACATGGCTGCTGCCCTCACAGCCGAGGCCGCCGCCCGGTGGCTCTTTCGCGCCGGTCACACCTGCAGCGGCAAGGCTTTGATGAGGCCGTCGCCGCCGATCACGATCTCGCCCGTGAGGCGGGAGCGGCTGCGGATCGTGGCCAGATCCTCGTCGATCACCCACGACGCATACGCCGCGTTCACGAGGCTCTCCGGTGAGTCGAGGGCGTCGTTCGTGATGTCCCAAAACATCATCCCGCCGAGGCCGATGTCCTCGGCCCATTGGGCCCGCTGGGCGATCGACGTGGGCGTCTCGAACGAGCTGAACAGGCCCTTGGAGCGGTTGTAGACGTAGGCCGCCTGGGCCGTGTCGTCCCAGTAGAGCTTCCAGCCGCTGGCCGGATCCTGCACCTGGCGGAGCAGATCCTTGTAGTCATACACGCCCGCCTCGAACGTGCCGGGCGCCGAGCCGCTGGACTGCTCGGCATAGCCGCCGTCGCCGCCGTCGGCCACGCCGCTCCAGCCGCGCGTGTAGAGCGGGGCTCCGAGCACGATCTTGCCGGCGGGCACGCCCGCGGCGCGGTAGAGATCGACGGCCGTCTTGATGTCGTAGCCGATCGGGTCGCCCGTGAAGGCCGACTGGTGGCCCGTCGTCTTCTCCCACGTGCCGTGGAAGTCGTAGCTCATCAGGTTGAAGAAATCGACATGCGGCGTGAGGCCCGCGAGATTGAAGTTTCTGATCTTGTCGAAGCCGGCCGGCGAGGCCACCGAGAGCTCGTAGTCGCGGCCGAGGCGCGTGCCGAGGGCGTCGACCTTCGAGCGGACGAGCTTCATGAGCGAGGCGTAGTTCGCCCCGTCGTTCGGGCTCACGGAGTTGCCGTCGAGGCCGCCGCCGCCCGGATATTCCCAGTCGAAGTCGATGCCGTCGAACATCCGGTAGGTGTCGAGGAACTTGACGAGCGAGTTGGCAAACGTCTCGCGGCCGGCCGCCGTCGAGCACACGGTGCTGAAGTGCGTGGAGAGCGTCCAGCCGCCCACGGCGATGCTCACCTTGAGGTGCGGAAACTTCTCCTTGAGCTGGGCGAGCTGGTTGAAGTTGCCCCACACCGTCTGCGTGGCCCGCGGATCGCCCGGCGGGTAGTACCACTGGTCGGCCTGGCCCGACACGGTCTCGTTGGCCGCAAACCGCTTCTCGACGGCCGCGAAGCTGTCGAACAGTGCCACCTCGCCGTTGCTCTTGAGGTTGAGGAACGAATAGATGAGGTGCGTGAGCTTGTCAGCCGGCACGTCGGCCACCTGGAAATTGCGTCCGTAGATGCCCCACTCGGGGAAGTAGGCCGCCAGCACCTTGTCGTACGACGCGATCGGCAGCGTCGCGCCGGGAGTGGGGGTTGGGGTCGGTGTGGGAGTAGGGGTCGGGGTCGGCGCTGGGGTCGGCGCTGGAGTCGGGGTGGGCGTAGGAGTAGGAGTAGGAGTAGGAGTCGGAGTCGGAGTCGGAGCGGGGGTGGGCGTCGGGGTCGGAGCAGGCGTCGGCACTGGCGTCGGAGTCGGAGTCGGAGTTGGTGTGGGAGCCGGGGCC
>Ga0207935_1000489_pt1 | contig 9627 bp, 7 predicted proteins | sample LakMenEpi30Aug10_FD_150746 | JGI IMG/M metagenome (GOLD analysis project Ga0207935, IMG submission 150746) | Freshwater microbial communities from Lake Mendota, WI - 30AUG2010 deep hole epilimnion (SPAdes) | ecosystem: Environmental > Aquatic > Freshwater > Lake > Epilimnion/Euphotic zone ...
GCAGTTGGAGGTCACTCGCATTGCCGTGAGCGATGCGGGCAAGCACCCGACGCGCGTTGGTACCGCTGACGTGGTTACCGATGCACTGGCCGTAGCAGCGGCAGCCGATGTCGATCTGGTCGTGGAAGTCATGGGCGGTACCACGTTGGCCGGCGAGGTCATTCGCACGGCATTGGAGAGTGGCAAGCCGGTGGTAACGGCCAACAAGGCGTTGCTCGCTGCTCGCTCGGCAGAGTTGTTCAAGATTGCCGACGAGCGCGGTATCGACCTGTTGTTCGAAGCCGCAGTGTGTGGCGGTATTCCTCTCATTCGTCCGTTGCGTGAAAGCCTGCGAGGCGAACCAATCCGTCGGGTGCTCGGCATCGTCAACGGCACCACCAACTACATACTCACGAAGATGACCGAGTCCGGGTCGGATTATTCCGACGCATTGCGTGAAGCGCAACAACTCGGATACGCCGAAGCCGACCCGACGGCCGATGTGGAAGGTCACGACGCCGCGGCGAAGATTGCCATCATCGCCAACTTTGCATTCGGTGTGCACGTCGTTGCCGATGATGTCTCTGCCGAGGGCATCTCGAGGATTTCGGCGAGCGACATCGCAATGGCGCAGAAGTTCGGCTATGTCATCAAGTTGCTCGGCGTTGCCGAGCGAGACTCCGATACCGGTGCAGTCAGCGTGCGGGTGCACCCCGCAATGGTGGGATTGAAGCATCCCTTGGCGTCGGTTCGCGAAGCGTTCAACGCAGTACTCGTGGAGGGCGAAGCGTCAGGTTCGCTCATGTTTTACGGCCGCGGGGCGGGTGGCGATCCCACCGCATCGTCGGTGCTCGGCGACGTCATTGATGCTGCCGTCAATCTGCGAAAGGGTACGCATGCCACGCTGGGAACGTTCTCCAAGGCAACGTTCACCTCGCCCGGTGAAGTGGTGAGCGAGTTCATGCTCACTCTCGAGGTTGCCGACAAGCCTGGCGTACTGCACGCGGTGACCGGCGTATTTGCCCGCAACAAGGTGAGCATTCGTGCGGCCGAACAGGACGGCATCGGAAGCGATGCGCGACTGGTATTCGTCACGCACGATGCACGTACGTCCGACGTTCAGAAGTGTTTGGATGAATTCCAACGGCTCGATGTGGTGAGCAAGGTGGGCGGAGTCATCCGCATCATCGGCGCCTGAACGACATCCAGTGAAGTACGTCTCCACGCGCGGTGAAGCGCCGACGCTCGGATTCAACGACACGCTGCTTGCCGGTCTGGCCAGTGACGGTGGACTGTACGTGCCAGAGTCGTGGCCACAAGTCGGTCATGGTGACGTTCGTTCGACGTTTGCCCAGCGTGCTGCCGAGATCATGGCACCGTTCGTGGCCGGGGAGATTCCCGAGACCACGCTGGCCTCGCTTTGTCGCGATGCATACTCCACGTTTCGCGATCCACTGGTGGCGCCGTTGCGCGAAGTGGGGGAGAACCGTTGGCTGCTCGAGTTGTTTCACGGACCAACGCTCGCCTTCAAGGACGTGGCGCTCCAGTTCATGGGTCGTGTGTTCGATCATGTGCTGCAGGAACGCGGACGTCGCATCACCGTGGTCGGCGCAACGAGTGGTGACACGGGATCGGCGGCAATCGACGGCGTGAAGGCCTGTCGCAACGTGGAGATGGTGATCCTCTTTCCAAAGGGCCGAATCAGCGAAGTTCAGCGACGTCAAATGACCACGGTCGACTCACCCAACGTCCATGCCGTTGCAATCGACGGCACGTTCGACGACTGCCAAGATCTGGTGAAGGCAATGTTCAACGACTCGGCGTTTCGGGAGCGGCACCAGCTCTCTGCGGTGAACTCCATCAACTGGGCGCGAGTAATGGCACAGGTGGTGTACTACTTCACTGCAATCGAGCAACTTCACGCGGTGGACTCCCCGCCGGTGTCGTTCAGCGTGCCGACAGGAAACTTCGGAAACGTGCTGTCGGGCTGGATAGCACGGCGTTTGGGTGCCAACGTCGGGCACCTCATCGTTGGCTCGAATTCCAATGACATCCTCACGAGATTCTTCGAGACCCAAACCATGACGGCAACATCGGTGGTCCCAACGCTCAGCCCGAGCATGGACATCCAGGTCTCGTCCAACCAGGAGCGGCTGCTGTTTGAGCTGTGGGGGCGTAACGGGGCGCGTGTGGCCGAGTCGATGGCGACGTTGCGCTCCACCGGACACCTCAGTTTCGATGCCGGGGTGATGGCCGACGTTCGTGAACGCTTCGACGGGGCGCGTCTCGATGACGACGAGACGCTTGGGATCGTGACGGAGGTGTACGACCGGCTCGGGATGTTGGTGGACCCCCACACCGCGGTGGGGATCGGCGCCGCCCAACGTTGTGACGTGCCCGGTGACGGCCCGGTGGTGTGTCTCGCCACTGCGCACCCGGCCAAGTTCCCCGACGCCGTTACGTCGGCGACGGGGGTGCACCCGGCGTTGCCCGAGCGCCTCGGCGACCTGTTCGACCGTCCCGAGCGGTATGTGGAACTCCCCAACGACCTTGGGATTGTGCGCGACCACATCGACGCCACCGGCCGCTGAGGTCGGTTCAACCCGGCGGGCGGTGTGTCACTGGCGCCTCCGGGGCCACAGGGTGCCATGATGGGGCCGTGAAGTACGTGGTGTGTGTGCCCGATGGTTGCGCTGACGAGCCGTTCGAGGAACTCGACGGCCGAACCCCTCTTGAGGTGGCGGTCACCCCGAACCTCGACGCACTCTCTGCGAGGGGCACGCTGGGTCGGGCGGCGGTGATCCCCGACGGTCTTCCCCCCGGGAGCGACGTGGGGAACATGTCGATCCTCGGGTACGACCCGGCCCGTTTCCACACCGGACGCGCCCCGATCGAGGCTGCGGCGCTTGGGTTGCGGTTGGGTCCCGACCAGGTGGCGTACCGCTGCAACCTGGTCACCGTTGGCGCCGACGGCACCATGGAGGACTTCGCCGGAGGTCACCCCTCCACCGAACAGGCCGCCGAGGTCATCGCTGCGCTCGACGCCGAACTCGGCGGCGATGGCATCGAGTTCCACCCGGGGGTGCAGTACCGCCACATCATGGTCGCACCCGCCGACCTTGCCGAGTCGGACTGCGTGCCCCCCCACGACCTCACCGGGAAACCCTCGGTCCTCCCGAGCGGTCCCGCCGCCCGGCGACTCGTGGAGCTGATGGAGGCGTCGAAATCCATCGTGGGTGCCACCGATCTTGGGGCGAACCAGATCTGGTTGTGGGGTCAGGGGTTCCAGCCGGCCATGGCGAACTTCACCGAACGTTTCGGGGTCACCGCCGGACTGGTCACCGCCGTGGACCTGGTGCGTGGTCTCGGGGTGCTCACCGGCATCACCGTGCACGATCTCGCCACCGCCACCGGCTGGTACGACACGGACTACGCCGGGAAGCGGAACCTGGCGTTGCAGACGCTGCGTGAGGGAACCGATCTGTTCGTCATCCACGTCGAAGCGACCGACGAGGCGGGTCACGCCGGGAACACCGTGGAAAAGGTCCGGGCCCTTGAGAACTGGGATCGGGAGATCCTGGGACCTTTGGTGGAGGGCCTCGACGGCATGGGTGCGTGGCGGCTCCTGCTGCTTCCCGATCACGCCACCCCGCTGGCGTTGCGGACCCACACGTCGGACCCGGTGCCGTGGCTGCTGGTGGATTCCGCCGTTGACGGACCTGGTGGCGTCTACACCGAAGCGGGAGTGGCCGACGCTGACGTGGTGGCCGGCCACCGCCTCATGGACGAACTCCTCTCGGTTCGTTAACCCTCGGGCCGCCCCGGCAGCCCCGGGTTGCCATCTGGGGGTCGCACCCCCTAGAGTGGGCGCTGTCGTCCAGATGCCTTGGTGCCGGACGATTCCTCGTTCCCTCCGAACGATTCCTCCCGGGTGTTGCGCCGTTCCGCCGGACGCCCGGACAGGTCGGAGGAAGCGGATCTGACCTCGGGGTCCCCTGTTTCCTGCCATTTGGCCGCACCCGGTCCCACCGGAATGCCGCCGCCGTCAGGGGGGCGAACCGACGTCGCCGACTGGCGGACACAGCAAAAGGACGTGAGTGTGGAAACCCAATCCCTCGAGAAGTCAGCGCTTGAGCGCAAGGACCGCGAGCAGCTGATGTCGATCGCCACCGCCCTCGGTGGCAAGCCCGGGTCGCGTGCCCGCAAGGCCGAGATCGTCGAGATGATCATGGAACTCGCCAACGTTGGCGCCGACAGCGCGGCTCCGGCCGCTCCGGCGCCTTCGGGCAACGGCGGTCGCAGTGCGCGACCCGCTGCGAAGGAACGTGCCGTGGCACCCGTTGACGACGCCGAGGACGTCGGCGAAGCCGTCGCCGTCGGCGGTGACGGTGACGAGGCTGGGACGCAGGCCGACGCCGAACGTGACGGTGGCGAACGCCCCCAGCGCAACGACCGTGGCCGCAACGGCGGTCAGCGTGACACCCAGCGTGACGGTCAGCGTGATGGTCAGCGCGAGGACGGTGAGCCCGGAAACCGCCGACGCCGTCGTCGCGGCCGTGACCGTGACCGTGAAGGCCAGCGCGGGCCGGACCGCCCCGAGGAGTTCACCGGCGAACCGGTCGAGGTGTCGGGACTGTTGGACCTGCGTGACGACGGCTACGGGTTCTTGCGACTCAAGCAGTACCTGCCGTCACGCGACGACGTGTACGTGTCGGTCAAGCAGGCCCGCCAGTTCGGGCTTCGGCGTGGCGACCACATCACTGGCGCCAGCCGGCCGGCGAGCCGCACCGAGAAGAACCCTGCGTTGCTGCGGATCGACACCGTCAACGGTGGCGACCCCGAGTTCGCCCGCAACCGTCCCCGTTTCGAGGACCTCACCCCGCTGTTCCCTGACGAGAAGCTCCGCATGGAGATGCCCGAGGACCCGCTGAACATGACGGCGCGGATCATGGACCTCATCTCCCCGGTCGGCAAGGGTCAGCGTGGCCTCATCGTCTCGCCCCCCAAGGCGGGCAAGACCACGATCATGAAGCAGGTCGCCCGGTCCATCGAGACCAACAACCCCGAGTGCCATGTCATCGTGCTGCTCGTCGACGAACGTCCCGAGGAGGTCACCGACTTCAAGCGTTGGCTGATCCGTGGAGAGGTGGTGGCGTCCACGTTCGACCGGCCGTCTGATGAACACACCATGGTGGCCGAACTCGTCATCGAGCGCTCCAAGCGCATGGTCGAGGAGGGCAAGGACGTCGTGATCATCCTCGACGGCATCACCCGTCTGGCCAGGGCGTACAACCTCGCCGCACCTGCGTCGGGTCGGATCATGTCCGGCGGTATCGACGCCGGGGCGCTGTACCCGCCCAAGCGTTTCTTCGGTGCAGCCCGAAACCTCGAGGAAGGTGGCTCGCTCACCATCCTCGCCACCGCCTTGGTGGAGACGAACTCCAAGATGGACGAACACATCTTCGAGGAGTTCAAGGGCACCGGCAACATGGAACTGAAGTTGGATCGTCGCCTCGCCGATCGCCGCATCTACCCGGCCATCGACGTGGACGCCTCCTCTACCCGTCACGAGGAACTCCTCTTTGACCGCAAGCAGCTCCAGATGGTGTGGAAGCTCCGTCGGGTGCTTTCCGGTCTGGGCAGCGAGGGGAACTCGGGGGCCGGCCTTGAGATGCTGATCGACCGGTTGGCCACCTTCAAGACCAACGACGATTTCCTCGCCGAGATCGCCAAGGCCCCCACGGGCACGGCCTGATCAGAGGTCCCCGGGTCGGTGGGTGCGCCCACATTGCCCCCAACCGCCACAGTGGGCCACACTGTTGAGAGTTCGTGAGCACTGGAGAGAGCGATGAAGGCCGAAATCCATCCCGAGTACCAGATCTGCAAGGTTCGCTGTTCGTGCGGCGTCACCTTCGAGACCCGGTCGACCCGGCCCGAGCTCACCGTCGAAATGTGCAGCGAGTGCCATCCCTTCTACACCGGCAAGCAGCGTCTGGTGGACACCGGTGGCCGTATCGAACGCTTCGAGCGCCGCTTCGGCCAGCGCAAGAAGGCTGCCGCGACCTCAGGCGACTGACGCGCCGGCCGCACCCCGTCCCCACAGGGGAGCGGGGTGGCCTGCGGTGGTGACAACGTGACTGCCCTGCCGCCCGACCAGCGCGCCCGACTCGTCGGCGCCAAACTCGCCGCCCTCGTCGACCGTCACAGCGGTGTGCGTCCCGACACGGTGGTGTTCCCCGGTGGGGCCGCCGCCCTCGTTTCCGACACTGCGTGGGTCCTCCTCGATGACCGACCTGCCACCGGACTGGGTGGGGCTGTGGCCTGGGCGCTGCGTCACGAGGCGTCCCGCCTGGCGGTCGTGGCCGACACTGACGCCGCCGTCCTGGCGCGTCGGGCCGGCACGTTCCGTTTCCCGGTCACGGTGTGGCAGGTGCACGGCACCGACCTGGTGGAGGCGTCTGCCGCTCCGGTGCCCGACGAGGTGCCGGTCGGCCGCGACGAACTCGAAGCTGCCGGGGTGTTCACCGACATCGGGATCGACGTCGTGATTGAACATGGTGTGGTGAGTGGCGAGGTCCTCGGACTCGAAGTGGCTCGGGTCGTCACCGTCGACGGATCCGCACAGGTGCACCCCGGGGTTGGCCGTAACGATCGCGACGGTCATGCCATGTTGCTCGGCGCCGACGGTGACGCAACACGTGGCGGCGCCGCCCGGGCGGCGCTCGAACGGGTGGCCGCGGACGTTCGTCGGGTTCGCCACGGCGTCAACGCCGACCGTCACCCGCTGGGTCGGATGGCCCGAAGCCGCTGGTTACGCCAGCTGGTGGTCGCCGACCCGGCGCTGGTGGGTGGGGCAACGCTCGAACCGGTGGCGGGCACGCTGGCTCGCACCTCGGTGGGTGACGACGGGCCGGCGTTCGCCGTCGGCACCGACCTCGACGGCGGTTCCGTGGTGGTGGCATGCACGGTGGGTGTCGACCTTGACGTGATTCCCGCCGCTGCCGACGTTCGCCTCGCCCACGACTCGCGCACCGAGGCGACGTCCCGTCTCGTGGTGGTGCTCGCCGAACGCGACCTCCAGCCGGTGACCCGGCGTCTGGCCGAACAACTGGTCGCTCCGGCCGGGTTCGTGACCGTGGCGGACGACTGGCACGTCTCATCCAGCCCACGGCCGGGCACATGAGCGCCCTAGCCTGCACGTGATGAGGGAACGGCTGGACGAGATCGAACGGGAACACGCCTCCGTTGAGGCGAGCCTCGCCGATCCGGAGGTGATTGCCGATCAGGTCCGCTACACCGCCGCGGCCCGCCGCTACCACGAACTTGAGCCGGTGGTGGCCCTGGTGCGTCGCCGACGTGCGGTCGAAGGTGACCTGAGCGCAGCGCGTGAACTGCTGGCCGAGGTCGACGCCGAGGAGCGCGCCGCCCTGAGCGCCGAAGTGGATCGTGGCGAGGCTGAACTCGACGAACTCGACGCCGAGATCCGCATGGCGCTGATTCCTCCCGACCCCAACGACGGGCGCACCGTCATCATGGAGATCCGCGGTGCTGAAGGTGGTGAGGAGGCGAACCTGTTCGCCCGCGACCTCTTTGAGATGTACCGGTCGTACGCCACCCGCAAGGGTTGGCGGCTTGAGATCCTCGAGGCCCACCCGTCGGACCTCGGCGGGTACGGCGAGATCACGTTCACCGTCGCCGGTGAACGGGCGTGGACCCACCTGTGTCACGAGGGTGGCCCCCACCGGGTGCAGCGGGTGCCCGTCACCGAATCGCAGGGGCGGGTGCACACCTCGTCGGCCACCGTGACCGTCATGCCCGAGGCCGAGGAGGTGGAGGTCACCATCGACCCCGCCGACCTCTCGATCGACGTGTACCGATCGTCGGGTCCGGGTGGGCAGTCGGTGAACACCACCGATTCCGCCGTGCGGGTGACCCACCTGCCGACGGGGATCGTCGTGTCGATGCAGGACGAAAAGAGCCAGCTGCAGAACAAGGCGAAGGCGTTGCGGGTGTTGCGCAGCCGCCTGCTCGCTGCCGAACAGGAACGCCAGGCGGCGGACGCTTCGGCGGCGCGTCGCAGCCAGGTCGGTGGTGGGGGACGGTCGGAGAAGATCCGGACGTACAACGTCAAGGAGAACCGGGTCACCGACCACCGCATCGGTCTCACCATCTACAAGCTCGACCGGGTGCTCGCCGGTGACCTCGACCTCGTGGTCGAACCGTTGGTGGCTGACGCCCGTGCCCAGGCGCTGGCGGAGGGGAGCGACGGCGGGACGTCGTCGTGACCGGCGAGGACGCCGTGTCGTGGGGCGAGATCGCCCGTCAGGCTGCGCAACGTCTGCAGCGTGCCGGTGTCGACAACGCCGAACGTGAAGCCCGCTGGCTGGTCGAGGAGGTCAGTGGCATCACCCCCGGCGGGTTCGATGTCGAGGCTGACACCCCCGCCACCACCACCGCTGTGGCACGTCTGGACCAACTCGTTGAGCGGCGCTGTGGAGGCGAGCCGTTGCAGTACGTGTTGGGGCACTGGCCGTTTCGCACACTGGACCTGATGGTGGACTCCCGGGTGCTGATCCCCCGGCCTGAGACCGAGGAGGTCGTGGAGCGGGCGTTGGCCGAACTCGACGCGCTCCTCGGTGGCGACCGGCGGTCTGCGGTGGTGGTTGACCTTGGTACCGGGTCGGGAGCCATCGCGCTCAGCATCGCCTGTGAACGCCCGGCCGCCCGGGTGGTCGCCACCGACGTTTCGCCCGACGCCTTGGCCGTCGCTGCGGCCAACCTGGCGGGGGTGGGGATGGCCGGCCACGGAGTGACCCTGGTGGAGGGGTCGTGGTTCGAGGCGTTCGAGTCCGCTGCGGCGGTGACTCCCGGTGGGGTCGACCTCATTGTCACCAACCCCCCGTACGTGGCCGCCGACGATCCGCTGCCACCCGAGGTCGCCGATCACGAACCGCACGGGGCGCTGGTGCCCGGCCCGGTGGGGACCGAGGACCTCGTCGCCATCATCGACGGGGCGCGTGGGTGGCTGGCTCCCGGCGGGGTCCTCGTTGCCGAGTGCGCCCCGACCCAGGCGCGCGACCTCGTCGAGTACGCCCTGGCGGCGGGATATCGGCGGGCCGAGGTGGGCGTCGACCTCGCTGGACGTGACCGCATGGTGGTGGCGTGGTGGGCGGGGGAGTGACCTGCCCGCGACGGTCCGTGCCCCGGTAGGCTCTGCGCATGTTCGGAAAGCGCACCAAGGCCGCCACTGACGAACAGGCCCGGTTCGCCCTCGCCGTGGCGTTGCGGGACGTGGCCTTCTTCGAAGGGTTCGAACCCGGCGAACTCGAACGGGTGGCCGGACTCGCCGACGAGGTGGAGGCCCTGCCTGCCGCGGTCATCATCGATCAGGGTCGGGTCGGCCAGGAGTGTTTCGTGGTGCTCGCCGGACAGGCGACCGTCTACGTCGGTGACGAGGTCGTGGCCTCAATCGGGCCGGGCACCATGATCGGGGAGATGGCCCTCGTTGACCACCGTCCCCGCTCGGCGTCGGTGGTGGCTGCGACCCCGATGCGTCTCGTCGCCTTTGACACCGACGCCTTCGCCCAGCTGATGACCGAGATGCCCAAGGCCCACGATCGGGTCATCGCCATGCTCGCCGCCCGCCTC
>Ga0207935_1000491_pt1 | contig 9617 bp, 7 predicted proteins | sample LakMenEpi30Aug10_FD_150746 | JGI IMG/M metagenome (GOLD analysis project Ga0207935, IMG submission 150746) | Freshwater microbial communities from Lake Mendota, WI - 30AUG2010 deep hole epilimnion (SPAdes) | ecosystem: Environmental > Aquatic > Freshwater > Lake > Epilimnion/Euphotic zone ...
AGAGCACTTGATGATTTAACCGGTTTTTCAAACCACCAAGGTATTGCCTTAGTTATCAAACCCTTTAACTACACAGATTTTTCAAAGTTGCTTGCAAACTCTAAAAAGCCAATGATGTTAATTGGGTTAGATTCAATTACAGATCCACATAATTTAGGTGCGGTGGTTAGATCTGCTGCAGCCTTTGGCGCAGATGGTGTGGTTATTCCAGAGCGACGAAATGCTGCAATGACTGGCTCTGCTTGGAAGGCCTCAGCAGGAGCTGCAGCTCGTCTTCCAATCTCGCAGGTGACAAATCTAGTTAGATCAATTGAAGATGCTAAAAAGGCAGGTTGTTTTGTCATTGGCTTAGATGCAGAAGGTGATACCACCTTAGCCAAAATGAATTTGGCAACTGAATCAATCTTTATCGTCGTTGGCAGTGAAGGAAAAGGATTATCTAGATTAGTTAGAGAAAAGTGTGATCTTGTAGTTTCAATCCCAATGCAATCATCAGTTGAATCTTTAAATGCCAGCGTGGCAACAGCAATTGTTATGTATCAGGTTGCGGCAGAAAGAAGTAAGTAATTTGATTTATAACCGCTTTATCGCCCTAGGTGACTCTATGACTGAGGGGATGAGTGATGAGGTAGTAAATGGTAATTACCGCGGCTGGGCTGATCGAGTTGCCGATGTTTTAGCAAAGAGTAATCCTGATTTTACTTATATGAATTTAGCAATTAGAGGTAAATTATTAAAGCAGGTTGTCGATGATCAAATACCGGCTGCAGTTAAATATATTGAAGGCAAACAAACTCTAGTCTCATTTCATGCTGGGGCTAATGATGTACTAAGGCCAAATTACAAACCAGAGGTTTCTCTTCCTGAGTATGAAAAAGGAGTAAAGCAGCTAACAGATGCAGGGGCGACAGTAATAGTTTTCACAGTTGTAGATAAGGTGGAGGGGAAAGGAAAAACAGCAACTCTTTGGCACCAGCGTTTTAGTGCCTTTAATGAGAATGTAAGAATGGTTGCGGCTAAGTATCCAACAATTTTATTTGAAGCAAGAAATGCTGAATTTTTAAATGATCGTAGATTTTTAGCATTTGATCGATTGCATATGAACTCAGAGGGACATAGAAGATTAGCTAATGCTGTTTTAGAAGGATTAGGTTATGAGTTTGATAAAAATTGGAAAGCGCCACTGCCGGAGGCAAAAGAGAAAAGTAAGATTGTAAAATTTTTTATAAACATCGCATGGGTTGGCATCTTTTTAATCCCGTGGGCTTGGCGGCGAATTAGGGGTAAATCATCAGGTGATGGCAGAAGTTCTAAGTACGCCCAGCCAATTAGGTGGCTTAACCGATAGTAAATTGGCCATCTTGGTTGTGCCATAATTACGCCTTAAATATCCGCCTCTCTAGCTCAGTGGTAGAGCAGCCGCCTTGTAAGCGGCAGGTCGTCAGTTCAATCCTGACGGGGGGCTCCACAACTTGATACTTATTATTTCCAATCAATCAAAGTAGAGTTTAATTATGAAGTCAGCCGATTTTGATGTTGTTGTCATCGGCTCTGGTTTTGGTGGTTCAGTTGCTGCCCTTCGATTAACTGAAAAAGGTTACAAAGTTGCTGTCCTTGAGGCAGGCAGGCGTTTTTCAGATAAGGATTTCCCAAAAACCTCTTGGCGATTATCTAGATTTTTATACATGCCTCGTCTTGGGCTTCGCGGTATTCAAAGAATTCATGTACTGCCTGATGTTTTAGTTTTAGCTGGAGCTGGCGTTGGTGGTGGCTCACTTGTCTATGCAAATACTTTATACAAACCACCTGCCTCCTACTTTGAAGATAAGCAGTGGAAGCACATAACTAATTGGGATAGTGAGTTATCTCCTTGGTATGACCAAGCTTCAAGAATGTTAGGTGTTGCAGAAAACCCTTACTTTTCACCCTCTGATAAAGCGATGAAGCAGGTGGCAGATCAAATGGGTGTTGGCCACACCTTTAAATTAGCTCCACTTGGTGTTTATTTTGGAGATGGCGCAGCGATTAAATCGAAGGATCCATTTTTTGGCGGAGTAGGACCAGATCGTGCTGGATGCTTGCAATGTGGTGCCTGCATGACAGGTTGCCGTCATAATGCAAAAAATACCTTGCCAAAGAATTACTTAGGGTTGGCGGAAAAATTTGGCGCAAAGGTGTTTGCTGAACACACAGTGATTAAAACTGAAGCGCTACCAGATGGCAGCTGGAAGGTAACAGTCCGTAAGAGCTCCGCCTGGTTTGGTGGCAAGCGGGTATTTACCGCATCCCAAGTTGTTGTTGCAGCTGGTACATATAACACCCAAAAGTTATTACATAAGATGAAGGCAGATAAAACCTTGCCCAAGATAAGTGATCAATTAGGTAAGTTATCTAGAACCAATAGTGAGGCGCTAACTGGCAGCATTATGCCTAAGGGCGGAGTTGATTTTAGTAAGGGCTCTGCTATTACCTCATCCTTTTTCCCAGATGATCACACCCATGTTGAGCCAGTTAGATATGGCAAAGGCAGCAACTTTATGGGATTACTACAAACTGTAATGACAGATGGCACAAATATTAAAGATCGACGAAAGCAGTGGCTACGCCAAGTGATTACCAAGCCATCGCTGGTATTAAAGATATTAGATGTTAGAAAGTGGAGTGAGCGCACAGTAGTTGCATTGATCATGCAAAATGTTGACTCTGCTATCTCGGTAAAGGGTAAGAAAGGTTTATTTGGATTTCGCTTAACCTCTAAAAATGATTCAACCACACCAAATGCCACCTACATTCCAGCTGCTAATGAGGTAGCAAGGCGGATTGCAGAAAACAATGGTGGTATTGCAGGGGGCCATATTGGTGATTTAGTAAACGCTCCATTTACTGCCCACTTTGTTGGCGGCTGCGTAATTGGAGATTCAAGTAGTACTGGAGTGATTGATCCATATCACCGGGTGTATAACTACCCAACACTTCATGTTGTTGATGGTGCATCAGTTACTGCAAATCTTGGAGTTAATCCATCACTAACAATTACCGCTCAAGCAGAGCGAGCATTTTCTATGTGGCCAAATAAGGGTGAGGCAGATATGCGCCCCGCTCAAAACTCACCATACAAAAGAGTTGAGGCTGTTATGCCAAACAAACCAGTTGTGCCAAAGGGTGCGGTAGGTGAGTTAAGAGTTTCTTAAAATCTTTGCTTGCTGCTTTGCTCTACGGTTTGGCATTTTAGTCATAGGAAAATCTTGGGATTTGTAAAAATCCTTGATTACTGCCTGCATTAACTTAGCTTTCTCTCTAACTAAATTATGGGATGCCCCAGGAATTACCGCCAGCCTGCCATTTGGAATCGCCTCATACATCTGAAAGGTCATCTGTGAATTAAATGGCTCATCATCTCCTGCTAATATCAAAACTGGACATTTAATTTTTTTAAGTTGAGAGAGCTTTAATTTTGGCTCAGTTTGCCAGACCTTAAATGCTTTAGCCTTAATCTCAAGGAGTAGCTTTGGGTCTTGCCCAGTCATCTTTTCAAACCGTGCATACTCCTCCTCACTTGCCTCCACATTATTTAAATCAAAAGATAACCCTGCGTCATATGTGTAGTTAGCACCAATTGCTACCAAGGATTTAATTAACTTTGGATACTTAATTGCAGCAATAAGTCCAATATTTCCACCATCACTCCAGCCAATAATGTGTGCTGGTTTTTTAACAACAGTTTTTAAGTATTTAACTAACTCGGCAACTTGAAAATCAAAGTGCATATAACCTTTTCGCACCTTTGTGTAACCATGGGCTGAGCGATCATAAGCAAATGGTTCATGTGTCTTACTTACGGCAGGCAAAATATCTTTTTGCCAATTTGAAGTTTGGCTTAACCCGCCATGAAGTAATACAACTGGCTCACCATTTTTTGCCCACTTAAGACACCAAAGATCATGACCATCAACTGTTATAAACTTTTGATATACCGGCTTTGACATAGAACTTTAGGAATCCATAATGTGGCGATTGCCCCGGTCAAAGGTTAGGTAATTCCAGGTCCAATCTGCCATCGTGCCAATTTTATTTCTGCCACCTAATAGATAAAACAGATGTAGCCACAGCCAAACTAGCCAAGCAAGAGGTCCTGCTAACTTAAACCATCTCACCTGTACTACCGCTTTGTTTCTGCCAATAGTAGCCATCGATCCTTTATCTAAGTACTTGAATGCTTCTAGCTTTTTACCTTCAGCAATTCTTTTTATTTGTTTAGCAATAAATTTTCCTTGTTGAATTGCAACTGGCGCGACCATTGGCAGAGCTAAGCCATCCTTGCCCTTTGCTCCTGCGATATCACCTAGCGCCCAAATGTATGGATAGTTTTTGACCTGCATTGTTGGCTCAACTGCTACTCGGTTAGCCTCAACTGGCAGATTTAACTCCTTCATTGCATCAGCTCCCTTAACACCTGCTGCCCAGATTGTGATCTCAGATTGCAATGTGCTGCCATCTTTAAGTAATACTTTTCGATGTTGTAACTCTTTCACAGCGCTATTTAATAAAACCTTGACTCCTAGCTTTTCTAAATCTTTTTTAGTGCGCTCGGATAACGAGGCGGCAAATGGTGGCAGCAACCTTGGGCCTGCCTCAACCAATGTCACTTTAATATTTTTAGCAACTGCAGCTTGATCAGATTTTAAGGGACCCCTTACTAACTCAGCTATCGCACCTGCCATCTCAACTCCGGTTGGACCTCCGCCAATTACAGTTACAAAAAATTGAGTGTCATCTTCAAATCGACATAGATCTTCAAACCGTCTCATAATCTCAGCTCTAATTGTTAGCGCCTCAGATACTGATTTCATGCCCAGTGAAAACTCTTTAACACCAGCAATTCCAAAATCAGCGGTGACTGAGCCAAGGGCAACAATTAAGTGATCAAACTTTAAAGTTTCACTGCTATCTAACTTCACCTCTTTGTTTCGGTGATCGATGCTAATTGGGGAAGCCATTCGAAACTTAACCGAGGTTTTTCTAAGGGCACCTCTTATTGGATAAGCCACATGATCGGCTGCCAACCCTGCCGTTGATACCTGATACAACAGAGGCAGGAAGGTTTGATAGTTATGACGGTCAACCACTGTGACATCGGCTGCTTTATAGAGCGCACGGGCAGCTGCTAAGCCGCCAAAACCGCCACCTAAAATAACTATCTTTGGTCTATTCATCCAATTAAGTCTACTGTTTTCACCATGGATAGTGCGCGCAAAATTCTAGTTACTGGTGCCTCAGGCTATGTTGGCGGCCGGCTAGTTACTGCATTACTAGAAGATGGCGCAGATATTCGAGTATTTGTTCGTGATAAAAACAAAGCTCAAAGCCACACCTGGGCATCTGCGGTTGAAATTGCAGTTGGAAATGCATCTGATTATCAATCAACAGTTGCAGCATTAACTGGAGTTCACACCGCCTTTTATTTACTTCACTCAATTAACTTAGGTCCAAACTTTGACAAGATTGAATCTGAGATGGCGACTAACTTTGCTAAGGCAGCAGCTGAGTGTGGCGTCAAACAGATTGTTTACTTGGGTGGAATCAACAATGATGCCAAAACCTCTAAACACTTATCCTCTAGAGCAAATACTGGAAAGAGTCTGGCAAGTTCAACAGTTGCAGTAATGGAGCTTCGTGCTGGAATCATCATTGGCTCAGGCTCTGCCTCATTTGAGATGCTTCGCCACTTAACTCATCGTCTGCCAGTAATGACCACCCCAAAATGGGTAATGAATAAGACTCATCCAATTGCAGTAAGAGATGTGCTTTGGTATTTAAGAAAATCAGCGATGTTGGAAAAACCAGTCTCTGGTGTATTTGATATTGGCGGACCTGAGGTCTTGTCATACGCCGATATGATGCAAAAGTTTGCCAAATTATCTGGCTTAAGAAAGCGGTTGATAATTAAAGTTCCAGTGCTAACACCAAAACTTTCCTCTCTTTGGATTGGCTTTGTTACCCCAGTTCCAACCTCACTTGCTCGACCATTAGTGGGCTCATTAATTAGTGAGGTAGTAGCAGATCCTGCTAAATCAATTAATCATCTAATTCCAAAACCTGCTGAAGGGTTAATTGATGTTGAAGGGGCGATTAAATTGGCATTAAGCCATGTCTCTGGAAATACTGTTAAAACAAGATGGTCAGATGCCACAACTCAAACAGCTCCTTGGCAAAAGGCACAAAGTGATCCAGCTTGGGCAGGTGAAGCCCTTTATAAAGATACAAAGGTGCGGGTAACAGATGCCAGTATGGAAAATCTTTGGGTAGCAATAGAGGAGATTGGTGGCGAAAATGGTTGGTATGGCTCTGATTTCCTCTGGTATCTAAGAGGTTTACTAGATCGCATGATTGGTGGTGTAGGGCTAAGAAGAGGAAGAAGAGATCCAATTCATTTAAGGGTGGGAGATAGTTTAGATTTTTGGCGGGTTGAATCTTTAGTACCAGGTGAATCATTAAAACTCTACGCTGAGATGATTTTGCCAGGAAAGGCATGGCTTGAGTTTCGAATTAAGAAATTACCAAATGGTCAAAGTGAGGTTACTCAAGAGGCCTCTTACTCACCCCGTGGCTTAGGTGGTCAGCTTTACTGGTATGCGGTTTTGCCATTTCACTCATTAGTATTTCCAACCATGATTAGAAATCTAATTCGCAGTGCTAACCGGAAAGATTACGCAGCGCGCAATGCATGAGTTCACTCCTGAGGTTGAGGCGTTAGCAAAAGAGGTACTGGATTACTCATTAATTAGGCTTAGAACAGATCCACCGCTTGATGGTCCAAAAACTGCGCAAGAGTTATACGATTTAGCTGGAAACACCATTACCGCTAAAGGTTTAGGCGGACACGAAACACTTAAATTATTTAAAGAGGTATTAGCAACAGCTTGTATCTCAACAGATCACCCACGGTATTTAGCATTTATTCCATCTGCCCCAAGTGAGTATGCAAACCTTTTTGATTTAGTAGTTGGCGCTAGCGCACTTTATGCCGGCTCCTGGCTTGAGGGAGCGGGCGCAGTATTTGCTGAAAACCAGGCGCTTAAATGGATATCAGATTTAGCTGGTATGCCAAAAAGTGCTGGTGGGGTATTTGTGCAGGGTGGAACTATTGGAAATCTATCTGCATTGGTAACAGCACGACATGTATTTAGAGAAAAACGAAAAGATGTAACCAGGTGGGTATTGGCCGCAAGTGCGGACTCACACTCCTCCATAAAATCTGCCTCCCAGGTTATGGATGTTGAACTCTTGCTCATTAAGCCAGATAAAGATGGTGTGCTGCAAGGAGATATATGTGAAGCGGTAATTGATAAGTACCACAGTGAAAATCCAACACATCAAGTTTTCGCACTTGTGGCAACTGCTGGAACTACCAACCTTGGAATTATTGATAATTTAGAAAGTATTGCTACATGTGCAAAGAGTCGAGGTATTTGGTTTCATGTTGATGGGGCGTATGGCTTAGCAGCACTTTGTGCGCCATCAGTTCGTCCATTATTTAACGGTGTTGAGCAAGCTGATTCTCTAATTGTTGACCCACACAAATGGCTATTTGCCCCATTTGATGCCTGCGCGCTTATTTATCGAGAGCCAAAGCTTGCAAAGCAAGTCCACCTACAAAAGGCTGAGTATTTAGAAACCTTAGATGAGGATGATGAGTGGAATCCATCTGATTATGCAATTCATTTAACTCGAAGAGCTAGAGGATTACCATTCTGGTTTTCTCTCGCTGCCCATGGCACAGATGAGTATGCAAAAGCTATGGAGCGCACCATGGATGTGGCAAAGGATGCAGCTGAGCAGGTTAGAAATCATCCAAATTTAAAGTTAGTAATTGAGCCATCACTTTCTATTGTGGCATTTGAAAGAGTGGGGTGGAGTAGAGATGATTATGAAAAGTGGAGTGATAAATTATTGGCAGATCAAATTGGCTTTGTAACACCATCTGCTCATAAGGGTAAGCCGATTCTTCGCTTTGCAATTGTTAATCCATGGACTAAAGAGAGTGATATTTCAGCAATTCTCGCCACGCTGTAAGTTAAAACCACACTTTTGTCGGTGATCTCTTTTAAGATATCCCCATGTCTGAATTTATGCCATCACCTGATCTTGTTAACTCTGGCTTAAGCGAGTTAGAAACTCAGATCTTAGAGTTTGAGCGCACCTGGTGGCGCCATGCTGGTGCTAAAGAGAGTTCAATAAAGGAGTTATTCAATTTAACGCCCCCTGCTTACTATCAAATGCTAAATAATTTAATTGATCGAGAGGCTGCATTAATGGCGCAGCCCCTCTTAGTTAAGCGCCTGCTAAGGCTTAGAGATCAGCGCACCGCCTCCCGCAGTAGCACCAAACTCGGCTTCACCCTCTAACACCCCTTAAATACCGATCCGGCCAAAGGTAATTTGGCGCATCTGGAATAAATCCTCTAGATTTGGCTTTAGCACTCTAGTGGTGTGAGTGATAAAGACACCCAATTAGTCCTTAAGCAAGAAAAAATAGAGGGAGATAAAAAAACATGGCAAAGATGATTGCCTTCAACGAAGAGGCTCGTCGCTCACTTGAGCGCGGCATGAATGTATTAGCTGATGCGGTCAAGGTAACCCTTGGGCCCCGTGGTCGCAATGTGGTGCTGGAGAAAAAATGGGGAGCGCCAACAATTACCAATGATGGTGTTTCAATTGCAAAAGAGATTGAGCTAGATGATCCATGGGAAAAAATTGGTGCTGACCTTGTTAAAGAGGTTGCTAAGAAGACTGATGATGTTGCCGGTGATGGCACCACAACTGCAACTGTGCTTGCTCAAGCAATGGTCCGTGAAGGATTGCGAAATGTGGCAGCTGGCTCAAACCCAATGTCATTAAAACGTGGAATTGAAAAGGCTGTCTCTGCGATCTCAGATGAGTTATTAAAGATGGCAAAGCCAGTTGAGACTAAAGAGCAGATCTCAGCAACTGCATCTATCTCAGCAGCAGACACCACTATTGGAAACATGATTGCTGAAGCGATGGATAAGGTCGGCAAAGAGGGTGTAATTACTGTTGAAGAGAGCAACACCTTTGGCCTTGAGTTAGAGCTAACTGAGGGTATGCGATTTGATAAGGGATATATCTCAGCTTACTTTGTAACTGATACCGATCGCATGGAAACAGTTATGGAGGATGCCTACATCCTGATTGCAAACTCAAAGATTACAAATATTAAAGATCTAGTACCAGTTCTTGAAAAGGTAATGCAAACTGGTAAACCACTGATGATTATTGCCGAAGATGTTGAGGGTGAAGCCTTATCAACCTTGGTAGTAAATAAGATCCGTGGCACATTTAAATCAGTTGCTGTTAAAGCACCTGGCTTTGGTGATCGTCGTAAAGCGATGTTGCAAGATATTGCAATTTTAACTGGCGCCACAGTTATCTCAGAGGAGGTTGGTCTAAAGCTAGATCAAACAACTTTGGAGCTACTTGGCACTGCCCGCAAGGTAGTAATTGCCAAAGAAGAAACCACAATTGTTGAAGGTGGCGGAGATGCTGATCAGATCAAGGGCCGGGTTAATCAAATCCGTGCTGAGATCGAAAAGAGTGACT
>Ga0207935_1000499_pt1 | contig 9540 bp, 6 predicted proteins | sample LakMenEpi30Aug10_FD_150746 | JGI IMG/M metagenome (GOLD analysis project Ga0207935, IMG submission 150746) | Freshwater microbial communities from Lake Mendota, WI - 30AUG2010 deep hole epilimnion (SPAdes) | ecosystem: Environmental > Aquatic > Freshwater > Lake > Epilimnion/Euphotic zone ...
ATGCCCAGTTCTGGCAAGGTCTCTATCTCCGGGCATTCACCTAGAGAAATTCTGGAATCTTCGCCTGGTGTTATCGGAATCGTTCCTCAAAGACCGCATCTGATCACAGGCTCACTAGCTGAGAATGTCTCACTCGTGGATGAGGCTTCGACTGATTTGGACAAAGTAGTCAGGTCCCTCGAACTTGCGGGCCTTGGCGAGTTTGTTGATCCAAATCGATTTGGCATTCATGGGCTTATTACTCCTGACTCTGGGGAGCTATCCGGCGGTGAGATTCAAAGGCTGGGTCTAGCAAGAGCCCTATACAGAGATCCCAAGATTTTGTTCCTTGATGAGGCGACAAGCGCGCTGGATGCAGAAACTGAATCTAAGGTCAATCAGACTCTCGACAAGTTGCGCGGAAACATGACCATTGTCCTGATTGCACACAGGCTTTCAACGGTTATGAATGCAGACAACATCATTTATCTCGATAAAGGCAGGGTTGTCGCTCAGGGGACATTCCAAGAGCTGAAGGCAAAAGTCCCAGACTTTGCCAAAGCAGTTGAATTGATGGACCTTAGGGACTAATTGGAGCGAGTGACGGGAATCGAACCCGCGTAATCAGTTTGGAAGACTGAGGCTCTACCATTGAGCTACACTCGCGCATCGTTAGACGACACCCCATTCTATGGGATAGAGTGTTCAGGCTCGAGACCGCAAGGTCCGACAATCCCCGGGATGTAGCGCAATTTGGTAGCGCACCTGTTTTGGGTACAGGGGGTTGCAGGTTCAAATCCTGTCATCCCGACCAGCTAGGAACGTAAGAAGCGGAGCAAAGTGAAGACCGAAGTCAAGCGCATTAACCCAACCCGCGTGAAGCTGACCATCACGGTCGATCAGCAGAGCTTCAAGCCAGCTCTAGACCGCGCCTATAAAACCGTCTCCGAGCAGGTGAACATCCCTGGCTTTCGCAAGGGCAAGGTACCAGCGGCAGTTTTGGACCAGCGGGTTGGCAAAGACGCAATTATCGGTCAGGCGATAAATGACGGACTGGACATCTTTTATCGCGATGCCCTAAGAGAAAAAGACTTACGTCCTCTGGACACCCCTCAGGCAGATATCAAATCTGCACCAAGTTCAACCGAGCCAACCAAGGAATTGGTCGTGGAGCTTGAGGTGGAGGTGGAGCCAGAATTCGAAATGCCAAACTACAAGGGCATGAAGGTTTCGGTCGAGGCAATCAAGATCGCACAGCTGGATGTTGACACCGAGCTGGATGCACTTCGGGCAAGATTCGGAACGCTCAAGACCGTCGAGCGCCCAGCGCAAAAGGGCGACTTCACAACTATCGACCTAAGCGCAAGCATCGATGGCAACTCGATTGATACCGCAAGCGACATTTCATATGAAATTGGATCAAACCAGCTACTGGATGGAATCGATGAAGCTCTCGACACCCTTACCGCAGGGGAGTCCACAACCTTTAGATCAAAGCTAGTTGGCGGAGAATTCGCCGGCAAAGAGGCCGAGGTCGCTGTCACCCTCAAAGCTGTAAAGGAACGCGAGCTTCCAGAGCTGAATGATGAGTTTGCGCAGTTGGCTAGTGAGTTTGACACCCTGGCTGAACTAAGGGCCGATGTTGAGCAAAAGATTGAAAAGCAGATGGCCCGTAAGCAGATTCTGCAGGCTAGGGACAAAATCGTTGATGAGCTTGTAAAGCTTGCCAAGATTCCAACCTCTCAGGTCGCAATCGAGCGCGAGGTGCATTCACACCTAGAGGGTGAGGGACGCCTGCAAGATACTGAGCACCGCAAGGAAGTCACCGAAGAAGCGGAAAAGAACTTCCAGACCAGACTGATTTTGGACGCTGTGGTCAAAGGCGAGCAGATTAAGGTTCAGGACAAGGAGCTGGTCGACTACCTAGCCCTGATGGCAACCAGCTACGGCATGAACCCGAACGACTTCATCAAGCAGATCTCAAACGCTGGTCAAGTTCCGGCTTATGTCTCCGAGCTGGCCAGACGCAAGGCTGTTGATTTCCTAGTGGCGAACGCGGAAATCAGCGACACCAGCGGCAAAAAGGTCGAATACCAGGCCTAACGCCTAAGGCGAACACGGCAGGTCAAATTCAGCACTCCTCACTAGGGTTTTATTTGCACACCTAAGGAGTTTCAATGTCAGTTCCCTCGATGGAGCGAAACAACGTTTTTGACAGGCTGCTAAAGGACAGAATCGTCTGGCTAGGCAGCGAAGTTAGGGATGAGAACGCGAATGAGATTTGCGCGAAGATTTTGCTGCTAGCAGCGGAGGATGCCGAAAAGGACATCTACTTCTATATCAACTCTCCAGGTGGATCAATTACTGCAGGCATGGCCATCTATGACACCATGCAGTACGTTCCAAACGACATCGTCACAGTTGGAATTGGAATGGCTGCCTCGATGGGACAGTTCCTTCTTTCGAGCGGCACCAAGGGAAAGCGTTATGCAACGCCAAACACCCGAGTTCTCCTTCACCAGCCCCTGGGAGGTTTTGGTGGAACAGCATCCGACATTCAGACCCAAGCAGAACTAATCATGTCGATGAAGAAACAGTTGGCAACCCTGACCGCAGCTCAGACCGGAAAGTCAGTCGAGCAAATCATGCAGGATGGCGATCGCGATCGCTGGTTTACGGCTGAGGAAGCCCTGGAGTATGGATTTATTGATCACATTCAGCAGTTTGCAACCAGGTCAACTGGCGTAGGAAAGGCATAGTCGATGAGTTTTATGGAATCAGCTTCGGGACGAATCCCTATGCCTCAGGCTCGCTACATCCTGCCTGAATTTGAGGAAAGAACCTCATACGGCTTCAAGCGCCACAACCCTTACACAAAGTTGTTCGAGGACAGAATTGTGTTTCTTGGCGTTCAGGTTGACGACGCCTCGGCGGATGACATCATGGCGCAGCTACTGGTACTCGAGTCGCAAGATCCAGATCGCGACATCACGATGTATATCAACTCACCGGGTGGATCGTTCACTGCCCTTACTGCCATCTACGACACCATGCAGTACATCAGACCTCAGATTCAGACGGTTTGCCTTGGTCAAGCTGCATCTGCAGCTGCTGTCTTACTTGCCGCTGGAACCAAGGGCAAGCGTCTGGCTCTTCCAAACGCGAGAGTCCTGATCCACCAACCAGCAACCGGGGGATCCGGGCAGGGCCAGGCATCTGATATTGAAATCCAGGCTAAAGAGATTATGCGAATGAGAACCTGGCTCGAGGAGACTCTTTCTAAGCACTCGGGTAAGTCGATTGAGCAGGTAAACAAGGACATCGACCGAGACAAGATTCTCACCGCTCAAGAAGCCATGGAATATGGCCTGATTGACCAGGTTCTTTCCACACGGAAGGCCTAAAACTCCCCGAATGGCTCGGGCTCTAAAGCCCTATAGATATAGGGTTTAAAGGTGACCCTGAGCGAAACCAGCGACCTACTTAAGTGCACCTTCTGCGGAAAGAGCCAAAAGCAGGTTAGAAAACTCATTGCTGGACCTTCTGTCTATATCTGCGATGAGTGCATTGAGCTGTGCAACGAAATCATCGAAGAAGAGCTTGGCAATCAGGCAAGATCACAGACCGAGTCACTTGAGCTTCCAACTCCAAAGGAAATCAAAGCTTTTCTTGATGAATATGTCATTGGACAAGATGGTGCGAAGAAGCAGCTATCGGTTGCGGTCTATAACCATTACAAAAGAATTCGAGCTGGCGGAACGCTAAGTGCAGCTGGCAAGCAGCAGGACGATGTTGAACTAACCAAGAGCAACATCTTGATGATTGGTCCAACCGGTTGCGGAAAAACCTATCTCGCACAAATCCTGGCCAAGCGACTGAATGTCCCATTCGCAGTGGCAGATGCAACGGCTCTAACTGAGGCCGGCTATGTTGGCGAGGACGTAGAGAACATTCTGCTCAAGCTATTGCAGGCTGCGGATTACGATCCAAAGCGCGCAGAGACCGGAATCGTATACATCGATGAGATTGACAAGATTTCCAGAAAAGCTGAAAACCCATCCATAACCAGAGATGTTTCGGGTGAAGGTGTGCAGCAGGCGCTACTAAAGATTTTGGAAGGAACCATTGCTTCGGTTCCTCCGCAGGGCGGTAGGAAGCACCCTCAGCAAGAATTCATTCAGATTGACACCACTAACGTCCTTTTCATTGTTGCAGGCGCATTTGCCGGACTCGAAACAATTGTTGGTGAGAGAACTGGCAAGAAGGGCATTGGCTTTGGCTCTCCGCTGAAGGAAAAGAACGACGACGCCAACATCTTCCGTCAGGTGCAGCCAGAGGACCTAAGAAAGTTCGGATTGATTCCGGAATTCATTGGTCGATTGCCAGTTATTGCAACTGTTGATCAGCTTGATCGCGAAGCGCTTATCTCAATTCTCACCGAGCCAAGAAATGCGCTTATCAAGCAGTACCAGAGAATGTTTGAGCTCGATGGTTTTGAACTTGAATTCGAACCAGCTGCAATTGAGCTAATTGCGGATCAAGCAGTTGAAAGAGAAACCGGAGCCAGAGGCCTTAGAGCAATCCTCGAGGAGCTGCTGAATCCAATCATGTTTGAACTACCTGGTTCAACTGCGCAAGGAAGAGTCGTAATCACCTCAGAAATTGTGCAGAGCAAAACTCTTCCGAAGGTTCAGCCCCTCAGGCAGCGCCTGAAGGACAAAACAGCCTAGGCCAAGCCTCGTCTTTTCATCAGCGGCTCAACAGAGGGCTCGTGCCCCAGAAACTCTCTGACCATTGTCATTGAATCTCTCGATCCGCCTCTAGAAATAAGCGCATCAGCAAACTTGCGACCGTTCTCCCTGGTCAGGCCGCCATTGGCCTTGAACCAGTTCACGCTCTCGGCATCCAGCACTTCGCTCCATATGTAGCCGTAGTAGCCGGATGCATAACCACCAGCAAAGATGTGGGCAAAGTAGGTAGTGCGGTAGCGGGTAGGAACAGGTTCAAAGTCGAGGCCGTAGTTGCTAATTGCCTGAGCTTCAAAAGCAATTAAGTCCTCCGGAGTTGCGGCTGCCTCGTGGAGAGCAAGATCCAAAATCGCAGCCTGAAGGTAGTGAGTCGTTTCGAAACCTTGGTTGAACGCTTCGGTCGCCTGGATTCGGTCAATCCAAATCGGGTCAAGCTTTTCCCCGGTTTCATGGTGGACGGCGTAGTTCGCAAGGACCTCAGGCCAGAGCATCCACATCTCATTTACCTGAGATGGGAATTCAACAAAGTCGCGCTCAACGCTAGTTCCGCTAAAGCGCGGGTAAGTCACATTCGACAGAAGACCGTGCAGGGTGTGACCAAACTCATGGAACAAAGTTCCAACCTCATCGAACGTCATTAGAGCAGGGGAGCCCGAAGGAGGTTTTGGGATGTTCATGTTGTTTACCACCACGGGCAGTTTCCCTAGCAGCTTCGATTGGTCAACCAAGTTGTTCATCCATGCGCCACCAGATTTTGATGGTCTGGCAAATGGATCAAAGATGTATAGCCCACATGGCTTTCCATCCTCATAGAAAACTTCATAGATCCAGTTCTCTGGGTGGTAGCCGACTAAGTCCTTTCTTTCCTTGAAAGAAAGTCCATAGAGTTGCCCAGCTGCAAAGAAAACGCCATCCTCTAGAACTCGCCTAAGTTCGAAATATGGCTTGAGCACTGCTGTGTCGACAGCATACTTTTCCGCCCGAAGCTGTTCTGTATACCTCGGCCAATCCCAAGCTCTGAGTTCTGCGTCGACCTCTCGCCTCAAAAGTTCCTCGCGCTCCTTGGCCTCAGCCTCGGCGTTAGCCCTAGCGATTGGTGCAATTCTTCCTAGCATTTCGTGGATGCGCTTTGGGTTCTTAGCAGTTTGGTTGCTGGTTACATACTCCGAATAGGTGCTGTAGCCAAAGAGCTTGGCTTTTTCTCGTCTAAGTTCAAGCGTCTCTTTGATGATGTCAGAAGTGTTGTTTGGGTTATCTCGGCCAGCACGGGAAAGTGTTCTTTCAAGTAGCTCCTGCCTCAGCTCACGATCTTCAAGATTGGCAAGAAGTGGGTGCCCAGAGTAATTCAGAAGCGGAATTGTGTAGCCGGACTGGTTTCTTGTTTCTGCAGCCTGTCTGCAGCCCTCTATTTCGCTCTCCGCCAAACCCTTGAGGCGGGAAGCATCCGGAAGATTTACTGCAAGATCGTTGCTGTCTGCCAGTAGGCGCTTATCAAACTCAGCCTGAAGACCAGCGATGCGCTCATTGATTGCGGTAACCCTCGCCCTTGCGCTCTCTGAAAGTTCTGCACCTGCGTGTCTGAAGTCTTGAAGATATTTGGTAACAAGCCAGCTGGATTCTTCATCTAGCTTTAGCTCTCCGGATGCAAGCATGGCCTCCAGCTTGAGCAGTCTCTGGAACAGCTCCGGATTTAGGTTGATGGAGTCAATGTGGGCTGAGAACTTAGGGAAGATGACCGCTTCCAGTTTCTGAATTTCTTCATTTGTGTCCGAGGCACTCTTGTTATAGAAGGTCAGCATCATTTGAGTAAGCAGCTGCCCAGACTTTTCGAGTGCGACCAGGGTGTTTTCGAAACTTACCTCTGGCTGAGATGTGATCTGAGAAATCTCCCGATTGTGCTCTGCCACTGCATGTTCGAAAGCTGGCAGGTAGTGCTCGTCTTTTAGAGATTGAAAGTCGACTAGTTCGTACTCTTTGGTGGATAGCTGCAGAAGTGGATTTGTCATTCTGCAATGCTATTGGGCTTCAGCGAACCTTACTTCCAAAATTTCAATTTCAGAGCTCTCTATTAGCTCAAGCTCAGCAATGTTTCCCACTGATTGAAGGTCTTTGGCGACAGACTTCATAAGGCTCGGCGCTTTGAGCTTTAGCTGAGCAATCTCGGCCTTCATCGAAAGCTTGAGATCTGACTTACTCTTTCGGATAAGAATCAAGGCCTCACTGGTAAGGCCCATGAGATTTGGTGTTGAGCCCTTTAGCTCATCAACAGTTGGCCAGGCAGCTTGGTGCACCGACCCTTCCTGCCACCAGGACCAGACTTCTTCCGAGGCAAATGGTAAAAACGGTGCAAATAGCCTTACCAGTACCGAAAGGGCTGAACGAAGTGCAAGCACCGCAGAACCTCGCTCCTGATCTGAAAACTGCGCACCGTAGGCGCGATCTTTGACTAGCTCCAGATAGTCATCGGTGAATGTCCAGAAGAATGACTCCGCTGTCTCGAGTGCTTTGGTGTGGTCATAGCTTGCGAATGCATCGGTTGCTGTGCGCACGACGTCGCTCAGGGAAGCCAGCATCGAAAGGTCAATCTCTTCTGTTACTTCAGTTACTCCCTGAGGCATTTCAAAGCTGAGGGCGAAGCGAGCGGCGTTTAGAAGTTTGATTGCCAGTCTTCGACCTATCTTCATTTGGCCTTCGTCAAACGCAGCGTCTGTTCCTAGACGTGCACTGGCGGCCCAGTAGCGGACAGCATCAGAGCCGTGGTTTTCAAGTAGTTCATTCGGGACAACTACGTTGCCCTTTGATTTAGACATCTTCTTTCTGTCTGGATCCAAAATCCAACCGGAGATGGCTGCGTTTTTCCATGGTAAGCCGCCGTGCTCAAGCTGACTTCTGAGCAGCGTTGAGAACAGCCAAGTTCGAATAATGTCCTGCCCCTGAGGTCGAAGGTCGTAGGGGAAGACATTTTTGAAGCGCTTTTCATCGATTGGCCAACCTCCAGCTAACTGAGGCGTTAGTGAAGAGGTTGCCCAGGTGTCCATGATGTCCAGCTCGCCGATAAAGCCACCTGGTTTTCCGCGCTGATCTTCGCTGAATCCACTTGGAACATCAGAGGATGGGTCAATTGGAAGCGCTTGATCGCTGGGAAGAATTGGTGACTCGTAATTTGGGTTGCCGCTTTCATCGAGCTGATACCAAACCGGAATTGGAACACCAAAGAATCTTTGCCTTGAAATCAACCAATCTCCATTGAGACCGTTGATCCAGTCCTCCAGTCTCACCCGCATAAACGATGGGTGGAAGTTCATCTCCTTGCCAAGGTCAATCAGTCTTTTCGAAAGCGCTTGATCACTTCCGCCATTTTTGATGTACCACTGACGAGTAGAGACAATCTCAAGAGGCTTGTCGCCCTTTTCAAAGAACTTAACCGGATGGGTGATTGGCCTTGGGTCACCTACGAGGTCACCACTTTCTTTCAGTGCTTCAACAATTCGCTCTTTTGCACTGAAGACTGTTTTTCCAATCAGCTCCTCATAGAGAGCTTTTCCTTGACCCGCCAACACAGCAGCGGGGCCCTCTTGCAGAATTCGACCGTCAAAGCCAAGGATTGGACGAGTTTCTAGTTTCAGCTCTCGCCACCAGACAACGTCAGTGACGTCACCGAAGGTGCAGATCATCGCGATACCGGAGCCCTTATCTATTTGGGCTAGACGATGTGAAACTATGGGCACCTCAACACCAAACAGTGGTGTCTTAGCGGTTTTTCCAAAGTACTTCTTATATCTATCGTCATCAGGGTGTGCAACCAAGGCCACGCACGCTGGAATAAGTTCAGGCCTGGTGGTCTCTATAAAGATTTTTCCATCGGGGCCATCAAAGCCGACTTTGTGATATGCACCCGGCATTTCCCTGTCTTCAAGTTCTGCCTGGGCAACAGCAGTTCGGAACGTTACATCCCACAGAGTTGGCGCAAGGGAAACATATGCTTCTCCGCGCCTTAGGTTGTTCAAAAACGCCTGCTGGGAAACTCGCTGAGCCTCTTTGGAGATGGTTCTATAGGTTTGAGACCAGTCAACGCTCAATCCAAGATTTCGCCAAAGGTTCTCAAAGGCTTTTTCATCTTCTTCCGTGAGTTTTTCACAAAGCTCAATGAAGTTCTGCCTGGAGATTGGTAGTTGGTCGCTTGCTTTACTGCTCTTGTTATCGCCACCAGTTTGAGGGGGAGTGAAATTCGGCTGATAGGGAAGAGATGGGTCGCACCTGACCCCGTAGTAGTTTTGGACTCTTCTTTCGGTTGGTAGTCCATTGTCATCCCAACCCATCGGGTAGAAAACCTCTTTGCCTAGCATTCTTTGAAAGCGAGCGACGACGTCAGTGTGGGTGTAGCTGAAGACGTGTCCCACGTGCAGAGATCCGGAGGCCGTAGGAGGGGGAGTGTCTATCGAGTAGATCTGCTCTCTGGTTGCAGTCTCATCAAAGCGGTAAACACCTGATTGCTCCCAGGCGGGCACCCATTTGGCCTCGAGGCCATCAACGGATGCCTTCTCAGGTACCTGGGCGGCCCTGGTGGGCTCAGGCTTGGCTCTTCTCATGCAGACCTCGGCATAGTAATGCTCACTAGATTAACATTGTTATTCTGCCCAGGTTCGAAAGTAGCGATGTATCCCAAGCACAAAGGCACCGGCGGTGCCGTTAATCCCTCGCCTAGCTTTCCAGCTATCGAGGGTGAGGTGCTCAGTTATTGGGAAAAGGATGGGACATTTCAAAGGTCCATCGACCAGCGCCTGGAAACGGGGGCAGAGGAGTTTGTCTTTTA
>Ga0207935_1000501_pt1 | contig 9531 bp, 10 predicted proteins | sample LakMenEpi30Aug10_FD_150746 | JGI IMG/M metagenome (GOLD analysis project Ga0207935, IMG submission 150746) | Freshwater microbial communities from Lake Mendota, WI - 30AUG2010 deep hole epilimnion (SPAdes) | ecosystem: Environmental > Aquatic > Freshwater > Lake > Epilimnion/Euphotic zone ...
GAGCCGGTGCGCACCACAAGGGCAGAGACAGGCTGAAGCCTGTCCCACATCGGGCGGGGGGAGCCCGAAGCCGGCGCGCGCGACTCAAGACTACAATCCGCACCCATGAACTCGCATCAGCATCCCCCGTTCACGAGCGAGCACGAGGCGGCGCGGTGGTGGCTCGACAACGTGTATGCCGGTGACGATGCGGTGCAGCTCTCGCCGCGGGCTGTGGTCACGGGGATGGTGATCGGCGGCGTGATGTCGATCTCGAATCTGTACGTGGGCCTCAAGACCGGCTGGGGACTCGGCGTCACGATCACAGCCTGCATCATCGCCTTCGCCGTGTTCCGGTTTCTCGAGAGCGTGGTGCCGGCGTGGCGCGACCGGCCGTTCACGATCCTCGAGAACTACACGATGAGCAGTGCCGCGAGCGCCGCCGGCTACATGAGCAGCGCCGGGCTCGTGTCGGCGATTCCCGCGCTCTACCTCACGACGGGCCGCCTGCTGACGTGGTGGGAGATCGGCCTCTGGCTCGCGGCGCTCTCCATGCTCGGCGTGTTCATGGCGATCCCGCTCAAGCGGCAGCTGATCAACGTCGACCAGCTCCCCTTCCCCTCCGGCATCGCCACCGCGGAGACGCTCCGCAGCATGCATGGCTCCGGCGGTGAGGCCGTGACGAAGGCGCGGGCGCTGTTCGGCGCCGGCCTGGCCGGGGCGGTCGTGGCGGTGTGGCGCGACCTCGTGCCGCAGTTCAAGTCGTTGGCTGCGTGGGCATTCCCGGCCGAGATTCCCTTCTGGCCCGGGACGTTCGCCCGCGAACTGCTCGCGAAATACACGCTCGGCATCGAGGGCTCGCTGATCATGGTGGCCGCCGGGGCGATCATGGGGATGCGGGTGGCCGCGTCGATGCTCGTCGGCTCGATCATCTTCTATGGCGTCATCGGGCCGATCCTCGTGGAGCGCGGCATCGCCCAGCCGGGCTACCGGGGCATCGTGTCGTGGGTGCTCTGGCCGGCGACGGCGATGATGGTGGCTTCGGGGCTGCTCTCGTTCGCGCTCAAGTGGCGCACGGTGCTGCGAGCCTTCGGGGTGCTCGGGCGGCTCGTCGGGGGCGCCGCGGAGGCCGACCGCGCCGATCCGCTCGCCCACGTCGAGGTGCCCGCGTCGTGGTTCATCGGTGGCACGCTGGCCGCGGGCACGGCCTGCGTCGTGCTCGGCCACTGGCTGTTCGGCATCACGTGGTGGATGGGAATCCTGGCCGTGCTCGTCACCTTCTTCCTTTCGATCGTCGCGGCGCGGGCCACGGGCGAGACCGACATCACGCCGATCGGCGCGATGGGAAAGATCACGCAGCTCGTGTATGGCGTCGTGGCGCCGGCGAACATCACCACAAACCTGATGACCGCCTCGATCACGTCGGGCGCCGCCTCGCACGCGGCCGACCTGCTCACCGATCTCAAGAGTGGCTATCTGCTCGGGGGCAACCCGCGCCGGCAGACGATCTCGCAGCTCTTCGGCGTGATTGCGGGCACGATCGCATCGGTGCCCGCCTACCTGTTCGTCGTGCAACGCGATCCCGGGCGGCTCGGCTCGGAGTCGCTGCCGGCACCATCGGCGAAAGTGTGGGCGGGGGTGGCCGAACTGCTCGCCAAGGGGATCGACGCCCTGCCTTCAGGGGCGCTCGTCGCCATCGCGGTCGGGGCGGCGATCGGCATCGCCCTCACGCTTCTCGAGGAATACGCGCCGCAGTCGTGGCGGCCCTGGCTCCCCTCGACGACGGGCCTCGGGATCGCCGGCGTGATTCCCGCCTTCAACGCGATCGCGATGTTCGCCGGGGCACTGCTTGCCTGGCTCTACGCCCGGGCGCGGCCGCGCGACGCCGAGGCGTTCACCGTGCCGGTGTCGAGCGGCCTGATCGCCGGCGAGAGCCTGACGGGCGTGGCGATCATCCTCGGCCTCGAGATCTGGAAGGCCGTGGCGGGCTGAGTGCCGCGCCCATTCCTTCCCCGGCTCAAGGACGGATCGACACGCCGAGGGCTTCACCCAACCGAATCCAGTCGCGATGACCGGAATCGACGATCCAGCGAAGCACGCTCATGTCGATGTCTTCGTCTTGATGGACGGCCACGTTCCGAAATCCAACCGTGCCGCCCAGGGCCGCAGCCAACGCCCCGTCGATCATTCCCGCCCGCTCGAGCAGGACGAATGCCTCGGCGGTGCTTTGAGGAACGCCGAGGTGTCGATCGGCGACCACGTGCATCGCCATGTCGATGGCGGCCTGGCAGGCTCGTTCGATGTTGAGCGTCAGGGCATCGACGTGGGTGAAATCATCGAGGCGCGGGCACGACCGTGCCTCCTCCAGCATCCGTCGCACGCAGCGTTCGATGATCGCCGCCTTGTTGAGCAGAATGTCGTCAGGCGGCATAGGCTCGCAGCACCTCGCGCCGCGCCTCTTGCAGCGATGCGTACATCGAGAGCGTGAGCATCGCAAACCGTGCCGTCGTGAGCGGATCCCTCTCGTAGACCAGTTTTCCCGTCGTGACAGCCTCCTTGGCGTAGACGACGTTCGCCGTGGAAAGCACCCCGAGATCGACGGTGCGGCCGAAGATCCTCGTCAGTTCCGCCGTGAGCGCGAGCCGCTCCTCGATCGACAGCCGGCCCCTGGCAGACGGCAGGATCGCCACGTCGATGTCGCTGTCGGGGCGCAGGCGGTCCGCCGCCGCAGACCCGAGCACATACGCGGCCTGCACGCCGTGATGTCGCCGGAGAGTCTCGACCGCGGCTGCCGCGGACTTTTCGTCGATCGATGTCTCGTTCATCGTGCCATTGCGAGGGGAAGACGTCCCATGCGGTCCTCCTAAAAGTGTATCAACTCGCGATCGTCGCCGTGGCAGGCTGAGGACCGATGCCGCTCACCCTTCCGGTGACGATGCGGGACGCACGTCGTCGACCCGCTGGAGGAGGTTTACCTTCTGCCAGATCTTCTGGCACAGGCCGGTGGTCAGGTCCTCGATCTCCGCGACGGCCTCCAAAACGACCGGGTCGTCGAACCACTGCACGTAGACCGCGGCCACCTTCCCGGTCAGCGAGAGCAGTTCCGAGCAGTAATCGAGATACCGGTTCAACTCGAACGCGGTCATCGTCTCCCGGGGTGATGCCTTCGTGCTCGAGTAGCGATCGAGGAGGCGTTCCGGATCCTTCGTCAGCTGATGCATGTCGATGACGTGCGCCACGCTCCTCAGCTCGTGGAGCGCCCGCAGAGCCCGCGACCGCTTCAGCCGCCGCTCCCACCCGATCAGAAACAGCAGTCCCGCGCCGATGAGCACCGCCTCGCTGAGCCCGGCTTCGGAGGTCTGGATGATCTCCGTGATCTCCACGCGGCCCCACCGCAGCCCGGTGGCTGCCACGGCCAGGCAGATGGCCGTCACGAGCAGGGCGACGAGCAGCCAGGTGAGGGCACGGATCGCGATGATCGGGCGGCCGAAGCCCTCCGCCCGCTCGGCGGCGACCCGACTCGTGAGGAGCAGTTCGTTGCAGATCCGCGACAGCCCCGACCCGGGAAACCGGGCGTCGATGCGGTTCTTCAACCGCTCGATGGTCTCGACGATCCGCGGCGCTTCGAGCACGAGGCCGGGCATGGTCCGGGCGGTTCTCCGAGGTCGGCAGCAGTCTACCGAACGATCATCGCGCGATCATCGCCGCAAGAATCGTCGCGGCCTGGTCCACGTCGTCGAGGTCGATCCATTCGTCGGCGGTGTGGGCCTGGGCGATCGAACCCGGGCCGAACACCACGCTCGGCACGCCGGCCGCGGCGAAGATGCTGGCGTTGGTGCCGTAGCGGGCCGCGGTGCGACTCGCTTCCACGCCAAGCGCCGCCGCCGTCGCCGCCAGCTCGGCCACGATCGCCGACTCGGCCTCCGGCAGCCCGCCGCTCTCCACGAACGGCTCGTCGTGCTCGATCCGTGCACCCGGCGTCGCGGCCGCGATCCGGCGGATCACCTCGTCGCGGGCCTCGCGCGGCGACTCGCCCGGCACGATTCGGCGGTCGATCTCGAGCACGACGAGGTCGGGCACGAGGTTCACGCCCGTGCCGCCGCGGATGGTGCCCAGGCTCAAGGTCGGCGGCCCGCATGGCTGATCGGGCCGGCGCCGCAGCAGTTCGCGGGCCAGTTCCTCGATCGCCAGGATCGCGCGGCCGGAGTGATAGATCGCGTTCTCCCCCTGCTCGGGAAACGCGCTGTGGCAGGCCCGCCCGTGGATCCGGATCCGCCACCGCACGGCGCCCTTGTGCTGCGTGACGAGATCGAGATCGGTCGGCTCCGCCACGATCGCAGCCGATGGCCGGCCGCCCACGAGGTCGCGGGCTGCGGCGTCGGTCGGCGGCGCGTCGGCCGGCGAAGTCGTCCACAGCCGCGCGAGCGCCTTCGCCCCCGAGAAGCCGAATTCCTCGTTGACCGTCGCAGCGAACACGACCGTCTTCGTGCGGGGAGCGGCCGAGGCCTGCAGCCGGGCCAGCGCCGAGAGCATCGCCGCCATGCCGCCCTTCACATCGCAGGCCCCGCGGCCGTAGAGCCGGCCGTCGCGCACGAGCGGTGCAAACGGGTCGATCGTCATGCCGTCGGCGGGCACGGTGTCTTGGTGGGCGTCCCACAGCACGACCGGTGCATCCGGAAGAGTCGCCTCGAGCCGCACGACCACGTTGTCGCGGCCCGGGGCCACCGGCTGCCGTGCCCAGGGCAGGCCCGCCGCGGTGAATCGCTGCACGAGGTAGTCGGTGACCCGGGCCTCGAGGTATTCCGGGCCGGCCACCTCGCGGCCCATCGGGTTGACGCTCGGTCGCCGGACGAGGTCGGCAAGGGTGGCCACGTGATCTGTCATCGCGGCGTACCGTACCACACCGTGGGCTTTGTTTCCCGACCCGCCGTCTGCGTGATAGAGTTGGTGATCCTGAACAACACTCCCCCCCAGAGCTGCGTTTCGATGCCCGCATCCGGCTGCTACTTCGCCCGCGCCGCCATCGTCGGCGTCGGGGTTCTGTTTGCTTGCGGTGCCAATGCCTTGGCCCAGTCGTCGGACGACGAGAAGGCGATTCGGGCCGCCGGTGTGGCGTATCAGGATGCGCTCACCACAGGCGACGGCAAGGCACTCGCGGCCCTGTGGACGGCCGACGGCGATATCGTCGACGCCCACGGCGCGGTCATGAAGGGCCGCGACACGATGGCCCTCACCACGCCCCCGGCATCAGGCGCACAAGCGCCGGCATTCCGGATCCACGACACCAGCCTGCGGTTCCTGACGCCCGACGTGGCCCTCGAAGACGGCATGATCGACATTCTCGTGCCCGGTGCCGCCACGCCGCTGGTTGGCCGCTTCTCCGCCACGTGGGTGCGGCAGGGAGGCGCGTGGAAGATCGCCGGCCTCCGCGAGGCCCAACTGCCAGGCGCGACCGGCTCGGCGCAACTCGCCGACCTCGATTGGATGGTGGGCGACTGGACGGTGGTCGAAAACGCGCCGCCCGAGTCGAAGGCCGCACCCCGCCCCGCGATGGAAGTCTCGGTGCGTTGGAACGCCGGCCACACGTTCCTGCTTCGCGACATGAAGATCACCCCTGCGGCGACGAGCGGTGCCGAGCCCCTGGCCCCGATGCACGTCACCCAGCGGATCGGGTGGGACCCGCTCTCGCGGCAGATCCGCTCGTGGGTGTTCAGCGCCGACGGCGGCCACGGCGAGGCCTTTTGGAGCCGCGACGGCAGTTCGTGGCTCGCCCGCACGACCGCCGTGCTCCCCGACGGCAGCCAGACGTCCTCACTCAACGTCTACACGTATGACGGCAAGGACCGCTGCACGTGGCAGTCGTTTCACACGCACACCGGCGGTGAGCATCTGCCGCCGGTCAACATGACGATGATCCGCAAACCGGGGAGTGCCGCGAAATGAACACGCTTCTTCCATGCGTCGTGCTCCGCCTGCCGACGGTGGCCGCGCTGCTGCTGGCCCTCACGGCGATCACGCCCGAAGCCCTCGCCCAGGCGCCCGCTCCGCAGACCGCTCCCGCTCCTGACGCCGCCGCCGCACCGCAGGACGACATCGCGAAGAAGGCCGAGATCCTCCGCAGCTCCCGCTGGCGCCGGGCCGTGTTCGAGCTCGGCGACTGGCTCGACACACAGGAGATCTACCCGCCCAAGCAGGTGCAGAAGATCAAGAGCGACTTCAACCATCGCGTGGCGAAGATGTCGTCATATGAACTCGAATATCTCCTCGAGGATCTGGAACAGAAGTTCAAGGTGATGGATTCGCCCGAAGCGAAGGACGCCCGCGCCTGGGTGGGGCAGTATCTCTCGGCGATGTCGGACCGGAAACGCGACGAAGTGCTGAAGGACATCCCGAACGTCGTGAGCATGTCAGCCGGCGAACTCTCCCAGGAGATCCAGAAGATCGAGACCAAGCGCCAGTCGCTGCAGCGGCAGCAGGCGGCCTTCGACCAGGGCCGGCAGGAGCTCGTGCAGCAGGCCCAGGCCTCGCGGCAGCTCACGGCCCAAGCCGCGGCGGCCGCAGCCGCCCAGGCGAACAGCGCCCCGGCCTACTCGCCGTATCGCAGCCAGGGCGGCGGCAAGCCCCCGTTCTCCGACAGTAAGGGTAGCGGCATGTCGGTCGGCGTCGGCCCGTTCGGTGCCTACGTCAACTTCTCGGTCGGCAACTTTTAGCCGTGGCTTCCAGCCGCGGCTAAAAATAGCCCTCGCGCTTCTTCTTCTCCATGGATCCCGCTTCGTCCTTGTCGATCAGCCGGCCCTGCCGCTCGCTCGTCTTCGTGAGCAGCATCTCCTCGATGATCTCGGGCACGGTGACGGCGGTCGATTCGTGGGCGGCGGTGAGCGGATAGTCTCCCATCGTGCGGAAGCGCACGCGCTTCACCTGCGGCACCTCGCCGGGCTCGAGCCGAAAGCGATCGTCATCCACCATGATCAGGAGACCCTCCCGCTCCACCACCGGCCGCTCGGCGGCGAAGTAGAGCGGCACGAGCGGGATCTTCTCGCGGTGGATGTACTGCCAGATGTCGAGTTCCGTCCAGTTGGAGAGCGGAAACACGCGGATGTTCTCGCCGCGGTTGATCCGCGTGTTGTAGAGGTCCCAGAGCTCGGGCCGCTGGCTCTTCGGATTCCACTGGTGGTTGGCATCCCGGAAGGAAAACACCCGCTCCTTGGCCCGCGACTTCTCCTCGTCGCGCCGCCCGCCGCCGAGGGCGGCGTCGAAGCGGTAGGTGTCCAGCGCGTCGATCAGCGCGTGCGTGTTCATCGTGGGCGTGTAGACGCTGCTCGGATAATCGAACGGATTCATGCCGGCGGCGAGCGCCTTCTCGTTCACGTGGACGATCAGCTTGAAGCCGTGCTCCGCGCAGTAGCGGTCGCGAAATTCGATCATCTCGCGGAAGTTCCATGTGGTGTCGATGTGGAGGAGCGGGAAGGGCACGGGGCCGGGCGCAAACGCCTTCCGGGCCACGTGCAGCATGCACATCGAGTCCTTGCCGATCGAGTACAGCAGGACGGGGTTCTCGAAGGCGGCGGCCACCTCGCGGATCGTATGGATCGCCTCGGCTTCGAGGGCGTCGAGATTACGCAGGGAATAGTGCATGGTGCGGGGGGAGCGGTGGCAACGAGCCCGAGGACGAGGGGTCAGTGCTGATGGGATAGACCTTTTCCGGCAGGCTGTCGAGTTCACCCCCCGCAGGCCCGGCCGGCGGCGGGCCAAAACGCCCCTCCTCGTCGGCCACGGGCCGGGGCTGTATAACTTTGACGGTTGAATCGACTGGAGCCGGCGGGCGATGCCCCCCGGCTTTTTTGGGCCGCGACTTTGTGACAGATTTCACGAAGTCGCTTCCCACGGCCGATTTTCCCACTCGCGGGGTTCCGCCGAGGCAATCGGCCGGTGACCGCCGCGGCCGCCCGCCGACCGCCTCCGAGACCACCATGGACGCCATCCTCCCGGTCCTGCTGTTCGTCGCGATCGCGGCCGCCGTCTCGGTGGGGCTCGTGGTCTTTGCCCAACTCGTCGGTCCGCGGCGATCCGGGGCCGTGAAGGAGATGCCCTATGAGAGCGGTATGGATCCGATCCACGACACGCGGCGCCGGTTCGACGTCCGCTTCCACCTCGTGGCGATCACGTTCCTCGTGTTCGACGTCGAACTGCTCTTCCTCTATCCGTGGGCCGTGGCGAGCCGCTCCCGTGCCGGGATCGACGCCGCCGTGGCCGACGGCCTGGTTTCCTCGCGTGGGCTCGTGTTCGCCGGCGCGATGCTCTTCGTGGCGCTCGTGATCGTGGGCTTCGCCTACGACTGGCGAAAGGGGGTGTTTCGATGGCGGTAGGCTCACCGAAGCTCGAATTGCCTGAGAACGTGTTCGTCAGCAAGCTCGACGAACTGGCCAACTGGTGCCGCAAGAACAGTCTCTGGCCGATGCCTTTCGCCACGGCCTGCTGCGGCATCGAGCTCATGGCCACGGGCGCGAGCAAGCACGACCTCGCCCGGTTCGGGGCCGAGGTGTTTCGCTTCAGCCCGCGGCAGTGCGACCTGATGATCGTGGCCGGCCGCGTGGTGATGAAGATGCTGCCGGTGCTCCAACGCATCTGGCAGCAGATGCACGAGCCGAAGTGGTGCATCTCGATGGGCGCCTGCGCGAGCACCGGCGGCGTGTTCGACACCTACGCCGTCGTGCAGGGCATCGACCGCTTCATCCCGGTCGACATGTACGTGCCCGGCTGCCCGCCCCGGCCCGAGCAATTGATCCAGGCGATCATCGACCTCCAGGACAAGATCCAGCGCGAAGGCACGATCACCGGCCGCGAGTTTGACACGGCCGGTCGCCAGGCCCGCAAGCGGGCGCTCGTCGAGATCACCTCGCCGCTCACGATCGATGCCTCCCGCAACCCCGTCCTCCAGCGAGAGCTCGCCGCCGCCGCCGAGGCGATCGGCTCCCGCCCCTGACACCCGTTCCTGACCCCCGCCCCTCGATCCAGCTTCTCCAAGACTTCCTTCTCCAAAGACTTCATGCCCCACACGCCCCCCGCTGTCGACGACGTGGTCGCCGAGTTGGCCGCCCGCTTCGGGCCGCTCGAAACGTCGACCTTTCGCGGGCAGACGCGCGTGGTGCTGCGGTCCGTCGACACGCCCGATGCCTTGCGGCTGCTCAAGAAGTTGGGCTTCGACCTGCTCGTCGACATCACGTGCGTCGACTATCTCGACTATAAGGGCGCGAAGCACCGCTACGGCCTCGTGTATCTGCTCGCGAACACGACCACGGACCAGCGGCTCACCGTGCGCGCGTTCCTCGACGACCCGGATCCCTGCATCCGCAGCGTCGTGCCGCTCTGGCAGGGTGCGAACTGGCTCGAGCGCGAGGTCTGGGATCTGTTCGGCATCCGCTTCGAGGGCCACCCCGACCTGCGCCGCCTCGTGATGCCCGAGGAGTTCACCGCCCATCCGCTGCGGAAGGACTATCCCCTGCAGGGCCGCGGCGAGCGGCATAACTTCCCCGTCATCACCCGCGACCACAG
>Ga0207935_1000503_pt1 | contig 9507 bp, 3 predicted proteins | sample LakMenEpi30Aug10_FD_150746 | JGI IMG/M metagenome (GOLD analysis project Ga0207935, IMG submission 150746) | Freshwater microbial communities from Lake Mendota, WI - 30AUG2010 deep hole epilimnion (SPAdes) | ecosystem: Environmental > Aquatic > Freshwater > Lake > Epilimnion/Euphotic zone ...
TCCAGGTGTTCGTGCCCGAGACGTTGACGAGAGGCCCGTCGTTGAGGGTGCCCCTGATGGAGAGCGGGTTGCCGGCGATTGTGACGTTGTTCGCCAGTTCCAGCACGCTCTGGTTGCCAATCGTGACCGGCTGCGTGGTGTTGCCGAGGGCATTCGAATTCGCCACGCGGAGGATGCCGGTCGCTTCGGCCAGCGTGGTCGGGCCGCTGTAGGAGTTGGACCCGGAAAGCACGAGCCGCCCGCTGCCGAGCTTCGTGAGGCTGCCGCTGGCCATGATCAGGCTGCCCCCGAAGTTCCACTCGGCGCTCGTGCCCACGCGGAGTTCGGTCGCCTGCGGAAGCTCGAGCGTGCCCGCCGTCCCCGACAGGCCGTTGAAGCGCAGCGAGCCCACCTGGTTCGGGAGCGACAACGTGCCGCCGTCGACCGTGACCACGTTCGCGGTCAGGGACGCGGTGCCGATGTTGAGGCTCTGCACCTCGAGCCGGCCGGCGCCGAGCTTCGTCAGCGAGCCGGTGGCGCTCGTGAGCGTGGTCGCAAACGTCACGTCGCGACCGTTGGTGTCGACGATGAAGTTCTGGCCGTTGACGGTGCTGAACCGGGCCGAATAGTCCTCGGCGTTGGCCGCGGAATACTGGATGCCGCCGCCGAGAAACTCGATGGTGTCGGAAACCGCGCCCGCGCCGAGCGGCCCGGAGGTGGTGCCGTCCTGGGCAGAGCCGAGGCCCACGAGGCCGCCGAGGATCTTGGTCGGCCCGGAATAGGTGTTGGCCGTCAGCATCGTCAGCGTGTTTGCGCCCGTCTTCGCGAAGCCGGCCGTGCCGGCGATCGGATCGCCGCTATACGTGCGATTGCCGTCGGTGGTGTCGAAGCCGGTGATCACCCCGGCCGCGATGTTGCCCGTCGCCTGCATCGTCGTGAACTGCTCGTTCGTGACGCCGTTGCCGATCGTGAACGCCGCCCCTGAGGCGATCGACCAGCGGCCGGCCTGATCCCAGCCAGGGAGCGCCGCCACCGACGAGATCGCGAGGCCGCCGTTGGTGACCGTGGTCGTGCCGGCATAGGAGTTGGAGCCGGTGAGCGTGATGCCGCCGGAGCCGACGATCTGCACGGATCCGCCGCCGCTGATCGAGCCGCCGTAGGCGAGGGCGCCGCTGCGGTCGAAGATGAGCAGCCCATCGTTGACGACGTCGCCAACGATCGAGCCGGCGGCACTGCTCTGGGAGCCGATCGAAAGGACACCCGCTTCGATCGTCGTGAGGCCCGTGTAGGTGTTGTCGCCGAGCAAGGCGAGCGCCCCGCCGCCGGCCTTGAGCAGCGAGTTGCCGCCGCCCGCGTCGCTGATGCCGCCGACGGCAAACGAGGCGGTATCGGCCACGGTGACCGTGCGGGTGACGCCGGCGCCGGGCATCACGACGCCGACCGCGTCGAAGGAACGGATCACCAGCGGCGCGACCGTGGCGTCGGGCGATGCCACCACCGAGAAGTCGGCATTCCAGACCATCTTGTTGTTGATGTCGCGCACCGCGCCTCCACCGGCCGAGAGCGAGCCGCCGTTGATCGTGAGCGTGCCCGTGCCGAGCGGGCCGGCGATGTTGTTGCCACCCGCGCTGATCTGCAGCAGGCCCGCGTTGAGCGTCACGCCGCCCGAGTAGGTGCCGTTTGCGTCCACCAGGATGTTCAGTCGTCCGGAGCCGTTCTTGACGATGCGGCCGGTGCCGATGATCTGCCCGTTGAACTGCACGTTGCCACTGCCGGTGAGCGTGAGCGTGTGGCTGCCGAGCTGCAGCCCGGCACCGGAGCCCTGGGTGGTCTGCAATGCATACCCCGACGTCGCCGGCTGGATGTCCCAGGTTTGGCTGGTGCCGAGCAGCACCCCGAGCCGGGTGCCGGTATCCCGATTGCCGAGCGTCACGGGGCCGGCACCGCTCTCGACCACGATGCCGCCCGAACCGAGCGTGAGCGTGCGCGTGCCGCCTGTGCCGGAGAGGGTCATGGCGTTGGCGTTCGTGAATCGCAGCCCGCCCACACTGCGGTTGCCGCTGAACCCCACGACCGTGGGCCCGGTGGAGTTGCCGAACACCGCCACATCGGTCGTTGTGTCATTGGCGGGCGCGGTATTGCCCACCCAGTTGCCGGCCGTCGTGTAAAGCAGCGGGCTGGAGGTGGATCCGCCCGTCGCGTTCCACGTGCGGTTCGCGGCGCTCGCAGGCCGCGAGGCCACGCTGAAGACCACGATCGCAGCCAATGCGCCCAGAAACTGGCACGTCTTATTCATCGCGTCACCTCGCTGGAATATCACAACCCCTCCACTGGAAATGTATCCCGTCCGAATCATTCGTGCAACACACGCCTGCCCGAGCGCCGGCGGAACCCGAGCGCGATCGCTGCGCCGATGGCGGCCAGCAGCAGGCCCGAGGGTTCCGGCACGACCGCCGTCGCCACGCCGATGCTCCCCGCGTCGGCAAGCGAATTCGCTCCCCACGCGCCGCCATCCATGCGGCCCGGCGAGAGCGTTGAACCCCTGCCAAAAATCACGCTTCCGGCCACGGTGCCCGTGCCCGCGAGCAGCCCGGCAGACCCCACCGTCACGCCGCCAGTGCCCGTGATGCGTCCCTCGAGATTGAGCCCGCCGCCGACGATCGAGGTGAGCCCACCATGCGCGGCGGCCGCGCCGGCCGGGAGGGTCGCCAGCACGCCTCCGGAGATCGCCACGCTGCCGTTCCCGGCGATGCCGCCGGCAAACACCGCGGCCCCCGAGCCCGACACGCGCAGCGCCCGGCCGCCGAGGGCGAGAACGCCGTCCATACGAAGCTCCGCCGCCGCGTTTGCGACGATATCCAGGTCGTCGACCAAGCTGACGGGCACGCCGACGGCATGCCTGCCGCGCTCCGCCTGCAGCAGGGCCGAGCCTGTGTCGGCGTCGAGCACGATGCTGCCCGTCCCGGAGAGCGAGTAGCCGAAGTCGCTCCGCATGCGGATGCCCTTCATCGTGAAGGGGCGGTCGATCGTCAGCGTGCGGTCTGCGGTGATGGCGCTGCCGAGCGTCACGATCTCGTGATTGGCGTCGGGGCGGTTCCAGTAGTGCCAGTTGTTGAGGTCAAACCAGTCGCCGCCGCCCGCCGCCACCCAGGTCCGCTCGCCGGCGGCGGGCTGGGCAAGCGAGAGCGAGCCGCTCGTGAGAGAAACCGGCGCCGCGGTGACGGTCTCGATGAAGTTGCCCAGGGCGTCGAACCGCAGGATGCGGCCTGCCTGCTCCGCGACGTAGACGCTTCCGTCGGCGGCCTGACCGAGGCCCACGGGGTTTGCGAGCGGCGCTCCCGCGAAGGACGTGCCCTGCACGAACGACCCCAGCGGAGCGGGCGTGTGTTGCGTGAGCTCCTGTCGCAGCACGCCGCCGCCGGAGATCACGGCCACGTGCCGGGGAGCCGCCGTGCGGAAATCCGCGATGCGGTGGAACGTGGTGAGGTTCGAGTCGTGGCCGCGCGGCGGTTTGTTGCCCCCGATGTCGAACGCGGTCCGCGAGGCGACGACGAGATCGTCGCCGTCGTAGTCGAACTGCAGGTATTGGAAGGCCTCGTACGCGATGTTCGCGGAGTAGAGAAAGATCTGCCGCGTGTCCCAGGTCTTGAGGTCTCGCGACGTGAACATCGCGGCGGTGTTGCGCACGAGCTCCGGCTGGTTGGGCAGGTAGCCGAGATGGGCGGGCAGGACGGGATTGGTGAGCGCGACGAACAGACCGCTCGTGGGATCGTAGCGGACGCCAAACTTCTTCTCGCCGCCGGGCAGCGAGATCCAGTCGTCGTCGGTGACGGGCGCCATCACGGCGGGATTCGCGCTCGGCCGCAGCAGCACGCCCGTGTTGAGCCGCTGCACCTTCGGCATGAGCACGACGCCGGTGTGCGGCGCGGCCATGATCTGCGCCTCCGAGATCACGAGGTCCGGGGTGTAAAACGGGCCATCGTCCGTGAAGGCGTTGTCGCTCCGCGTCCAGTTGGCGCGCACGAGCGGATCGGCCCCGACCACGATCGACCGCACCCGCTTGCCGCCCTGCGCGATCCAGAGCCGGCCGCCATACTCGACCGGCGCATGGGGCGTGCCACCCCCGCCGTTGCCGAGCAGGCCGGTCGAGGAGCTCGTGGGCGACGTCCACGTGCGGCCGCCGTCGTTGGATCGCCGGATCACGGCGTCGGCGGGATAGGTCGAGGAATTGCCATTGTCGGTGAGAAAGCCCATCAGATAGAGCGACGTGCCGCTCACGAACAGGCTGCCCCGCTTCATGCCCGACAGCGTGCCCGTCACGGTCCACGTGGCGCCCTTGTCGGTCGATCGAAACACCCGCGTCGTGCCGGAGATGCTGGCGCCCGACTCGCCGCCGAAGCTGTTGTCGGTGACCACGTACTCGCCGGTCGGAAGCACCGCGATCGACGGGGACGCCGTGTACACCAGGGGACTGCCGATCACGATGCCGCCGATCGACGGGGGTGACGGCAGGCTGCGGAGAACCGCGCCGGGAACGGCTGACAGGCTTTGTGCCGACGCGCCCGCAACGCCACCGGCCAGGGCCGCCGCGAGGATCGCAACGAAGATGCACCGTGGCCGTGGCATGCCGAGCCCTGCGTTCATCCTCGGGTTTCCCAAACGTCGGTGAGGCCAACGCTGCCCCTGAACAACCGAAATATATCAGCCGGTGGCGGATATCTCCACTCCTGGGCGTACGATGATCCAGGGTATCGTGTGCAGAGTCGGACACGGCTCTGGCGGGCCGGTTACCCAGACCACCTGCCTTGAAGCATCCGATCCATGATGAACTCCACCCTCGCGCTCCTCCCCGCCCTCCTGCTTGCGCCGCTGGCCACGCTGCGCGCCGCAGATGCGCCGGTGCCCAAGCCCAATGTCCTGCTCATCATCGCGGATGATCAGGGCTATGCGGATTTCGGCTTCATGGGCAACCGGCTCGTGAAGACGCCCTGCCTCGACCGCCTGGCCGGTGAGTCGGCGGTGTTCAAAAACTTCGTCGTCGCGGCGGCCTGCTCGCCCACGCGCACGGCGCTCTGGACCGGGCGCGATCATCTGCTCACCGGCGTGTGGGGCGTGCCGCCGAAGGCGAATCTGCGCGATGATGAGGTGCGCATGCCGGCCTTCTTCAAAGCGGCGGGCTACCGGACGTGTCACGTGGGCAAGCTCGACAGCGTGAAGGCCGGCTCGCGCGGCCCCGCTGACTTCGGCTGGGAGCGCTGGCTCGGGGGCGGTTACGAGCATCGCGACCCGATGGTGGCGTCGGCAGAAGGCAACCGACGCATGCAGGGCTGGACGGCGGACCTCTGGACGGACGAGGCGCTCACATTCATCCGCACACACCGCGACACGCCTTGGTTTGCCAGCGTGGCCTACGTGATCCCGCACCTGCCGTGGGTGTGCGACGAGAAACACTCCGCGCCGTTCCTGGCGCAGGGCTGCTCGACGAACCTGGCGGCGTGCTACGGGTCCATCGCACAGATGGACGAATGCATCGGCCGGCTGCTGGACGGGCTGCGCGAGACGGGGCAGGAGGAGCGCACGATCGTGGTCTTCGTGAGCGACAACGGGATGAGCGCGCCTGAAGTGCAGGACCTCGCGAAGCAAGACCCGCAGGCGTGGGCCGACGGCGTCGTGCCGGGCGAGGATTGGGAGCGGCGCAACGTCGCCCGGCTGCGCGGCCACAAGGCCACCGTGTGGGAAAACGGCATCCGGCAGCCGCTTCTCGTGCGCTGGCCGGGCACGATCGCGCCCGGCGAACGTGCGCAGTTCGGCTGCGCGGAGGACGTGCTGCCGACCGTGCTGGATCTGGCCGCCGTCTCCGACACGCTGCAAAACCACCTGCCGTTCACCGGCGTGAGCCTGCGGCCCGCGCTCGACGACGCGGGGCAGACCTGGAGCCGGCCGGCGGCCCTGCGGATGGACATCGCGGGCACGGGCGCGCCTCGCGGCGGCCCGGAAGGTAGGAAGTTCGGCAACCTCCATCTCACGCTGCGTGGCCCGCGCTTCAAATACCACGCGCTGCCCGGCGGCAAGGCCGCGCTCTTCGACCTCGACACCGATCCCGGTGAAACAAAGGATGTGCAGGCGCAGTTCCCGAAGGTGGCCGCGCAGATGGCGCAGGAGTGCCGCCAACGCTGGACGGAAATCCTCGCCAGCGGTCGCGCGTTTGCGCCACAGCCCGGCTACTAGCGCCCGTGGCCAGATCGCCGGCAGACTACCTATTCAGCCGGCGGGGCGATCATCAGCGCCTCGATCCTGCCGGCGAGGACCTCGGGAGTGCACGCTCGGTTCACGAGGACGTGGCGGCCGCCGGTGCCCGCCTCCCAGCGCGTGAGGCCGGCGTCATCCACGGCCACGGTCCCGCCCCGCTCCTCGCGCCAGAGTTCGGGGTCTGGGCCCCTGACGGCGTAGAGGGCCGCGGCCTGGTCGTAGCTCGGCTGGCCGCCGTCGATGGCTGATCGGTTGCCGAAGCGGCGAACTTCATAGGCCCGCCGCACCGGGTTGGTCCGCGGCGTGTCTTTCAAGGCTTCGCCAGTGATCACGGGATCGCCCACCTCGAACCCCTGCCACACGATCTCCGTGGGCCAATCGCGGGCCACGTGGGCCGCGGCCGCCGGGTGCGTGGCGATGTTGGTTTCCGGCGCATTCCGCGGCGGAAACTGCCCGCCCATCACGACGAGCCGCGCCACCTTGGCCCGCACCAGGTCGGGTTCCAGGCGGCAGAGTTCCGCGAGGTTCGAAAACGCGCCCACGCCGCAGATCGTGACGCTGCCGTCGGGCTGGGCCGCGAGCACGGTGCGGTAGATGTCGATCGCATGGGGCATCTCGTCGTCTGGCTTCGCGTCGTGCGGAAAGCCGTCGCGGAGCACCGGCGTGTAGAGGCTCGTGCGCTGGAGCGCCGTCGGTGGCTCCCGTCCCACGCCCACCGGCCGATCGGGCCGGCCGTAAAACGTGTTGATGGCATCCGCGGCCGCGGCCGACGCATTGGCCAGGTCCCGGCGGTTGGTCACCACGGCCAGGAGGTCGCATTCGCCGCGATCGGCGAGGGCATGCAGCATCGCCAGCGTGCCGGCGTCGTCGCAGTCGCCCGACATGTCGGTGTCGAGAATCAGCTTCACGGGACGATCCGGCCGGTTCAATCGCTCGGCCGTCACGTAATACGCCCCCGCGATCTCGCCGCCAGCCGCGTCGAGGAACGCCGTCTCGAGCGTGGTGCGCCCGGCCGCGAGGGGCAGGACGAACCGCACCGACCACGCCCCCGGCTCGACCGCTGCGGTGCGCGCGATGTCGCCGACGCGCAGCCGCGCGGCCGCCACGGGCCAGGCGTCGCCGGCGGGCAGCTCGCCGTCGGTCACCCGCGTGGCGGGCGTCCCCTCGGCCAACGCGAGGCCCGCCGCGTAGGGCCAGCGGCTCAGGCACAAGGCATACTCCCCCGGCTCGGCCACCTCGACGTGCCAGATGCCGTTTTTCCGCTCGCCGCGCCGCACTTGCCGCTGCTGATCGAGAAACACGTCGGCCCACTCGCACGCGGTCAGCGTCACGGGGTTTTCCGCGGGGCTGCCGATGACGACGGGCTGAAACTCATTGGCCCGCCCCGCAACGCCCTCCCACCACGCGTCCCGCCGGGCCCGCATCAGCGTCGCCACGTCGGGATGCTCGCCGATGACGTTGCGCTCCTGAAGCGGATCATCCGCGAGGTCGTAGAGCTCCTTGTCGCCCAAAAGCCGCCAGCGTTTCCAGAGCACGGCCGCCCCCTCGCGCCGCGGCACCGCCGCGCTGTCCGGGGCGGTCCGCATCGCTTTGAAGGGCATCCGACTGTAGTTGATCACGAGGCTCCGGTCCTCGGGCACCTCCGCCCGGCCGCGCAGCACGTCCGCGAGGCTGATGCCGTCGACCGTCGCCCGCGCTGCACCGTCGAGCCCGAGAAGCTCGACGAGCGTCGGCAGGATGTCCTGGGCTTCGGTCAGACCGTTCACATCTCCGGCGGCCCGGAGGTTTCCGGCGGGCCAGCGCACGAAGCAGGGCACGCGGTGCCCGCCTTCCCAGAGGGTCGTCTTGCCCCCCTTCATGCCGGCATTGAAATACCGCGGGCCGAATGTGCTGCCGTTGTCGGTGAGGAACACGAGCAGCGTGTCGTCGCGCAGGCCGTGGTCGGCGAGAAACCGCTCGAGCAGTCCCATGTTGTCGTCGATGTTCGCGCACATCGCGAGAAACCGTGCGAGTTCCTCCGCCAGGGTCTGCCCGTCGCCCGACGGGGCCTCGGGGTCGTATCCGGCCAGCGTTCCCCGCGCGGCGTCCAGGGCGGCGCGGGCCTGCTCGCGATACCGGGCCGGCACGAAGTGCGGCTGGTGCGCCGCCGCGGGGGCCAGGTAGCAGAAAAACGGCCGGCCCGCCTCCGACTCCCGCTTCATCCAGGCACACGCCTCGCGGAACAGCATGTCGGTCGAGTAGCCCCGCGTCGACGTGCGGCGGCCGTTGCGAATGTAGGTGTCGTTGAAATAGTCGTTGTCCCACGCGTCGGGCACGGCGCCGAGGTGCGAGGAGGGAAACCAGAGGGTCTCCCCGAAGCCGCGATCCTGCGGCCGATAGGGATACGTGTCGCCGAGGTGCCACTTGCCGAACAGCCCGGTGGCGTAGCCGGACGCACGGAACACGTCGCCGAGCGTGGCACACTCCGGCCGCAGCAGGGAGCGGCCACTGCTCACGTTCATCGCCCCGTTGCGGAGCGCGTCGATCCCTGTCATGAGCTGGCCGCGGGTGGGCGTGCACATCGGCGCCACGTGAAAATCGACGAGCCGCACGCTCTCGCCGTGCAGCCGGTCGAGGTTCGGGGTGCGGAGCACCGGGTTGCCGTGGCACGACAGTTCGCCGTAGCCCTGATCGTCGGTGATCACGATCACCACGTTGGACCGCCCGGCCGGCGCCGCGGCACACGCTGCCGCTGCGAGCCACGCCACTGCGACGAACAGGCCCGCTCTCATGGTCGGCCTGCGCTGTGGTTCGCGAGAAAGGCTTCCCACTCGGCTTGCGTGGGCAGCGACGGCTGGGCGCCCATCCGCGTGGCGGCAAGCGCCCCGGCGGCCGCCGCCCGGCGCACGGCCTCCTCGAGCGCCGCCCCGGCGCCCATCGCCGTGGCCAGCGCGCCGGTGAAGGCGTCGCCTGCGGCCGTCGTGTCGACCGCGGCGATGCGATACGCTGGCACGTGGTGCACGGCCGCCTCGTCGACGACGATCGCCCCCTGGCTCCCGAGCGTGATGATCACGGTCCGCGGCCCGAGCTCCTGCAGGGCGCGGGCGGCCCGCTCCGCCGAGGCCGGGTCGGCGACGCGGATCCCGGTGAGCCGCTCGGCCTCCGATTCATTTGGCTTGAGGCAGGTGACGTTGTGCAGAAGCGCCGCGGGCAGGCCGCCATCGGGCGCCGGCGCCGGATCGAGGATCACGGGCACGCCGGCGGCCCGGGCGATCGCGGCGGCCCGCTCCACCGCGGCGA